>OBHX01000013.1_pt1 | contig 173931 bp, 176 predicted proteins | sample 1519331 | NCBI WGS metagenome assembly OBHX01 (sample SAMEA2602897, study PRJEB22501) | metagenome
GAGCAGGATGCGGAATCCCTTGCCCGAGACGGTGATGTAGAAGATCATGGTGAAGCGCTGTTTCAGGGCTTTTTTCTTAAGCTCTGCGATGTCTTCGGGGGGCACATCGTCATAATCCAGCATCAGCCAGTAGGTTTCCTTCCTGAAGTCGGTCAGCTTCTTGGCATTACCCTTGAGCTGCACGCTGGGTGTGATGCAGGGCAGCCGGTGCTTGATGTCCTCTGCCGTTCTCTTGTCTACCTTCATCATCGCCCTGTAGCCTTCGGTATTGGCTTTTACCGGTGCCGAATGCATGATTGTGTACTCCAGCACCGCTCTGTTAGGGAGCGGGTTGCTGGCAGAGGAAAACAGGTTAGTGAAAAATGAGGGCAAGGCCTCTTTCTCCTCCATGACTTCCTGTTCTCTGTTGATTGCTTCTGTTGTTTTCTTTTTTGCCATATTTTTAAAATTTAAAGGGTTGTCAGTTTGATGAATTTCTCATAAATTTTAGCGGATTTCCTGGAAACCGAGTTGTATGGAAGTTTCTCTCTGAACAGTGCCCATTTTCTGTTTCTCTCTTCCCAATAATCAACTCCTTTCTCTTCCTCCCACCTGTCTACTTTTTCCTTGTAGATTTTCAGTTTGGATTGGTATCCTTCCTGATGTCTGTTCTCTATGTCTTTCTGCCTCAGGTAGCTTTTGATAGCCTCTTCCATGGCAAGGAGTTTTTCGGGAGTGAATGTTCCGTTCTCTATATCCATGCTAACGGTATTCCTGCCGCCCTCGATTTCTAACAGCTTTATTTGGTTTATACCTAACTTTTTGGCAAAGCCGAATTTTACGTTGCCTTCTTCTGCCAGTTCTTTTAAAAAACTGCCCATGTCTAATGTTTCTTTAATCTTTTGATTGTTCATGCTGCGAAATTACTACAAATTTGTGAATTGGGTGGTTGAGCGTCATGACGCTCAATTTTTGCAAACAATAACCTAGGTTAAAGTTTTTAACGCAGCAAATCGGTGCCCCTTTCTGGGGGTATTTTGAAGATGAAGATGATGTTTGGTTTTGTATTGCCTGTCGGAAAAAAAGCTGAAAAATGACGAGGTGAAGGGTGAAGGGTATATTTTAAACTCTATATTATATTCTTTATTTTATGGATTTTGCGATTTTTGACCCTAGGGTCTTTTTTTCGGTTTTTACCCTTACCCTTCACGCGTATATATATAAAAGAGTTTTCAACCCTTCACCCTTCACCTTTTTGCTTAATATTTTGTGGGTCAGTGTGTTAAGGGTGAAGGGTGGTGAAGGGAGGTGAAGGGATAAGTAAAAAGACTTTCCACTCCTCAATGTAAAAAACAGCCCTAAAAATTTGGAAGTTACAAATATTCAGCGTATCTTTGCAGAAGAAAATAAAAACATAAAGCGTATGAAACAGGTAGAAGAAAGATACATCAGCTTGCTGACCGACTTCGGTTTCAAGCGAATTTTTGGAACAGCAATGAACAAGGATTTGCTCATTTGCTTCCTCAACAGCTTGTTTAATGGCAGACAGGTTGTAAAGGACGTATCGTATCTGAACCCGGAGCATGTGGGAGATGTCTATACCGACCGCAGAGCCATCTTTGATGTATATTGCGAGGGCGAAAACGGTGAGAAGTTCATCGTAGAAATGCAGAATGCCTACCAGACGTATTTCAAGGATCGCGCCCTTTTCTACTCAACCTTCCCTATCCGTGAACAGGCACCAAAGGGGAATGAATGGGATTTCAAGCTCAATCATGTCTATACCGTAGCCCTGCTCAACTTCAGCATGAACGAGGATGCATTCGACAAGGAGAAAATCCGCCATCATGTGCAGTTGTGCGACACCGCTACCCACAAAGTATTTTACGACAAACTCGAATATATCTATGTAGAGATTTCCAAGTTCAACAAACCCCTGGAAGAACTGGATACGCTCTACGAGAAGTGGCTCTATGCACTGAAGAATCTCTATAAGCTTACCCAACGCCCGAAAGAGCTGTGCGACAAGGTTTTCGACCGCCTCTTCGAGGAAGCCGAGATAGCCAAGTTTACTCCGCAGGAAATGAGGGAGTACGAGACCAGCAAGATGGCATATCGCGACATCAAGAATTCCGTAGACACTGCTAAGCGTGAAGGTATAGCTGAAGGTATGGAAAAGGGAATGAAGGAAGGCTTGGAAAAGGGTAGAGCTGAAGGTATGAACCAGCGAAGCCTTGATATTGCCAGGAACATGCTTGCTGATGGCGTTGACATCAATCTGATTATGAAGTATTCCGGTCTTACCCAGGAACAGATAGAAAAATTGAAATAAGATATTATCTTAGAGGTAACAGATAAGAATTCCCCCATCCTTCCATCAAAAGCAGGATGGGGGAATTTGCTTAATAGCTAAGAATATGCTGGCAATGGGACTTTCAGCCGAACAGGTTGCCAAGGCTACCCAGCTGCCTTTAGATATCATCATGAATCAGAACAACTCATAAAAAACAGAAAGCGGAGATGTAGATTACGAATATCACCATATAATCAAGGGTCTATACGCCACCTTTTCATCGTGGCATATAGACCACTCAACATTCAACAATCTCTAACATTATCGGAATTTCTATATTCTGTTTCCTGATTTTGGAAAAGTGTACGAGTTCGTACACAATCTTAACTGGACTCATATTAGGCGACGGTTATCTGAAAATAAAAAAGAGGGTGAGTCATCTGGTTATGACACACCCTCTTTTTGGCTTTTTATTTCTTTTTTTTCTTCTTCTTCTTTTTGATGCCGAAGAAATCGCGGAGGCCGTTGAAGTCTTTCTTCATGATGAGACCGAGACCCTGCGTGTTCAGACTGTTGCGCGTAAAATAGCGGTCGTTGGTCTGATTGTACATGCGTATGGCGAGGTTGCCGTTAGGGAAGATGAGGTAGCGGAGGTCAAAATCACCGATGAAACTCTGCGTGGCATTCGGATTGTCGCGATAACCGAACTGGCCATTGAAGAGTAACCGGTTGTTGAGCAGCTTGCCGCTCAGAATGCCCTCATATTCGGCATTGTTGAAACCTTCATCGCCCGTAGATATGTTGGCACCGAAATTCCAGTTGTTGCTCTTCACCACGTTGGAAAGTACGGTGTTCAGCTGCTGCGAGATGGTGCCGCTCAGCAGGCTCTGCATCGCCAGCGAAGTCTGACTCTGCTGTTCGCCATCCTCGCTCACCTGGTTGTTGTTGGTCTGGGCGTAGAACCGGCCGATGCCCAAGAGATAGAGCACCTGCTGGTTCATCTCTTCCTGCGAATTGATGATAGAGTAGATCATCTGCTTGGCATCGCTGTTAACCGTAGGCAGGTCCATAGAGAAATCTACCTTAGGCGATTGAGGCGTGCCGGTGATGTCCATCAGGCAGTCTACGCGGATGTTGTTGCCCGAGAACGAACGGCCTATGCGCAGGTCGCTCAGCGGCACTCCGTTGACGGTATATTTTGCCCGCAGATTGAGTGGGGCGTTGTATGGGTTGCCACCGAAGGCGATGGTGCCGCCAGGCATGAACTCGAACTCCTTCTTGATGAGATTCTGGATGGTGAGCTTGTAGGTGCCGTGGTCTACCACATAGTTGCCAAACATGTCGAACGAGCCCTTGTTGAAGTAGTTGGCGCGAATTACGCCATCTCCGTTCAGGGTGATGTAATCGCCCGACTGCTCGTCCATGATCAGCTTGAGCGTGAGGTTCTGGTTGGTGTTTACGAGGAAGTTGATGCGCATATCCGATTCGAAATCGATGTCATCCTCTCTCTGTTTCGTGGTTGGAGCCCCGTTCAGGCTGTCCATGATATCCGGCACAATCTCGTGCCAGTGGATAAAGCTCTTGTCGCTGATGGCGTCCGGACTTGCCACATTATATACAAAGATGCTGCCCGGTTCGGGCTCGGCGTTGATATCGATGACGGTTTCGCCGCTCTTGCCGTGGATGCCTACCTCGCCCGTGGCATAGATGGTGCCATAGAAGGTGTTGTCGCCAAACTCGCGGGTATCGAAGCCCAGGAAGTTGTGCGCCTTGATATCGAGGTCGTAGCTCAGCCTTGTGAGGTGCTTGTGGTGGATGCCTCCGCTCAGGATGGCTATGTTGCGGTTGCGGTCGAAGATGGTATCATTCTCTATGAGGATATCATCTGGGATAGCGTGGGCACGGAGCGCATCGAAGGTATAATCGGTGTTGAGCTGCTTGAGGTGCACCTTGCCATGAGCGGTAATATCGCCTACGAGATTGACGCTTTTCAAATCGCCCACCACATTGAGATGACCATCGCCCCAGGCTTCTACCTGGTTCATGAAACTGCCGCAGAAATTCTCGAGGAATTTCATGCTGGTGCCATGGGCATCGATACCCAGGTCGATATAGTTGCGCTTAGGCGAGACGTATCCGTTGATGAGCGTCTGATGCTCCGGACCATCGTCGGCAACTGCATGAATATCAATCTGTTCGAGCTCCTTGTTGAAGTTGACACCAGCATGGAGTACACCGAGCGGTCCGTTTTCGAAGGTAAACTCCTTCACGTCTAGCTGGGCGTAGGCATCAGGGTCGTTGAAGAGGCTCTTGATGATAGCCTTGCCCGAAGCCTTGCCGGTGAAATCTACCGAATGGAAATTGATGAGGTTCAGCACGTATGCCACATCCACATCCTTCAGGTCGGCTACGATAGAATCGGTCTTCTCGGGTGTGGCAAGACCGGAAACGATGACGTGCTGCTGGTCGTGGCTCACGGCAAAATGGTCTACCAGCAGGCGCTTCTTGCTGTAGATGATGTCGGCAGGATGAACCTTCCACGGTGTGCCGTCGATTCTGATTTCAGACGGGTGTATGGTTACGTGGGCGGTAGAAACATGATCTTCGTTCTTGAAGAACTGCGCCCTCGTATCGATGATGCCCTGGATAGGGAGTTTTGCCGAATGGTTGTTGTAGAAGAGCTTGGCGAAGAGCTGGTTGTCGGCAGCGGCTGCCTTTACGTGGATGCCCGGTCCGTTATCTCCCCATTTGCCCTGTCTGATCTGCGCATCTACCTTGAGCGAATCGTTGATGGTGTGCAGGCGCACTTTGGCTCCATGATAGTCTTTGCCGCCATAGTTGAAGCCAGGTACGCTGGCATAGATGTTGACGGTTTTCTCGGCATCGTTCATGAATCCATCGGCAAAGACGGGCTGCTCTATCTTCAGCGGAATGCCCAGCATGCGCTGCAGTATCTCGGTAGAGGTGATTTCTGCCTGGAAGGTGAAATGGTTCTTCGCACTCCTGTCTACCTTGCCGATGCCCGGAAGGGTAGGCAGTTTGCTGGCTACCAGGTTGGTGAAGCTCTTGGTGAGGGTAGCGTAATCGTACTCTCCGTTAACATGGATGCTGGCGAACGGGGCTTCGAGGTCGAAATAGCTGTCCTTGCCCTGGTTCTTGGCGCTTACGGTGATGTCATCGAGACTGTAGGTCTTGTCGGCTACCTTCAGTCCCAGGATGGTTGGCAGCAGATGCTGTACATGGGCAGTAGCTGCATACTGTTTGCGCGGGATGGAGTAGGAGCCTTCTACCTGGATGTTGGCGTTAGGGTCGGCGATGGATGCGAGTCCCTCGAGCAATCCCCGGTTATAGCTGCCGTCTATCTGAATGTTGCGGTAGCTGTACTTGTTGAAATCGAAGCGCGGAATGCTGCCCTTGGCATAGAAATGTTGCTTGTTGCCGTGAGCCGAAAGCGATGCTGCCAGGATGCCGAACTGCCCGTTGTCGAGGATTCGGCCCAGGTTGATGCCCTGGGTGTTGATGCTAGCCTTGAGCTCGGATCCAGCTTTTTCGGCCTTGATGGCTACTTCGCCCACGCCGGTCTTCAGCTGGCCGCGGGTGCCTGCCTTCTTGCCAGCACCATATACTTCACCTATATAATATATGTCGCCCAGACGCAGCACTTCTTTCGGAATGCTGATGCGTTTGCCCAGATTTCTGGAAACCTCTCCGATGCCATCGCCTGATATCTTGAGGGCTGAGATGTTTGCCTTCCAGCGCAGAAGGCGGTCCCAATCGCTCACACGGCCGTTAGCCCTGAGCATCAGACTGCCGCTCTGAGTCTTGGATTCGAGGTTATGGATGCGGGCAGATGTACTGGTGCCCGAAAACTGGAGATGAAGCTGCAGAGCATCCTTGAACTTGCGGAGTTCAGGCACGAAGCAAGCAATATCGGCAAGCGTGATGACGGATGGCTTGATGCCGCCCTGAAACTGGAGTGTAGGCTTTACGATATGCTTGTTCTCGATGCGGTAGGTAGCGCGCAGGTCATCAAACTGCAATTGCGAATGAGGGAGCTCGATGCTGAAGTCTCTGAGCAGGGCTTGCTGCTGGTCGGCATCGAGTTTGAATCTCAGATTTCTGAGTTGAAGTCCTGATTTATCTTTCAGCGCTATCTTCTTGACAGCCAAATGGATATCCTTGTCTGTGAGATGGCCCAGAATAATGTGGGCAGAGAGGTCGGTGATGCCTAGATGCTGCGGCGAAAAGACGCCCGGCTCAGGCGCAATATCGCGCTGGTTGTAGGCAACGGCACCATGGCGGATAATCAGGCTTCCGATGTGCAGGTCGAGCGGAGTATGGCGGGTGGTATCTTTCGAAGCCAGCGAATCGAGCACGAACTGGATGTTCATCGGGCTCTTGGCATCCTGCTTGTAGATGTTGGCATTGAGCCCGAAGAGCTGGGCAGATGAAACCGAAATCTTGCCATCCTTCAAAGGCAGGAAATCGAGCTTTGCCGATACGCGCGAAGCACAGATCATGCTGTCGCCCTTCTGGTCGAGCATCATCACGTCATCTATGATAATGCGGTTGAAGAAGCCCAGATTCACCTTTCCGATACTTACCTGAGTGCCGAATTTCTGAGCCAGCGCACCGGCTACTTCAGAGCCGATGAAGGCCTGTACTGGTGGCACGTGCAACAGTACGACAAGCAAGAAATAGACAGCAGCCAGCGTCCATATAATGCTATTGATGATATGTTTTAAATGTTTCAGAGTTGCTTTCTCTAGTTTACAAAAATGTTACTAATTTGAATTTTGCGACAAAATTACTGAAAAATCGGCATAAAATCGAATAATTCACACAATTTTTCTTTTTTATATCACTTTTTTTCACTATTTTTGCAGCACGTTAGAAGTTTCAGCATAGAAGAAGATAAAATATATGTTTTATGGCAGATGGCCAGTATAGCGTCTTGATGAGGGCGCTGACGCATATATCTTGAAGTGATTAGTAAATTTATATTTAATATTTTTTTAATGTAGTTATGGCAAATGTAATTAAGTTACGTAAAGGCTTGGACATTAACCTTACGGGTAAGGCTTCCAAGGATGTAACGCTCCAGGTGGCTCAGGCTGGCGAGTATGCGCTGGTTCCTGCGGCTTTCGTGGGTGTGACTCCTAAGGTAGTGGTACGCGAGGGCGAGCATGTCAATGCCGGAGATGCCTTGTTTGTGAACAAGGCTTGCCCGGAGGTGAAGTTTGCCTCGCCAGTGAGCGGAGAAGTAACCGCCATTGAGAGAGGTGAGCGCCGAAAGGTGCTCTGCGTGAAGGTGAAGGCCGACGCAGTACAGACCTCTACGGATTTTGGTAAGAAAAACGTTGATGCGTTAGACGGTGAGGCTGTCAAGCAGGCGCTGCTTGAGGCTGGTCTCTTCGGATACATCAACCAGTTGCCTTATGCTGTGTCCACAACTCCCGACACCAAGCCTAAGGCAATTTTCGTTTCTGCCCTCCGCGACATGCCGCTCGCAGCCGACTTTGAGGTAGAACTCAAAGGCAACGAAGAGGCTTTCCAGACGGGTTTGACAGCCTTGAGCAAGATTGCGAAAACTTATCTCGGTGTTGGCGTTGACCAGCACAGCAATGCGCTCGGCGAGGCTAAGAACGTAGAACTCAATGTATTCGACGGTCCTTGCCCGGCAGGTAATGTAGGCGTACAGGTGAACAACATCGACCCGGTAAACAAGGGCGAGGTGGTTTGGACAGTAGATCCAGCATCGGTTATCTTCTTCGGAAGACTCTTCCTGACAGGTAAGGTTGATTTGCACAAGACTGTAGCTGTGGCTGGTAGTGAAATCAAGACTCCTGGCTATGCTGAAGTATTGGTAGGTACACCTTTAAGCAGTTTTGTAGCCAATCAGCTGAAAGCTGCTGACCATGTGAGACTTATCAATGGTAATCCTCTTACCGGTGTAAAGACGACCACAGCCGATTTCGTAGGTGGTCATACATCAGAGATTACAGCCATCCCAGAGGGTGATGACAACGACGAGATGCTGGGTTGGATTCTTCCACGTACCGATCAGTTCTCTACATCGCGTTCATATCTCTCCTGGCTCTTCGGCAAGAAGAAGGAGTATAATCTCGATGCCCGCGTGAAGGGTGGCGAGCGCCACATGATCATGAGCGGCGAGTATGACAAGGTGCTCCCGATGGACATCTATGGTGAGTATCTCATCAAGGCAATCATCGCCGGCGATATCGACAAGCAGGAGCAGCTCGGTATCTACGAGGTAAGTCCTGAAGATTTTGCTGTGGCTGAGTTCGTGGATTCATCTAAGCTCGAATTGCAGAAGATTGTACGCGAGGGCTTGGATACCCTGCGCAAGGAGAACGCTTAGTTTTTAGTACTGTTAATTATTAAAATAATGAGTGCATTAAGAAATTATCTCAATAAGATAAAGCCTAACTTCCAGAAGGGAGGTAAGCTGCATGCCTTCGAGAGCGTGTTTGACGGTTTTGAGAGCTTCCTGTACGTGCCTAATACGACAGCGAAGAGCGGAGCCAGCATCCACGATTCCATCGACTCGAAGCGCATCATGAGCTTTGTGGTAATCGCCCTGATTCCTGCTTTGCTCTTCGGTATGTATAATGTGGGATACCAGAATTTCAAAGCTGCAGGTACACTGGATACTGCCAGCTTCATCGAGGTCTTCGGCTTCGGATTCCTGGCTGTCCTCCCTAAGTTGCTGGTTAGCTACATCGTGGGTCTCGGCATCGAGTTTGCCTGGGCTCAGTGGAAGCACGAGGAAATCCAGGAGGGTTACCTCGTCAGCGGTATCATCATCCCATTGATCATTCCTATCTCTACACCGCTGTGGATGCTCGCCCTGGCGTGCGCCTTCGCAGTTATCTTCTGCAAGGAAATCTTCGGTGGTACCGGTATGAACATCTTCAATGTGGCTGTGGGTGCCCGTATGTTCCTCTTCTTCTCATATCCATTGGCTATGAGTGGTGATAAGGTCTGGGTGGCTAAGGATGCTATCTTCGGTCTGGGTAACACCCTGCCTGATGGCTTCACTGCTGCTACTCCTCTCGGACAGCTGGCTCAGGGCAGCATGCCTTCAGCTAGTCTCTGCGATTCTATCATCGGTTTCATTCCTGGCTGTATCGGTGAGACTTCAGTCATCGCCATCGCCATCGGTGCCATCATCCTTCTCTGGACAGGCATCGCATCATGGAAGACCATGGGCAGCGTATTCGCAGGCGGCATCGTGATGGCGCTTATCTTCCAGGCTCTCGGCATGACACCTATCGCCTGGTATGAGCACATCATTCTCGGTGGTTTCTGCTTCGGTGCCGTATTCATGGCTACCGACCCTGTAACCTCAGCCCGTACTGAGAAGGGTAAGTACTTCTACGGATTCTTTATCGGTGCCATCGCTGTTATCGTACGTGTGATGAACCCAGGTTATCCAGAGGGTATGATGCTCGCTATCTTCTTTGGCAACATGTTTGCTCCACTCATCGACTACTGTGTAGTTCAGGGCAACATCTCACGCCGTGCTAAACGTGCTATTAAATAATGTAGGAGGAATGTAGATATGAAGACAAATTCAAATAGCTATACTATTATCTATTCGGTTATCATCGTGGTAATCGTGGCATTCCTGCTCGCGTTCGTGTCTTCTTCGCTGAAGGCAACACAGGATGCCAACGTGGCTCTTGATACTCAGAAGCAGATTCTCAACTCGCTGAACCTGCGCGACCTTGACAACGCTACTGCGGCTGCCAAATATAAAGAGGTGGTGAAGGACGAGAAGGAGAAGGACGGCATGAAGTATTACGAGTGCGAGATTGATGGTCAGAAGAAGACCGTTTACTCTGTAAAGGGTATGGGTCTCTGGGGCGGCATTTCAGGCTTCATCGCCGTGGATGCCGACAACAACACCATCTATGGCGTATATTTCAACCACGAAGGCGAGACTGCCGGACTTGGTGCTGAAATCAAGGACAACCTGAAGTGGCAGCAGAAGTTCCAGGGCAAGAAGATTCACAAGGATGGAGTAGAGGGCATCGCTCTGGGCGTTGAGAAAGACGCTCCTGCCGGCGACCCTAACAATGTAGATGCCGTTACCGGTGCTACATTGACATCCGATGGTGTGGATGCAATGCTCAAGGAAGGTCTTGCTAAATTCATTAAATAATTAAGCGAAATTATGGCATTATTTAGTAAACAAAATAAGGAGGCATTCATCAAGCCACTGAACGGCGACAACCCTATCCTCGTTCAGGTGCTTGGTATCTGTAGTGCCCTGGCTGTTACTTCCCAGCTGAAGCCAGCCATTGTGATGGGACTTGCCGTTACTATCATCACGGCATTCTCTAACGTGATTATTTCCATCATCCGCAACACCATCCCTCAGCGCATCCGTATCATCGTCCAGTTGGTGGTAGTTGCTGCCCTGGTTACCATCGTGAGCCAGGTGCTGAAGGCTTTCGCCTACGACGTGAGCGTGCAGCTCTCCGTGTATGTGGGTCTGATCATCACTAACTGTATTCTGATGGGTCGCTTGGAGGCGTTCGCCATGATGAACAAGCCTTGGCCTTCATTCCTCGATGGTGTAGGTAATGGTTTGGGTTACGCCCTCATCCTCGTGATTGTGGGTGCTGTTCGTGAGTTTCTGGGCCGCGGCTCATTGCTCGGTTTCCAGCTGATACCGGAGGGAGCTTACAACTTCGGATATGTTAACAACGGTATGATGACCATGCCAGCCATGGCATTGATTCTCGTTGGATGTGTAATCTGGGTACATCGTGCCTATATTTATAAGGAGGAGAAGTAAGATGGAGCACGCAATAAGTTTGTTTTTCCGTTCGATTTTCGTCGATAACATGATCTTCGCCTACTTCCTGGGTATGTGTTCATACTTGGCAGTATCCAAGAACGTGAAGACCTCTTTGGGCCTGGGCTTGGCAGTAACCTTCGTGTTGCTCATCACCGTGCCTGTAGATTACCTGTTGCAGACCAAGGTGCTCAGCGCCGATGGCATTCTGGGTGTTGACCTCACTTACCTGAGCTTCATCCTCTTCATCGCCGTCATCGCCGGTATCGTGCAGCTGGTAGAGATGATTGTAGAGAAGTTCTCACCATCGCTCTATGCAGCGCTGGGTATCTTCTTGCCATTGATTGCCGTAAACTGTGCCATCATGGGTGCATCGCTCTTCATGCAGCAGCGCATCCTGATGGAGCCTACCAATACTCAGGCTATCACCTCTGTATGGGATAGCATCGTTTATGCCGTAGGTTCCGGTCTGGGTTGGACTCTCGCCATCGTTCTGATGGGAGCCATCCGCGAGAAGATGCAGTATTGCGACGTGCCAAAGCCATTGCAGGGACTCGGCATCACATTTATCACAGTAGGCCTCATGGCAATGGCTATGCTTTGCTTCTCAGGCTTGAAAATCTAAAATAGGAGGACTATAGATATGGGTAATACATCATTTATATTGGCTAGTATCGGAGTTTTCCTCGTGGTGATTCTCCTGCTGGTTATCATCCTGCTCGTGGCTAAGAAGTATCTGAGCCCTAGCGGAAATGTAAATATCGTAATCAATGGCGACAAGACCATCAACGTGCCTCAGGGCAGCAGTTTGATGACTACGCTGAATGAGAACGGCATCTTCCTGCCTTCTGCCTGTGGCGGTAAGGCAAGCTGTGGCCAGTGTAAGGTTCAGGTGCTCGAGGGCGGCGGTGAGATTCTCGATTCTGAGAAGCCTCACTTCACCCGCAAGCAGATTAAGGACCACTGGCGCCTGGGATGCCAGTGCAAGGTGAAGGGCGACCTGAAGATCAAGGTGCCTGAGAGTGTGATGGGCGTGAAAGAGTGGGAGTGCGAGGTTATCTCCAACAAGAACGTTTCATCATTCATCAAGGAGTTCAAGGTGGCTCTGCCTCCAGGCGAGCACATGGACTTCGTTCCGGGTTCTTACGCTCAGATCAAGATTCCTGCATACGACTGCATCGATTACGACAAGGATTTCGACAAGGATCTCATTGGCGAGGAGTACATCGGAGCATGGAAGAAGTTCAACATCTTCTCTCTCAAGGCTCACAATCCAGAGCCTACCGTTCGTGCTTACTCTATGGCGAACTATCCTGACGAGGGTGACATCATCACCCTGACCGTACGTATCGCCACAACTCCATTCTTGCCACGTCCACAGGTAGGATTCCAGAACGTACCAACAGGTATCGCTTCTTCTTACATCTTCTCTCTGAAGCCAGGCGACAAGGTAATGATGAGTGGTCCTTACGGAGACTTCCATCCTAACTTCACATCAGGCAAGGAGATGATCTGGATTGGTGGTGGTGCCGGTATGGCTCCATTGCGTGCGCAGATTATGCACATGACCAAGACCCTGCACACTACCGACCGTGAGCTTCACTTCTTCTACGGAGCGCGTGCATTGGGTGAGGCATTCTTCCTTGAGGACTTCTGGGAGCTTGAGAAGGAATTCCCTAACTTCCACTTCCATCTTTCATTGGACCGCAAGGACCCAGTGGCAGATGCTCAGGGCGTGAAGTACTACGAGGGATTTGCTGTTAACTGCATCCGTGATACCTACTTGAAGGATCATGAGGCACCAGAGGATTGCGAGTACTATCTCTGCGGACCTCCAATGCTGATCAAGACAGTAACAGATTATCTGGATTCTCTCGGAGTAGATCCTGAGAGCATCATGTACGATAACTTCGGATAAAACGATAATTCAATCAAAAGAGCAATGCTTGTTCTCAAAAAATGAGAGGCAAGTGTTGCTCTTTTTTTATTTTTCTGAATATATACAATATAATAGAGATAATTACGTTTTTATCTTGAAAGTATAGATTTAATTATGAATAAGATAAAGGTAGGTGTATGTTTTGCCCTTTGCAGTCTGGCAGCCCCATCTATGGCACAGTATATGTGGCAAGAGGAGGATGGCACGGAGAAGATAGATCTTCGGGAAGATATACAATATGGTGTTGAGATGCAAGGGTCGTTTTCGAAAGGTAAAACCCCATTGTGGCTTAACGCAAACAAACATGGATTAAGTTCTTTAGAGAAGAATAACGGCTATCTCAGAGGTAGTCTGGTTCGTCCGCTTTCTGCAGATTCTGCCCGCCGCTGGGCTGTAGGATATGGAGTAGATGTGGCAGTACCGGTAAACTATACCAGCCATGTAGTGGTGCAGCAGGCTTATGTGGAGGCCCGCTGGCTTTATGGTGTGCTGACTGCAGGTGCCAAGGAATATCCGATGGAGCTAAAAAACCAGTCGCTCTCCAGTGGTAGCCAGTGTCTGGGTATCAATGCCCGTCCGATACCTCAGGTTCGTCTGGCGCTTCCTGAATATTGGACGCTTCCGTTTGGTAGAGGCTGGCTGCAACTGAAAGGTCATCTGGCTTATGGTATGACTACGGATGATGGCTGGCAGCATGATTTTACGAAACGGCAGACTAAATATTGTGACCACATGCTCTATCACAGCAAGGCTGGTTTCTTGCGTATCGGAAACGAGAATGCTTTCTGTCCGCTCAGCATAGAAATGGGCTTGGAAATGGTTGCTCAGTTTGGTGGCAATGCATATCGTCCAATAGGTGACAGTATGGTACAGATTCCTACCGAGAAAAATCTGAAAGGCTTCTGGCATGCGCTGTCGGCAACGGGCTCTGATGCAGGTGAAGGGGCTTATGCCAATGTTGCCGGCAACCAGTTGGGCAGTTGGCTGATGCGTATCAATTATGACACTGACAGTTGGAAAGCTGCCATCTATGCCGATCATTATTTCGAAGATCACAGCCAGATGTTTCTCCTCGACTATAATGGATATGGTGAGGGCGCAGACTGGAATAAGAAAGTAAAACGCCGTTTCTTCATGTATTCGCTGAAGGACATTATGCTGGGCTTCGAACTGAATCTGAAGTATTCGCGCTGGCTGAAAAATGTGGTGCTGGAGTATCTCTATACCAAATATCAGAGTGGTCCGTACAATCATGACCGTACATCGGGTATCGCAGACCATATAGCGGGTACTGATGATTATTATAACCACAGCATCTATCCTGGATGGCAGCATTGGGGCCAGGTGATAGGAAATCCACTCTACCGTTCGCCTATTTATAATAATGACGGATGTATTGATATCAGGAACAACCGTTTCATAGCTTATCATCTGGGTTTTGATGGTCAGCCTACACAGCGGTTGGGCTATCGTATATTAGGCACCTATCAGAAAGGTTGGGGTACATATGGCAACCCGTTTACAAAAAAGCATCATAATGTAAGTTTTCTGGTAGAGGGTCATTACGATTTCCCGCATCAGTGGCAGTTGAAGGCAGGCTATGCGATGGATTTCGGAAGCGAAAAGATGCTGGGACATAATGCCGGTATGCAGATAACCATCAGCAAAAGAGGTTTGCTGACGAAAAGAAATAATAATCGATAAGATAGAAAATATGAAAAAGATAATAGGGGTGCTTTCCCTTGCTGTCATGATGCTCACTCTAAGCTCATGTGAGGTAGAAACAAGCCAGAATGGTGATTTGGATGGTTTCTGGCATCTGGAGCAGGTAGATACTTTAGCTACAGGGGGGACTTGTAACTTTGCAGATAAACGCGTGTTCTGGGGCTGCCAGTATAAGCTGATTCAGGTTGCTGATTATGATCGCTTCGAGGCTGGTAGAGGATTTTATCTGCGTTTTGAGCAAACCTCCGACAGTTTGCTGATTACATCTGTTTATCGTAATAAATGGCATGAAGATTATGGAGGCGATGTACTTTTAACAGAAATGAATGATTCTTTGCGTAGCTGTGGCATCAATCATCTGAATGAGCATTTTGCCAAGGAGGTAATGACCGGAGGTAAGATGCAACTGAAGAGTAAAACCCTGAGATTGCGGTTCAGAAAATTCTGAAAAAAAGCCCTCGATGCATGCAGCACCGGGGGCTTTTTTGTAGTATACTCGGTTTCTTACTTCTTCCTTTCTGATTCCTTGATGAAACCATGTCGGTAAGCATAGAGAAGCTCCTTCAGGTCTTCTATCTGCTTACGGAGTTCGCAACCTATATCTGTGTCGGCTACCAGCATTCGGCGGTTCGACATTTCTACAATCTGTGTGGTACTCTTGATGTCGGTACCTTGCTTGATGGCATCTTCCATACTCGTAAATGGCTCGTGCTGGACCAGCTGAAATCCGCGGGAGTGGTATACTAAGGTGTAGCCGGCAATGCCAGTCTCGTTGTGGTAGGCTTTAGAGAAACCTCCATCGATAACCATCAGCTTGCCGTTTGCCTTGATAGGGTTCTCGCCCTTGGTTGTGCGAACGGGCACGTGCCCATTGATGATATGGCGGTTAGGACCGGTTACCCCAAACTCATCCATAATATGGTCGATAACCTGTTCGTTATCGCGCAACAGGAAGTAGTATCCCTTCTCTTCTTTATGAGTCTCCTTATCGGTAATGAAATAGCGCTCGAAGGTGGCCATCTTACTCTTGTCGAAGAGCGGACTGTCAGGACCGCACCATAGGTAGATGAAATAATCGATGGCATATTCCTTCTCATTCGGATCAGAATCTGATTGGAAAGCTGTGCGTATCTGCATGCCCGTATGATGCATCAGGGCTCTGCCGCTGAATTTCTTGCCAGGATATATTTCTACCTCTTTTAATGAACCATCTTCGTTGAGCGGACAGGAAGCATGGAAAAGCAGGTTGTTGTTGAAGATAGCGTACATGCAACCATGCTGCAGCATAACGTTGATATGCTTGTGCAGCTTCTCGCAGACCATAAACGAATGATGCAGTTTCTGAATCAGAATTTCCTCTTCTTCAGATAGTTTGTCTGGATTGTCCGGATCGATGGTAGGGAAGTGGCATGAGGTCATGTCATACTCTTTTCCGTAAATCTCTACCTTGCCTTTCCTGTAATCGATATGGTCAAAAAGACAACGGTCTTTCATCTTCCATTCCGGATGCTTCTTGAAAAGCTGGCTCTCTAATTTAAACTGGATGACAGCTATAGCCTTGTGCATCTGAGAGGTGAGCCGCTGAGTCTTTTCATCCATTGCTGCTGCACCTCCGCTGAGCTTAGGCAGAAATTCTTTGCAATCATCATCCTTGTAGGTTTCCATCGCAAAAGTAGCGAGTGGTACGAGGTTGATGCCATAGCCTTCTTCCAATGTCGAGAGGTTGGCGTATCGCAGGGAGAGACGTATCACATTACAGATGCAGGCATCATTGCCGGCAGCTGCTCCCATCCATAGTACATCGTGATTACCCCACTGGATGTCCCAACTGTGGTAGCGGCGCATCTTGTCCAAGATGATGTGGGCTCCTGGACCTCTATCGTAGATATCGCCCAGAATATGGAGCTGGTCGATAGCCAGGCGCTGGATGACGTTGGCTATAGCGATGATGAAATCATCGGCTCTGCCTGTGCTGATAATCGTATCAACAATAACATTGACATAGGCTGTCTTGTCATGATCTTCGGTGTGCTCGTGCAAAAGCTCCTGGATAATATACGAGAAATCGCATGGCAGCGATTTGCGCACCTTGCTTCGGGTATATTTGCTGGAAACATCACGGCATACAGCCACCAACTGGTGCAGGGTGATGTGATACCAGTCGTTAATGTCGGGTTCGTTCTGCTTGACGAGTTCCAGTTTCTGCTCAGGATAGTAAATAAGAGAGCAGAGTTCTCGCTTCTCCTGTTCGCGAAGGGTATTGCCAAAGAGTTCGTTCACCTTACGCTTGATATTTCCTGATGCATTTTTCAGTACATGCAGGAAGGCCTCATACTCACCATGGATGTCGGCAAGGAAATGCTCGGTACCCTTTGGCAGGTTGAGGATGGCTTGCAGGTTGATAATCTCGGTGCTCGCCTCTGCTATAGTAGGGAACGACTGAGAGAGCAACTGCAAATATCTCATGTCTTGTTCTATATTATAATGTTTCATGTTTTTTTCCATTTTCTTAGAGCCTTTTTACTATTTATTATCTTTTGCAAAGATAGTATAAATAATAGATAAAACAAAGGAAAAAAAGTATTTTTTTGAAAAATCTTTCTGTTTTTTCAGATTTTTGCAGTATTTTTGCAGAAGAAATATAATAATTCTTCAAACTAACTATATTTGATTATGAAACAAACTATTCTTGTTACTGGTGGTACAGGCTTCATAGGTAGCCATACTACAGTAGAGTTGCAGCAGGCAGGCTACAATGTAGTTATCGTAGATGATCTCTCAAACTCAAAGATTGAAGTACTCGATGGTATCGAAAAGATTACTGGTATCCGCCCTGCTTTTGAACAGGTTGACTTGCGCGACACGGCTGCTACCGAGGCTGTATTCCAGAAATATCCTGATATTGAGGGTATCATTCACTTTGCTGCAAGCAAGGCAGTAGGCGAGAGCGTACAGAAACCATTGTTGTATTATCGCAACAATATCGTATCGCTCATCAATCTCCTGGAACTTATGCCAAAGTATCAGGTAAAGGGTATCATCTTCTCTTCTTCTTGTACCGTTTATGGTCAGCCGAAGCCTGAGAATTTGCCTGTAACAGAAGAGGCTCCTCATCAGAAGGCTACTTCACCTTATGGCAATACTAAGGAGATTAATGAGCAGATCATAGCTGATTATATCCATAGTGGTGCAGCCATCAAGAGCATTGTATTGAGATATTTCAATCCTATAGGTGCACATCCTTCTGCTGAGATTGGTGAGTTGCCAAATGGTGTGCCAAACAATCTGATTCCATACGTTACTCAGACTGCTATGGGTATCCGCAAGGAACTCACTATCTTTGGTAATGATTATGATACTCCTGATGGAACCTGTATCCGCGACTATATTTATGTTGTAGACTTGGCTAAGGCACATGTAGCTGCTATGGCACGTGTTCTTGATAAGGAGACTGAGCCTATCGAATATTTCAATATCGGTACAGGTAATGGAAACTCAACTCTCGAAATTGTTGAGACTTTTGAAAAAGCTACAGGTGTGAAACTGAATTGGAAGTATGGTCCACGAAGAGAGGGCGATATTGAGAAAATTTGGGGTGATTGCACCAAGGCGAACAAGGTACTCGGCTGGAAGGCTGAGGCTAAGCTTGAGGATGTGTTGGCTTCTGCTTGGAAATGGCAGCAGAAACTTCGCGCTGATGGCATCATGTAAAGTGTTGGTTGTTTTAGAAAATAATGTGAATTGGCTTCTTTTTTCCTCTGAAAGGTTAAAAAAGCTAATTTTTGGGAAACTTACCGTCGGGAAGACGGTAAGTTTCCTTTTTTTTATATATCTTTGCAGAAAGAACTATTGGTTTAACGAAACTTGAAAATATATGAAACGGACTTTACTTTCAATATTAACAATTGCAATGTTAGCGCTTTCTGTTCCTTCGGATGCTATGGCCAACGAGGGAAACATAGAATGGGCAGACCTTGATGTGGCAGATATCAACTTGAACTATGCTGGGGGCGTGATGCATATCACCGGCGCTAGCGGGCAAGTGGTGAGAATATATAATGTGGCAGGTGTTACAATCAAGACCTTCCGCATAGAAGGTAATGACAAGCGCGTAAACTTGCCATTGGCTGATGGTATCTATATTGTAAAGGTGGGGAATACCTTTACGCGCAAAATTTGCGTAAAGCATTAATAGTACTATAGAGGCCTTAGAATGCCGTTTAACTTTAATCAGAAAGTGAAGCTCTTTCATACTTCGTTACTTATCATTTTTTGCTGTTTGATGTTTTGTTCTTGCCACGACAAAGTACCAAACAGCAATTTTCAGTTATCGTTAGATGAGTTCAAAAACTCTCGTTCTTCGGCTTATGCTATTAATTCAAAGGTTATAAGAAATCTGTTGGATAGTATCATGCGAAATGATAAAGACCGACATGCTGCTGATTTGCATACCCGTCGATATTACCAGAATAAAGGTAGTCTGCTTTGGATTACACGTCATGGGGTAAATAGTCAGGCTGACTCCCTGGTGACTTGCCTGCGTACTGTAGCGGATATGGGATTTGATAAACGTCGGTTCTATGTGGATGCTATTGCCCGAGATATTGACAGGTTACGAGATTTAAATCTAGATTCAGCTGATAATCAGATAAATCAAGTGATAGCCCGACTGGAGTATCGCTTGACCAAAGCATACTTCAGATATACGATGGGGCAGAATTTTGGATTTATGAATCCTAGTTTTGTTTTCAATCGTTTAGATACTCTTGCTCCCAATCCTTATGATAGTATCAAGAGACCCGTTAGGTTCAGAGGCCTGTTTGATGTAAAAATGGCTCATGCAGATGATGCGTTCTATCAGAAGGCTATGCAAATGGTTAGATGCGACTCGGTGGCTTCCTTCCTGAAAGAAGTACAGCCTAAGAATCCTTTCTATTATCAACTGCTGGAGAAATTGAAGGCTGGAGGACTGGGCAAGGCGATGAAAATCAAAATTCTCTGCAACATGGAACGTTGCCGCTGGAGACAGTATGATAATCCCTGGCAACACGAAAAATATGTGGTTGTCAATATACCATCGTTCCATCTGATGGCTATTGATCATCAGGATACGCTCTCGATGCGCATAGGATGTGGAGCCAGTAAAACCAAAACCCCGATATTGAACAGTCATATCAAACGTATGGAGTTGAATCCTCAATGGTTTGTTCCCCGTAGTATCGTTCTCCATGATATGATACACCGGGTGGGGAATCATGGCTACTTTCGCGCGCGTAACTACTATGTAAGGGAAGTGGCAACAGGTAAGGAGGTTGACTTAAACAGAGTAACTCGATCTATGCTTATTTCTGGTGCTTATGGCATAGCCCAGCGGGGCGGAAAGGGGAATGCTCTGGGAAGAATCATCTTCCGTTTTGATAATAATTTCTCGGTCTTCCTGCATGATACTAACAGTAAGGGCGTGTTTGGACAAGAGGATAGAGGAGTATCGCATGGATGTATCAGAATAGAAAAACCGTACGATTTCGCTGTCTTTCTATTGGCTGACAAAAATGAGAAACTGAAGGAAAAGATATACTATTCGATGACTGCAGATTCGCTAGCCAATAAAAAACTTGTTGTGAATAACGTAAAGGTTAATCCTCAAGTTCCTCTCTTCATAACCTATTATACACTCTATCCGTTAGCAGGAGGCAGAATAGCTGATTATTCTGATGTGTATGGATTTGATGCGGTAATATTCGATATGTTGAGAAGATATCTATAAACAACACATTTGTAAAAGCAATGATAAACGATAAAGAACTCTTGGCGATGATTAGGGATCCTAAGACCCAACGCGAAGGCTTTGCTGTACTGGTAAGTCAGTATAGCGAGCCGTTGTATTGGAAGGTTCGCCATATTGTCTTAGATCATGATGATGCTGATGATGTGTTGCAGAATGCCTTTGTTAAGGCTTGGACCAATCTGGATTCGTTTCAGGGAAAGTCTTCGCTCTCAACATGGCTTTACCGTATAGCAATTAACGAAGCGCTTGATTTCTTGAGGCGCAAGAAGCAGATGGTTAATGTCAGTACCGAAGACGAGCCGGGCTTGGCTTCACGTCTTCTTGCCGATGACTATTTTGATGGTGACCAGATTCAGGCAGAACTGCAAGAGGCTGTAGCCCTACTGCCCGATGTTCAGCGCACAGTTTTCACTCTAAAATATTATGATAATATGAAATATTCAGAGATGAGTAAGGTGCTGTCAACAAGTGAAGGAGCTTTGAAGGCATCCTATCATCTTGCTGTGAAAAAAATAACCGATTTTATATGCCGGCATGATACGTTATAACTGCCTGATAATCAACTAGGGCTTTTCTGGTTTTTACATATACAACACCGAAAATGCACCGAGTTGCGTATCAAACAAGTTACAGATGCTCAAACAGTTGTGTGATTGTTATAGAATAAATGTTTGGCAAAACAACTCATTTTACGCAAAAACGGTGCAATTAAATCTTAGTTTTCTAACATCTTTTTGGTAAGCCTATCAATAGTCTTCTGCTGGCTCTCGATAGTCTTATTCTGTCTCTCAACGATTGTCAACAGGTTGCCCTGATTGCCTTTCGTGAGTTCTTCACCCATTACCAGGTAGTTGGCATCAACCCAATCTACCGCGTTAATGATCTTCACGATAATATCGTAACTAGGAGCATTTCGCCCAGATACGATGTTTTTGATCGTTGTCCATGGCACACCGATTTTCTTAGCAAATGTAGCGATGGTGTGACCCTCTTTTTCAATGATGCTATTTACGCGCTCATTGATAGTTTCTGCTGTTGTTTCTGTACTCATAATATCTTATTTTCAAACAAAATGCTGAAAAATATAAAAATAATCAGTGAAATGTTTGGTGGTATCACTGAAATGTTATATATTTGCAGCGTGTTAATAATTCTCACGGTGCAAATATACAAAAAATGTCGCACATAATGATGATTTCAAACAAAAATTTTAAAAAATATGGGTTTTAGTGAGTACATGAAGAGTCTTCCATACCCTCGTTGTAAGGTTGTAGAAGCACTTGCGGAGAAATGCAAGGTATCTAATAATTCCGTCTACAGATGGATTCAAGGCAAGTCCAAGCCGAACGCTCTATGCAGAGGAATTGTCGCTGAGTATCTAGGTATGCAGGAGAGCGAACTTTTTCCGGAGGAGTAAGTATGGAGTCAGTCGAGTTTTACAATACACCAGAAGGTGATGTTATGTATAAGCAACTGGGCAAACCTGTCCAGGAACTTACAGCCGACAGCCGCGAAGTTATCGAGGAGATGCTAGACCTAATTAAAACCAGATATCCTCAAACCTTTAGGGCTCTGTGTGAGCTGTATACGGCGAGCGAACTAAATCGCAAGGTATACGAATTCAACATTGTATCTAGGTTCTGCAGATGTAATTTCGGCGAATATGATGCACATACTCCTGATATCGACGCAGACGGTTTCTTTCATTTTGAGGAGGTCAAGTGCCCGTTGCGTGGCGAATGCAGAATGGAAGGTGTCATCTGCAAGCCTAAACTAGACTCTAAGCTTACTGATCGTGAGTTAGATATAGTAGAACTTATATCTAAAGGCTTGCGCGCCCAGGAGATCGCAGACCGTCTTTATATATCTGTAAAAACCGTACAACGGCATAGGGAGAATATTAAGGCTAAGCTCCAACTAAGATCACTAGCGCAGGTGGCAGCATATTACCTGGAGCATATAAAAACAAAATAGCTTATGTATGAGAAATGCGCAATTTGCAAAGAAGGCAGAGCTTGCATTAATGGCTGGTTCTGTCTCAAATTAAAGAGATACGTCGAGTATAATAATAGACCAATATGTGATTATGAGTAATAGAAAATGGAACAAAAACGAAATTGCATACCTGGTTGGGAATTACGGAAGAATGAGTCTTGAGGATATGGCACGACAACTCGATCGTTCCGTAATGGCCGTTCGATTATATGCGCTTCGCCATAGGTTGGACGACAAACATCAGGTTGTTAAGGAGAATCGCCTGAAGAAGTTGCTTGAGTGTCGCTTCCGTCATCTTGAGGACTTCCATCCAAGTAAGTTCTTTTTTAAGGAGACTGGTATTAACCAGGTAAGATACTGGGACATTTTCTTCGGCCGTAAGGCTATAAAACCAGAAGAGTATAAAGCTGTGGCAGCATACTTCAATATTACGATATCTGAAGCATTCGATTCCCTACAGCTCAATCTGTTCGACTAAACAAAATAAGAAATATGAAAATCAACTCAGACTTCATTAGCGATGTCAAGAGTAAACTTGATATTGTTGATGTGATAGGCGCCTATATTAATCTTCAGAAGGCGGGCATTAACTACAAGGGTATCTGTCCGTTCCATAATGATAGTCATCCTTCTATGATGGTTAATAAGGCTAGACAGACGTACCATTGTTTCGTGTGTGGTGAGCATGGAGACGTTCTGGACTTTCTGCAGAAATACAACCAGATAACTTTTAACGAGGCATTGCGAATAGCTTGCAAGCTCGCTGATGTTGAGTTTCCGGAACAAGAATCTACTCCGGAAGAAAACGCTGCGTATAAATTGCTTGAGTCTCGTCGTATAGCCATTGCTGCTGCCGCAAAGTTCTACCAGGGCAATATCTCGCAAGCGGAGAGCTTCCTTAAAAAACGCGGTTACGATTATACAGATAAGGTGCTTGCAGAATATGGAGTGGGCTATGCTCCGAATGGTAATGTAGCGATGAAGTATCTCGTGGAGAATGGGTACAGTCTGCAGATATTGGAAGATGTTGGAGTCGTAGGCAAGTCTCAAGACGGTAGAAACTATGACTTCTTCAGAGACCGCGTAATGTTCCCGTTTTACGACGTGTCTGGAAGAGTCGTTGCGTTTTCCGGAAGAATTGTTACTCCGAACGATAAAGTTGGCAAATATGTTAATACCGGAGAGACGCCCATTTTCAGAAAAGGTCGGCATATTTTCGGACTGTTCCAAGCAAAAAGGGCGATAGCGAAAGAGGGTTTTGCTTATCTCGTAGAGGGGCAGTTCGATGTTGTCACTCTACATAAATATGGGGTCGAGAACGTTATCGGTGGATCGGGAACAGCATTTACCGATGACCAGGTAAAACTCATTATGCGCTTCACTCAGTCTGTTGTAATGATCTACGATGCGGACAGCGCAGGGATTAAGGCTGCCGTCAAGAATAGTGAACTGTTATTGACGGCAGGAGCGAGCGTCAGGTGCGTTCGCTTGCCGAAGGGATATGATCCAGACAGCTACGGTCAGCTCTGTAAGGATGGCGTAAAACAGAAGTTAATCGATGCAACTGAAACATTTCCGAAGGCGATGAAAAGAATGCTGGTTCCTCGCGGATGCAAGGACGAGGCTACAATCGCTTCAGCCATGAATACTATCGCTAACCTGGTAGCATGCGTGCAGGACGCCGGACTGCGCCTTGAATATATGAAGAGCATGACTAAGGATTTCGATACGAAGATGACTATTCTGGAAGATAAAGTTCGGGATATCCGACGTAATGTCGAGAATCTCAAGAAAGAGGATATGCTGCAGGGTATTTTTGGACTTGATAACCTAAAGGATAATCTGAGAAATAACGAGCCTGCTATAGTAACATCTTCCATCGATGCGTTCATGGAGTCTTATGGAGATAATCCGATTGTGTACGTAGCAGGCGTTCCGTCGGCTACCGATATTCAGAACCTCCGCCGAATCTGCTGCTATCTAGCCACAACCGAAGAGGGCTGCAGTATAGATACGACAACGGGCGATGATAGTAGTTACCTCTCCGCTCTGGCCGAGATGTTCAAGGCAGGAATCTCGCAGATAAGAGTCATGCACGAGGATAAAGTAGAATCCTTTATAGACTTCTATATACGCATACATGGCGATCTGCTGTCCGGCTTCCTTGGCGACAAGGTTCCGATCATTACAAGGTGTATCGAGTTGACCAGCTATGCGGAGGAAACCGTGATAACTGTCAACAAGAACCATTACTGCAGTAAATTAGGGCTATCCAAGGGCCAGTTCGACGAGATCCGTAAGCCGTTCGTCAACAAGCGCAAAAATGTAATGAAGGCGAATGCCCTGAAGGATGATCTCTATGATGATGACTTTGACGGTGATGAAGTTCCCAGTTATGTCAAGGAGGGAGAGTACGCACAGATGTTTCGTGAGTGCAAGTATTATCCTCGCCTTAATAAGCAGGGCATACCAGTCTGCTATATGTTCCAGAATAAGAACGGACGTGGATTCTCTCAGGTTGCAGACTTCTATATGGTTCCTCTTCTCCATATCTTCAACGAAGATTTCGAGCAGAACAAGCGAGTGCTGAAGGTGAATCGTCGTTACTTCGACAAGCCGTTATATATCGAGGTGCTGTCAAGTTCTCTAAAGAAGATGAGTACCATCGAGGACGTTCTTATCAACTATGAAGGCGTGAACTTTACAGACGGAGAAGAATGGCAGTGGAGGCGTATAAAAGAATATATGAGCCGCCATTTCGTTCAGTGCCGGGAGATCCAGGTATATGGCAACCAGCAGTCGGAGGGAATGAGCCGGAAGACGGATGAGCAGTTTTTCGCCTTTGCCAATGGTATCGCCCACGAGGACAAGGACGGAAAATATGTGTTTGAGAAGGTTAACGAGCTGGGTGTTGTCACCCATAATCACATGAACTATTATCTTCCTGCGTTTTCAACCATTTACGCTGGATCCGGGCGCCAGTCAGACAAGTACGAACTGATATCTCAGCTGACATACGATGATATTCCTGCCGACATGCAGGTCAGTTTTGGAAAATGGGCATCCTTAATGGATAAGGTCTATAAGATTAATGACAACGGCAAATGGGCTATCGTTTTTGCGTTGATGTGCGCATTCCGAAGTAACATACATTGTCTGGACCGACTCTTCACGGCGCCCTTCTTCATGGGTCCAATGTCTTCAGGTAAGACTCAGATTGCGATATCTATCCGATCTCTGTTCATAAGTCCTACTATTCCGATATTCAACCTCAATACAGGTACTGATGCGGCCATGAGCACCATCATGGGTACATTTCGAGATGTCCCGGTCGTGCTCGATGAGTACAATAATAAAGATATCTCAGATACCAAGTTCCAGGCTCTGAAGGGTATAGTATACGACGGAGACGGCAAGCAGAAGCGTCGTGGGACATCTGGAAGAGATATTGAGAATGATAAGGTATTTGCGCCTGTGATCATTTGTGGCCAGGAGACCCCTCAGCGAGATGACAACGCCCTGATGAGTCGTGTTATTATCTGCGAGGTTCCTAAGCCGAAAAACAGAACACCAGAGGAGACTAAGCTGTTCGAAGAGCTCAAGAATATAGAGAAGAATATAGGATTATCCAACGTATTACTAGAAGTACTGTCGCTCAGACCGGCAGTCATGGATCATTTCCGTGCGCTCAAGCAGGAGGCATACAGCGAGCTCAAGAGTGATGTAATCAATTCCGGAGAGATGGACCGACTCATGAAGACGGCTTCCCTCTTCCTCGGAATGGTGAAACTTGTAGAGCAATACTCTAAGCTTAAACTACCGTTCACGTATGATGAGTTTTTTGCACTTGTGCAGGAGAAAATCAAGTTCCAGCTTTCTCTGATCCGAAGCACGGACAAACTTGCCATGTTCTTCAATGCCGTCAATAATATGATCGATACAAAACAGGTGCTCGTTGGTCGAGAGATGCTCATCGAGCAGCCTAAGAGTATTACCGGTAAAGATTCGCACGGGGACAAGAAAACGTTCGCTTTCGATCCAGGAACACATGTTCTGTTCCTTCGTCTCAGCAGCGTGTATTCTATATATGACAGAAGTGGGTATAACAGCGAGAATACGACATTATCTACCCTTGAGCAGAATCTTCGCTCACATCCATCATATATTGGAACCGTACCATCTAGACGTTTCACCTGGGAGGAGACCGTCGAGGTAGCCAAGCCGGACGACCAGGAAACAATGGTAAGAGTGCGTAAGGAGCGCTCTACATCTACAAGTGCAATTATCATCGACTATGACAAGTTCATGGAGATGTATAATATCGACTTCAGACGAGGAGAAATCCTCGCCGAGAGCGTCGCTCAGAGTACTCCAGGAGTAAATGGGGAGGCTAATGCTGATATCAATACCCAGCAATACAAGCCTGGCAGCATACCATTTGACGAGACTGACGCAGGTAAGAATGGGGATAAACCGTTCTGATAGGAGCCAGAAAACTACCTTATATAAGGTATAGACTACCCCAATTTAACGATACAAAGATACAAAAAACATTCGAGAAAACCAAAAGTTTTCCGCATAAATTTGAGTTGAATTTTGCATATTTTTACCCACGTAAACCCGGGAGGGCGAGCGTGGGTATTTCTTTACATTTATGTGTGTTCCAGATGCGAAAAATCCCCCGTACCCCCTAAAAATCCAAAAATAACCGAGAAAACGAAGTTTTGAAAATGATTTTCAGAAAAATGCCTTCCTACAATCCTACAATCCTACAAATGTATTTCTTTTCAAACTATTATTATTATCTATTTATCTTATTATCAGTATGTTATGTGTATTTTTGTAGTTTTGTGGTTTTGTAGGAAATGTTGTAGGATTGTAGGACGTTGTAGGAAATAGGAAATTTTTACATTTTGGCGCTTTCGGAGATTTCATCCTACAAAATACCCCATTTTGTAGGATTGTAGGACGTGTAGGAAGCGAAAAAATGAGTGTGTAGGACTAAAATATGTTTGATTAAATTTGTGTAACTCGCTGAAATTTAGTATCTTTGCATTCGTAAGCCTGCAATTTGTAGGATTGTAGGACGGTAGGAAGCAAAAATAAGCAAAAACGATATGGAAAGAAAAAAACGTCTCTCGAAACGAACAGCGTCTGTTAGAATTGAGCCATATCTGGCAGAGTACATTCAGAAAAAGCTAGAAATTGAGCCAGAAACGGGCGGAGTAAAAATACCATACACCACGGATCTGTATCATGTGGTGTGGAATTGTATGGCCAAGCCAGACTCTCACCATGACGTCATGCAAGACTGTAATCTCAAGATATATCTGCCTTCACGGCGCTCAAAGATGGATGGACATCCTGGTAAGGATCCGGCTTACTTCAATTATCTATCCAGTAATGCGGCGAAAAAAATAGAAGAGCATATTCGACTTCTCTTCAATTTCGAGTTTCATCGACTCATGATTGAAAATGAAGAGTTAGGCAGGCCGTTACAGAACCAGGATGTGGTAGACAATTTCATCAGGAGATACTCTCTGAGGTCTATATCGCCCGATGCGCTCCTGAAGAACTTTTATCGCTACCGCCAGCGGCTTTTTCCGAAAACACCTCGAAAATACCAAAAAAAACGGGGTATTTAATTATTTTTAATACATACTGAGTGCAAATTTCTGTCACTCAAAAATTAGTAATAATCGCTCTAAAATTTAACATTATGAAAGAGTTTTCCTGTCTTTTAATGATTTCCTCTCTCGGAGGCACAGAAAGAAACGTAGTCCTCTGCGCCGATCCGTTCACATTCGAGCCTTCAATGACAGAGGAAAATGGAGGTGTGTACTGGGATTGTAGTAAGACATTTATTGTCGATATAGCGGACGAGAGCATTTTTAACGAACTAAAGGTTCCTCGCAGCGCTATCGTCACGCTCGCAAGTGTTGGACTTCCTGATGCACGTACGTACGAGATAGGTACGGAAACAATCCCGGCGAAGGTTCAGCTCGTCAGGCATCTGAATAAGGCGAAGCTTATTGTTAAGTGTAAAATGCTTGCGAATCCATTGTTTTAAGGTCTTTTATATACCTATTATATATATGTACCTTTGTGGAAAACTTAATTGAAATGGACGAAATACAGACCCTTCTGCTATCCACTCTACCTCTATGGATTACTGAGGATGCCTACCGTCAGCTGATGGTAGCTACATTCCCATTGAATGGTACGGTGGTAAGCTTCGAACAGAAAAAAGCCGAACAGGCGATGAGTATTCCTGAGATTCGGGAATATCTCAAGGCTCATACATATTATCAGTACGAGACGCATGAAGCGCTGTTAGCGATATCTGCCAAGGTATCGCAGAGAGATGAAACGAAAAGTGTACAGCTCACGGATGAATACAATTCGCCATCTCTGGATGATGGTACAATCGCATATCATCGTGTATTCGGAGTTGTGACAGCAAACAGCTACTGGTATTTCTCTTCCAAACAGCTGGAACAGGATATTATTGCCGCTGAGAACAACCCGCAGATATCCGCTCATCTCCTTCATATCAATTCTCCAGGAGGAGAGGCATGGTACATGGATCGATTGAGCGAGACTCTGCGAAGCGCCAAGAAACCTATCATTGCCATCTATGAAGAATACTGCGCATCGGCAGCCTATTACATCGGCTGTCATGGTCAGAAACTTTACGCAACAACGAATCATGACTTCGTTGGATGCATCGGTACTATGTGTTCCTTCTGGAACTTTGAGCCATACTTCGAGAAGTTAGGGCTGAAGAAGATTGTAGCGAAGGCTACCAATTCTAGCCGGAAGAATAAGATTTTCGAGGACCTGAAGGACGGTAAGTCTGAAGACTATATTAAGAATGTTCTTGATCCGATGAATGAACAGTTCCTGGCAGAAGTGAAATCTCAGCGTTCCAAACTGGCAGAACTGGATGATGACGCCCCGGTACTTCAGGGAGAGAGCCTGTATACCGCTCCAGCCGAAGAAGTCGGTCTCATCGACGGTAAGCGCACCTTACTGGAGGCGATTGCAGAGGTGGCAGAATTGGGAGAGGCCTATATGGGGACGCAGAGCCTTTACGGATTTAGCTAATATATTATTTTTGTTTGATCTAAGTTGTTTTAATATTTAAATGATTGATTTATGAATTTCAAAGCAAAGTTAAACAAGGTTCTCGAGAGTCTTGGTTTTACTAAGAAGTTTGAGAATAAGAGCCTTACCGCAGATGAGTATAAGGCTCTTTGCGAGGCGTACCAGAAAGAGTACCAGAGTACTCTCATGGATGACCTCGCTGCGGAGAATAGTGCAGCCGAGCAGGCTGAGCATCAGAAGCAGATCAATGAGCTCTATGCCATTGTCTCAAAGGCTAACAAGTCAAAGGATGATGATCCTGACGGCGATGGAAGTGGCGACGACGATGATGATGCAGGAAAGAAGAACGAGAACAGCCAGAATGTACCGTTCGAGAAACTCTCTACAGCTGTCAACACTCTCGCTGAGAATATGAAGAAGATGGCTAATAGTACAGCAGATGACAAACCTGCTGCTCATGTTACTGCTCCTTCTATTCCTATTAACGGTTTCGAAACTAACGCTAACTACCTTTTCGGTATCGAGCATTCTATGTTCGATATGAAAAAGCGCTGGAACCGCATTGTCGCTAATCCTGAGATAGCCTTAGCATCTGCGCCAAACGAGGAGACAGACGGCAAAGCATTCCGTTCTGAAGCGATGGCGTTCGCGAGATCACTCCAGGAACGCTACAAGTATCACCAGGTACGCAACGAGCTCGGTAACGTCAAAGCTCTCGCTTCCGGCCAGTTTGCCACAAATTACTCAGGCGTGGATAATGCAGGACTGGGTGACCAGTTCGTTATCCTTCGCCAGGATGCGCTTATTGCCCGAATCCTTGAACTTCGTAATCTTACAGAGTTTTTCCCTGTTCGCTATGGTGTTCAGGATCGTGACATTCTCTTCAACGCATTCTTCGATGAGGTATCTCAGGGCTACCAGGAAGGTGAGATCTACAAGGGTGGCATGCAGCTCGAAAACGAGATGGGCTATGTTGATGACGCCATGATTAAGGTTAAGTTTGGCCCAATGAAGGAACTTGAGCGTAAGTATATCGCTTATCTCAATAAGGAGGGCTCCGATCCTATCAAGTGGTCTATGGTTGAATTCTGTCTTCTCAACCTCTTGAAGAAGGCTCAGGACGAGCAGAACCAGCGTCGTATGCGTGGTATTTACGTCAAGCCAGAGGCTGGCCAGGCATCAAGCTACCTCAATGCAGGTACAGGTATTTGGTACACCTTGCTCCGTTACATCCACGATTACAGCATCAAGCCATTCGCCAACAAGAGCTACAATACTTATACTTCAGCTAATATGCTGGATGCGGTTAAGGAGTTCATTACCGACGTTAAGACTCACCTCTCTGAGGGCATGACCATCGATAACCATGTTCTCTATCTCAACGAGAATCATATTGACTGGTGGCTTGCTAACTGCCGTGAGACTTATGGCAAGGATCAGGACTTTACCGGCCCTAACGGCTACAAGAACCGTGTTCCTGACTCTACTATCCAGATTAAGTGGCTCCCATATGAGGGTAGGTCTTGCTGGATGTTTATGGATGTTCCTGGCAATATCCAGTTTGTAGAGAACCTCCCTGGCGAGATGTTCGCCGTAAAGATGGAGGAACAGATGGAGATGGTTCGTGCCTGGAGCACATGGAAAGAAGGTTGTGGTGCAGCCTTTACCGGTCGCAAGTTCGACAATAAGACTGCCATGGATGCCAACGATTACGAATTCCAGCAGATCTTTACCAACCTCCCTGCAACTGTTATTGATGCAGAGATCAACGGCGCAAACGGCTTCTGGCAGATTACAGATGATGCTACTACAGCAACCGATATCAAGAATATCACGAATGCAAAGGCTGGCGTAGCTTACTGTATCGAGATTGGTGAGGATGATACCAAGCATCAGCTTACCATTGACAAGAGTGGCAAGTTTGCAAATATTACCGCAGCATGGACTCCTAGCCAGGCTGGCGACTATATCATGGTTATTCTCGGCAAGGACGAGAAGTTCCGTGAGCTCGAACGTCGCGTAGGTGGCAAGCGAACCATTAACAAGGCTGTTCAGCCTAATGTTCCTGGTGGCCGTTAGTCCTTATTATATATATTGTTAACTCGTAGGTGAGGTACGGCGTACCTCGCCTACATTTTCAGAAAAAATTATGAAGAAAAACAATATTCCAGTACGTTCTCGTACTTATAACCCTAACAAGGGTTATCATTATGCCCAGCATAAGGGCCGTCTTCTCTTCATGACGCTCATTATGCTGCTCGGCATCGTTTCACTTCTGCAGATGTTAGCTGATCCTACATCTACCTTCGGTATAGGTGGCACAGGAGTCTCTATGGCTTCGTTCGTTGCGCTGACATCTATCGAAGATGTGACAGACCGAGATACCCATGGTTCTGCCATTGCTTACCAGGTGGTATTGGTTCCTACGACTTTAATTGATTTATCGAAGGCCTTCCCTCAGCCGGATAAAGACCGCAAAGTCAAGGCAATGCCATTTAAGACAGAGGTCGCCGGCACCCTGAAGGCTTATCTCTTCGATGCGCATGATATTCCTACATTTACGGCTACGACAGAGAAGGGAGATATCACGACATCTGGCGAGAATAACCTGGTAATCATCATGGGTGGCACTCGCGTGGATCTCTATAACTTCATTGAGCAGTATGCTGGTGGTAAGTTTATTATTCTTTATAAGCATGTAAAGGATACCCAATGGTATATCGTCGGCGAACCTGAGCGCCCTATGATTCTCAATAATACAGAGACTAAGGACGATAAGGACGGCCGATACACCACCTTCACATTTAAGCGCACATCTGTAGACCTTCCTTGCCTGTATGCTGAGGATCCTCTTGGTGTGACAGCTGCCGCTGCTGCCGTTCATTCAGACACGGCTCCTGGCACAAGGCAGAATACGGCTTCAGGTTCTTCAACTGGTAAGACAACAATTTCTTAGCGTTTCTCATTTTATTTAGTTTATTAGTTAATTTTAAGGTGTGTCGCCACAAGAGGTGGCGCACCTTTAATAATATATAAGGTATGATTAGTAGAAGAGAAAAATTGCAATTATTCAATAAACTCAGAGGAGCCGGGCACGCTGAAGCCGACCTTGCTCTCCTGGAGGATGTAAACCCTCGCCATCCTAAACTTACTCGTTTCGCCCGCGACCCGAAACGTTATGCAGACGAAATACTCTACGCTCTTTTGGATGAGTGCGATGAAGGGGATATCGTAGATCATCGAATCTATTTCGAGAAATTAAACGATACTTCAGCTGGGGAAGAACAGGGACCTGTAGATGGTTCTAGTGATACTTCAGCCGAAGGAGAACAGAAGCCGAAAGATGGTTCGAGTGATGCTTCAACTGAAGAAGAGCAGATACCTGCAGATGGTTCTAGTGATACTTCAGCTGGGGAAGAACAGGGACCTGTAGATGGTTCTAGTGATACTTCAGCCGAAGGAGAACAGAAGCCGAAAGATGGTTCGAGTGATGCTTCAACTGAAGAAGAGCAGATACCTGCAGATGGTTCTAGTGATACTTCAGCTGGGGAAGAACAGGGACCTGTAGATGGTTCTAGTGATACTTCAGCCGAAGGAGAACAGAAGCCGAAAGATGGTTCGAGTGATGCTTCAACTGAAGAAGAGCAGATACCTGCAGATGGCTCAAGTAATACTTCAACCGAAGAAGAGACTCCTGAAGGTGAAAATCAACAGGAATCAGAACAGTCTGATGCTGCCGACCCTGGCAAGGACTCAAAAAAAAAGTAGTTCAAAAGGAAGAGGAATATCCTAACATCGACTGGGATAACCTCTATAACGAGGACGTGCAGATGGCAACCGTCATCTATAACGACCGCATCAATACATGGCGCAAGATGAAGAAACTCGACGAACTCCTGGACAAGAAACCGAAGGCGAATGATGTGGCCGCCATGGCGGAACTCCGCATCCGTAATCTTCAGGCATTCGACGAACTGAAGGCGTACAACGATACCGGCAAGTTTCTGTATAAACATCCATTGCTGAAGGGTAAGTCCGAATTCGATGAACTCGTAAAACTGTTCAAGAAGGATCCTGCCGAGTTTCTTCATAAGCATAAGAACGTGCTCGACAATATCAAGCGCTATAAGAGCTACATTAAAAGAGATGATCGCAAGGACAAACGTGCCAGCGACCGTGAGAACCTCCAGCGGCATCAGGAACGTGAACGCATGTTCAAGATGGTAATGGAACAGTATAGTGACAAATCAGATAAATCAGATGGATAAGACGGAATTAAAGAAGATTGCAGAAACCTGCGTTTCGATGATGAAGAACGGAGGTGTACTAGAGCAGGCTCAACTCAAGGCAGACGAGAAGATAGCCGAGTTGGCAGCAAACGGCGACCTCGATGCCATCAAACTGTTGAATGAGCGGATGCAGGATCGCGAAGAACTGAAACTTAGAAAGAAGTTGTTTGGCGTATGAAAAGCGAGATAGAAAAGCTGGAGAGCGTTCATCCAGACCTAATTACCACCTTTCTGACTACAGGTGAGGGTAAAGGCATTCCAGAGGATGTACAGACCTTTCTGAAGCAGCTGCAATGGGCAGCCGAAATCTACGAGTATGAACGTAATATTACCCGTGGCGCCCGTCAGCTCAAGCAGCGAATTGCCGCGCAGCAGAAAATAACCCTCGATGTTCGTACCTGCATGACCCGCATTAACCAGGCGATATCTTACTTCAATGTGGATTGTAACGTAAGCATCAAGGTCTGGGAAAATGATTTTGCCAATAAGTACGAGGACCTTGCCAAGCTCTGTTCTGCCAAGCGCGACTATAAAATGCAGAAAGCCTGTATGGATCAAGCCCTGGAATGCCGCAGACGTGCGTCCGAACAGGCAGAGGCGGATAGAGATCTCGGAGTTGTGTTCCTCATTACTCCAGAAGTTACCCCGGAAGAATTAGGTTTTCAGAAAAAGAACCTCAAGGAAATTGCCGGCAAGTACAACCGCGGTTTTTACATATCTCTCATCGATGGGTTGCCTATCGAGAGTTCAGAAAAGAAACGATTGCTTCGTGATGCTGATATTCAGGAAGCGGAAATTGTGGAGGATCTAAGTGATGAGCCAACTGATTTTGAATGATAATACACTCGGTGAATTCGAGCATTACTACATGAACAACATGCAGCTGCTTGCCAACATCATCGACCCCAACATGCTTTTTGCCGAGGTTGCCCGTGCCGGAGGTAAGACCGAAGGTGTGACGGGTCCTCGCCTGATACGTGTTGCCAACGATATGCCGGGAGAGCTATCCTTCCTGGTTCACAAAACCTACGTGGCGCTGATGACCAACGTCTGGCCAAACATACAGGCATACTTCTCGCGTCAGGTAGTAGTGAACGGGCAACAGAGATCCATGCTGGAATATGGTATTGATTACGTAGTAGGAGAGAGCACGCTGCCTTCCCACTTCCGGAAACCCCGATATCCGATAGCCTACGCTAAGCATAGCGTGATATTCCGAAATGGCGCCCACCTTCAGCTCGTATCAAGCGACCAGCCGGAATCTGTTGCCGGTAGAAATGCCGTGCACGCTTTCGTTGAAGAAATGAAGCATAATAGTGGAGAAAAACTCAAAACCCGCCTGTTCCCGTCTTTACGTGGAGGTCCAGCCAATGTGCGCTGCTCTGCTTATTATGAGGGTGTTACGGGTGTGAGTGATACGGCTCGCGTCGACCTCGGCGAAGATGACTGGTTTGAGGATTATGAAAAGAAGGTGAACCCGAAACTTATCGAGGAGATTGCAACCGTTGCCCTGGAAGTTAACAGAAGTCTCTACCGTCTGTTCGTACTCAAGCAGCAGGAACGAGACTCGAAAGACCCTGTTCTCCTTGAGAAGATGCGACTTGAGTCTGTTAAGCTCAATGCCTTCGTGGCGAGATGGAAACCTCGTCTGGCAGATATGAGGCGTAATGCCATCTACTATATCCGTGCATCCTCCTTCTGCAACAAGGATATCCTAGGTCCTAAGTTCTTCAAGACTCAGTTGGACACTCTTGATACGGACGAGTTCCTCACGGCTATCTGCGCCATCCGTCACAAGGAGGTAACCAATAAGTTCTTCATTAACTACGACCACGCAAAGCATCAGTTCAAGGATAGCTATAAGTATGAGTCCATTCTTCGCCTGAATCTGAAGGATAGGTTTATCCTTACGGCAGAGTATCTTCTACATTACGATCCTCACGAACCGCTCTACATGGGATACGACCCTGGTAACTTCCAGTCGCTCATCGTTGCCCAGAAGAAAGATTACGGCAGGCGTCTCGACATCATCAAGGAGTTCTTTGCCTTCCTGCCCAAGGATTACAACGACCTCGTGGCAGAGGTACACCAGTTCTTCGGATCTGCGGCCGTAAATAAGACAATCTATCTCTATCCAGACCGCGCCGGCAACAAGCGCAGGGAGGAGCGGGAACAGATAACTACCGACTCGCTCAATCTGAAGGCTGCCCTGGAGTCGTACGGCTTCATGGTGATACTCTATAACGAAGATGCGCCGACGATATACCATTGGCAGCAGTTCAAGCTCTGCCAGATGCTCTTCGGCGAGCGCAGTCCGCTTCTGCCTGTCATCCGTATCGATGAGAATGAGTGCAAGAACCTCTGCTCTGCCATCATGATATCCCCTCTGAAGAAAACGGACGGGAAGATAGAACTTGATAAGAGTTCGGAGAAGAAACAGCAACTGAAGAATCAGGCAGGACTAACCACGCAGCTGCCTTCTGCGATGATTTACCTGCTTTACGGCCTTTATTCTGATGCCGTGAAGGCAGAATTAAGTACATATCCTACCGATTTACCGGACAATTTCGAAATATAAATGCAGAATAATGCTGCATTTCTGCAGTAATAATTTTCGCGGGCATATCAATAATTTACGGAAAATGAAAGGGTATAAATGCTAAAATACTGATAATCAGCCCAAGCGGACCGGCTGGAAGAAAAACTCCCAAAAACACCTTACCCAAACGAGCACGCACCGCTGGGAAGGGAAAGAGAGGTGCAGGCCTTACGATTCTCGGAAATATGACGGGGAACAGGTGCAGCCGGTCTTTTGCAGGGCGATATTTTTTCGCTATCTTCGCATCATTATGAGCAAGACAAGTAAGAACATCATCATGGATGGCATCACGGCACTCCAGTGGGCCAGGGAAATCAGTAAGCTGCCCGATGGGGAGTTTACCCTGGTTTTCTTTCCATACTCAAGGACGAGAGGAGAGGCGAGTGCAAAGCTTCAGGTACGGCGACATTGCAAGTACCGCACCCAGTTGCCGAAGGAACGCTTCGCCATCGATGGAGAGAACTATCTTCTCTATACAGACGAAGATGGAGAGCCAAAGATGTGCTACCGGATTCTCATCAGGTACATGGGTTTCCCTCAGGACGGATTTAAACTTCACAAAATAAATTGGTTATGAAAGATTACGAAATAGACATGTATGGCAACGCCGGCATCTACCTTGCCGATGGCAATACCTTTACCTTCCAGCTAGGTGAAGGCGACTCCATCTTTGGTGCAGACCAGCTCTTCCAGTCGCCACTCCTGGAGTCTCCGTTCGGTGGCACGCTCTGGATGCAGCAGCATCATTATCTGGGTATACAGGGATACCAGGTGTTGATGCGTGGCCACAACAACCAGCAATGTGACGAAGTGACCAAGGAGATCAAGGAGAACCGACTGCTCCCTCGTCTCTATTCCAAGGAGATCAAGATGCTCTATGGCCATGGACTCGCCGTATACAAGCAGGCTATCGAGGATGGCAAGCTGGTACGCAAGTACGAGGAGCAGCCTGAAGTAATGGAATGGCTCGACTCCTGGAGCTCACGCGGCATTCCTTCAGTAGAGGAGTTCTGCAAGACCTGTATCAAGAACTTCTATTACTTTGGCGACTTCTTCGTGAAGTGGCGCTTCACCCGAGGTAAGGTGATAGGTATGGGCAAGCCGGTTGCTGCGCTTGAGGCGATGGAGAACCGTTACTGCAGATTGGCAACTACCCGACAGGACGTTGCTTCAGAATTGATTTCGTACGGAGACTTTAAACAGGTTGTAGTAGGACGATTCGCCTATGGCTTATCGAGTTACTCGGTTTATCCGAAGTTCAGCTTTAACGAAGTTGACAACTACCGTTATGCTGCGATCTCTCATCACAGAGAGAAATCAGTAGACGAATTCTACGGAGCAAACGAGACGCATCAGGGAGCTCGCCCGTACATCCAAGGTAGCAACAAGACTGCCCGATACATTAACAGTTTTCTGAAAAACTCGCTGGCTGCAAAGGTGCATGTCATTATCCCTAACGCCTGGATCCAGAGCAAGCGCACCCAGATGACCAAGCTCTGCGAGGAAAATAAGCGACGCAAGGCGAAGGGCATGGAACTGCTGAGGTATAACGGTATCGATATCGGTACAGACTTCAAGGAGTCGTGCATGGTACGGTATGTTCGTGACGAGGTACGCAAGTTCAGCTCCTATCTGTCGGGTGCAGACAACCAGGGCAAAGGTTTCTCTTCCATCTCCTTCATGGATGCCCAGGGGCACGAACAGTCGTGGAAGGTGGAAACCATCGACCTCAAGTATAAGGAATATATCGAGGCGCTCATTTCCTACGACAAGCGTACCGAACAAGCCCTTCTGTCTTCGGTAGGTCTCGATGCAGCCATATCTGCAGTAGATAAAGATGGAGTCATCTCGAAGAGTGGAAGTGATACCTATTATAATTATCTCATCTACATCATGTCGCTCACCTCGGAGGACGAAGTATGCGCAGAACCGCTCAACTGGGCGTTGCGCATGAACTTCCCGGAACTCTACAAGCAGGGCTGCAGGCTAGGGTTCTACCGCGAGGTTCCGCAGAGACAGGAAGATATAACACCATCCCAACGACTTAACCAGCAACAGGCATGAACAAGAAATTTCAACTCAATAATCTCTTCACCAGTTATGCGCAGTTCTGCAACTGCGCACCTGGTGCAGATACAAGCGCCGACTTCGACAGCCTTCAAGGCTCTGCCGTAGCTGCGCGCAAACGCATTGTTGCCATCATCGGCAACAATACGTTCTCAGATATTGTCGGTATCGAGGAAGAAGAGAGTGGCATCAAGGATTTTCTCCGCGCTGCCATGGCGAACCTTACGCTAGCTACCCAGATTATCTTCGATGCCGTGAACCGAAGGAAGAACGATATCAATCTCTACAAGTACGAGATGGAAGGCATGAAGCGCTCCTATATGGAGAATTACTTTAATGCGATGGATTCGTTGATTTCCGAACTTACTGAAGAGATAAGTGCCGATGATCCTGCCGATATCCGTCTTGCCATGGAAGACTGGCGCAAGACCAATTACTACAAGATGCTCAGTAAGCTGAAGGTAGATACTGCCGATGAATTCGATGAAATTTATCCTATCGACCTCTCGTATCTCTTCTTTTTCCGCTGTGTTCCTCTCCAGAAGGAAGTGCTTGACGAAAGCATAGGCGCCTACTTCGACCGGCTCGAACAGGGAGGAGAGGACCAGACGTTTGCTGAGTTTGCCCAGAAGGCGCTGCCCATGCTGAAGCGTGCCCTGGTGAAGAAGACCGTGGCGAAGGCTCTCAGACGTTTCGATATCCTGGAGTTCCCTGCCACCATCCGAAACCTCTTCGATGACAATACCGCCACCCGCTCAGGCAGCGACGAGGCAAGCCGTGCGCTGCAGCTCGCCACACAGCTAGACGGGGAGGTGGAAGATCTGCTGCATAATGTGGATATGCTCCTCGATGCCCAGGAAGGAAACGATTTTCTTTCCTTCTCTGCCGAGAACCGTCCGGACGACAATATGTATTTAATGCCATAAGCTTATGAAAAAGACGATAACCGTAAGAGCAAACGGAATAGAACATGAAATTCCGAACTCGTGGGAACTACTCACTTCTGACCAATATCTGAAGCTGGTGGAGCTGCTTTCTCTCATGGAGAGTGGGCAGTTTTCTCCAGGTGCTGTGAAATGTCTGTTCCTCTGCTACATGAAGGGATGGAACCTGAACAAGATTAAGCGCGATGAGCGAACCCTGGAGAACTTTATGTCTATAGCCAGTCAGCTCTCGTTCATCTTCCAGGAGAAAGATGATAAGTTCGTGCTCGATCTCTGTTTCTGCCGGCAGCAGTTGCCGATTATCTTTATCGACAAGAAAGCCTATTATGGCTACGAGGTCAATACAGATTTCAAGTCGCTCACCTGTTCGCTCACGGCCCTTCAGTATATCGAGGCGCGCCAGCTGCTCGATATGGGCGAGGAAAGTCTTCCTCTGCTGGCTGCGATACTCTACTTCGACAAGGAAGCATATTCCTCGGAAGAGGCGCAGAAACTCGCTCTGAAGTTCAAGAAACTGCCTGTCAACACACTCCGGGCGATAGCTCTAAACTTTACTGCAGTAAATAATTTCCTCTTCTCGAAGACTGAATTTTCCCTGCTCACCAAGTTTATACCCAAGGAGGGCAGCAGTATTACTACCGATGCAACCGATGCGCTCTACGATCTCTCCAAGGATGGGCTGGGTAATGCCCGTCAGGTAGAACAGCTGAACGTGCTTACCTATCTCCGCATTCTCAGAAAGAAGACCATCGAGGGTGTAAAGAGCCTGAAGGCTACCGGTATGGAGTTGGCCAAGATAGCAGACGAGGTAGGACTACCTCTGGAGATAGTTAAAAAGATTATATAACTAAGGCAGGGGAACAACCTCTCTGCGACAAAATTATAAAAGCCTATGTTATTGGATTTATTCGAATATTTTGCCAAGTTTCCTGCTACTGCAGGAGTTACGAAGGGTATTGCCAACAAGGGCGAGAGTAGTATGGAAGAATATGCTACCGTGCTCAAGGCAATCAGGAACCTGCCCGAGAAAGAGCTGGTTCCGGAGATAGAAAACTACATTTACGGCCAGTCGTTCGACGAACTGAAGCAACGCATCGATAAGCTTACCGGTTCCTTCCTGTTCGTAGATTACGGAGAAGTGGATATGCAGAGCGATGGGCGCAGGAGTTTCCAATGTACCCAGCGTATAGCTGTAACGGTAGCGATGAAGTTATCTGCTCATGCCGATATGCTCGAGCGAGTCATAGCAAACGACCGCACCCTTCAGATGCTTTCGAAGGTTCATGCCCGTATCATGGCAGATGTGGAGACGGAAGGACTCTACTGGATGGACCGGGAGAGTATTACTACCTGCGAGATTATTCCGTTCGTATCTGCAGAACTCCAGAGCTACGGCTGGACCCTCATGCTTTCGGCCACAGGTGCAGATATCCTGGATGTTCACCGGCTGTCGCGACAGATGGTGCGCTAGCGTCCTTTGCGGTTCCGGAATATTTGTGTAATTTTGCAATGTCTAAAAAACATAAGGCCGAAATGTTATGAAACAATATAAACGAAATATACCGATGATAGCAATCACCTCGCTCCCTCTGACGGCTGTGTCGGAAGGGTTCCAGTATGTGTATCAGGACTGGGAGTTCGCAAAGTGGATAGCGATAGCCATCTCTATCGATACCTTCCTTGGTGTATGGAAGCATCTTGTCCACAAGGATGCGTCTAGCGAATCCTTCTTCTCCAGGTTCACGAAGAAGATTGTAATCTACATCTTCCTGATGATCCTGAGTAATTTTGCAAGTCATGCCACCGTAGAGGGCTCTACTGTCGGCGCGATGCAATGGATAGGAACTTACATCTGCGTGTTCATGATGGTACGCGAGATATTCTCCATTATTGAAAACATACAGGCTATATATCCGATATTTCCGAAGAACTTCGTAAAGCGCATGAAGGACTTTAACGACAAGGGAGATTACATCGGCGGCGGGCCTATCAACTTTTCAGAAAAAGATGCGCCCGATGATGCATCATAGGTATACATTATTATAATATATATAAAGATATGGCAAGTAAAACTCAATTAGCCTTCGCCCGTCAGGTGTATGCTGCGGCCGTGGAGGCAAAAACAGAAATAGATCCTGCCTTCGTTACTGCCCAGGCGATGCTTGAGACAGGATGGGGGTCGCGGGTTATCGGTAAGGCTAACCTCTTCGGTATTACCAAGGGCAGCCAGTGGGACGGAGATATCGTCATGGTGAAGACTCATGAATACTTCAAGACTCCTAACCAGAAGTTCAAGGAGCCAGACCGTATCGTCTCTGTGTGCAAGGTAGCAGGCAAAAATCTCTGGTATTATACCGTGATGCGTGCCTTCAAGGATTTCGACTCTGTAGGTGACTGCCTGAAGGAACATGAACGTCTCTTCCAGAAGCCGGGCTATAAGGATGCCTGGCCATGCCGCAAGGACCCGTTCAAGTTTGCCCAGAAGATATGCGACGGGGTAGGGTGCAAGTACGCTACAGATCCTACGTACCTCACCACCATTACCTCGATTATCAAGACGATCCGGCGGAAGTGTGTATAAGTTTTAAATGTTTTGTTGTTATTTGTTGTTATTTTTGTTGTGAATAGGTTTATAGGTTTTATTAAGGTTATTTCTCTAGTGCTGATTCCGCTCGCCCTGGTTGTGGCATTCAAGGAGTGTCACGACCTCAGGGGCGAAACGGAGCGCACGAAAGAGAATCAGGATATCCTCCTTCACAACGGCAAGGTAGAGATAGGCCGCACGCAGTCAGGCAGGCCAAGAGCTTCCGTGCCAGCTATCACGTTGAAGACGTCTGATCTGAAACGCAGTCCGGACTCTCTCCTTGCCGTTAACAGGAAGGAACTCAAGATAAAGAACAGCCGGATCATGGCGGCAGCTACAACCTCTACCACCACCCAGGTAGACGTGAAGGCAGCCATCCGGCCGGTTCCTCACGATACATGCAGTCGGCTTCTTTCCGGTTCCTACCGACCGCCCGACGTCTCGCAGGTTTCCTGGAGTGATCCATGGATAACCCTGCGGGGCGAAATCGAGGGCGACAGCATGCAGGTGCATATCGAGAGTCGCGATACCCTCCAGATGATTGTTCATCGTGTGCCGAAGAGGTTCCTCTTCTTTCGTTACGGGACAAAGGGTGTGCGCATGGAGGTGGTGGGTCAGAACCCGCACTCCAGGCTCTCTTATCCCAAGATTATTATGTTTAGAAAATAGGTTTAAGTGTTTATAGGTATAGTTTGGCTGAATTTTATATTAGATGTATCTTTTTTATACTCATGATTATCAGTTATGGTAATATGATCTTCTAACATTGCACAGGCGTGTGTTCTAATTCTCATATGGAAATCTATCGTTCTTGTTGTAGAGTACGGTTTTCCAAGTTTATAAAGTTATCAAAATTATCAGGAAGCCCCGGTGCGAGATGCATCGGGGCTTTTTTCTTGCTGTTTTCTGAAAATTTCCCGCTCATTTTCTACCTTTTCACATACAGAAAGCTTAAACATAGTTAATACTACGATTTTTCGTATAAAACATTTGGTTACTACGAAAAATAGTAGTATCTTTGCAGAGTCTTAAAATAAAACGATATGAAGAAGATTTTAGTAACAGAAAAAGAGGAAGAACTGATAGAAGCTATCAGAAATTTCCGGAAGTCATACCCTAGAGGTAACCCACAGTTATTATGGTACGCTCAGCAACTGTTTGATGAGATGATTGAGCCACCAGAGTATTACACCAAGTATTAACAACAGCCTTCCCTTCGGGGAGGGCATTAAAAAGCATAAGATTATGGAAGTAACAATGAAGCAGGCTAAGGACAGCACAGTAAAGCAGCGCATACAGGATATCCAGATGACGGTATCATGGCGCGAGATAGCACATACCTATTTCGGAAAATCGGCATCATGGCTTTATCATAAGCTTGATGGTATTGACGGGAATGGTGGTGTAGGCGGTTTCACCGAAGAGGAGAAGGTTATGCTCCGTGGAGCACTTTGCGATGTTTCCAATCGCTTGCGTGCGGCTGCGGACAGGATATAATGAGGCTGGGGTCATCGTTCCCCATAAGACAGAAGTCGCCATAGCCTTGTGGCGCATCAGCTCCGGTGCAGCAATGCATCGGGGCTTTTTCTTGCTGTTTTCTGAAAATAATCAGCAAAATGTTTGATGGTTTCAGAGAAAAGTACTATCTTTGCAGGCGTAATGATGACATTGAACTAAGGTTGTGTACAGATTGAGCAGAGTTTGTGCATAACAAGTGAAAAGAAATACAGCTGTGTGGCTCGTGCTGAAGGACTGCTCTCCGGATGCACGAGCCCTTTTTTATTGATTATGAAACCAAACTACAATGAGGATGGTTGGCCAGAGGATCCGAACAGTTATCCGGATACTTCAAGTCATGGGGAGAACCCCAAGAAAAGATAAGGCCAGCAGGATGACCGTAGTCGTTGCACTCACTATTACCGAGGCGATGATTGCGGTCATCGCTCGTTTTACGTGGCGGTTTCTTCTGTTAAGGCAGGCGCGGTTATGCTCCGTGGCGTTATGAGTGCGTCTGATGGATGATATCACGAGATGATGCAGGTACTCATCGTTTGCCTTTCCTTCATCCTGCAAGCCCTTGTTCATGGCCACATCTACCAGATCATCCCTCAGCATCATGGCGGCATCATCACCCGATGCCATGAAGTCGTGTACCCACATCACTTTACAGAACAGGATGAGCAGCGCCGCTCCGGTTCCTATCCATAAAGGGAGTGTGATGGCCATCAGCACCATGGTCATCTTTTCCGTGGCAAGGAAAGCCGTGAGTGCCATGAATACCGTCATGATGAAGCCTGCCAGCGTATAGTTGCGGTCTGTTGACTTGCGGTACTGTTCCAGCATGCTGCTCGCTCTCTTGTCTGCCCGTTCCAGCGCATATCTGGCAAGCTCCATGCTGGCAAAGGAGGCTGCCTTATTACTTATTATCTTTTCCATACCTTATATATATTAATAGGTGAAACATTTCTTTTCTGCAAAGATACGCTTTTTCCGCTTATTTCCCGTATCAAGATGTTAAAAATGAGTTAAACATAAAAGAAAGTTTATGTTTTATTTGGTTGTTAAAGGAATTTTATGTATCTTTGCATCGTGAATAGATAGCTAGATGTTTAACAATTTAATTTTAAGCGTATGACACAAAAAGAGTTAGAGCAAGAAATTAAAAGAAAGGAAGACGAAATCAAGGCCCTTCTCGAACTGAAAGACTTGGTCTTCGATTACGAGAGACAGATTGATTTGAGACTCGCAGACCTTTCTAAGCTCTACAAGCAAAGAAAAAACTAAAAAGTCCTCCCCTAGGGGGGAGGTTCTTTAAACAATATAAATATAAGAATATGGAGCATATTAAAGAATTAATGGCAGAGTACATGGCATTGGCTAGCAAGCAGGATGTCAAGAGCAAAGAGCGCAGAGACGAGATTCATCGCTATCTCAGCGCAAATGCTACGGAGGAGGATAAGAAATATATTAGTGAGGTGGTTGTAGATAGAGTAGCAAACCTGAAGCTGGAGGTTGCCACTTTGCGTGAGCAGCTTGCAGAGGAAGATTATAAATTGCTTCCACTAAGATACATCGCACAGAAATACTTCGGTAAAAGCGCTGCATGGCTCTCTCAGCGTCTCAATGGCTCAGAGGTTCGTGGTCATGCTTATACGCTCAATTCCGAGCAGAAAGATATTTTCAATCGTGCCGTCCAGGAGATTGGACAACGCATTAGCTCTTTGCAGTTAGCATAGGGTTATCTATTCACACATCAGCCCCGGTGCAGCAGCGCATCGGGGCTTTTCATTCCCATTTTCAAGTTTTTTGTGTTAAATACCCGCTTTCGTTTGTTCTGTTCAGAAAATAATAGTATATTTGCACCGTGAGAATTAGTTACAGAACGAGGACACTCAAAAATAAGAAAGATATGAGAATACTTAATAATTTACTGGAAGGGTTAATCAGCCTGGGAAGACTGGGTGGAGATAACAGCCTGTTCAACGATTATCTGAAGGGCGATAATGCTTCAGATCTGAGAAAGGACTGGGAGGCCATCGGTAATGATATGAGAAAGGTTGTTAGGCGTAACCACCGTTATCGGTCTTGCTGTGGTATTCGTATTGAATAAGATTCCTCCAATTTACCAGAAAGGTGAACAATAACATATCAGCCCCGGTGCAGCAGCGCATCGGGGCTTTTCCTTGCCCTTTACCTCTCATTTTTATGCTCTACAGCATATTTAAGTGTTAATTATTCTCATCGTGAGAAAAATTTCCCGATTTTTATTTGGCGGTTCCGGATTTTCTTCTTACCTTTGCCGACGGAAACAAGATGATAGTAATCTATCCGGCAGGGCGACCGTTTCGCCTATGGCTTCTGGCCGCAGGCTTTTTTTATGCCTAATCGGGAAAAATATTTTTCCTAACTGGGAAAATATATTTTCCTAACTGGAGAAATTATTCTCGCAATAAATGGCGGCTGCATGAACCGTAAGATTTGATTTGTCCTCTCGGATAAGCCATCATCTTGTTTCCAACGGGGAATGCAGCCGCCACCCTTTTGTACAATCGGCTGTTAATGGAAACAAGATGATGCAATATGCAGAATTCTATTTTAATTAGTGATGCTCAGGTGCGCCCTGCAGGCATCAGCGTAGAGGAGGGCATGAAGGCCCTCAAGTGTGAAATCAGGAAGCTCGCCAAGACCAAGAGCGAGACCTTCTCCTACCTTTGCGGGGAGACGGTTACGTATGGCGAAGTAGCTATGACCATGGCAGGTTTCTTCGCCTTCATGGCAGCAGCTGTATTAGGTGGCTTCATTATGGGAGGGGAGGTGATGTAGCTATGGCAAAGATTGATATGCTTACAGATGTAGCGGAACGTCTTGCCGAGTACAAGATGTTCTATCCCGACGCCACGATTACCCGTGTAGGCTTCGAGGATTGCAATTCTATCTCTCACGAAGATGGTCTGAAGCTGAGCGAACAGGTATGCCACATGACACATAGCGGTCTGCTGCAGTTCGTGATTTCCAAGAACAGGATGTATATCTTCAAGTCGAGAGAGTTTCTGAAGGTGGCTGCCGGCTTCAAGAAGGGAGCCAAGGTAAGATTCCATGATCCCCGCACGCCCGATGACCACCGTGAGAGCGTAATGCTTGCCGACGGAATGCGCTATGATGGCGGCATTCCTTTCATCTGGACTGAGGAAAGCGATGCCGACTGTTTCATGGAGTGCAACACCTTCGCAGTATATTGGCGCCCGATAGAAGAAATGAGTGAAAAATAGCCAAACATCACTCATATGTTTGTCCTTTGACGCACAGCAAAGATTTCGTACCTTTGCACCGTGAGAATTTTAACACAAAAAGAATTATGAGAAAAATTAAGAACAAACATCGCAGGCGCACGCATCTGCTTTACAAGGTAGTATTGAGAACGTCCCGGTTTCGGTACACCGGCCGTCAGATGGGCCCGAACAAGACCGAGACAATGTGCTGGCTCGACTACAACCGCAGAGGCAGAATCCGCTGCTACAATGACAGGAAAAATGACCGCGCCATCATCGTTTGGCTCGACGGCAGGTATTACTCAGCTCCTAATACGCGAGGCATATACCTGGAGAGAATCAGCATGAACATGGCAGAGTATAAACGATTAAATACGCATTAAAATGAGTAACGAAAAAGATATTAAGGACGGAGCAGTAGATACTGCTACAGAGAAAATGACAACTGAGATGTTCCATGCTCAGTTAGTAAAGAACACCGAGGCTATTAATAAGGAACGTGAGGAGTATGAGCATAAGCGCGCAGAACTTCAGCAGGACCTTGACGATCAGAAGACCTTCTGTTCGGTCTCTAACCGTAGGCTTCAGACGGAAAAGCTGGAATACAAGATTCAGGTCAACCGTCAGCAGGAGATGTTTGAGAAGACTGAGTGCAACATCCGCGAAACCCTCAGCCAGGCGAACAAGGAATTCAATGAGAAGTATGCTAAACTGAAAAGCGAGCATGCCATGAAGAACCTGCAACTTCAGAACGAGCGCCACAAGATTTTCGAGGCTTACCGCAATTCGGGGGGGGCAAATCTTGCCGAATACTCTCAGCAAATGTACCCGGAAGGATGGAGCCGACCAAGGCCTAAAGATGGAGGGGTAGAATAATAACGATAGTAACAAATAATTTAATTAAGCAGATTATGGAAAATCAGAATAAAAATGCTGCAGATAAGGTTGCAGCCAACATAGCAGAAGAAAGAAAGCACCCTATCTTTGAGGAGTGCGAAGTAATGAACGCTGGCAAGCCAGCACATGAACACATGCTCAGCCTGAACGGCATGTATATCTCGGGCATTACCGATGAACAGCTCAAGGAGATGCACGAGAAACTGGGCAAAATGCTCTCAGGGAAATAGAAAATAGTTTTCTAGTCTATCATGTAATAAGTGACAAATATTTAAATTTAGTCAGATCTCTAATTAAGGATGGCTGCCCGTGAGGGTGGCCATTTTTTCTGGAGCATAAATTTGGTTTTTCAGAAAAAGTGGTGTATCTTTGCACCCGAGAATTAGTAACACATTAAAATATATAGATTATGTTAGATACTTTCTTTGGCTTCGTGCAGTTCGTGTCGTTCGTGATTGCGCTTGTTCTTGGACCGTTTGTTGTCGGCTCGAGGATGTTTGCAAAATGGCTTGTTTATCTGACTTTATGTACCATATTTACTCCTTTGTTTGGAATACTTATATACGTAAAGTTCTTCAGGTACTAGTCCTTTGCCATATGCTCGCCTGTTATTATATTTGCATTGCTAATTAGTAATGTATAAAGAATATGGTAACAGACAGTCTTGTTAAAAAGAAATTTGTTCACGAGACTCTTCAAGAAGGCATCCTGAAGATATACTCCACACAGGAGAACGTGGTGCGCAATCATTATAAGCGCCGTACCGGCAGATTGCTCACCACGCTTTCCGCTCACTCGTTCGACAGCCAGATATCGGGCGAAAACCGCACCATCTTTGTGCGAATCCTTCCTTATCTCCGTTTCCTCGATATGCAATACCGCCAGCGCAACGACCGCATCAGCAAGTTCAAGCGCAGGAACCTTGCACTCTACAACCGTGTGGTATGGGGTGTATTGTATCACGAAACGTTCCCCAAGCTTCGCTATGGCTTCAACGACGAAGTACGGAACAGTATACGTCAGGAACTGGAAAATTCACTCAATCCACAAAAATCATAAGTTATGGCAAACAAACATTTAACGGAAGACGAAATCCGATATACCGTAGACGTGAAGACTGCCGATGCGCAGAAAGCCATCTACAACCTGGAGCAGCAGAGCAAGAAGCTGCGCTCAGAGAATAAGGCACGACTCAGCCAGATGATCAGACTGGAGGCAGCCGGAAGAAAAGAGACGGAAGCCTACAGGAACCTGAAGAAGCAGTACTCCGATACCAGTAAGGAGATTCGCACGCTTACCAGCCGGATAGGCGAGCAGACCAGTCAGATTAATATCCTGGATATGAGTATGGTGCAGCTGAAGAAACAGCAGAAGAGCCTGCAGAAGGAATTGGATAATACCGTGCAGTCGCTCAATCCGGAGGCTTACAGCGTATTGGAGCAACGACTGAAGGATGTTTCCGGTCGTATCTCAGAACTGAAGCAGAACGCCAAGAGTTTTGGCGAGATTGCATCAAGTGACCAGGTGAACGGAATCTTTCTAGGAACCATGGCGACAAAGCTCGCAGGCCTTTTGGGCCAACAGGCATCCAAACTGAAAGATTTCGTATTGGAATCTGCCAGGGCTGGCGTAGAGATGGCAGAACAGGCAGATGGTGTTACCAAGGCTTTTAATGCCATGGATAACCCGAACCTGCTGGACAACCTCCGCAAGGCAACCAAGGGAACCGTAAACGATGTGCAGCTGATGACGGCTGCCGTAAAGGCTAACGATTTCCGCATTCCGCTGGAAGACCTGGGCAAGTACCTGGAGTTTGCACAGCTGAAAGCCCAGCAGACGGGTCAGTCGGTAGACTACATGACCGACAGCATCGTGACCGGTCTCGGCCGCAAGTCTCCGTTAATCCTCGATAACCTGGGAATCTCTGCAGCAGAAATCTCGGAGAAAACCAAGGAGACGGGCGACTTCATGAAGGCTGTGGCAGAGATTGTAGATACCCAGCTTGCCGAAGCAGGAGAGACCTATATCAGCGCAGCCGACCGGGCAGCCCAGAAGACGGTAGAACTGCAGAACGCCCAGAAGGCTCTGGGAGACGAAATCCTCCCGCTCAAGGAACAATGGGATGATGCCTATGCAGATATGCAGCTGAACACCATCAGTCTCATTTCCTGGTGTGTAAAGCATCAGGGAGTGGTGAAGACGCTCGGCATTCTGCTCACAGCCTTCACGGTTGTAGCGATAGCCACCAGCAACGCTATCAAGACGAATATCGTTGTAACCAAGGGTGCTGCCGCAGCCCAGCAGGCATGGAACGTAATCTGCGCTACCGGAACCGGACTCATGAAACTTCTGCAGGCGGGCTTCCTCCTGCTTACAGGTAGGGTTACCCAGGCAAAGGCAGCATGGGCATCGATGAACGCCACCATGAAGGCAAGCGTCTTCGGCCTGATTGCTGCAGGAGTAGCTGCACTCTCTCTAAAGCTCTGGGATATGCACAAAAAGCAGAAGGAGGCTGCCGCATCGGCTAAGGAGCTAGAAACCATGGAGCGGGATCTGAACACCCAGGTGAACGAACAGACCGCCAAGGTGAAACAGCTCAACGAAACCATGCGCAACGAGAAAATCTCCATGGACCGCAGAAGGGAGGCTCTCAATGAACTCAAGAAGATTATTCCTGGTTATAACGGACTGCTCTCTGAAGAGGGAAGACTTACCAGAGACAACAAGAATGCCATCGATGACTATCTCGTTTCTCTGGAGAAGGAAATCAAGTTGAAGGCATACAAGGACAAACTGGTGGATCTGTATAAGCAGAAAAGCGACCTTGAGGACAAGAGAGACGAGCAGGATAAGACCTATCATGATGCAAAGACAGACAACATCCTTCATCCACAGAACAGTTTTATCAGAGGTGTCTCCAAGTTCTTCGGTACAGATACGGAAACGAATGCCAAGAAGGCGCTCAACAATACCGAGCAGCAGATAGACCGCGTAAACGGAAAGATAGACGAGCTGAATTCCAAGATTGCGGATATTGGTATTGTGACTCCTAAAAAAGCCAGAGGAAACGGCGGTGGCGGCGGTGGCAGAACGGGCAATCATACCGGAACTGGTGGCCATACCAGAACCACAAACACCACCTCCAAGCCTAATCCTGACGACATCGCATCGAATAGATTTTCTGAAAACCGTCAGGCAGATATCGATGCCGCCAATCAGGATTACCAGCAGGACGTGAACAACTGGGAAATGGCTCTCGCTCGGAAGAAGGTGTCTCAAGAGAAGTATGACCTCGCCATGCAGGCTCTGAAGACCCAGCATACCGCCAACATCCTCGCCATCGAGACCTCGTATAGCGAGCAGTCGCAGAACATCGGAATTGCTGATGGCGCAAAGAAGAAAGCGCTCCAGGATAAACAGCAGGCGAACCTCCGGGCTGCAGAACAGGCTCATTTCGACCAGCAGGTGGCAGTAGAACAGGCTTACCAGGATGCCCTGGCAAAGGTGATGGAGCAAGGGGAGGCGCAGCAGGAACTGACCCTGAAACAGCAACGCGACCAGAAACTGGAAGTTCTGAAGGGATATTATCAGGCTGCGCTCAATATGGCCAAGCAGAACGGGGAAGATACTACCCAGCTGGAGAAGGCATATAAGGATATACGGGCTCAGATACAGAAAGAATATATCACGAAACAGAAAGAGCAGCTTGACGAACAGGACGAAAAGAAAAAGCAGGCTAGGCAGGCTCTCGGTTTTGACCAGCAGAGCGAATACGACCGGCAACTGCAGCAACTGAAGCAGGCACTCGACAACCAGTATATCACTCAGCAGGAATATGAGCAGAGAGTGCAGCAGCTGAAGAAAGAGTCCTTCGCAAAGCAGGCGGAGTACTATACAAACCTCTTCAGTAATGCCGTGACTTCGCTGCAGAATGCCGAGATGGCGAATGTAGACGCCAAGTATGATGCAGAGATTAAGGCTGCCGAGGGAAATACGGCACTCCAGGAGAAACTGGAGAAGAAAAAAGCCAACGAGAAGCTGAAGATACAGAAAAAGTATGCTGACGTAAACTTCGCCATGCAGGTAGCTCAGATTATCTCTAATACTGCCGTATCTATCATGAAGGCGTACAGCGAGTTGGGCCCGATTGCCGGAAGTGTTGCTGCAGCCCTGATGGGTGTGACCGGTGCAGCCCAGCTGGCTGTGGCAAATGCTGAGCGCCAGAAGGTGAAGCGTATGACCCTCAACGGATCAGCTAGCGGAACCAGTTCTGCCGGTTCCCGTGTGGCAAGCGGACGCGAGAGTGGCGGACGCATCGACGTAGAGCGCGAGCAGGATGGCAAACACTTCAACGCCGAGTATGCACCAGGTAAGCGCGGGTACGTAGATCACCCTACCGTTATCGTAGGCGAGGGACCTAGAGGCAGGAGCAAGGAGTGGGTGGCATCGAATGCAGCCCTTGAGAACCCTACCATCGCTCCGCTCATCAACCTGATGGACGCAGCCCAGCGTGCCGGACAGATAAGAACCTTCGATATGAGCAAGTATCTGATGGCCATGCAGGGCAGGGCGCTGGGTGGAAGCATCGCCCGGCAGTCTGCCCGGATCAGTCAGGAAATCGCTCCGGGAGGGTCAGATTTTTACATCCGGACGCAGGAATCTGCGCATCGCGATGCAGGAAATGCTACGTCGGGACGCAATAATGACGAGCTCCTGGAACTGCTCAGAGAGCTCAAGAGAGACGGAATCCGCTCGTTTGTATCACTCTCGGATCTGGACGCCAAACAGGAATTGCGAAACCAGGCGAGAAAATTTGCTAAAAAATAAAATCTTCTGAACATGAAAATAACAAATCTGGATAAAGGAAAGGCCTACCAGCTTGGCGAAAACGCCAAGCTGGAGGTAGAACGTACCAACCCGTTCTTCAACGATTACGGGGAAACGACCTCCCCGCTGGATATTCCGGCAAGCGATTACAACCGCATGATACTGAACTATCCCGATACCTTCGGTATGAGGGATAAGATGGTGGCTGCGAACGTAAGCATCGAAGACGGCGAGTATTTCGCCCAATGTAGGCAGATTGTTCTCTCGGCACAGCACAAGGGAAACATCTCCTCTTCATTCTATATCAACGACGGATCCTTCTACTCGAAGATACAGAATGTAAAGCTGAAGAGCATCTTCAAGGACGAGATGATACCGGGGTGCACAACCGTAGATGAGTGCATCAGGTTCTGCAGATCTCTCGTAGGAGGTGAGAACGAGAACTATGATATCTTCCCGGTTCTGCTTACCGACGATTCTGGCATGGATAAGGGATATACCTATAAGATACTGAACAAGCTGGGCATGAGAACTAAACTTCCTAATGCCAAGTACTGGAGATACAAGGAAGGTGGCGGCTACGAGTATGTGACTGCCCCGGAAGAACAAGGATTAGTTCTCTGCAACATGTGGTCCAATACCTTCTGGAACGCATATCCGGATACGGAATATGTAAACGAGATACCAATCAGTCTGGATAAGGGCTATTATATATCCCCGTTCATCCGTGCCAACTACGTTCTCAAGCGTGTTTTTAAATACTTCGGTTATGACCTCAAGGAGAATTTCTTTACCAAGACGGAACCATTCAACAAGATGGTGTTGCTTAATAATGTGATAGACGTGATGGTGAACGGACATATCCGCATCGAGGATCTTCTTCCGGACGTGTCGGTATCAGATTTCCTCTCAGTTTTTCGGAAAAAGTTTCTTTGTGAGTTCGTGTCTGACGAGGGAACACATACTGCAGATATCATCTTCCTGAGAGATGCGGTAGATAGCGTTCCGGTTGCGGATCTCACCCGTCAGATGACCGAAGAGCCTACCTTATCTTATAAGACTGCATCCGATTACAAGCGCGTGGTCCTGCGTGCGAAACACCAGGTAGATAGCGATGCAGAAGACAGCTATGACAATATCAAGGATATGATAGCGAATAATTCTGGCGCCTACTTCAGCAACGAAGAAGGCTGTTTCTACAAGGACGGATTTTCCGGCAACTATAAGGTGAAAGCCAAAATAGGGGAGTGTTCCCAGAGTTATGATGCCGGCGAAGATGATATTGATACGCAAGACGTGGAGATACCGGAGATGATACCGGAAGTAAGAATGCTGCAGTATAAGCAGGAAGCGGACGGAGAGACTATCACGAGAGATATGGGCAGATGGCTGTATATCGGAGATTACGCTACGCTCAACTCTTCGATGAAGGTGGCAACGGAAGACAACTCAGAAACCAGCGAAGATGCAGTCACAACTCCAGTCATGCTCGCCTTCCCATACATGGGAACCGATGTTTTTTTTTTCAAGCAGAAGACGGCATACGAGATTCATGTATCAGTTTCTGATAAATTTGGTACGCATCGGCCAGGAAATCCTACACCCCGGAAACTGTTCGACTATTCCCTGGTATATAATGGCGAGGATGGCATCTTTGAGAAGTTTTACCGGCAGTATGATCTCCTGCTCAGAAATTCACTCCAGGAACTCAAGGTAAAACTGCTCCTCTCCCAGTCGCAGAAGCAGAACCTTCCTTCTTACGCAAAGGTTGTGATCAGAGGTGTGAGTTTCTTCTTCAACAAGCTGAAGTTTACCCTCGGAGGAAAGAGCGAACCAACGGAAAGCGAGCTCAGAACCATCGCTCTCACTACTCCTGTTAGCGAGGCGAAGAGTCTGGAAGCCGTAATGCCGGCGATGAACTGCAAATATGAGTGGATCGGATTCGAAGAGACGGTAGAGGTATCTGAGGGTGATTACTGGAATTCCGGAGATAACCGGGACCGCACATTCAAGATTATCTATCCTCCTCTCCCTTCAGCTGAGTACGTTGGCCAGAAGTATGGCCTGCAGAAATCATACGTAAGCCAGAAAACCCGACACGCAACGATGTTCCGTCACAGTAAATGGGTGTATCATTGTACGACCGTCTGGTTGGAATGCATACCGATTTCGTAGGGTTTTGTCCTTTGTTATATACCTGTATTATCTTAACTTTGCAAATATGACCAAAGCTATTTTAAGATGATACAGGTTTTATTACATCCAGATGCTCTGAGCATGGTAGGCTCCATGAATGCCTTCGAGATATACTGCAGCTCGAAGACGGATGTGGTTTTCGCCCTACGGTTTCAAGGCTCAAGCACAAACATCGTTCAGCATACCTATACGCCGAACGATAAGAACCGAATTACGTTGTCCGTCAAGGATATCATCCTTCCTCTGCTCAGTTTCGAGGTGAAGGACAGTAGTGAGCCCTATGTTCAGCCGAACATCATGAAATCCTTTGTGGCAACGGTTTACGAGGTTGGCAGCGAAGGCAGCAAGAAGGAATTCACCTTCTCCGTGATACGTGCCGGAGTAGACCGTTTGGCAGATTCGGCAGCAAATTTTCTGAAAACCAACTTCCTCACCTGGCAACCGCAGACGAAGGGGGTAACCTATTACTCTCCGGAATTTCTCACTTACTATGCAGCTGAAGCTAGCGAGGTGAAGTGTAAGGCATATATACCGGCCGGACACGGCTACGAAGAGAAGGTATTGACGCTGGCAAGCCTGGAGGCAGGAAAGGTATATACTGTTCCGGTACAATACGCCATCATCGCCAAACTATTAGGCGATGATGGCATTCTGCCCCATGTTTACGAAATCTGGGTAGAGCAGGCTGGAGAGCGGGTTACCTACGTACAGCAATACTATGCCAGCGATATGAAGAGCGAGGAGGAAGAGTGGTTCCTCTTCGAAAATTCGTTGGGAGGTGTAGACTGTTTCCGCGCTTACGGCAACAGCGAAAATACTGCAGAACATACCCACAATGTGGCAGAAATAGAGGAAGACTCTGAGGAATATCGCGTAGATACCACCCGCAAGTTTAAGAAGAATACCGGGTTCCTGGACAAGAAGGAGCGCCTGTGGATGCTCGATTTCTTCCCGTCTCTGGGTAAGTATGTTTACCATGGCAATTCTCTTCGTAAGATAACCGTTACTGATAGTGACGTGAACTACGAGGCGAAGGAGCTGCCTTCGAACTACACCTTCACCTATAAATATTCAGATGCCCGTCCGTACCTGAATATTTCGCGCTCGGAAGTAGGAAGCTTCAAGCAGCTGGATATTCAGCTGCCGGATCTGGGAAATTTTACTATCGCCCCGCGACTTGTTGAATGCTCAAGGCTGACGCTCAGTAGCGGGGCTCTCTTCCCGGTTCAGAACCCATATTCAGAAGAGTGGGGAGTAACCACGCTGGCAGCTATCTTTACCCACTTTGTAGGGCAACTGTCCAGTTCTTATACTGGCGGAGGTGGCGTTGGTCATAGTCATAAGAATATTGATGTGCTGGACGCACTATCGGAATTCAACGGATATATTACCTATCTCGACAAGAAAATCAAGGCAGGATATGCCGATGAAACCGATGATTTTTCTGAAAATGGCAAGGCTAGCAGGAAGATTCTCCGCAAGGATATCGAAGATACGGCAAGCGCTCTGATCAAGTTTCTTTCAGGTGCACAGTTTGGAGGTTTTATTCCTGGAATACTTACAGGTTCGGGAGGACGTATCGATGAACGTGGAAACGCTGAGTTTGAGAGTATCACATCCCGAAGCTCTATCATAGCAAAGGAACTCATCGTGAACCGACAGACTGCCATGGAAAGCAATTTCGTCTTTACAGAGAGCGGTATGGTTGAGTCGGTGACGGAGATTCCTGCGGCAACGGAAGGTGGTAACGTGACCTACGACTTGAAGCTTCAGAAACGATGGGATAACGACTTTACGTCATTCAAGGAGAATGATGTTGTCTTGGCTTCCATCAATACCTTAGCCGAGAATGGCAAGTATTATGATATGTGGCTGCGAGTACTATCTGTTAATACCGTAACGAATACCATTACGGTTGTCTGCTATCCCGACAATGAATGTCCTAGCAAGAAGAACTATCCACCTTGCGAGCTGGCAAGATTAATACGATGGGGAAATGCCGTGGACGAAGAAAGACAGAGCTGCTGGTATATATCATCGTCTGAGGGGTTGCTTGTATGGCTCGACCACGTTACAAAGCCTATCATTGACAAGACGAATTATTCTCTTGCGATGGGTAAGCTGCCAGATGCACTATCGTTCCTCTTTCAAGACTTCCCTACTGCCAACAAGCGTGATGGAGCGTTCTATGCTAAGTGGATGATGGCTGCATCATTCCAGCAGATAGACTATCAGGGCAACCCAATCTACACGACAAGAGACAGAGGTGTGTGGAGCTTGGCTGTGGCGCAAGGCGATAATCCTTACCGCAATGGAGACAGAACGATTGATGCCGTCTATTACCTCGGCTGCAAGTGGAAGTGTTTAGAAGACAAGACTACAAAGCCGCCGACATACTCATCTACCGCTTGGGCGTTCGTTGAAGGCAACCCTTATTTCACGCTCGAAATGCTATCATCGAAGCTGTGGAACTTCCGTCTCAACGACTTGATGGCAACGGATGCTGATGGCTCTTGGAAAGTATTCACTACTCTATCAGTAGTCGGAAGGCTCTACAATCAAGACGTGACCGGTTCTATGGTCAATGTTGTATGGACTAGAGACAGCGGAAATCCAACGGCAGATAATAAATGGGCACTCTCTCACGCCAACTGCGGATTGTCGGTTGATTTGACCTATGAAGACCTTGGCGGTGCTGCATTCAAGATAGGTAGTGTGACATTCCGATGTGATGCCGAAATCAGGGATGGAGAGACGATGTATTCCGAAGATGTGAGTGTTAGTTTCTGATTAATGTTTAATTTTTAAAATAAATAGAATATGGCTAAAGAATTAGCGGTTAGTGTTGACAAGATGATGGAGATACAGCCTACGGCTTACTCTCAATCCTGCAACATAGAGATTGTTGGCAATATCATCAACAGACAGCAGTATGATGGTATTGAAGGCTCATTCTCGCCCGACTTCACCATTCGACCTTGCACGATGTTTCCTTCCTGCCATCTCATCGACCCCGATAACCCAGGAGAAACACCTGTCTTCAATAGTCAGCTGGATACATTCAGGTGGTCGGAGGTGACATCTAGCGGCATCGTGGTAGTAGCTACAAGTGAGAATGCAAGTGTGAAGGCTGGATATGAAGCTGTGAGGGAAGGTTCGGATAAGGGAACTCTCTATATCAAGCAGAACTCCGTTCTAGGCAAGCCACGAACAATGCGATTTGAAGGAAGCTGGACAGACCCAGTTTGCGGATATAAGTACACGTTCGTGGCTAACAAGGCTCTCTATCTTGAAGATTGTACCAATGCGAGAGCTGAGATTATGCTTGATAGTCCACCTACAGTGCTGTGGAATCCTATCAAGCACGCTGCATCTAAAACTCTTACCGCCAAGATTATGGTTGGAGCTAAGGATAAGACAGCAGACAGTAAGACGAGAATATGGTGGTATCGCATTCTTGACAACGGTACGAAGCAGCTTATATCATCTGTTGACGATGCCGAGAATTACGAGATTACGGCAATGACCAAGGGTGCAAACGGGCAGATTTCCTCTATCACTATTGATTGTGATATGATAGGCGAAGGTATCGGATATGAGTTGAGAGCGTGCTATATCTATAGCGGCAGTATTCCTTCCTCGCCCCGTGATGCTGATGCTCGGAAGGTTACGTACATCAATAGAACCATACCGCCGCTCACGGCTCAGTTCATCGGCGATGGCTTCGGACTCAATGAAGATGCGACATCAGTTGCCTGCCGAGCTATTGTCAGCGACAACAATGGAGTTATCGAACCATCCGTTTGGAAAAAAGTGCTGAGAGCAAAATGGCAGAAGATAACATACGGCAAGAGCACAAATAATGGTGTTACTACAATGACGCAGAGTGCAGAGACGTTAGGTTATGGCGAGACATTCCAGTGCCCATTTGAAGCTAAGAAGAGCATTCGTCTGTCTATCGAAGACCGAGGTGCTTACGAGCTGATTGTTGACGAGAACGGAAATGCCCTTGTGGATGAGGGCGGAAAATACATCATATCAAGGGAGATTGACGAGAATAACGGATAGTGTTTAACTTTTAAAAAATCAAAATTATGAAATACTACGTTAAGGTAACTAAGCAGGTCGCAGAGACCATTATCAAAAGCGGAGTACCGCTGACAATGACAAGTGACGGAAACTGTCTGCTCTATCAGAGTGAGCTGAATGATGTGAAAGGTGTGAACCTCAACGAGAGGGCAGCCAATGTCGGCGGCTCACTTGTAGTAGAGAGCGATGCTCTTGCGGAAATCAAGGGAACTACTGATACTCCTGCCTCCTGCTATACCCCAGTTGAGTTCGGCGGCGATGGCGATACCCAAGATAATGGCAATATCAGTTCGGGTGGCGGCGGCAATCCGTCTTCCGAGAATACAGGTAACGAAAATACAGATACTAAAGAAGAAAGTGAGGTAAACAATGAGTAAAGCTACAGTTACAGGACAGATTACCGTTACAAGTAATGGTACTACCTTGCACACTATTCTGCAATGTACTACAGGAGACGTGTATCAGAATTATGACGGCAACCCTGCGTCACCTTCCAACGTTGTTCCTAACTTCGAGGCGAGCGGTGCAACGAAGCCAAAGCTGGTTATGCAGGCATATTCGGCGGAACAGGGTGCGGGCAATTCGTTTGACCTCACTAGAGGCACCCCAACGTGGATTGTCGCAGGTGTTGCGCTGGCTTTCAATGCTTCGCACGTTTCAACGAATTCATTTGGCGGTGCGGCAGGTCATTTCACGGAGGGGTCTGATGCTAGCGGCAATCCGACCCTTACGGTCAATAAGAACCTTGTCAATATCAACGGTGGCGATTCATTCACTATTATCTGTAAGGTTGATATATCCATATCAAACACAAATGTGAAACTTCAAGCTATGTACCCAGTATATATAGCCGAAGGTGTGATTGATTCCAAGCGTGTGAACATCATCGCAACGTCAGACAGGAATCTCTTCACGATTACGGAGAAGGGTGGAACCTGTACTGTTAAGGCGCAGGTTACGGATGGCAATATGGTTACATCTACTGGATATACATTCAAGTGGTATCTGCCAGATGCTAGCGGTGGATGGGTACTCAGGCAGGATAACACCTCCGCTACATTTACCATCAACGAGACGGACGTGGATTCGTCCATCATCGTAAAGTGCGAAGCATGGAAGGCTGGTGGTTTCTATGCTTCCGACACACAGACTATCAATGACGTATCAGACGAGTACATTCTTTATCCGAACCCTACGGACGGCAACAATAACCCTGTAGCTGAGAACTTCATTCAAAACTCAGGCGGCAAAATTGTCTATAAGCCATATATGCGCAAGAGAGGTTCAACCGAAAATGAGACTGGAGTAACATTTTCTATGTCGCTCTATTCCAACGCAGGTGTGCCTATCAATTCAGCAATCACCGAATCGGGAAATACGTTTACGATTACCGAAGCTGGTATCAGAGCCTATAAGGGTGCGGTGTATTCGATAACAGGAACTATATAGTACAGCTTATGACAAAGGTTTTAGCAGAAGTAACTGGCTCAATCTCCTTCTCTCAGAGAGGAGACAAAGGGCAAAAAGGTGCTCTTATGCGTGAACATGACGGTTTTGAATCGGGCAGCTATAAGTATCTTTCGGGTTCAGGTGAAGAAGAATACGTTGATGTTGTGTGTGTTAAAGGCAAGTGGTATCAATGCACTAAAACGTATGACGATGCAACTTCTTCGCCTAGTTTGACCGATGGGCATTGGACAGAGATGAGCAATTATAAGTCGATAGCAACTCATCTTCTTCTTGCCGAGAACGCTACCATCAATATGCTCGGAAGCAATCAGATTAATCTGTTCAATCCGTCAGGTGGCGCAATGTTTGGCTCGTTTAGGGTTGTTAGTGATGATAATGATTACGCTCTGTGGCTTGGCGCACCGAATGGGGCTGATGCTCCATTCAGCGTAACGAAAGATGGTTCGTTATATGCGTCTAATGGCATATTCGCAGGAGAACTAAAGAGTGTGACAGGTTCTTTTCACAGATTGACTGCTGTTAGTTCTGATGGAAAGAAAAGCGCTGGTTCAATATATTTTGATGGCTCTGGCCGTATCACATTTGATGCAGATATTTATAATCAAGGATATAATTCTGCGGCGAAAAGGGGTTGGCGTTTCTATGCTAGTAATGTATGGTGTCGATCAGCCTTTGGGCATCGACAGAGTACATTGGCAGTAGTATCTGGGGATGTTATGCAAGTTTATCCTGACGGATACGATAGCGAAAGAATACCTGTGCCTCTAGAGCGTGTTTCTTATGACAATAAAACCGTATACAAAATTCCATTGTATAGTCCTAATGAAAATTCGTCCGGATGTCCTATTGATATAGTAGTATTCACTCCTCTTAGAGCAATTGCTACATATTATTACGAGTTTGTACCTGGAGGAACAGGTAAGCGTTGGATGGCAATAAATGCCAATGACCGTAATAATGATATATATTTCTGTGATGTCGGTGGATGGCATCAACTTCATGGTGGAGAAACAATAAATCTTGTATATATAAACCCAGAATTACTTATTCCTAGCCAGGAGGATAAGACCTATTTCGGTCGTGGTATCTTCTGGAGCGGAGTAAATGACTTGAATTGGTCGGATAGATAATCATAAAAGCAAAAATTAATATGAAAGTTAAGTTAGAACATCTCGAAGTATTTATGACACTCGACAAGAACCGGTGTCAGGTAGTTAACGCACGCAAGCAGATTGCAAACATCATCTACTCGCAGGGAGCAGGATTGGGGCTGGCAGGACAGGCTCTTGCAGTAAAAATGTGGAACGGAAACGATGATACTGAGTACACCGATGACGAAGTGAAAATCATCAAGGAACTCGTTGAACACACTACCGCTCCCTGCTTCATTGACGCAGTGAATGCCGCTATCAGCAATTCGGCATCGGCAGAAGCGATAGATAAGTAACAATATTCTTTAAATACATAATATTATGGCAATAAATACAAGAAAAATCAGCGATTGGCTGTCTGCTAACGGCCAGGCCGTTACTAACGCAAGTCTTAACACTATGAAGCCTTATCTCGAAAAGAATATGGCTCAGATGTATGATGGCGTCTTCATCATGTATCATCGTGCAAATGATGGATATCCGCTCATGGCTGCTCCAGCACAGTGGCCAAGCTTGGAAGCTGGCGGAGAAATAGCGGATGGCGTAGTAATATTTGAAGGTGGCCGTCATCTGGTTGTCGCTCCAACACAGGCAGATGCGCTATCATGGTCGAGCGCAGAGGTACAGGCAGAACTTCCTAACTACGGCAACGACGACACTTTTACTGCTCAGGTTACCGGGAATAACCGACTCGCTGCCATGCTGGATTTTAATGGCCGGCAGCATACGGATGCCGCCATCAAAGCATCGTCCGATTCGCACGTAACGAATACTGCTGCTTACGCTCCAGGCTATTGTAGACTGTATAGTCGAGCGAACAGTAATGGTAAAGGTCTGACCGCCGGATACTGGTGGCTGCCATCGGCGGGGGAATTACTGATGATGTATGCTAATAAAGCAAAGATCAACTATGCGCTGTCACTCATTAAGGGAGCTCAGCAGCTAGATACAAGCTGGTACTGGTCATCTACCGAGTACAGTCCTGCGAACGCGTGGTATCTGTACTTTGGCGACGGCTGCCTCTACCGTTGGTTCAATAAGGTTGAGGATAAGGGTCATGTTCGCCCGGTGTCAGCATTTTTACGATAGTTAGTTGTTAATAGTTAATCGTCCTCGACCTTAAAGTCGAGGACATCTCCAGTAGAGTATTTAAAACAAGGAAATATGGCAGCGACAAGGTTGGCAAGTAAAACGAGAATATATCTAGATGTAAAGCAGATGCTTGATATAACTATAGGTGTGGTTAAGAATTTTCCAAAGTCACAACGTCCGATTTTTGGAGACAGACTATGTAATATGCTTGTTGATAGTCTGAATCATATCGCCAAAGCGTATATGCTCAGCGATCTGAGTGTTCGTATCGAACATCTCGCTCAACTTCAAACCGATCTCGAAGTTATATCGACCTTGATAGATATTGCTGGAGAACAAAGGTGGATAATGGGTACAAACAGACTCGCGAGCCTCCTTCGTTTGCGAGAGGACGTCGGGAAACAATGCACAGCATGGAAAGGATCACTCCTTAGAGCGCAGGCTGCTGAGATGAGTTCCAGACAGTAGACTACAGCTTGAGTGATTTAAGCCAGGGTCGGCGAGATACGTCAAGCCGAGAGAGCAACCTTTCTTAATTAAATGGGCCGCATCCTATCATATATAGTTAAGAACAAGAAATTTGCGGCGTCAACCGAGAACAGTCCTGCGAACGCGTGGAATCTGAACTTTGGCGACGGCAACCTCAACAATTGGAACAATAAGGTTAAGGATAAGAATCATGTTCGCCCGGTGTCAGCATTAAATTAAGAAGATATAAGCAGACAGATATTAAAATGATAGATTTTAGCATTCTCTTAGAAGCATATTTCGACTGCCGCCGTCATAAGCGGAAAACAGTCGGCGCTACGGAATTTGAAATGAACTATATGAGTAACACTCTTAGGCTGCTCGATGAAATCAATTCACGTCAATATAAGATCGGCAAATCTATCTGCTTTGTTGTTAGATACCCTCGCTACCGCGAAGTGTTCGCTGGTCAGTTTCGTGACCGCATTATCCACCACTATATCGCACTGAGACTCGAACCCCTGTTTGAGTCTCAGTTTTCTGACCGTACATACAACTGCCGGAAAGGCAAGGGCCAGCTGGCTGGTATCAGGCAGCTTCAGGAGGATATTATGGAAGTGAGCGAGAATTATACAGAAGATGCCTACGTGATGGGGATCGATCTGAAGGGATTCTTTATGAGCATCTATAAGCCGCTTCTTGCTAAGATGGTAGATGATTTCATCGTAAGGAATTACCATGGGGATGACAAGGAAGATCTCCGTTGGCTATGCAATATGGTGGTTATGCACCATCCCGAGAAGGATTGCGAGAAGAAGAGCGCCGATTATCTCTGGGAGTTTCTGCCTAAAGAGAAGTCTCTGTTCACGAATGGAGAAGACAGAGGCGTAGCTATCGGCAACCTCTTTGCTCAGCTCTTTGCTAACTTCCTGTTATCGAAACTCGATTGGAAGATAGATTATTACTGCAAGCACCATGTAAGGTACGTAGATGATATGGTTCTGGTGGCGAGACGGAAAGAGACGCTCCTTCGCCTGATGCCGATGATAAGGGAGACGCTTGCATCTTTAGGCCTGCGGCTGAATGAGAAGAAATTTTATTTCCAGCATTACTCTAAAGGTGTCAGGTTTGTGGGAGCTATCATTAAGCGAGACAGAATATACTCGGTTAACAATACCATTAACAACTTCAGGAAGTCTGTACGTAAGCTTAATGATGCTGCCAGAAATGGAGATATTGAAGCCATTAACCATGCCATTCAGTCGGTTAATTCATACCTGGGAATCTTCGGTCATTACAACGAATACGGAATGAAGAGGCAAATCATAAAGGAGGAGTTAGACGAGGAAGCATGGAAATTTTTTGTAATTAAAGGCCATTATAGGTCTATACAACTCAGGAAAAGATATAATATTGATATGAAATATAAGAATATGGCAAACGAAATATTGAATCATAAAACAGAAGAGAGAAAAGATATTCCAACGGAAAATGAAATTTCAAAAATGCTCGACGAAGGTTATGAACTTGAGATGTACACCATCGATGGGCGCATACATGTAGAGTGCTATCCGCGTGATTCGTAGGAAAGTAGGATTGTAGGAGAAAAATCTCCTACAATCATTATATTAAAATACGCCTTCATAGTCGATAAGTGCGCTGTTTGCTTCTTTGCAGTCTTGCGGCGTGTATATATTGGTAATATCGACAGATGAATGTCTCGCCTGATCTCTAACAGACAGCAGGTCTGTTTTAGATTTTATCATATTAGTTATGCCAGTATCCTTCAGGCTGTAGAACTTATATGATGCGTTTAGCTTTAATGCTTTTCTGACGTTTTTGTCCCAATATAGCGAGAAGGTTCTAGCCTTCAGTGCTTCTAGTCCTGGTCGAAAATTATTACCGAAAATATAATAATTCTGAGGTCTTGAGAATATACCTAACTCTTTCATCAGCTCGATAACGTGGTTCGGGATGGTAACCACGGCGTCTCTACCATTTTTAGTGTTAGCGCCGTGAAGAGAGAGCGTCTTTTTCTTTGTTGATACATCTCTGATTCGTAGGCTGCACATTTCTCCAGGGCGAACGAACAGATAGTGGAGAAAATAGCATGCAAGCAGGAAGTGTTTGTTTTCTTTCTCAAGGTAAGATTTGAGCTGCCGCAGAACATCGTTAGGTATAACGTCTCGATTTTTATGCTGCAGTTTCGTCGTTACATTAATGCCGTCAGTCGGATTTTTCTGAACATATCCTCGTTCGACAAGATAGCTGGAGAAGGACTTTAGCCAGCCGATATAATTATTTCTAGTTCTTAGAGCATTATTTCGTCCGACCAGCACATAATCCAAGAACTTACTGATTAGAGTTTTATTGAACTGATATATATAAGTAATATGTTCGTCGCCGTTTAACCACTTTTGCAGGAAGTCTAATTTACCCTCATAGTTGCGTCGAGTGCCAGGCTTCAGTCCACCTTCTTTTACCATTTTCGCTAGATATGCTCTGTATTTACCGCATACATCTGCAAATAACGCGTACTCTTCCTGATTAGATTCTTCTATCCAAGGGTTCCATCCTTCAAGAAGCTTTTGAGTAATACGCTTAATTAGAGCTTCGCCGTACACTCGCTGATTTCGCTTACCCTTTATGTGTCCTAGCATAATCTTTTTTAGGCGCAACTTTCCGTAGCAAGGATCGAAAACTCTAAAGGAAACGTAGCATTCAGAGGCCTGATGCAATTTTGGAGTAGTCCACCCAATAATCTCTTGAATGGACTCTTTGTTTTTACAAACATAATTTTTTTTGGTCATTTCTCTAATTTTCTTAGTGAAACGCCCTAGTTAATATTATTATACCTTATTATATATATAACGCACCATTCAAAGATATATTTCATGGATCCGTCTTTTTTTTATGTTATTGCATTACTATAATCAAACAAAACAATAATGTCGCCTACATGCGCAGTTCTTTATATATTCACCGATTTTTTGCCGAGTAAGTTAGTTTTATTTTGTTCTTATTTCTTAATTATCAAATAGTTACGCTATTTTTAGAAAAAAAATAACCGATTTTTTCAATTGTAAGGATTAAACCTTTTCGGTTAGTTTTCGTCTATTTAATAAAGTATAAAAGAAAGGAATGAGGAATATGTTAAAAGAAGACAATATATTGAATAGCCGTTTTGGTAAGAAAAACCATTTCCAGGTGCCGGCTGGTTATTTCGACCAGCTTACTGATAGGGTGATGGCAAATTTGCCGGAGCAGGAACCCCGCATCATTCACATGCAGCCTAGCTTATGGCAGCGTATGCCGATTCGAAAGATTGCGGCGGCTGTTGCTGTTTTGGCTGTGATGGGAGGTGGCTCGGTACTGGCGCTGAAATATACGGGAAGCAGTAAGCCTGCTATGGCACATGTGGACCATATAGTTCAGAAAGCTGCTGTGAATAATAATGAAGATGCTACTTTTAATGAGATGGCCGATTATACGATGATGGATAATGAAACTATCTATGCATCGCTGATTGCAGAAAATTAATGGTTGGTATTTCTTTTTGTCTACAGATAAAGATTTTTAAAAACGATAAGGTATGAGAAAGATAATGCAACATAGGTTTCTTGCGCTTTTAGCTATGCTGATGATTAGCCTGGTTTCACTTGCTTCACAGCCTCAGGGTAGAAAGCATCATGATGGATTTGATCCTAAAAGGTTTCAGGCAGAACTAGAACAGTTTATTACGACTAATGCCTGTCTTACGCCGAGAGAAGCTGCTAAATTCTTCCCGGTATATAGACAGATGGGTAAGAAAATGCGTATGATATTCGATGAAATGCGCCGATTCCGTCATGTGAATCCGAATGATAATGAGGCATGTGCCGAAGCTATCAGGAGACAGGATGAGTTGGATATTCAGCTAAAACAGTTGCAGCAAGAGTATCATTCTAGATTTATGACCATCTTGCCACCTAATAAGGTGTTCAGTGTCATCAAGGCAGAGGAACGGTTCCATCGCCAGGCATTCAGACGGATGAAGAAATAAATCTCTAAAAAAGTAGAGATAAAACTATTTAATATGTATTTATGTGAATTTTGGTCACATTAATAGGGTCGCGAAGATATTTTTAATAATATTTTCGCGATTTTATTTTGTCCTTTCCGTTATTTGTTGTACTTTTGCACTTTGGAAAATAATAATATAATATAATAAGGTATGTACAGAAGTAATACGTGTGGAGAGTTACGTCTCTCTGATGCCGGCAAGGAAGTGACACTTGCCGGTTGGGTACAGCGCTCAAGAAAGATGGGTGGTATGACATTCGTCGATTTGCGCGACCGTTATGGTATCACACAGTTGGTCTTCAACGAGGCTGATAACAAAGACTTGTGTGATGCAGCTAACAAGCTAGGTCGTGAATTCTGCATTCAAATAAAGGGTGTAGTAAGTGAACGACAGAGCAAGAATCCTAAAATGGATACTGGTGACATCGAAATCCTGGTGAAGGAACTCAATGTCCTCTCTCAGAGTCAGACCCCTCCTTTCACTATCGAAGATAATACTGATGGTGGTGATGATATCCGTATGAAGTATCGTTATCTTGATTTGCGTCGTCCTGCAGTGCGCAAAAATCTGGAGTTGCGTCATCGTATGTGCATCTTGATTCGTAACTTCCTCGATGCACAGAACTTCATGGAGGTTGAAACTCCAATTCTTATTGGTAGTACACCAGAGGGAGCCCGCGACTTTGTTGTTCCTTCCCGTATGAATCCAGGTCAGTTCTACGCTCTTCCACAGAGTCCTCAGACTTTAAAGCAGCTCTTGATGGTTGCTGGTTTCGACCGCTATTTTCAGATTGCCAAGTGCTTCCGTGATGAGGATCTTCGTGCTGACCGTCAGCCAGAGTTTACACAGATTGACTGTGAAATGAGTTTTGTTGATCAGGATGATGTCATCAACCTTTTCGAGGAAATGGCTCGCCATTTGTTTAAGGAGATTCGTGGTGTAGAACTTCCTAAGTTGGAGCAGATGACCTGGCACGATGCTATGCGCCGTTTCGGTAGCGATAAGCCAGACTTGCGCTTCGGTATGGAATTTGTTGAGTTGAAAGATGCTTTCACAGGTAAGGGTAATTTCTCAGTATTCGATGAGGCTAAGTATATTGGCGGTATCTGTGTTCCTGGTTGTGCTGATTATAGCCGTAAGCAGTTGAACGAATTGACTGATTTTGTTAAGCGTCCTCAGGTCGGTGCCAAGGGCTTGGTATATATCAAGTACAATGCTGATGGTACCGTAAAGAGTAGCATAGATAAGTTCTATTCTCCAGAGGAACTTGCTGAAATCAAGACCGTAATGGGAGCCAAGGATGGTGACCTTGTTTTGATTTTGAGCGGTGATAATGCTAACAAGACACGCATTCAGCTTTGCTCTTTGCGTTTGGAAATGGGTGATCGTTTGGGACTTCGTGATAAGAATGTATTCAAGTGTCTTTGGATTATTGACTTCCCTCTCTTTGAGTGGAGCGATGAGGAGCAGCGCCTGATGGCTACGCACCATCCATTCACTATGCCAAATCCTGATGATATCCCATTGCTCGATGAGCATCCTGAGCAGGTTCGTGCCAAGGCATACGACTTTGTTTGCAATGGTATCGAAGTAGGTGGAGGTTCTCTCCGTATCCATGATACTCAGTTGCAGGAGAAGATGTTCGAGGTTCTCGGCTTTACTCCAGAACGTGCTGAGGCCCAGTTCGGTTTCTTGATGAATGCTTTCAAGTATGGTGCACCACCTCACGCAGGTCTTGCTTTCGGTTTGGACCGTTTCGTCAGCATTATGGCTGGTCTCGATAGTATTCGCGATTGTATTGCCTTCCCAAAGAACAACTCAGGTCGAGATGTTATGCTCGATGCTCCTTCTGAACTTGACCCTAAGCAGTTGGATGAATTGGAGATCAAACTTGATTTGAAGGCTGAATAAAAATAGAGAAACGAAGGTATTCACTCCATAAAAGAGTATGCGTAAAATGCCTTGAGAAAAATTCAATGATTTATAATAAGTAATTGATTTTTAGTAAATAAAGTGCTGCGCTTCTTGACGTAAATCAAGAAATGCAGCACTTTTGTTTATAAGTAGTAGTTTTTTCTATTTTTCTAACACTATTTCGAAATAAAAGTTATAAATTTGCAGCAGATATTAAGGTTGAGCTGATGAAATGAGGCTCAATAGAATCATAAAATTCTTAAAACATGGTAGAAAAGAAAGCGACAACTAAGACTGCTGCAAAGAAGCCAGCAGCAAAGAAGGCTCCAGTAGCAAAGAAGGCTCTTGCAGCAAAGAAGGACGTTCTTTACTTGAACGCAGAGAACGCAGGTTTTAGAGCTGGTGATGTATATCAGGCATTGGCAGCTTCAGAAAAGGCTCTCACAGTAGCAGAAATTGCTAAGGCTGCTAAGATCAGTACAGAGGATGTAATCCTTGGTATCGGTTGGCTCTTCAAAGAGGGTAAGATTAAGGATGAGGACAACAAGGTTGCTCTCGCTTAAATAAGGTTTATTTTTCAAAGAGCCGCGATTGCTTGTAAGTGAGTAACCGCGGTTTTTTCTTTTTGTGTCTTCTCTCTTGAAAGAGGACGAATGTTATGATTATTATATGAAACTTGATCAGGAGATATTCAATGTTCTTTTGGCTGCGGGTGCAAAAGGGTTGAAAGTAGAAAAAATAGCTCGTCATGTATATAATTCCTGTAATTCGATTTTTACACCTCTGAATTACAAGGATGTTCATAGCTATGTTACGCAATATCTCACCAGATGCGCTAAAGACCCACAATCGCTTATAGAAAAAGGTAAGGGGTATGGTGTATATCATGTTAATTTTGATTCAAAGGCCGTACAGCAACTGATGCTCAATTTTTCTTCTTCTGTATTAGAAAATAGTAATGAAGGGGAGGACAAGGCTGACGATAGTGCTCCTCAAAGTCTTTTTGATGAGAATATGTTCTAAATTATTTTTTTATGAGGGGAATGTTGTAGTATGTTCGTATAATATATGTAGACTTTATAAAAACTGATAAAAGTTAAACAATAAACATATAAACGAATAAACTATGGCTAGTAGATATTTATTAGGTTTTGACGTAGGCTCAAGTTCTGTAAAGGCTTCGCTTACTGATGTTGACAATGGAGAAATCGTAGCTTCTGCATTCTATCCGGATCATGAAGCACCCATTATGGCTGTAAAGACCGGTTGGGCAGAGCAGGATCCTCAGATGTGGTGGGATAATGCTAAGCTGGCGCTTAAGAAAATCATGGCAGAATCTGGTGCCAAGGGTGAAGATATCCTTGCTATTGGTATCTCGTACCAGATGCATGGCTTGGTTTGTGTTGATAAGAATCAGCAAGTTTTGCGTCCTAGTATCATCTGGTGCGACTCTCGTGCCGTACCTTACGGCGAGAAGGTTTTTCATGATTTAGGTGAGAACTTCTGCTTGCGTAATCTGCTCAATTCTCCTGGAAACTTTACTGCATCTAAACTTGCATGGGTAAAGGATAATGAACCGGAACTGTTTGATAAGATTGATAAGATTATGCTTCCTGGTGATTATCTGGCAATGAAACTTTCAGGTGAAGTTAAGACTACTATCAGTGGTCTTTCTGAAGGTATGATGTGGGACTTCAACCAGAAAAAGCCTGCTAAATTCCTGCTTGATTACTTTGGCTTCGATGAAAGCATTCTGGCTGATATTGTTCCTACTTTCTCTGTACAGAGTGTAGTAAGTAAAGCGGCAGCTGAAGAACTTGGTCTGAAAGAAGGTACACCAATATCTTATCGTGCGGGTGACCAGCCAAATAATGCTGTGAGTCTGAATGTGTTCAATCCGGGTGAAATAGCAAGTACTGCAGGTACATCAGGAGTTGTATATGGTGTATTGGGTGATGTTAACTATGATCCAAAGAGCCGTGTCAATACTTTTGCTCATGCTAATTATACTACAGACCTTGACCGTCTTGGTGTATTGTTGTGTATCAATGGAACTGGTATCTTGAATGCGTGGGTTCATCGAAATATCACTCCAGATGTAAGCTATGCGGATATGAATGATCTTGCAGCTTCTGTACCAATAGGTAGTGATGGTGTTAAGATTATCCCATTTGGTAATGGAGCTGAGCGTGTATTAGAGAATAAGGAAGTTGGTTGTTCTATTCGTGGCATCAGCTTTAATAAGCATAATCGTGCTCATATTGTTCGTGCAGCACAAGAGGGTATCGTCTTCAGTTTCTGCTATGGAATGGAAATCATGCAGCAGATGGGTATGGATATCAAGAATATTCATGCAGGTAAGGCTAATATGTTCCTCAGTCCGTTGTTCCGAGATACCTTGGCGGGTGTGAGTGGTGCTACTATCGAACTTTATGAGACAGATGGTAGTGCAGGTGCAGCTAAGGGTGCTGGTATTGGTGCCGGTATCTATAAGGATCATAATGAGGCTTTTGCTTCATTGAAGAAACTTGCAGTCATAGATCCTGATGAGGCTAACCGTTCTGCTTATCTCGAGGCTTATTCTGCATGGAAAGAAGAGCTGAAAAAACTTTAAACGTTTGTAATTTACTTTAGACAAACTTTTTTTATAATATCAGATAAAGGGTGGGAGAAGTCTCACCCTTTATTTTTCTTTTTCCCGATTCTTTTGACTTTTGGGGGAGCTTCCGTCTTATTTAAGGATTGGATTTAAATATCTGTAGTTGATTTTCTGAGTATCTATCCACCTATGTTTTGTCATGATGAACCGCTTTAGAAGATAGATAAGTGATTATACAATGAAAAAATCCCCCAGCCCGCTTGAGAAAGCAGGATGGGGGATTGGTATTTTGAATCAAAACAGTTTAATTCTTGAAACTGTGGATTGGAGCCGGAATACGACCGGCACGGTTTACGAATGCTTCGCAACTGAATGGGTTTACAGGCATGATTGGAGCATGACCGAGCAAACCGCCAAAATCTACATTGTCGCCTACCTTCATGCCCACAACTGGGATGATACGTACGGCAGTAGTCTTCTGGTTAACCATACCGATGGCAGCCTCGTCGGCAATGACACCGGAAATGGTGGTGGCTGGAGTATCGCCAGGGATGGCAATCATATCCAAACCTACTGAGCAGACACAAGTCATCGCCTCAAGCTTCTCGATGGTCAGCGCACCGGCCTCTACAGCGTTGATCATACCCTGGTCTTCGCTGACAGGGATGAAGGCACCGCTCAAACCACCTACATAAGAAGAAGCCATGATACCGCCCTTCTTAACCTGGTCGTTCAGGAGTGCAAGAGCTGCTGTGGTACCGGGAGCACCGGCATGCTCAAGACCGATGAGCTCAAGAATATCGGCTACACTATCACCGATAGCTGGGGTAGGAGCCAATGAAAGGTCGATGATGCCGAAAGGTACGTTCAGACGGCGTGAAGCCTCCTTGGCTACCAACTGACCTACACGGGTAATCTTGAAGGCGGTACGCTTGATGGTTTCGCAAAGAACCTCGAAGCTTTCGCCCTTTACCTTCTCCAATGCATATTTTACAACGCCAGGACCGCTGACACCGACACTCACTACCGCATCGGCCTCAGAAACACCATGGAAGGCACCAGCCATGAACGGATTGTCGTCTGGCGCATTGCAGAGAACAACGAGTTTGGCACAACCCAGAGAACCTCTGTCCTTGGTTGCCTCGGCTGTATCCTTTACGATTTCGCCCATCAGTCGGACGGCATCCATGTTGATACCGGTCTTGGTAGAACCCACATTGACTGAGCTGCAGACGAAATCGGTCTGTGCCATCGCCTGAGGGATAGAACGGATAAGGAGCTCATCGCTCTTGCTCATACCCTTGCTTACGATGGCAGAATAGCCGCCCAGGAAGTTGATGCCGAGTTCCTTGGCACACTGGTCAAGGGTCTTGGCAATCTTCACGTAATCGTCGGTAGTCTTGCAGGCAGAACCGCCTACCAGCGAGATTGGAGTGATGGAGATACGCTTGTTGACGATAGGTACACCAAACTCCTTGGAGATTTCTTCGCCGGTCTTCACCAGGTTCTTTGCCAGACGTGTAATCTTATTATGAATGTTCTGACAGAGCTCATCGAGATCGGTAGATGCGCAATCCAAAAGGTTGATACCCATGGTGATGGTACGCACATCGAAATTCTCCTGCTCTATCATCTTATTGGTTTCGATAACCTCAGATATATTGATCATATTGTTTGCTTTTTAAATTCTGTGCATCATATTGAAAATTTCCTCGCGCTGGCATTTGATCTGCACGCCCATAGCCTTACCAACATTGGTGAGTTCATCGGCTACTTCCTCGAAAGTTTTCTGCATCTTGCCCATGTCTACGATCATCATCATGTTGAAATACTCCTGTACGATGGTCTGAGAGATATCCAAGATGTTGATACTGTTCTCTGCCAAATAGGTACATACCTTGGCGATGATACCAACGGTATCCTTGCCCACTACTGTAATAATCGTTCTGTTCATGTATTTATTCCTTATTTTAAATTGGTAAGTTTTCGGCTGCAAATTTACAACTATTTTGTTAGACTACCAAATAAAAAGTCAGAAAACTTGTAAAATCACTAACGCTTTGCAAGTTTTCTGACTCATTTTTACCTTTCTTGTTTCCTTATCTTACTTGATACCTCTTTCGTTGAGTGCCTTAGAATATTTGGCTGCATTCTGCAGGTGCTCATCGTAAGTGCGGGCAAAATTATGAGTGCCGCTGAAATCCTCCTTGGCACACATGTAGAGGTAATTGTGATGCACATGGTTGAGGACGGCATCAATACCTGCTACGCTCGGAATGCGGATAGGCCCCGGTGGCAAACCTGGGTTCTTGTAGGTATTATACGGGTTCTTGATAGACAGGAGGTTGTTGTAGATGCGCTTGAGGTCGAATCGCTGCCAGGCATATTTAATGGTAGGATCGGCCTGCAATGGCATTCCCTCTGGATATTCGGCATTGCGAAGCATCAGACGGTTATAATACATGCCGGCTATCATCGGTTTTTCGCCGTTATTGGCTGTTTCTTCGTCCACGATGCTGGCAAGGGTGATGATCTCAATCGGTGTCAGCTTCATAGCCTTTGCCTTTTCGGTGCGCTCAAAGTTCCAAAACTTGTCGCTTTCTTTCTTCATGCGCTCCAGAAATTTATCTACCGAGATGTTCCAGTAGAGATCGTAGGTGTTAGGTACGAACATGCAGGCGATGGTGGCAGTATCGTAACCGTATTTCTGACAGATGCTCTCGTCGCGCAGGGCATGGTAGAGGTCGTTGCTGCCAAACATCATCTTCTTGCCAATCTCATCAGAGAGTTTGTCGAGCGTGCGGACCGAAGGGATGGTAAGGCTAACCGGTTCCTGCAAACCGTTCTTCATGTGGCGCCATGTCTTGAGGGCACCATCGCCCGGAGCAATGGCGTATCTGCCGGTGCGGATATGATCGGCATAGCCGGAATGGAGGGTCAGGGTCTTGAATGCCTGGAACGGAATGCTCTTGGCAAATGGGCGGAGCTTGTTGTATACAGAGTCGATGTTATCATCGTTGTCGATGTAAACATACTCGGTGTTGCTGCTCTTCGAGAAGGAAGAGAAACAATAGATGTAGCCCACGATGGCGATGACTGCGATGCAGCCTATAGCGCCATACAGATAGAGCTTAGAAAATGATTTTTTCTTTTTCATATTCTTCTTGTTTGTTATTTTTCGGGTGCAAAAGTACAGTAAAAATAGGAAATAGCAAAGTATAGGAATTTAAAATAGGTTAATTGTCATCTTTCTTTATCCGTTGTGTCTGCTTTTTTGTTACCTTTGCACTTGACATTGAGAATCAACATGTGTATCGGTGCTTTCGGGCACATTATTATAAAAGTATTATGAAAATGAAGTTTTCGATAGCGTATGCTGCCAAGTGGGGTCATGCCCTGCATGTAGAATTAACTTTTGCCGCCGCTGATGGATATCAAGATACGATGGACTTGCCGATGACCACCCGGGACGGTTATCACTGGGAGGTGGAAATGGCGTCAAGGCAGAACCGCCATCACCCTTTCGTAGCTGTGGCTTACTGCTACTGCGTGAAAGATGCTGGGGGAAAGGTGCTGCGTAGGGAATCGCTCGCTTCTGCCCGCCAATATGTTTTTGATGAGAGTAAGAATTTCTATTTTCAAGACTATTGGCTGGAGGAGGATAATCCTTACGTGGAAAAAAATGCCTTCGTATTGCAGCAGGTGGAGTTTACTGATGTCAAGCCAGCGCGTCTGCCTCTCTTCGACCGTACTATCATCTTCAAGATTCATGCCCCGAAACTCTATGAGGGTGAGGCAGTAGCTCTGTTGGGAAATCATCCTACGCTGGGCAAATGGAATCCGGCTCATTTCCTGAAGATGCAGAACTATCATGGCAAGGACTGGGAAATATCTGTGAATGTGCAGGCTATCGATGAGCCGATAGAATATAAATATGTGGTGATTGATGCACAGACCCAGAAACTGAAGAGATGGGAATTTGGGGATAACAGAATCTTTGGCATTTCGGGTAATGAACAGGCTGGCGGACAGGGAACTCCTCAGGGTGAAATCCGTGTATACCATCAGGATGTTTATGTGCTACACGGCGGTGAGTTCCGCATCAAGAGGGTTCCGGTTCATGCCCAGTTCAATTTCGATACCTATATATTCGATCTTGACGGAACCCTGATTTCTTCTCTCCACGACCTGGCTGCAAGCTGCAATTATGCGCTGAAGCTGAACGGGATGCCTGAACGTACGCTGGAGGAAGTACGCATGTTTGTAGGAAACGGGGTGAAGAAACTGATGGAACGTGCCGTGCCGGGAGGATTGGAGAACGAGAAGTTTGAGAAAACCCTACAGGATTTCCGCAAGCATTATATGGTGCACAATATGGATAATACGAAACCTTATCCGGACGTGATGGAGATGCTGGAGGAACTGAAGAATAGGGGAAAGAACATTGCGGTGGTAAGCAACAAGTTTTATGCAGCTACCCGGGAAATATGCCGCCATTTCTTCGGCGACCTGGTAGATGTGGCGATAGGAGAGCGGGAGAATATCAAGAAAAAACCGGCTCCAGATACCGTAAACGAAGCCTTGCGGCAGCTGCATGCGGATAGAGAAAGGGCGGTATATATCGGCGACAGCGACGTGGATGTGATGACGGCAAAGAACAGCGGAATGCCTTGTATCTCAGTGCTGTGGGGATTCAGAGATCACGATTTTCTGCTGGCACATGGAGCTTCTATCCTGGTATCATCACCCTTGCAGATATTATAAGAAAGGTAGGATAAAATGATTTGGAAGACCATCATAGAGAATGGTCTTCCAGATATTTCTTGATAAATTCAAAGTAGGTTTCTGATATCGGAATGCTCTGGTCGCCATAGGTAATGTGCTGCTGGTCTACCGTATCAAACTTTGTCATGTTGGCAAGGAACGAACGGTGTACACGCTTGAATTTTTCTCTTGGCAGCCTTTCTTCCAACTGTTTGAGGTTGCCCAGGGTTCTGATGTTAGGCCTGCCCTCAAGATGGAAACGGATGTAGTCTTTGTCGCAGTCAACAAACAGAATATCATCTATCGGGATTCTTACGCATTTGTAATCTCGTTTTACCACCAGAAAACCGTCGCGCTTGATAGGGTTGTAGTTATCGTCCTGCATGTAGCGTTCGAAGACTTTCTGGCATGATCCCATAAAGTCATCGTAGGTGATGGGCTTGAGCAGATAGTCGAATGCATTCACTTTGTAGGCTTCGATGGCATACTCCTTGAATGCGGTGGTGAAGACAATCTTCACGTTCTTGGGTACAACCTTTGCAAATTCCAAACCGCTGATCTGCTGCATGTGGATGGCGAGAAAAAGTATGTCGAGATGGTTGTGATGGATGCCGTCTACAGCATCTATCGCACTTTTGTAGGCTCCGATCAAATGCAGGGTCGGAGTTTTTTCTATATACTGTTCCAGGAGTTGCAAAGCTTCCGGATCTTCATCTATGATGGCGCAATTTAAAATCATAATTTTACTGTTTTAGTGATTTTATTCTCGATTTTCGTAAAAACGAAAAATGTGTTTGTTTATTGTTTCAAGCTGCAGATTTTTTCAGATAAAAATCTATTTTCATGATTTTACCTTAAATTTGTTTAATCTATTTGGCTATTTGAGGAAAAAACCGTAATTTTGGAGATTGATAAGTCAGACTATAACTGTAGAATATGAAATACAATAAGAAACAACATACCAAATTGTCCTGTCGGAGCAAGTGCTTTTTCCTTGCCTTGACTTTGGCTATGGCATCGGTTGATGCCTCAGCCCAGAAGATTTCGCTAGGCTCTTGCATCACCCGTGACGGAGGTCAGTTTAAAGGCGAAATGGTGAGCGGAAAGCCGCAGGGAAAAGGTACTACCATCTATAAGAATGGGGATACCTACGAAGGCTCTTATATGAAAGGTAAGCGCGAAGGCTATGGCGTTTATACCTTCAGTGATGGCGAAAAGTATGAAGGACAGTGGATGCAGGACCAGCAGCATGGTAAAGGCACCTACTATTTCCAGAACAACAACAAATATGTAGGCCTCTGGTTCCGCGATTACCAGCATGGTCATGGCGTCATGTTCTATTATAATGGTGATAAATATGACGGCGACTGGTATAAGGACAAGCGTCAGGGACGCGGCGTTTATACTTATGCCAATGGCGCACAGTATAAAGGCCAGTGGATGAACGATATGAAGAATGGAAACGGCTTCTTCAACTGGGGAGACGGAACTACTTATGACGGTCAGTGGCTAGACAACCAGCGCTCAGGAAAAGGTACTTTCAAATATGCTGATGGCGATGTGTATATCGGCGACTGGAAGGATGATATCCAGGACGGAAAGGGTATCTATAAATTTCATAATGGCGACATTTATGAAGGCGATTATGTGCAGGGAGAACGCACGGGTATAGGCATCTTCCGCTCTGCAAAGGGCGACAAGTATAACGGACAGTTTAAGGATGGTCTGCGTACCGGTCAGGGTACCTTCATCTGGAAGAATGGCGATATCTATGTAGGCGACTGGATGGATGATCTGCAGAACGGCAGGGGCAAACTGACCAAGAAGAACGGTGACGTGTTTGAAGGTGAGTTCAAAAACGGTCTGGTAGATGGTAATGTCGTGATTCATTATGCTGATGGCAGAAGATTCAAGGGTGCCTATCACAAAGGTAAGCGCCAGGGACCTTGCATAGAAGAAGATAAAAACGGTAAGCGTTTCGAAGGAACCTACCGTAACGATGTGCGTGACGGAAGATTTGTAGAAAAAGACCGCAACGGACAGGTTACAGCCAAGGGAGCCTACGAAAACGGCAAACGATTTGAAGACTAATCTCTTCAGAAAATTAGAAAAATACAAAGAAATTATAAATAACGAGATAGAGAACCTTTATATTTTAAATAATGAGAAAAAGAACATATTATAATGTTGAATATTGAATGTTCAATGTTCTGTTTTCAAGTCTCAAAGTTAAAAGTAAATGTTCAAATCTCAAAGCTTAACTATAATTATGGTAGTAGATACTTTAGACAATCTGGAGAAATATGTTTCTCTCAATCCGCTCTTCGCTGCTGTAGTGAAGTTTATCAAAGATAATGACCTCTCTAAATTGGAGGACGGTAAGCATTTTATCAAGGAGGGTAACCTCTTTGTTAACATAACGACAGCTCACGGAAAAAGCGAGGAAGATGCTGTTTTTGAAACACATCGCAAGATGATTGATATTCAGATTCCTCTTGACAACGAGGAGACTTATGGCTATACTCCTCTTGCTGATCTTCCTGAAGTGGAATATAACGAGGCTAAGGATGTAACCAAGTATCCTGGTGTGAAAGCGCAGACGCTCGTAACCTGCAAGCCAGGTCAGTTTGCTATCTTCTGGCCACAAGATGGTCATCAGCCATGCATCGGTAGTGGTGATATCCGCAAGGCTATCTTCAAGATTAAGAATTAAAGAAGAAATCTTCAAGATAAAATTAAAAAAGAATAATATAGAGTAACCATCTAAAATCATGATATATGGCAACAGAAAAGAAAACTACAGCCCAGAAGGCTGCAACTAAAAAGGCAACTGCAAAGAAACCAGTTGCAAAAAAGGCAGCGAAGGCTGTGGTAAAGCATATCGGACTCGTGAAGAACGACCCATATCTGGCAGACTATGAGGATGCCATCAAGGGCCGACACGACCATGCACTCTGGAAACTCGGTCAGCTGACTAATAACGGCAAACAGACATTGAGCGATTTTGCCAATGGATACGAGTATTTCGGACTGCATAAGACTGCCCGTGGATGGGTGTTCCGTGAGTGGGCACCTAATGCTACAGACATCTATCTGATAGGTGACTTCAACAACTGGCAGGAAACCGAAAAGTATCGTGCTAAAAGAGTAAAGAATACCGGCAACTGGGAACTCAAACTTCCGGAGAAAGCGATGAAACATGGCGATCTCTTCAAGATGAAAGTTCATTGGGAAGGTGGTGAAGGCGAGCGTATTCCTGCATGGGCACAGCGCGTAGTACAGGACGACCAGACCAAGATTTTCTCTGCTCAGGTTTGGAATCCGGAACCATATAAATGGAAGAAGAAAACCTTCAGACCAAATGTGGCACCTCTGCTCATCTATGAATGCCATATCGGTATGGCACAGGATGCTGAGAAGGTTGGCACTTACACAGAATTTAAGGAGAATGTGTTGCCACGTATCATCAAGGATGGTTACAACTGCATTCAGATTATGGCTATCCAGGAGCATCCGTATTATGGCTCCTTCGGCTATCATGTAAGCAGTTTCTTTGCTGCAAGTAGCCGCTTCGGAACTCCTGAAGAGTTGAAGGATCTCATTGATACAGCTCACCAGAATGGTATTGCCGTCATCATGGACATCGTTCACTCTCATGCCGTAAAGAATGAGGTTGAAGGACTGGGTAATCTCGCTGGCGATCCTAACCAGTATTTCTATCCTGGCGACCGTCATGAGCATCCGGCTTGGGACAGTCTCTGCTTCGACTATGGAAAGGATGAAGTCATCCACTTCCTGCTGAGCAACTGCAAGTACTGGCTTAATGAGTTCCATTTCGACGGATTCCGTTTTGATGGTGTAACATCCATGCTCTATTACAGTCATGGTTTGGGTGAGGCATTCTGCAACTACGGAGATTATTTCAATGGTCATGAGGATGATAATGCCATCTGCTATCTTACCCTTGCCAACTGTCTGATTCATGAGGTTAACAAGCATGCCATTACGATTGCCGAAGAGGTGAGCGGAATGCCGGGACTGGCAGCCAAGTTTGAGGATGGCGGTTATGGTTTTGACTATCGCATGGCGATGAATATTCCAGATTATTGGATCAAGACCATCAAGGAACTGAAGGATGAAGACTGGAAACCATCCAGCATCTTCTGGGAGGTAAAGAACCGCCGTTCGGATGAGAAAACCATCTCTTATTGTGAGAGTCATGACCAGGCATTGGTGGGCGATAAAACCATCATCTTCCGTCTGATTGATGCCGATATGTACTGGCATTTCAAGAAGGGCGATGAAAACGAAATGGCTCATCGTGGTATTGCTCTGCATAAGATGATCCGTCTGGTTACCGCCTCTACAATCAATGGCGGTTATCTCAACTTCATGGGTAATGAGTTCGGTCACCCAGAGTGGATTGATTTCCCTCGCGAGGGTAATGGCTGGAGCCATAAATACGCCCGCAGACAGTGGAATCTGGTAGATAATCATGAACTCTGCTACCACTATCTTGGAGATTTCGACCGAGAAATGCTCAAGACGATTACAAGCGAAAAGAATTTTAACAAGACACCAGTTGTAGAAATCTGGCATAATGATGGCGATCAGGTTCTCGCCTTTATGCGTGGCGATCTGCTCTTCGTGTTTAACTTCTCGCCAACCCGCTCTTTCACCGACTATGGCTTCCTGGTTCCAACCGGTTCCTACAGTGTAGTGCTTGATTCTGACAGCAAGGATTTCGGCGGTAATGGCTTGAATGATGACACGATGACGCATCTGACTAATTACGATCCACTTTATGTGAAAGACCGTAAGGAGTGGCTGAAACTTTATCTGCCAGCTCGTACAGCTTTGGTGCTGAAGAAAAATTAATAGATTGATTTATGAAAAATAAAAGGAGTAGTACTGCGAAGATGCAAATCGCCTGTGCTATCATCTTTATCACATTTACCTACGTCTACCTGGCATTTTACCAGGCAGACGTACTGGCAGTGGCTCAGCATGTTTTCTCAGGCGGTTTGACCAACTACAGTTACACGCTGGCTCCACTGCTTATCACGCTCGTACTCTATCTGCTGCAAGTGGGAGTGTACGCAGTAACCCGTGTGAAACGCCGTTTCCACGGGCTTACTTATTTCCCTTCGTTCCTCATCCTGACGATGATTACCGATATCCCCGTTGATATCGACCGTTATCATTCGCTGGGGGCGTGGTGGATTATCTTGCCACTCTGTCTGATTCTATGGGGCGGATTGATATGGATAGCCCGCCAGTTGGAGCCGATAGAAACAGAGCCTCACAGCAACGGCTGGTTCTCCCGCTATATGTGGGTGAATCTGCTCCAGATGCTGGTGATGATATTGCTTGTCAACTTTGTTGCTAGCAATGATCGGCTGTTTCATGAACGTATGCGCATGGAACATCTGATGAAAGAAAAACAGTATGAAAAAGCTTTGGAAGTAGGTGAAAAATCTCTGAAAACAGATTCTTCGCTGACAATGCTCCGTATAGCCTGTCTCAACGAAACAGGCGAGCTGGGCAGCCGTCTCTTTACTTATCCGCTGGTAGGTGGAAGTAAGGCGATGATGCCGGATAGCGTAACCGTGAAGGCTATGATGTGGAAGGCGCCAAAATGGATGCAGAAACCTTCGGCATGGATGGTTAAACATCATCTCAAGTATCGTCTGCCTGTTGACTATCAGCTTTGTGCACTCTTGCTGGACAAGCAACTAGACAAGTTCGTAGCAGAGGTGCAGAAACATTACAAAGTAACTTCGGGCAAACTGCCTGTTCATTATAAGGAAGCGTTGGTTCTTTATACGCATCGCCGCAGTAATCCAAGTATCGTTTATCACGATAATGTGATGGATACAGACTTTGAGGATTTCCAGCAGATGGATCACAAATATGCTAATGAGACAGAAAGGCAGAATGCTCTTCGGGATACTTATGGAAATACCTACTGGTATTATTATGAGTATGGAAACAAATGAAAGTTTTAATTTAGGAGATTAATATGAAAATGCAGATATTCAGAAACTTATGGGTTTTACAAATAGCTTTTCTTCTGTTGGCGCCATTAGGGTTGCAGGCACAGAAGAAGGAGATTTCTGCAGCCAAAGATCTGGTAAAGGCTGGCAAGGATTTGGCGAAGGCCGAATCCAGTATGCGCAAACTCCTGACGGATTCTGCCAACCGGAATAACAAGAAAATTTGGAATATTCTCTTCGATGCTGTGAAGAAGCAGTATGAACAGGGTAATGAGAAACTCTACCTCAAACAGGCGTATGATACAGCCCAACTCTTCAATGCAACCCGACAGCTCTTCGTTATAGCCCAAGGACTTGATTCCGTTGAGATGATTCCTAACAAGAAAGGAAAATGTGAGTTTGATTTCCGCAAGTCTCATTCTGAATATTTGAACAAGATACGTCCGAACCTCTATAACGGAGGAACCTGGTTTATCAGGAAGCAGAAATACAAGGAGGCTTATCAGTTCTTTGACCAGTACATAGAGTGCAGTACTGCACCGATGTTCCAATCTTATAAGTATGCCCAGAAAGACAAATATCTTTCTTCGGCAGCTTATTGGGCTGTTTATGCCGGATATAAGATGCAAGATACCAAAGCTACGCTTCATCATTCTTATGAGGCGCTGAAAGATACGGCTCATTATAACTATATGTTACAGTATCTGGCTGAGACTTACAAACTGGAGAAGGATACTGCGCGCTATCTCTCGACCTTGAAGGAAGGTTTTGAACGAGATCCGAAATTCCCGTTCTTTTTCCCGCGTCTGGTAGAGTATTATTCGCAGGAAAACCAACTCGATTCTGCACTCGCTGTAGCAGATAAGGCGCTGGCGATAGCTCCCGACAATGATATCTATCTCTTTACCAAGGGAACCATTCTCCTGAATATGGGTGATTTCAAGCAATGCATCGAAGTGAGCAAAAAGGCACTTGCCGTGAACGAATCTTTGGCTGGTGCTTATTATAATATAGGTTTGGCTTATTTCAATCAGGCGGTTGAAATGGATAAGAATTCACTGCAATCCCGCAAAACTCATCAGGTGATAGACGGACTTTACAAGAGTGCAATGCCTTATCTGCAGAAGTACAGAACGATGGCGCCTGATATGCAGGACCAGTGGGCTTTGCCGCTATATACCATCTATCTGAACCTGAACATGGGTAAGGAGTTTGATGAGATAGACAAACTGCTCAATCAGAAAAAGAAATAAAGCCTCATGATGAGAAATTTATGAAAACTTCTCTTTAATAAAAGAATACTTCTCTATTGAAATTGATTATTAGAAATTTATGATAGACAGAATTTTAGATAAACTGGGCATTGAGCTCAATGATATGCAGCAGGATTCCATGCAGGCAATCTTGCACGGGAACAAGGATGTGGTGATACTTTCGCCAACAGGTAGTGGCAAGACACTGGCTTATCTTTTGCCTCTTACCCAACTTATAGATGCTACTGATGACGAGGCACAGGCGGTGGTGGTAACTCCTGGTCGGGAACTCGCTTTGCAGTCGGCTAACGTATTGAAGAATATGGGCAGCGGTTTGCGTGCGATGGCTTGCTATGGTGGTCGTGCTACGATGGATGAGCATCGCGTGATGAAACAGGTTCGTCCTCAGATTGTATTTGGAACTCCAGGTCGCCTCAATGATCATCTGGATAAGGGAAATCTTTCTCCATATCACATCAAATACCTGATTATTGATGAGTTTGACAAGTGTCTGGAGATGGGTTTCCAGGACGAAATGAGCCGACTGATCAAGTCTTTGCCTGGCTTGCGTCGACATTTCCTGCTTTCTGCTACCGAGGCAGAGGAGATTCCTCATTTCGTACACATGGGTAGGGTAGAAAAGATAGATTACCGTGTGGATGAAGATCAGGTTCCTGACCGTGTACATATATATAAGGTGGTTAGTCCGGTAAAAGATAAATTAGAGAGTCTGTCACTTTTGCTACGCAGTTTAGGCGATCAGAGTACCATTGTATTCCTCAATTATCGCGACAGTGTGGAGCGCACCAATAAATATCTGGTGGAGCAGGGATTTTCAACCTCTTTTTTCCATGGTGGATTGGAACAGAAGGAACGTGAGGCTTCTCTCTATCGTTTTAGCAACGGAAGTGCCAATATCCTGGTGAGTACGGATCTGGCTTCGCGCGGACTTGATATTCCAGATATAGATAATATCATCCATTATCACATGCCGGAGAGCGAAGATGGTTATATTCATCGTGTAGGACGTACGGCAAGATGGGAAGCCCAGGGAAAGGCTTTCTTCCTGTTAGGTCCTGAAGAGCATATTCCGGAATATGTGGATGCTGAAATTGAGGATTACGAGATGCCTGCTGCTGATCAGCTTCCTGCGCCAGCCAAACCTAAGATGGCTACTATATATATAGGTAAAGGCAAGAAGGATAAAATCAGCAAGGGTGACATCTTAGGCTTCCTTTGCAAGAAGGGTGGGCTGCAGTCGGCTGAAATCGGAAAGATTGATGTTAATGACCGTTATGCTTATGCTGCCATTTCCCGAACGAAGTTGCGCAGCGTACTGAATAATGTAAAGGGCGAAAAGATAAAAGGCGTCAAAACGATAGTGGAAGGGGTAAGATAGTTGACAAACTGCTATTATCTTTTCTCTGTTGCTTGCTAATGTATAATAAATGTAAAAATAGACATAAATATGCAGTTATTATACTAAAATGACTAACAAAATGAAAGAAATCTGCTCAAAACGCTAAAAATGTGCAGAAAAGTTTGGTAGTTTCAAATAAAAAGTGTAATTTCGCAGTCGTAAATACAATCCAAAGGTTTACTATGTATCCTATATGGATGTATTGTGCACTAATTTTTCCTGCTAACAGGATTATATCGTATAAAACTTAAATAATTATACAAAGATGAAGAAGTACAATTTTAACGCAGGTCCATCAATGCTTCCACGCGAAGTGATTGAGAACACAGCAAAGCAGATTTTGGATTTTAATGGTTCAGGTCTTTCATTGATGGAAATCAGCCACCGTGCTAAGGATTTCCAGCCAGTAGTTGATGAGGCAGTCTCCTTATTCAAGGAGCTTCTTGACATTCCTGAGGGTTATTCCGTTATCTTCCTTGGTGGTGGTGCGTCATTGCAGTTTATGCAGATTCCAGCAAACTTCCTCATCAAGAAGGCTGCCTACATTAATTCTGGCACTTGGGCTAAGAAGGCAATGAAAGAGGCAAAGCATTTTGGTGAGGTCGTGGAGATCGCATCATCGTCCGACGCCAATTTCACTTTCTATCCACAGGTTCCTAACACTGTACCAGCCGATTGTGATTACTTGCATTTGACAAGCAACAATACAATATATGGTACCGAACTCCGTGTAGATCCAGACGTAAACGTACCATTGATTTCTGATATGTCTTCAGATATCATGAGCCGTCCAGTAGATGTTTCTAAGTATACTGCCATCTATGCAGGTGCTCAGAAGAATCTTTCTATGGCAGGTGTTACCGTTATCATCGTAAAGGATGATATGCTCGGCAAGGCTCCTCGCGAGCTTCCTACAATGCTCGATTATCGTACTCACGTTGAGAAGGGCAGTATGTTCAATACTCCTCCTGTTGTTCCTATCTATACCTTGATGGAGAATCTCCGCTGGTTGAAGGCTAATGGTGGTGTTGAGGCTGCTGACAAGCGAGCTCACGAACGTGCTGAAGTTCTTTATGCTGAAATCGACCGCAACAAACTCTTCAAGGGTACTGTTGAAGAAGCATCCCGTTCTTTGATGAACATCTGCTTCGTGATGAACGATGAGTACAAGGAGTTGGAGAAGCCATTCCTCGACTTCGCTACAGAGCGTGGCATGGTAGGTATCAAGGGTCACCGCTCAGTGGGTGGTTTCCGTGCCAGCTGCTACAATGCACAGACTATGGAGGGTGTTCAGGCACTCGTCAAGGCCATGCAGGATTTTGAAGCACAACATTAATTTTTGAATTTGTATGAAAGTATTAGTTGCAACAGAAAAGCCATTCGCAGCGGCTGCTGTGGAAGGCATTAAGAAAGAAATAGAGGGAGCAGGCAACGAATTGGTGCTGCTCGAAAAATATACAGAGAAGGCTCAGCTTCTCGATGCAGTGAAGGATGTGGACGCGATGATTATCCGCTCTGACAAGGCTGATGCCGAGGTGCTCGATGCAGCAAAGAACCTGAAGATTATCGTTCGTGCCGGTGCAGGTTATGATAACATCGACCTTGCTGCTGCTACTGCTCTTAATGTAGTGGCTGAGAATACTCCTGGTCAGAACTCTAATGCAGTAGCTGAATTGGTATTCGGCTTGTTGGTCTTTACTGTACGTAATTTCTACAACGGCAAGGCTGGCAGTGAGTTGAAGGGTAAGAAACTGGGTATTCTCGCTTTCGGTAATGTTGGTCGAAATGTGGCTCGCATCGCCAAGGGATTTGGCATGGAAGTAGCTGCTTACGATGCATTCTGCCCAGCTGATGTTATCGAGGCTGCCGGTGTGTATGCTGTAAAGTCACAGGATGAGTTGTTCCAGACTTGTGACATCGTTTCTCTTCATATCCCTGCTACTCCAGAGACTATCAAGAGCATCGACTACAAGACCGTAAACCAGTTGCCTAAGGGTGGCATCCTCATCAATACAGCGCGTAAGGAGGTTATCAATGAGTCTGAGCTCCTGAAACTTCTTGCTGAGCGTGAGGACTTGAAGTTCATCACTGATATCAAGCCTGATGCTGATGCAGACTTTGCCAAGTTCGAGGGTCGATACTTCTCAACTCCTAAGAAGATGGGTGCACAGACTGCAGAAGCAAATATCAATGCCGGTATTGCTGCAGCTAAGCAGATTAATGCGTTCTTTAAGGATGGATGCACTAAGTTCCAGGTAAATAAGTAATTATTCTTCCCATACATATAGCTCATGAAGGGTGCTTTTTCACAGAAGCACTCTTGATGGGCTTTTCATGTTTTTATTAAACTAGTCAATTTAAACGAAATATTATGGCAATAGTAAAACCTTTTAAGGGAGTAAGACCTCCTAAAAATCTCGTTGAGCAAATTGAGTCTCGTCCTTACGATGTTCTCAATTCTGAGGAAGCACGTGCCGAGGCAGGCGATAACGAGAAGAGCCTTTATCATATTATTAAACCTGAAATCAATTTTGAACCAGGTACTTCTGAGTACGATCCTCGCGTTTATGAAAGCGCTGCAGAGAACTTCAGAAAGTTCCAGGAGAATGGCTGGTTAAAACAGGATGATAAGGAACAGTATTATATCTATGCACAGACTATGAATGGCAAGACTCAGTATGGTCTTGTTGTAGGTGCGTATGTAAACGACTATATGACGGGTGTCATCAAGAAACATGAGCTGACACGCCGCGATAAGGAAGAAGACCGTATGAAGCATGTGCGTGTATGCAATGCCAATATCGAACCAGTATTCTTCGCTTATCCTGATAATGAGGTGCTTAACGAACTTCTGATGCGTTATGCAGCAACAACACCGGAATATGATTTCATTGCTCCAATTGATGGTTTCCGTCATCAGTTCTGGGTTGTAAGCGATGATCAGGATATTGCCACAATTACAGCGGAATTTGCCAAGATGCCTAGCCTTTATATTGCTGACGGTCATCACCGTTCTGCAGCAGCTGCTCTGGTAGGTGCAGAAAAAGCTAAGCAGAATCCTAATCATACAGGTAAGGAGGAATATAACTACTTTATGGCAGTTTGTTTTCAGGCAAGTCAGCTTACCATTCTCGATTATAACCGAGTTGTGAAGGATTTGAATGGTCTGACTTCTGATCAGTTCCTCGATGCTTTGACAAAGAACTTCGAGGTGATAGATATTGATGCAATCAATGTGAATGTATCTGGTGATGAAGAGGGCATACCTTGCTATGAAAAGATGGCTATTGATGATGCTATCAGGCAGTTTGGCTTGGATATTCTGAAACCAGCTGCTCTCCATTCTTTCCTCCTCTATCTGGACGGTAAATGGTACGGTTTGTTTGCCAAGCCGGGAACCTATGATGATGCTGATCCAATCGGTGTGCTTGATGTGGATATTTCATCTCGCCTGATTCTTGATGAAATTCTGGGTATCAAGGATTTGCGTTCTGATAAGCGCATCGATTTTGTGGGCGGTCTTCGCGGTCTCGGTGAGTTGAAACGTCGTGTGGATAGCGGTGAGATGAAGATGGCACTTGCTTTGCATCCGGTTTCTATGCAGCAGATTATGGATATCGCTGACAGTGGTAAGATTATGCCACCTAAGGCAACTTGGTTTGAACCTAAGTTGCGTAGCGGTTTGATTATTCACAAGTTGGATTAATGATAGACGAATTTAAGACTATATCAGATACGATAGGCGAGGGATATTACACCGAGAAAAGGAGTAAGTTTCTCGCCTTTGCTCACCATGTTACAACTGTTGACGAGGTGAAGGAAATTGTTGCCGGGTACCGTAAGAAATATTACGATGCCCGACATTGTTGTTATGCATATATGCTAGGTCCTGAACGGACAGAGTTCCGTGCCAATGATGATGGCGAACCTTCTTCTACGGCAGGAAAACCAATCCTCGGCCAAATCACGAAATCAGAATTGACGGATATTTTAATTGTCGTCATCCGATATTTCGGAGGAGTGAAATTGGGAACCAGCGGACTCATTGTTGCTTATCGTGAAGCTGCCATTGATGCTTTGGCTCATTGTGAGGAGGTAACGCAACAGATAGAGGAAATAGTAACCTATGATTTTACTTATCCGATGATGAATGATGTGATGAGGATAGTCAAAGATATGAATCCGCGTATCCTGGATCAGACTTTCGATAATACTTGCAGCATCAAACTTTCTATCAGAAAGAGCGAGGCTGAGCAGTTACGTTCCCGTCTGAAAAAGCTGTCGTTTGAATAGCAGATAGCTGACAGACAGATGAATAACTGCTGGGTAAATAAAAAGAGGGTGTGTTATAAGACTGGATAATATATCAGTAATATTCCATCAAAAAGAGGGTGGATCATAAATTTATGATACACCCTCTTTTTGATGGTTATTTCTTTTGAATTTATCCCTTTTCTTCCAATTCCTTCTGCAATCGGATGATTTCATCGCGATATTGGGCAGCTTGCATGAAGTCGAGGTCTTTGGCAGCTTGCTTCATCAATGCCGTAGTATTGGCAATGCTCTTCTCCAATTCTTCCTTGCTCATACTGCGAACAATAGGGTCGGCAACGAAGGCTGCACTTTCCGGTTCCACGTAGACGCGAGGCTTGGAACCCTCGGCTCCCATCGGAACAATCTTTGCTCCTTCTTCCTTGCAAGTAGGCAGAGCTGAGGTTATTGCTTTCACAATCTGTTTTGGTGTAATGCCATGGTCTGCATTGTATTTCAACTGGATGCTTCGGCGGCGGGCAGTTTCATCTATCGTTTTCTGCATGCTGTCTGTGATGTTGTCTGCATACATGATTACCTTGCCGTTCACGTTTCGGGCAGCACGGCCTGCCGTCTGGGTCAGAGAACGGTGACTGCGAAGGAAGCCTTCCTTGTCTGCATCGAGAATAGCTACGAGCGAAACTTCCGGCAAGTCGAGTCCTTCTCGTAACAGGTTGACGCCCACCAGTACATCGTATACTCCTGCACGGAGATCGTTCATGATCTTTACCCGGTCTAAGGTTGCCACATCACTGTGGATATAGGCAGCCTTTACGTTGTGGTTGAGCAGGAACTCGGTGAGTTCTTCTGCCATGCGCTTTGTAAGAGTCGTAATCAGAACTCGCTCGTTGCGGTGTGTTCTTGTTAATATTTCGTCCAGAAGATCATCTATCTGATTCTCACTTGGACGGACTTCGATTTCCGGGTCCAGGAGTCCTGTAGGACGAATCAACTGTTCTACAACCACGCCTTCGGCTTCTCTCAATTCATAGTCTGCCGGAGTTGCGCTTACATAGATGGCCTGCGGAATGAGATCGTGAAATTCCTCGAATTTCAGCGGACGGTTATCGAAGGCTGCAGGCAAGCGGAAACCATATTCTACCAGGTTCTTCTTTCGTGCCCGGTCGCCTCCATACATGGCTCCAATCTGCGGGATGCTCACATGGCTCTCGTCAACCACAAGCAGGAAATCTTTAGGGAAGAAATCGAGCAGGCAATACGGGCGTTCGCCTTCGTGTCTGCCATCAAAATAGCGGGAATAGTTCTCGATGCCCGAACAGTGGCCCAATTCCTTGATCATTTCCATATCATATTCTACACGTTCCTTGATGCGCTGTGCCTTGATTCCATCTCCAATACTCTTGAAGAATTCTACCTGTTTAACCAGGTCGTCCTGAATTCTGCGAATGGCACTTTCCTGCTGTTCTTTTGTTGTTACGAAAAGGTTGGCTGGATAAATCTCGTAATCTTCGAACGAGGCAAGGCGGTGATAAGTGAGCGAATCCACTTCTTCGATACTGTCAATCTCATCGTCCCACCATGTTACGCGCAAAACATGATCGCTGTAAGCCATAAAGATGTCAACCGTTTCGCCTTTCACTCTAAAGTTGCCACGTTGCAGTTCTATGTCATTTCTAACGTAAAGTGCATCAACGAGTTTCCTCAGAAATTCATTTCTGTCGAGTCGCTGCCCGCGATGAATCTTGATGATGTTCTCCTGCATCGCCACAGGTCCGCCCATACCATAGATGCACGATACGGATGAGACAACGATGACATCCTTTCTGCCCGAGAGAAGGGCAGAAACAGCACCGAGTCGCAACTTGTCTATTTCATCATTGATGGCGAGGTCTTTTTCTATATATGTATCAGTCGTTGGCAGATAAGCTTCCGGCTGATAATAGTCGTAGTATGAAACATAATATTCTACAGCGTTCTCAGGGAAGAAACCCTTCATCTCCTGATACAGTTGGGCGGCAAGAGTCTTGTTGTGGCTCAAGATGAGCGTAGGCTTCCCCACGTTGGCAATCACGTTTGCCACCGTAAAGGTTTTACCCGAGCCGGTTACACCCAACAACACCTGTGCAGGGTCTCCTTCAAGCACCCCCTCTGTGAGTTGCCTGATGGCTTGCGGCTGGTCGCCAGTTGGCTTATATTTTGATGTAATCTTAAAATCCATTTTCTTCCTGATTTCTTCTCAAAAGTTCTGTTTCAAGGTGCAAAATTACAAAAAAAACGCCATTAATCGTTATAAAGATTAATTTTTTACGAAAAAATGTATCTTTTCTTTTGATAATAAGTAAATTATGAGTAACTTTGCAGTTCAAAATGAGAATTATGAAAAAATTGACTCTTATTGCATCGTGTGTTGCATTGCTCTTGTCGAGCTGTGCCCACGAATATAACCAGGTATTGAAATCAGGCGATTATACTTATAAGTATGAGTACGCCAAGCAGAGCTATGCCCAGGGCAAGTATTCCCGTGCCATTCCTCTTCTGCAGGAACTGGTAACGATGAAGAAAGGTTCTACCGAGGGTGAGGAATGTTTGTACATGCTGGCTATGGCCGAGTATGGTATGAAGGATTATGAGACTGCTGCAGAGTATTTCAAGAAGTATTACTCTTCTTATCCTAAAGGTAAGTTTGCTGAAAATGCAAAGTACTTTGTGGGAGAGAGTCTGTATCAGAATGCTCCAGAGCCTCGTCTTGACCAGAGTACCACGATTACAGCCATCGCAGCCTTCCAGGAGTTTCTGGATCTTTATCCAGATGCCCGACTCAAGCAGCAGGCTACAAACCGCCTTTTTGCTCTTCAGGACCTCTTGGTTGAGAAGGAGTATAAGAGTGCCAAGCTCTATTTTGATATGGGCACCTATTTCGGCAACTGTACCAGCGGAGGCAACAATTATGAGGCTTGTATCGTAACTGCACAGAATGCGCTTAAGGATTATCCTTACAGCAACCGACGCGAGGAGTTTGCATCGCTCATCATGAAAGGTAAATACGAACTGGCAAAGATGAGTGTCGAGAAAAAGCAGCTGGAGCGCTATCAGGATGCTGAGGATGAGTGTTATGGCTTTATCAACGAATATCCTGATTCAAAGGACCGTGCACTTGCCGAGAAGTATATTGAGAAGTGCAAGCAGTACGAGAAAGAGCATCCGGAGTCAGCTCTCGACCAGCTTGGCAATAATGCCAATTAAAAAAACATATATATAATAAGGTAAAAACAATATAATAATAATAGTACTATAATTATGGATTTCAAAAAATCAAAGGCACCAGTAAACACAGTAACTCGCAACATTATGGATCTCTGCGATGATACCCATAACATCTACGAGAGCGTAGCTATCATTGCAAAGCGCGCTAATCAGATTTCTATCGAAATCAAGCAGGAGTTGAGCAAGAAACTTCAGGAGTTTGCTTCTTATAACGATTCTTTGGAGGAAGTTTTTGAGAACCGCGAACAGATTGAAATCTCTCGCTACTACGAGAAGTTGCCAAAGCCAACTTTGCTCGCTACAGAAGAGTTTATTGAGAATAATATTTATTGGCGCGATCCTACCAAGACATCTGCACCAATGGTTCACGAGAGCGAAATTTAATATTCCAGAGCTATATGATACAGCGTAAACAGACATTATTTCTGCTCTTTGCTGTCATCGCCATTGCTATCTGTCTTTTTCTTCCTATCGCCAGCATCGCAGCTAAGACGATGGGAGGAGACACTATGGTTTATAACCTCGGAGTGGTAGGGGAGGCAGGAATGCAGATTTCAACTACTTGCATTCCTCTGTTCCTTCTGCTCGCCGTTTCAGCCATCATAGCATTGGTAAACATCTTTTTGTACAAGAATCTGAAGCTTCAGAAATCACTCTGTTCACTTGCCATGCTTTTTGCAGGTTTATGGTATGTAGATTATATCGTGATGTTCATGGGCTTGATTCCTGTTCCTGAAGCAGAAGGAACGATGAAGTTTCAGTTTGCCGCTTGCCTTCCTTTGGTAGCAATCATATTCGAATGGATGGCAATGAAAGGTGTGAACGATGACATCAAACTCTTGAGAGCAGCAGACCGAATCAGATAAAAAATGCTAAAAAAGCATTTGAATATCGATAAAAGTTTGCTCAATTCAAATAAAAGTAGTAATTTTGCACCCGCTGTCACGAGATGGCAGCATAAAATTCAAACCTCATTATAAATTAAATTAAAATTAAGATTTAAAAATGGCAACAAAAATCAGATTGCAGCGCGGCGGTCGTAAGAGCTATGCTTTCTACAGCATCGTAATCGCTGACGTTAGAGCACCACGTGATGGTAAATTTACTGAGAAGATTGGTACTTTCAACCCTAACACCAATCCAGCTACTGTAGATTTGAATTTCGAGCGCGCACTCTACTGGGTAGAGACTGGTGCACAGCCAACAGACACAGTTCGCAACATCCTCAAGGGCGAGGGCGTTTACTTGATGAAGCACCTCAAGGGTGGCGTTAAGAAGGGCGCATTCGACGATGCTGAGGCTCAGAAGCGTTTCGACGCTTGGAAGAATAGCAAGGACGCTAAGATTTCTGCTGTTCGCGAGGGCGATGCTAAGGCAAAGAAGGAAGCTGCTGCTAAGGAGCTCGAGGCTGAGAAGAAGATGAACGAGGCAATCGCTAAGAAGGTAGCTGACAAGAAGGCTGCTGCAGCTGCTGCTGAGGCAGAGGCTAAGGCTGCTGAGGAAGCTCCTGCAGAGGAGGCTCCAGCTGAGGCTTAATCTTCGACAGAATCTTCTTTTGAGATTTTAAAGTATAAAGGTTGAATTTCTCTTTCGGGAAATCCAACCTTTTTTTGTTTCTTTTGATTATGGGTGATAAAAAGGAAAACAGTTATTCGCATATTCTGAAATATACAGGATTGTTTGGCAGTGTGCAAGGATTGGGAATTCTTGTAGGAGTTTTGCGCAATAAATTTACGGCGCTCTTCCTCGGACCTTCTGGAATGGGACTGCTGTCTCTTTTCAGCTCTACGATTTCTGTTCTCAGTTCTGCGTGTAATTTCGGCATTCCTACAAGTGGTGTTAAATTTATTTCTGAAAAGGAACATGCTGCAGATGAATCGCAGTCTGAAAAGGCTGATATCGCCGGGGCGGTTCTTCTTGTCCGCACCTATAGTCTGCTTGCTGCATTTTTCGGAGCCATCGTCTGTGTTCTTCTGGGTCCGTTACTCAATGGGTTTACTTTTTCCTGGGGCAATCATACGCTACATTTCATTCTCCTGGCACCAACCATTTTCTTCACGATTCTGGCTGGAGGTGAAACTGCCATTCTGAAAGCTACCGGACAGTTGCGTGCGTTGGCGATGCAGGCAAGTCTTCTGGCTATTCTTCTGCTTTTGGTTTCGGTTCCGGTTTATTGGATATTTGGTGAGAGAGGTATTCTGCCCGTTCTGTTCATTTTGGCATTTATGCAATGGGCTCTGAATTTTCGATATTCCCGACGAGTTGTACGCTGGGGCGTAAATATGCGAAAAATGACGCTAGTTGCAGGTTTCCCACTTTTGCGACTTGGCGGGGCATTTGTACTTTCGGGTTTGATGAATAGCGGCTGCGAATTTCTGATTCGTGCCTTTTTGAACCAACAAGGCGATCTGGAAGTTGTCGGACTTTTCAATGCCGGTATAACGATTGTCTTTGTTTATGCTGGAATGGTGTTCTCGGTCATGGATCAGGATTTTTATCCCCGTCTCTCCGGCATTTCGGGTTCCAGAAAAAACGAGGAGTCTGTTAAAGAGCGCAATCTCTGTGTGAACTGCCAGCTTGAAATGAATGTCCTGTTGCTGGGACCTATCGTTGCAGCTATCATTTTAGGTCTGCCTCTCATTATTCCGATATTATACAATGCCCAGTTTATGGGGATGCTCCAGATGACTCAGCTTGCTGCTGTTGCCATGTTGTTCAAGGCGGTTTATCTTCCGATAGAATATCTCCCGCTGTCAAGGGGAGATTCCAGACTTTTTCTCATTCAGGAAAGTTTTTGTGTTATCTTGCTGATAATCTGCGAAATAGCTGGTTATCAGTTAGATGGATTGAGAGGAGTAGGAGGGGGTATTGCTGTGGCTTATGCCATAGAGACCTTAGCTGTATTGGTTTTCAGCAGAGCCGTTTATGGTTATCGTTTATCTGCTCTTGGTTTCAGATTCTGTATCTTTCAGCTTCTGATTCTGCTCCTGGTGTTGTTCCTGGTTTTCATGATCAGTTATCGTGATTGGCTTTATTGGCTGATTGGCGTTATCATTGTACTCATGAGCACATCGTTTAGTTTTAGGAAAATTCGAAAACTGGTTAGATAAAAATAGAAACTCTGTAGGATAAATTATTTTCTCCGAAAGATATAAAAATATCTCCGAACGATAAAAAAATATCTCTCGGAGATATTTTCTTGTTCCAGTAGGATAAATAAGAAAAAGCCTTGAGAATCAATTGATTCTCAAGGCTTTTAAATATTTTGTATCTCTAAGAAATTACTTCTTGTTGATAGCGAGGTCGATAGCTACAGCGATAGCAACAGTAGCACCTACCATAGGGTTGTTACCCATACCGAGGAAGCCCATCATCTCTACGTGAGCAGGAACTGAAGAAGAACCTGCGAACTGAGCGTCTGAGTGCATACGACCCATAGTATCAGTCATACCGTAAGAAGCAGGACCTGCAGCCATGTTATCTGGATGCAAAGTACGGCCTGTACCACCACCAGAAGCTACTGAGAAGTATGGCTTACCAGCAGCAATACGCTCCTTCTTGTATGTACCAGCTACTGGGTGCTGGAAACGTGTAGGGTTTGTAGAGTTACCAGTGATTGATACGTCTACATCCTCGCTCCAGTTGATAGCAACACCCTCGCGAACGTCGTCAGCGCCATAGCAGTTAACCTTAGCACGTGGACCGTCGCTGTAAGCGATGCGGTTAACAACCTTCAACTCACCTGTATAGTAGTCGAACTTTGTCTGTACGTATGTGAAACCGTTGATGCGGCTGATGATCTGAGCAGCATCCTTACCAAGACCGTTCAAGATAACGCGCAATGGGTTCTTGCGAACCTTGTTTGCCATCTCAGCAATCTTGATAGCACCCTCAGCAGCAGCGAAAGACTCGTGACCAGCCAAGAAAGCGAAGCACTGAGTCTCCTCACGGAGCAAACGAGCAGCCAAGTTACCGTGACCGAGACCAACCTTACGGTCGTCAGCTACAGAACCAGGGATGCAGAAAGCCTGCAAACCGATACCGATAGCCTCAGCTGCGTCAGCAGCAGTCTTAGCACCTTTCTTGATAGCGATAGCAGCACCAGCTACATACGCCCACTTAGCGTTCTCGAAGCAGATACGCTGAGTATCTTCACACATCTGATAAGGGTCAACACCTGCGTCCTCGCAGATTTGATTAGCCTCTTCCAAGCTCTGAATACCGTTAGCATTAAGAGCAGCAAGAACCTGCTTCTCGCGACGTTCCTGACTTTCGTAACTTACTTTTCTAATCATATCTGTATCTCCTTATTATTCTTTACGTGGATCAATTGCTTTAACAACACCCTGCTCAGCAGTTGTACGACCGTAGCTACCTGTGAACTTCTTGACAGCCTCGTTAGCGTCCATACCGTTCTTGATAGCTTCCATCATCTTGCCGAGGTGAACATACTCATAACCACAAACCTGGCTGTCCTTATCGAGGAACTGCTTTGTGATGTAACCCTCTGTCAACTCGAGGTAACGTGTACCCTTAGCTACAGTACCATAGAGAGTACCAGTCTGTGAACGAAGACCCTTACCCAAGTCCTCAAGACCTGCACCGATAACGAGACCGCCCTCTGAGAAAGCGCTCTGGCTACGACCGTAAACAATCTGGAGGAAGAGCTCGCGCATAGCTGTATTGATAGCATCGCATACGAGGTCAGTGTTCAAAGCCTCAAGAATAGTCTTGCCTGGGAGAATCTCAGAAGCCATAGCAGCTGAGTGAGTCATACCAGTACAACCGATAGTCTCAACAAGAGCCTCCTGAATAACGCCTTCCTTGATGTTCAAAGAGAGCTTGCAAGCACCCTGCTGAGGAGCACACCAACCCACACCGTGAGTATAACCAGAGATGTCTTTGATCTCTTTTGCCTGAATCCATTTTCCCTCTTCAGGAATTGGAGCTGGTCCGTGGTTAGGACCCTTAGCGACAACGCACATGTTGTCTACTTCTTTAGAATAGATCATATTCGCTAAATTTTATATTAATGAATATTATAAGTATAAAGTTCTGTACTTAATTCATATTGTTTTGCTGAAACATCGGTGCCATCACCTCAATTCCGAGCACAAAAGTACAAAAAAAATCCGGAAAATACCTAAAAATGGGTATTCTTTTTAACTCTTTAACCTAATATTTAGATTTTTTCTTGGGTTTATGCACAATTTCATGTATCTTTGCAAACTGAAAATTGCAATTTTGTAGATTATGATCGAAGTAAAGATAAACGATGCCAAGCTTCAGCATGCTGCCGAGGCAGGCATGGATGAATTTGTAAAGGCTTTCGTGGACGCTATCCGCGAAGCGATTGGTGGTGAACTGACTGCCGAAACCATGGCGCAGCTCAACAGCGACCAGATTACTCTTCTGGCTTGGGATATCCTACATGAGGAGATGATGGATGGCGGAATGGTTCAGCTCATACATAACGGTTACGGTGCTTTCCTCTGGAAGAACCCTACCGACAAGGCGTTTAAAAACTGGGGATTGACAGAACTCGCCAAACTCATCAAGAAGAGTCATTTCCTGTATAAAACAAACCATGAGGAAATTGAGCGCGACCTGACCGATGAGGAGTTTATGGCGCTCTACGAAAAATTTCCTGAGTTTGATGATTTTGACGATGAGTTCGTTGAGAACGAAGAAGAGTGGACCAGCAAGGTTGCCTTCTACATCGATGATCATATTGACAATTTCTGCGAAATTGTCAAAAGTTAATAGTTGGTAGTTAATAGCGGCTTCGCCGTATAGCAGGCTTGCCCTATAAATTATAAACTTTAAGCTATAAACTTATAATACATTATTATATATATGAACAAGCAAGAACAGGAACTCCGTAAGAAGAGTCCGATACAGATACGCAATAAGAAGGCTTCGTTTGAGTACTTCTTCGTTGATACTTATACCGCAGGCATTGTGCTTACGGGAACAGAGATTAAGTCAATCCGTGGCGGAAAGGCTTCGCTGGTAGATTGTTATTGCGATTTCTATCAGGGCGAACTTTGGGTCAAGGGAATGAACATCTCTCCTTATTTCTATGGCTCTTTCAGCAATCATGAGGCTCGCCGCGACCGCAAGCTTCTTCTCACCAAGCGCGAATTGCGCCGTCTTGAAGAGGACAGCAAGCAGCCTGGTTTCACCATTGTTCCAACCCTCATCTTTATCGATAATCACGGTAGAGCCAAGGTGGATATTGCCCTCTGTAAGGGAAAGAAGGAGTATGACAAGCGCCAGACTCTGAAAGAAAAGGAAGACAGAAGAGAGATGGATAGAGCAATCAAGCACTTTTAGACAATGAAGAATTTAAGAGAGATTGTAAAGGAGAAAATTCTGATTCTCGATGGTGCCATGGGTACTGAGATTCAGAAGTATAATCTTACAGAAGAAGACTTCAGAGGTGAGCGGTTCCGCGATTTGCCGGGTATGATGAAAGGCAACAACGACATGCTCAACATTACTCGTCCTGATGTGATATCTGATATTTACCGACGCTACCTGGAGGCTGGCGCCGATATTATTACAGCGAATACTTTTTCGTGCCAGCGCATTTCGCAGGCTGATTATCACCTGGAGAACTGCGCCCGCGAAATGGCATTCGAGGGTGCCCGACTGGCACGTATCGAATGCGATAAGTTTTCTACGCCTGATAAACCACGCTTCGTTGCAGGAGATGTGGGACCAACCAACAAGACTTGCTCCATGAGTCCGGACGTCAGCAATCCTGCCGCCCGCGAGATTACCTACGATGAGCTTTTCACCGATGTATGCGAACAGGTGGACGGACTTATCGAAGGCGGTGCTGACGTGATTCTCATCGAAACCATCTTTGATACACTCAACTGCAAGGCGATGATAGATGCAGCGCTCACCATGATGAAGAAACATGGAGTAGAGTTGCCTGTCATGATCAGTCTTACGGTAAGTGATCTGGCGGGCAGAACGCTCAGCGGTCAGACTGTAGATGCTTTCCTTGCTTCGCTTTCTCCTTATCCTATCTTCTCTGTCGGCATGAACTGTGCCTTTGGTGCTCCTCAGATGAAACCTTTCATCGAACACATGGCTCAGGTTGCACCTTATTATATTAGTGCGCATCCTAATGCCGGTTTGCCTAACGAAATGGGCGAATATGACGAGACTGCCGAATCGATGGCTCCGCAAATAGCCGAATTCATCGATGAAGGCATCGTGAACATCATTGGCGGATGCTGCGGTACTAGTCCTGAATTCATCGCACATTACGCCCGTATCGCTGAGGGTAAGAAGCCGCATCAAGTGGTGGAGAAACCTAAGTATATGTGGCTCTCGGGATTAGACCTTCTGCAGGTCGATGATTCCGTACATTTGCCGGTTGACGCCAGCCGGTTTGTCAACGTGGGCGAACGCTGTAACGTGGCTGGTAGCAGGAAGTTCCTGCGTTTGATTAACGAAAAAAAATATGAAGAAGCCATCGGTATTGCCAGAAAGCAAGTGGCTGATGGAGCAGCTGTCGTTGACGTGAATATGGACGATGGTTTGCTTGATGCGAAAGCCGAGATGGTTAACTTCCTGAATATGATTGCTGCCGAACCGGACATTGCGAAGGTTCCGGTAATGATCGACTCTTCCAAATGGGACGTCATAGTGGCTGGCTTGAAGTGCTGTCAGGGCAAGTGTATTGTCAATTCCATCAGTTTGAAGGAGGGTGAGGAAGTATTCCTTTCTCATGCCCGCGATGTGTTGCGCTATGGTGCAGCCGTTGTTGTGATGTGTTTTGATGAAGTAGGACAGGCTACCACTTTCGAGCGCCGCATCGAGATAGCAGAACGTGCTTATCATCTTCTGGTAGACAAGTTGGGCATGAATCCGCTCGATATCATCTTCGACCCGAACGTACTTGCCATAGCTACCGGTATGGAGGAGCATGATAATTATGCCGTTGAGTTCATCCGTGCAACGGAGTGGATTCATCAGAATCTGCCTGGCGCACATGTCAGCGGAGGTGTCAGCAATCTCTCTTTCTCATTCCGTGGCAATACTTACATCCGTGAGGCTATCCATTGTGTTTTCCTGCATCATGCCCAGCAGGTAGGTATGGATTTTGGTATTGTAAATGCCAAAGCCAGAATGGATTACAATAAAATTCCTGAAGAACAGCTTCAGCTCATCGAGGATGTGGTGCTGAATAGGAGAAAAGGTGCTGCAGATGAACTCATCGAGCTTGCGGCAGAGATAAAAGCCCAGGCTGATGCTGCCAAGGCTGCAGCTAAGGCAGGCGGTGTTGCTCCCAAGAAGCCGGCTGCTCCTGAATGGCGAAAGGAGAGGGTGGAAGAACGTCTGAAGTATGCGCTGCGCAAGGGAATCACCGATTTCCTGCAGCAGGATATTGACGAAGCACTTGCCAAATATCCTCATGCAGTAAACGTAATTGAGGGGCCTCTGATGGACGGTATGAACCTGGTAGGCGAACTTTTTGGAAAAGGCGAAATGTTCTTGCCGCAGGTTGTCAAGACGGCTCGCACGATGAAATCGGCAGTTTCTATCCTTCAGCCTCATATTGAGGCAGAAAAACAGGGTGGAGCAACAACTGCCGGCAAGATTCTGATGGCAACTGTGAAGGGCGATGTTCATGATATCGGAAAGAACATCGTCTGCGTGGTTATGTCATGTAACAATTACGAAATCATCGACTTAGGTGTGATGGTTCCAGCCGAACAGATTGTACAGAAAGCTATCGATGAAAAGGTAGATGCAATCGGTTTGAGCGGACTTATCACCCCTTCGCTTGAAGAAATGGTTCATGTGGCCCGGGAAATGCAGAAAGCTGGTTTGCGCATTCCTATCATGGTAGGTGGGGCAACGACGAGCGAACTGCATGTGGCTCTGAAGATTGCGCCTGAATATGACGGACCGGTTATCTGGGTGAAGGACGCATCGCTCAATGCCGGAATATGTGCCCGCTTCCTCAACGAGGCTGAATGCCCTAAGTTTGAGGCGGAACTGAGGGAACGCTACGAGAAACTTCGCCAGAACTATCACGAAGAGCAGGCTAAGATAGCCTCGCTCTCAGAGGCAAGAAAGAACAAACTGGAGCTGTTCTGACAAGATAAAGAATACAACGTTTTTAGGATAATTATATGATTAAAACTGTGATTTTTGATATGGGTGGTGTCATCATCACCCTCGACGAGAATGAGGCAGGCAAACGTTTCATTGAGTTGGGTATGAAGGAGTTTGCGGAGAAGATGGACCCTTATAAACAGGTTGGCTTAAACGGTCAGCTGGAAGAGGGCAAGATTTCCGAGGAGGAATACCGTCGGGAAGTGTGCAAGAAGATTGGCCGCGAGGTAACCTTCGAGGAACTGCAGCATTGCTGGCTGGGCTACATGAAGGAAATTCCAGAACGCAATCTGGTTACTCTCCGCAATCTTAAGAAGCAGGGCTACCGTGTAATCTTGCTCAGCAATACCAACCCTTATGTATCAGCCTGGGTAGACAGCGAGGCATTCTCTGCCGACGGTCATCCTATCGGCGATTATTTCGATGCGATGTATCGTTCTTATGAAGTAAAGTATATGAAGCCGGATGAGAATTTCTTCCGTTATGTCCTTTCTCAGGAGCAGATTATGCCAGAGGAGTGTCTGTTTATTGATGATGGTCCCCGTAACTGCTGTGCTGCCTCTGAACTGGGACTGTTTACTTATTGTCCACAGAATGGCGAAGACTGGTGCGATAAGATTTACGAGCATTTGAAGTAATTATTTGTGGTGATTATTTGCACTAAAATGCAAATAATTGCCATTTTATTTTGTGCTCTGCAATAAAAAATGTACTTTTGCAGTCGCAAATATTAAATACATAATACAATGATTAAGAAGAAAAGATGGCATTGCTTGCCAGGTCAGCCTCTTACAGAGCTCGACAAGCAGGTAATGTTTTGGGAAAACAAGGGTAAACTTGTTCCTACCCGTGACTTGATTAAAACTCCAGAACAGATAGAAGGCATCCGCAAGAGTGGTGTCGTAAACACCGGTTGTCTTGATGCGGTAGCCGAGATGATCCGTCCGGGAATCAACACCCAGGAGATTGATGATCTCTGCATGCAGTATTGTAAGGATCATAATGCCATTCCTGCGTGTCTCAATTACGAAGGCTATCCTAAGAGCGTTTGTACCTCTATCAACGAAGTGGTTTGCCATGGTATTCCTAAGGAAGAGGATGTGCTTGAAGAGGGCGATATCATCAATGTGGATATGACAACCATCGTAGATGGCTATTACGCTGATGCCAGCCGTATGTTCATCGTTGGCGGCAAGACTACTCCTGAAAAGGAGCAGCTGGTTCGCGTAGCCAAGGAATGCCTGGAAATCGGTATGGAGGTTGCCAAGCCATACTCGTTCGTAGGTGATATCGGTCATGCTATCGAGAAGCATTGCAAGAAGTATGGTTATGGTGTGGTTCGCGATCTTTGCGGTCATGGCGTAGGTTGCCAGTTCCATGAAGAGCCTGAGGTTCTTCACTATGGTCATAGAGGCACAGGCATGCTGCTCGTTCCGGGCATGGTGTTCACCATCGAGCCAATGATCAACATGGGCACCTGGCAGGTATTCCTCGATGCGGACGATCCGTACGGATGGGAAGTAATCACCGGCGATGAGAAGCCATCTGCGCAGTGGGAGCACACGCTTGTGATGACAGAGACAGGTGTGGAGATTCTTACACACTAGTGTTCATTAATAGTTGATAGTTTATAGTTAATAGGGCATTCTTGCTTGAGTCTCATGGATAAGGTGTTTTATGCTATAAACTATAAATTATAAATTATAAACTTTGATATAATGAAGGATATATATATATTAGGTATAGAGAGCAGCTGCGACGATACCTCTGCTGCAGTGCTCAAGAATGGTGTGCTGCTGAGCAATGTAACCGCCTCTCAGGAGGTTCACAAAGCTTATGGCGGTGTTGTTCCGGAGTTGGCTTCCCGTGCCCACCAGCAGAATGTGGTTCCTGTCGTTGACCAGGCCATCGCGCGTGCCGGCATCAAGAAGGAAGATCTTTCTGCCGTAGCCTTCACCCGTGGTCCGGGTCTGATGGGCTCGCTTCTCGTGGGTGTAAGTTTTGCCAAGGGATTCGCCCGTTCGCTCAATATTCCGATGATTGATGTAAACCATCTGCAGGGTCATGTGATGGCTCATTTCATCAAGGAAAGCGATGATGACCAGAGTGCACCTCCATTCCCGTTCATCTGTCTTCTCGTGAGCGGTGGAAATTCACAGATTGTAAAGGTGAATGCCTACAACGATATGGAAGTGCTGGGACAGACCATCGATGATGCGGCTGGCGAGGCTATTGACAAGTGTGCCAAGGTACTGGAGTGGGGCTATCCTGGTGGTCCTGTCGTAGATAAGTATGCACGCCAGGGCAATCCGAAGGCATTCAGTTTCTCTGAGCCTCATATTCCGGGATTGAACTACAGTTTCTCCGGTTTCAAGACCAGTTTCCTCTACAGCCTGCGTAAATGGGTGGCTGCTGATCCTGATTTTGTTGAAAAGAACAAGTACGATCTGGCTGCCAGCATAGAGTTTACCATCGTTGATATTCTGATGAAGAAACTCCGCATGGCTGTCAAGCAGACCGGCATCAAGCATGTGGCTGTAGCTGGAGGTGTGAGCGCCAATAATGGTTTGCGCAACGCTTTCCACGATCATGCCAAGCGCTTCGGCTGGACTATCTACATCCCTAAGTTCAGCTATACTACCGATAATGCGGCGATGATAGGCTGCGTGGGAACCTTCAAGTATCGTGATGGTGAGTTTGCAACCATCGACTTGCCAGCCTATAGTAAAGTAACATTTAAGTAATTAACAAAACAAGATGGAATTTGAAACAAAGATATTGAGCAAGGGCATCCAGGAGATGCTCTACAATAGTGACAAAACAGTAGGCACAGCAGAGAGCTGCACAGGCGGTCGTATCGCCGAGGCGCTGATTTCTGTGCCAGGTGCCAGCAATTACTTCAAGGGTGGTGTAATAAGCTACACCAACGAGGTAAAGGAGAATCTTTTGGGCGTGAGCCATGAGGTTCTGGAGGAGCAGACTGCCGTTTGCGAGGAAGTGGCTAGGGAGATGGTGCTCGGCACAATCAAGACCCTGAATGTAGACTTCGCCATTTCAGCAACGGGTGTGGCTGGTCCAACGGGTGGAACTCCAGCTATTCCTGTGGGCACAATCTATGTAGGTTATGGCGATAAGAACGATGTTCGCGTGGTAAAACTCACCGAAGATTTCGGACGCGACATCAACCTTGCAATTGCCACAAATACAGCGCTTAAAGGCATGCTCGAATTCTTGAAAGAACATGCTGAAGAACTTAAAAAAGAGGCTTAAATTGCTAATTTAAGGCTATCAAATATTAATAATCCTTAAAAGACGGCGTTCTTTTAGGGATTATTTTGTTATTACCAAATTATTTTGTAATTTTGCACTCTGTTTGGAATAGGTATCAATTAACGAATTACAAAATTAAAGATAGAAATGTCTAAGATTTGTCAAATTACAGGTAAGAAGGCACAGTTAGGTTGCAATGTGTCTCACTCAAAGCACCGTACAAAGAGAAGCTTTGATGTTAACCTCTTCAGCAAGAAATTCTACTATGTAGAAGAGGGTTGCTGGATCAGCCTCAAGATCAGTGCTGCTGGTCTTCGTCTTATTAATAAGGTAGGTCTCGATGCTGCTTTGAATCAGGCAGTAAAGAAGGGCTACGTAGATTGGAAGGACATTAAAGTTATAGGAGAATAAATATCATGGCAAAGAAAGCAAAAGGTAATAGAGTACAGGTTATCCTCGAGTGCACTGAACACAAGAACAGTGGTATGCCAGGTACAAGCCGTTACGTGACTACAAAGAATCGTAAGAACACTCCTGAGCGTCTTGAGTTGATGAAGTACAACCCAATCCTTAAGAAGATGACTCTTCACAAGGAGATTAAGTAAGCTTAGCTTACAAGTTTAATAATTTTATCAATTTAAATAGACTATGGCAAAGAAAGCGGTCGCTACCCTCCACGAAGGTAACATGGATGGTCGCGCATATACAAAGGTTATCAAGATGGTTAAGAGCCCTAAGACTGGTGCATACGTTTTCGATGAGAAGATGGTACCAAACGAGGCTGTTAAGGATTTCTTCAAGGATTAATTTCCTTGCAGATGATGCATCGTTGAATTTAGATTACATCAAAATTCAAATATAAAGATAAAGGTCGCTACCCAATTAGGGGAGCGACCTTTTTTTTCGTGTGTCGGTGCTGGGGGGTAACTCCCCACATCTATTCTATTAGCCGTAGCTTACTCCAGTCCATCGCCGCCGCCAGGAGCGGTAGTGCCGCTGTCGCCGCCGCTAGGGGTAGAGCCTCCGCTAGGGGTAGAGCTGCCGCCTCCGTCGTTGTCCTTGCCGTCGCCCGGCACAGAGCCCTCGTCGGTAGTGTTGCCGTAGGTGTCATACTCCTCTATGCGGCATTTCTTGCGCAGTTCAGCGTTGCTCCAAGTCTTGGTGTTACGCAGGATGAGGTGTACGCCCTCCACGCTCGCTGCCGATACCTTGTCCTTGGTAGCCTCGGCACGTGATGTCATACCGATGGAGAAGAGACCCAGGTCGGAGAGACGTACGCTCTTGCCATCGAGGATGAGCTCCTGCAGGCAGTCGAGCGTATCCATCAATACGCCGTGTACGGTGCCTCGGCTGTAAGGAGAGTTGTGCTCCGAGATGTGAGTTACAAACTCCTCGAAGTTCATCTCACGGTCAGTTACAGCAGTTGCGTAATACATCTGCTTGTTCTTGTTAGGTCCGCTCTGAGGAGTGCGAGTTACTTTACGATACTTCAATGTTCCTTTTGTTGCCATAGTTCTTTTTGTTTTAAAGTGATTGAAAAATAGTTTATACCCCCATGCATGATGTTACTCCGAGGGTAGTGCCGAGCGCCGTCAAGATTGTGAGTACAATCTGAAAAATCTGTTTCCAAGTTTCTTTCTTCATAATTTTCTAGTTTTTTTAGTGATTAATAATGTTCTTGATTACAGGTGCAAAGGTACTACATTTTTCCTAAACCACCAAAAATCACCTTGCAGAGTTCTGTGAAATTCCATTAACATTTCTGCCATATTGTGTTAAAGAAAATAACTCATCGTTTTGCGGGTCATAACTCATAGCTTTGTGATGAGATAGTCATAGTTTTAGGGGCAATGAATGTATGCATCTCGATACCGCTAAAAAATCGATTACAAATTACAATTTCAGTTATTACAGTTTTATTTTGACCCAATATCACGCTTTTAAAATGTAAGTATAGAAAAATATATATAAATATATAAATATATATATTTATATATAAATATTTGTAGTAACAGATTTTTACTACCTTCAAACCCTTATACCCCCTCAGGAAAAAACTGTAATAACTGAAATTGTAATTACCGTAATACAAATAATCTTCAAAAATCCTTGGTTGTTTCAAAAACATTTCGTACCTTTTATTGGTACAGTGACTCCTAATCACATACTATGTTGGTGGATTGTATTTTTCCTTGGGAGCTAGCAATTGTAACAAGGTTAGGTCTGCCATTACAACTTCCGTTTTAATTTTGTCAATGACTTCTCTGTCGTGTTTATTAAATCTTTCTGATTGAGCAAGAGCATGGGCGAGAGTTGCCTCTGCATGTCTTAGCATTTGTAAGAACCATAGAAGGTTGTTTGATACTTCTGTCATGTTACTAACCATTTTAAATTTCAATAAATATAGCCGCGAAGTTATAGAGAAAAGTTCGTTTTTCCAAATGCCTTAAACTATATTATGTTATTCGCGCATATTTTAAAATTAGACATTAAGTGAGAATAAACGTCTGAATTATGCTTTTCATTATTTTATTTCCAAAAACTTTGGTGGTTTCAAAAACATTTCGTACCTTTGTGGACAGCATTGCTATTGATGCTGACTACTTAATATCTTAATGATATGAGCTTAAAGAAAATCACCCCCCAGACCGTCCGAAAACCTTGATTTTCTGCTGTTTATCACTGTTTTGAGGGCATATAAAGCCCTCTAAGCTAGTCTGGGTTATTCCAAAATTAGGTTAAATCACGCTTGTGAATTTTCCTTGCGATAGTAAATAACTATATGATTATGAAGAAAAACAGAATGGTAAGTAGCACTTTATGTGCTCTGATGCTTTTATGCACAATGTGCCTAATGAGTTGTTCGAAAGATAGTGATGGTAACGACATTCCTGAGATACCGCAGGAAGAGGATCGCTATTATGTGAAGTATGAAATGGATATTCATCCGTGGAATACTCAAGCAGTATGGTCTACAACCATTTCCTGCCAAGGTGATAAAGGTCCAGTTACTTTAAATACAAAGGATACTAAGTGGGAGGCAACTTATGGTTCTATCAAAAAGAATAGTAGACTGTATCTTAAAATAAATTGCAACCTTTCCTTTAGTAGCAGAAGTGATAGCTATGTAAGAATATGGGTTAGCAAGAATAAGGAACCATTCGTGCTTAAGGCAGAAGAGAGAGGTGATTCACCTTCTCTTCAAGCAGAATGTGGTATAGACTTTTAACGACAATGTGCTGAGCACATCTACCGTAAATTTTCCAAAAAGTAGAAGGAACTGGTAGCTTCCGGGCTGCCAGTTCCTTTTACTATGAATGCACACTTTATTAAGTTTTTTGCTTAATTTTCTGTGAGATAGTAAAAAAAATAGCACTCTTTTTGGGATTTAAGGAATCCCATATCACTTGTTTATTCCAAATAAGGAAGCTAATTTTGAGGCAAAAATTGGAATAAGCAATGACTAAAGGTAGAAGTTACATCAACTCTTATGCTGATAGAATCATGAGAGAAAATATGATTGAGGAGGTGGGAACACTGCTCGATCTGATGATGAATGAGGATATGATGACCCCCAAGGAGATTCATATGGAGTTTGGTGTAGACCCTAAAACTATCGCTGCGCTGAGAAAGAAGAAGACATCTATTACCTTTGAGAGCATCCGAAAGTTTTGTTATGTCATAGGCTATTACCTGATGAAAGAAGAGGCTGCCAGAGAACGCAAGATAAGATGGGGAAGAGACAAGGAGCAAAAAAAGAAGGATGAGATGAATGAAATCAACAAACTGAAAGAGCGTTATGAGAAGATATATGGCATGATGGCTAGCTTCGTGGAGGATTTATATAAGAAAAAAGACTTGCGCCAAGTGGTGAAGAATGAGAGTTTGCCAGGGTAGCGCAACCTAATATGCTATTAATTAATAAATTATCTCGTAAAAATGAAAGTTCAACTCCGATTGGGCGAAGATCATTTGCCTTAAAGACTACCGTATGCAACAAGGTTGTGTGCGGACACCGTTTGCTAGAAGTCCTTTCCCCAACGATAGGTAAAACGTGACTTGTTCTTATAATTAACATTCTAACAAGAAAAGGAAAATGTCGTTAGAAGAAATTTTTGCCCAGGCAATTCTGACTGGTGGAGTAACCATACTGAATTGCTCTGTTGTCATTGGTAGCAATGCGCAGGTGAGTGATTTTTTGCAGAATACAGCTGCTAGTACCCAAAATCTTAAAGTAGACCAGGAAATCAAGGTGGACCCCAGACTCAAGACTGAGAAGGCTGCCCTGATATGGAAAACACTGACAGAACATAAGTATATTCATACTGAGGGCTCTTGGTATGTATGGGATCGTACGCAGGCTGAGTATGGATATATGGTGTATATCGTATCCGATATTCTGGGAGTGAAGCACCCTGCTAACAATACTATCATGTGGAAACCTTTTCATGCCCTATTCTTGAATGCTTCGCATATCGAAGGTGTGGCTAAAGCATCGGTGAGCAATAACATATCACAGTTTAGTAATTATAATGCCTGGTGTAATGAGGCAAAAAATATTCGAAGAATTTTATTGGAATATATCTCTTGATGTTCAGATACTTATAGCTGATATAATCGTATAATATTATATAACTGTTATAAAGATAACATTTTACTTCTTAGTACCTTTGCCCCCGTAATCAGATGCACAGCGCGTCTGGTTGCGGGGACTTTGCGTATTGCGGGTTCTCAATCTTTTAATACATATAATATGTTTACAAGACTAATCAATGCAGTAAAGGTGGACGGTGCAGTGATCACCGAGGAGAATGGTAACGTATCAGTGCGCAAGGCGCCATGGAACGAGACGGAGGTAATCAGTGACAAGCCGCAGGTGATCAGGGGCAGGATGATATTCTCGGGTGGCGAGAATGGGCGAGGCGACTGGGTGGACTTCAAGCCTTATGTGCAGGGCAAGCGAGAGAAGCCCTTCACGGAGATTCTCAAGACCAAGCACGGGGTGGTGCGCACTAGCAAGCGAACCGTGCAGGTGAACTATGCCTTCTCCAAGGACATGAGCAAGGCGGAGATTCTGCGCTGCCTCAAGGGTGAGCACCAGGAGATGGTGAAGGCTATCAAGCCCTTCAAGGAAAATGTGGAGTGGGAGGACTATAAGGAGTAATAGATAATGTATAATTAATAATGTATAATTAAGCATGAACCACTTTATTGCAATGAATCCTCAGCGTGGGGGCAATAAGGGCAGCGCTAGCTGCCTGCCCCTGGCAGAATATGACAAGCTGATAGCTCAGCCTTGGCTCCACGATATGGTGGAGCAGATACGTGGGGGCAATGACAAACTGAAGGGGCTGATGCCCTTCCGCTGCGGCCACTACAGCCGATTCCTCAAGAATCATCGCTCGCAGAAGGATGCTGACCCTACGAGTTTTCTCTTCCAGACCACCATCGACATCGACGATAAGGAACTGGTGGGTATCGCCATCGAAATGGCAAGGCAGCTGAATTGCAGCGACTCCATCTGGAAGGGAATGCTACTGCATCTGGAATACTCGGCTCGTAAGAAACTCCACATCGACATCCGAATGCCGATAGGTATGACTATCGAGGAGACGCAGAGAGCGTATTGTAAGGCACTTGGCGTGCCCTGCGATGAGAGTTGCTTCACCCCAGAGAGAATCCTCTTTATCACGGATCAGGACTCGGAGATCTATCGCTCCAAGGACTGGTATGCCGTGCTTCCTGCCGATGAACTGAAGGCTCGCAGAGAGGCTTATCTGAAGCGTGGTCTCACCATCGACGGCAGAGGCAAGGCTAACCAGCCTTACGAAATCAATATCAAACCATCAACCGTAAATACTCAACAGAATGTTCAAACAAATCGACTTTCGGGCTCTAACGGCAATCCTGCTGTTTCTCATGGCTCTGCTGGAGGCTATCAGATTCCTGACGGATTACCAACCTCTGGTACCGCCAGCGAGAAGAGCCTGATAGCCTTCGACCTCTTCACGGAGTCGGCAGGACTGAAGAATGTGAATATCGATACCGAGGGCTCTCGCCACTCCTCACTTCTTGCCATCATGAGCGCAGGAGCGAGCAGGGTGATGAGCGAAGAGGAGCTGAGAAGAGTAGTGGCAGTGAAGATGCCTAGCTTCGCCCAAGAGCGTGACTGCCAGCAGCTGATCCATGACTTCTATGAGAAATATGGAGACAGTTCGAAGCCATTCTCTAGAGATGTGATCCGCATCAATGCGCAAGCAGAGAAGCAAGCGACTCTCTCAACTCCTAATTCCTCACTCCAAACTCCTAACCGTGAAGATGATTACCCCGCTCCGCCCGAGATACCGAAGAAGCTGCCTAAGCTCGTGGAGCTCCTCGTGTCTCAGACACCGGATATCTATAAGCCTGCCGTAGCCCATGCCATCTTTCCTCCGCTAGCCACCCACCTCTGCCGCACCTATTTTAATTACATCGACAATGTGGAGCATGAGGCTACGCTAATGTGTTGTCTCTTAGCTGGTACGGGCGCAGGAAAGAACTGCGTGCAGATGCCTATCAACCTGATTATGGAAGATATCAGAAAACGAGACAAAGATAACCTGAAACGAGAGAAGGAGTGGAAGGATGAGGTGACAAGAAAAGGTGCTAACAAGGATAAGCGTAAGCGACCTGAAAACCTCGTGATCCAGGAGATAGACGCCGATATGACCAACCCTGCCTTCGTGATGCGTACCGCCGAGGCGCAGGAGCATTTCCTCTATACTGCTCTCAACGAGATAGACCAGTTTGATAACCTAAGGGGCATTGGCAACCAGCAGTTTCGTATCATGTGCCTCGCCTTCGACCCTGGTAATCAATATGGACAAACCCGAGTGGGCACGCAGAGTGTTACGGAGCGAGTAACCATCCGATTTAACTGGAATGCCTCGACCACCATCAACAAGGGTATCCGATATTTCTCCAAGGTATTGACCGATGGTCCTATCTCCAGAATCAACTTCTGTACTATCCCAGAGCGTGAGATAGGAGCCGAGATGCCTGTCTATGGCACATACGATGACACATTCAGAGAGAACTTAAAACCCTATATCGAGCATCTTAACATGGCTTCTGGTACTATCAATTGCCCTGAGGCTTTCGCCTTGGCACAGAAGCTGAAAGAGGAGAATGCCGACTTTGCCCGTATGAGCCAAGACAGGGTTTACGAGAACCTCTCGTTCAGAGCCAATGTCATTGCCTATCTGAAGGCTTGCGTGCTCTATGTGGCGAATGGTTGCCAATGGGAATCCGAGATAGAGGAGTTTGTGCGCTGGAGCGAGCAGTATGACCTGTACTGCAAGATGAGATTCTTCCGAGATGCTATCGTGAAGGCGGAGCAGGAGGGAGTGAAGTCGAGCAAAAGAGGGCCTTCCAATATGCTGCAACTTCTGCCAAATGAGTTCTCTTATCAGCAGGCTGAGCAGTTGAGAAGCGACTTGGGGCTGGATACCAAGGGCACCCGACGGATGATAGCCACCTGGGTGTTCAGAAAGTATATCGTGAAAGTGGAGGCAGGCGAACAAGGCGTTAATGCTGGTAATGACAAAGCTGATAACAGCCATTGCAATTACAATTACGGTAATTACAGTTTTTATCGCAAGCTATGTTTTCTCAAAAAAGAATCTAAATAGAAACAATTATGGAAATCGTACTCAAAAGAATAGCTAAGCAGAATACTTACACCATAGGGCGTATGTATATCCTGAAGGACGAGGAGGTGGAGCGCAAGGTGAACTATACGCTCAATAAGGACCAGAAGCGCAGCTTCTGCCATGTGGTAGATGTGGGCAAACTGGACGGGGAGCACTACTTCTGCGATACCCTGGAGCCTACGTGGCGCAACCTGCTGGGCATCACCATGTTGCCCCAAGAGGAGAATGTGCGTCTGGGGCGAGTGTCGGAGAAGAAGGCGCAGAAGATGAAGGGCAAGACTGCCATACCCGAGGGCACTTATCCCGTGCTCATCACCAAGTCGCCGAGATTCAAGCAGTGGCTGCCCCTGCTGCAGGGCGTTCCTGGCTTTGAGGGCATCCGCATCCATGCCGGTAACTACCCCGATGATACGCAGGGCTGCATCCTGCCGGGCGAAAACAAACTCCGAGGCATGGTGGTAAACTCTCGCATCTGGCTGCATCGCCTCGTCAATGCCATCACGGCGGCGAGAGACCGAGGCGAGAGCATCTGGATCACCATCGTTTGACACCTCTCACGGCCTGGCTCTCTAACGGATTCTCCGGCCAGAAATGCTTAGGGTATCGGCGCTTCAGTTCTTTGCGGACTTCGAAGTAAGTGCCTTGCCAAAAACTTGCGAGATCCTGAGTAAGCTGAACGGGCTTGAAGCCGGGAGATAACAACTCAAGCAGAAGGGGCTGTCTGCCAGCATCGACAGTGGGAGTTGATGTCATTCCGAAACACTCCTGAAGCCGCACACTCAGAACCGGAGCTTCGGCCCCCAAGCGATAATCGATGCGGATGTTGCTGCCCGATGGCACACGGATGTGGGTGGGAGCAAGGCGGTCTATCTCCTGCTGAAGGTCGTAAGGAAGGATGTTCCAAAGGATTTCGCACAGGTTGAGTTTCTTCAGCTCAGTAACAGAAGTCTTCATCTTGCCACCTTCTTCGAGATAGAAAGGGAGCCACGCTCGGGCTGTTGTCAGGAGATGCTCTGTTGACAGGTCGGGAATTTCCAGTTCCGGATGCCATTCAGCTACTTGCGCCACGCGCTGTTGCAGACGATGAACCGATTCGTTCCAATCGAACATGCTGAGTCCGTCTTTTCTGGCAGCTTCACAGATAATATTAGAAACAGTCTCTCGGTTGGCATTCTGTATCGGCTTGCTGTCTATGATGAGCGCTCCTATCCGTGTTTCCTGTTGTATCTTTACTGCCAGCGCTTTGCTGTCCCATGAAATATTCTCGCAGGTTTGTGCCGGCAGGTTCTTCCAGTTGACGGGGGCTGAGAGAAATACTCTTCCTTTCCGTCCCTGCCCAGAATTGGATGATGAGGTTGAAGATAGGTTGAGTGATGCGATGGCAAGCCATTCGTTTGCTGCCATGCTGTCGCACGGGTCGATGAAAATCGTGTTGCCATTCGACATCTTGAAGTTGCCCGCATGGTCGGTGGCATGGGCGATGCGCTCAGGGTAGGCTAGGGCGATGAGATGGCCCACTTCCTCAGCATCAATTGGCTCGTTGTCTTCCCTGATACGCAGCATCTTCCTGTATTCCTGGGCAATCTGAGCGATACGGTTCCAACGCCCCAGATTCTTCTTGCAGCGTGCGGAACGGAGGATAGAAAGGCGGAGCGTCATGTCTGAATCTTCATTTTCGCCCATCGGGTCTTTCTCTTCCAGCAGAGCAGCAATGTCGCAGGCCAGGGCTTGGCTCGCCGGAGAATCGCTGCTGATCATCATCTTGGCAATGCGCGGATGACAAGGAAGTTGAGCCATTCTGCTGCCTTCTGCGGTGATGCTGCCACTGAGAGCGTGAGTATCATGATCAGGAGTGAGGGCGTTGAGCGACATAAGAAGTTGCTGTGCCAATACAAGGTTGCCCTTGGGAGGAAGGGTGAGCCAAGGTAGCAGTTCCGGTTTGTTTTCCCCGAAAGCTGCAATGTCGAGAACCAGCGAAGAGAGATCTGCATCCAGTATTTCGGGCAGCCGTTGTTCTGGCATCAGATGTTCCGAGGTCTGTGTCCAAAGCCGGTAACATACGCCTGATGTGATTCTGCCCGCACGCCCCCTTCGTTGCGTAGCCATGTCCTGACTGATACGAACGGTTTCGAGATGGCTCAAGCCTGTACGGGCATCATAAACCAGTTTTCGGCAGAGTCCGGAATCCACAACGATTCTTACTCCTTCGATGGTGAGAGAAGTTTCGGCGATAGGAGTGGCCAGTACGATTTTCCGTTCACCCGGTTTGGAAGGAGCGATTGCGAGTCGCTGCTTTTCAGGCGAAAGGTTGCCGTAGAGTGGATAGATTTCCGTTGAAGATAAGGCAGAGCGAAGCAGTTCTTCGCATTTCATGATTTCTCCCTGTCCCGGCAGAAAGGCAAGAATGTCGCCTTCCTGGTTTCTGAAAGCCTGACAGATAGTGGCTGCCATTTCCTGCGCTACCTGATATCTGTCGATGTCATGGTCTGCATAAATGGTTTCTATCGGAAACATTCTGCCTTTACTCTCGATAAGCGGAGCCTGAAGTGTCTGACAGATGATAGAAGCATCGATTGTTGCTGACATGATAATGAGCTTCAGGTCGGGGCGGATGATTTCCTGTGTTTGCCGGGCCAGCGCTAACGCCAGATCGGAATTGATGCTGCGCTCATGAAACTCATCAAAGATGAGGCACGAAACGCCTTCGAGTGTAGCATCATTGACCAGCATTCGGGTGAGAATGCCCTCGGTAAGGACTTCGATGCGTGTTTCATCCGAAACCTTGCTTTCGAATCTTACCCGATAGCCGATGGTTTTACCCACGGGCTCTCCCAGAATCTGCGCCATCCGTTCGGCAATCTGGCGAGCAGCCAGGCGGCGCGGTTCGAGCATCAGAATCTTACCCTGACTTTTAAGATGATCATGGATGAAGCCTTCCAATGCCTGATCACTCATGCCCCGCAGAATGGTGAGCGGGAGGAGGGTTGATTTACCGGCTCCAGGAGGAGCTGTAATAACAAGGTTAGCCGACTCCATCAATGCTTCATTGACAGAGTCGGCTATCTGGTAAGCTGGCAGATGACCAGCCTGCTGTTCTATTCTATCTAAGTTCATTTCTTCTTATTTCACAAACTTCAGAATCTCTTTACTCTTTCTGCCCTTTTTGGCAGGAATCGGCATGAAGCCTTCTGTGAGTCCTGTTTTATCTGTCATGGTCTGGAAAACGGAGGCGGCATAGGAAGAGAGTTTCTTCTCTGCCAGTTCTTGCTTGATAGCATCCTCATCATAATCATCAGCATAGAGGAGAGTGTGTAAATCGTCAAGATATTTTTGCGGAATATTCTGATGCGGCATGCGGCTTTTTATCTGCATAATCTGTGCGATGATTGCCTGTTTGGTTTGGGCAGCGATGGCTTCTGCCTTTTGCTGCTCGAAGACTGCCAGCGTCTCCTCATCCGTCTCCTGCCAGTTTTGCATCATGGCTTCAGTGTTGGTAAGATGACTGTAGCCTGCATAGCGAATCAGGGCGATGCGCTTGTTCCAACCTTTCTTTTCCAGATAGTTTTTCTCCATAGAGGTAGTAGCTACTATGAGGTTGGCTTTGGCGTACATGGCTTTCTGATACATAGACTGTTGCAGTGAACGCTTCAAGTAAGGGTTCTTGCAGTTTCTCTCAGAAATATCGCCTAGTGGACAAACGATGTAGGGAATGTCCATCTGCTTTGCTTTCTTGGCTATCTGGGCTCCCTGCCATGTCCATGCTCCTATAACCAACACAATGTCGGCATCAACCAGACTGTTGGTGATGTCGAGCTGTTTATTCAAGGCTTCGATGTATGGAAGATACATCTTCAGCAACTTCTTATGGTTGGAAATGAACAAATATACTTTCATCGTTCTGTCGGTTATTTTTGACTGTTATTATTCTGATAGACTGTTACTTCCTTTTTGCCCTGTCTAGAGTTTATGAGAAGTGAAATCGTTTTTGTCAGCCCGCCAATAGCGCAATTTGGTAGCCAGATTTCTCCAGATAATTCCATATTCGAAGAATGGCAGTTTGAACATCGCTATTCCGTCATCAAAGTGTTTGATGGCCTTGTTGGCTATCAGCATTCTCACGATGAACAGCAGGAGGAAACTGAAACCTGCGCATCCTGTAAGAATCCAATTCTTCATGAGGATAGAGTAGGCTGCAACGGCCAGTGTTGCTATCAGGCTGAGATGTGGCATGAGATGGTCAAAGAACATGAGGGTTCGCATGGAACCGGCTCTTTCCAGACTCTTGCGTGAAGCCTGCAGATAGAGGTGGGCATTGTGCCAGCCCTTGTTCGATGGTGCTTCGCGGATGAGCCATGCATCGCAATCCAGTTCTGTAGCTGTATCGCCACAATGGGCATACTTGTTGACGAGAAAATCGTATTCGCCGCGAACATATTCCAGGTTGCCCTGATAGCCCTGTTCCTTCATGAAGTCGCTCTTGCGGAACGCTACGTTTGGCATGTGGCTGCGATAACCATAGGTCTGCTGGGCACGGCGCAAAACATAGTAAGCCTTGCGGATGCTGTCGAAACGGCGTACGCTCTTGGTTTCCTCATCAAGGGCTACATATCCCAATACCAGATGGTTTGGGTCCTGACATTGACGGACCATGGTTTGCAGCCACTTGTCGTTGCTTGGGCGACAATTAGGTTCTGTCAGAATAATCCATTCATGTTTGGCTGCCTTCACACCCAGTGTAATCTGCAATTTCTTGCGGCTCATGTAGCGTGAACTCTCAGGAATGTAAGTATAATACAGATGAGGGGTCTCGGCTGCTGTTCGCTTCAGAAAATCCTGTGTCTCGCCATCTGTACTCTGGCAGACTACGATTACCTGATAGTCGGCAGTGTACTGCTGACGCAGGAACATAGGGAGATTCCTCTCCAATTCAGCAAGATTATCGTGTGCGGTAATGAGTATACTGACAGGAGGTTGATTCTCTGCCGTTTCTGTTTTTTGAAAGCGCAACGAGCGCAGAAATGGATTTATCAGCGATCCGAGAACCGCCAATAAAACCACCACTGCGCCTGCTATTATAGTAGTTGTACTAATGATCATCATTTTCTTTTTCTCGTAATATAGAAAGCTAGAGAAAGGAGAATCCTATAAACTCTTAACTTTTAACTTTCAACTATATTAAAAGTCTTCTGTAATATACCCCTTTGGCAACTGGCGACAGTTATACTGGCTCGCCATAATCTCACCATAGGCTCCGGCTGAGCGGAGGGCGATGAGGTCGCCGCGATGGGCTTTGTTGATGTCGACAGCCTTGCCGAAGACATCGCTTGATTCGCAGATAGGACCTACTACGTCGTAAGTTTCTACAGGTTCATCGCTTGAGATGTTTTCAATCTTATGGTAAGCCTGATAGAGAGCAGGACGGATAAGGTCGGTCATTCCTGCATCCACAATGGCAAACTGCTTGGCTGTGCCCTGCTTGATGTAGAGTGTCTTGGTGATGAGAGAACCCATCTGACCCACTACAGCGCGACCCAACTCGAAGTGAAGCTTCTGACCATCGCGCAACTTCAGTTTCTTTGCGTATGTATCGAAATAATCCTTGAAATTAGGGATTGGCTGTCGGTTTGGATGATTATAGTCAATGCCCAATCCGCCTCCCACATTGATGTTCTTCACAACGATGTGATGTGCTTCAAGCTGGTTCTGAAGTTCGTTGATACGGTTGCAGAGTGCCTCGAAATCCCCCATGTCGAGGATCTGGCTTCCGATGTGGAAGTGCAGTCCGAGGAACTGGATGTTCTTCATCTTGGCAGCCTCTTCGATTACGGCTTCCATGTCGCGCATGGCAATTCCGAACTTGTTTTCTGCCAGACCTGTTGTGATGTTTGCATGCGTATGGGCGCCGACATCCGGATTGATGCGGAAACAAACCTGCGCAATCTTATTCTGTTTTTCAGCCAGTTCATTGATGATTTCCAACTCCGGAATACTCTCTACATTGAAGCAGAAGATGCCTTTCTCCAATCCGAGGTTGATTTCCCAATCGCTTTTGCCTACACCAGCGTAAACAATCTTGCTGGCTGGAAATCCGGCTTTGATGGCTGCCTGAATTTCTCCTCCGCTCACACAGTCGGCTCCTAAACCAGCCTGACAGATGATATTGAGCACCTTAGGGTTAGCATTTGCCTTTACGGCATAGTGCACTTCAAATCCCTCGTGCTTGCCAGCCTCTTCATTGATGGTTTTCAATGTCTGGCGCAACACATTGGTGTCGTAATAGTAGAACGGAGTCTGTATCTCCTGAAACTTATCTATCGGAAATGTACCTTTCATTTCACTTAATCTTAAATTAATACCTTATTATAGTTAAATCAGAATATCCAATTTATAGTAAATCAGGATATTCAACGAAGAGTGGATAGGAAGCATTACATACGAATTCTTCACTTTTCACTCTTCGTTTTCATTTGCATTACTTCTTCTCGAACAATACGTTGCTCAAGTTCTGTAATGCCTGCTTCTTATCTTTCTCTCTGATGAGGAATGAGATGTTGTAGTTAGAACCACCATAAGAAATCATGCGTACAGGAATGTTCTTCATCGCATCGGTAGCGATGGTCTCGAAGCCAACGTTGCTCCAGTCCAAATCACCTACAACGCAGATGATGCACATATCAGAATCTACAGTTACTGTACCATATTTCTTCAGCTCGTTTACGATGTCGTTAAGATGAGAATCATTATCAATACTCATGCTGACACCCACCTCTGAAGTAGCAATCATATCAATTGGAGTCTGATAGCTCTCGAAGATTTCGAATACCTTGCGTAGGAAACCTGTAGCGAGCAACATGCGGCTACTCTTGATTTTGATGGCTGTGATGTTGTCCTTGGCAGCAACAGCCTTGATCTTGCCGCGTACGATGACATTGTCGATGATTGTACCGTCGGCCTTAGGATCCATGGTGTTCTTCAAGCGTACAGGGATGCCTGCATACTTAGCTGGCTGAACACAGGTAGGGTGGAGAATCTTGGCACCGAAGTAAGCCAACTCTGCAGCCTCCTCGAAGTTCAACTGGCGTACTGCCTCAGTGTGCTCTACGACACGAGGGTCGTTGTTGTGCATTCCGTCGATATCGGTCCAGATCTGAATTTCGTCAGCTGGGAGAGCTGCACCGATAAGAGATGCGGTGTAGTCGCTACCGCCACGCTGCAGATTGTCAACCTCGCCGTATGCGTTGCGGCAGATGAATCCCTGAGTGATGTAAATCTGATAGCCCTGGTTCTGTTCCATGATAGCAGCCAACTTCTCCTTGATGTACTGAGGATCCGGTTCAGCGTTCTTGTCAGTGCGCATAAAGTCTAATGCACTGAGCAATACGGCCTTTACACCCTGTTCCTTCAAGTAGTTTACAACCATGTTGGTGCTCATCATCTCGCCCTGAGCCACGATGCTCTTCTCCTCGAAAGAAGTGAAGAGGTCTTTGGTGAATGAGCGGAGATAGTTGAATTCGCCCTGCAAGAACTCACGAGTCGTATTTTTCATCTCCTCGGTAGAGTAGAGTTCTTCTACATGCTGCATGTATTTCTTCTCCAAGTTGTTGATTACCTCGTTGGCGCCCTCTGGATTCTTCTTGTAAAGATAGTCAGAGATCTCAACGAGAGAGTTTGTTGTACCGCTCATCGCAGACAATACGATGAAAGTTGGTTCACCTGATTCTGTAACCAAAGAGGCTACTCCCTTCATGCGCTCTGGTGAGCCTACAGAAGTACCTCCGAATTTCATTACCTTCATAGTCGTAATTTTATTTAATTATTTCACTTAATTATCTTCTCCATCCTCTGTGAGGTCGATGTGGTTGTACTCGTTGGTTACGTCGTAGAGCACACCTTCCTTACAGCGGTAAACGATGCCTGGGAATTTGTCGAGCATCGGGATGTTATGGGTTGTCATCACAACAGCTGTGCCTTGTTTGGTGATGTCTTTCAGCAGACTCACGATGTTACTGGCAGTCTCTGGGTCGAGATTGCCTGTAGGCTCATCGGCGATGATGATTTTAGGATTATTGAGAATGGCGCGGGCGATGGCTACACGCTGCTGCTCACCACCTGAGAGCTCATGAGGCATCTTGTCGATTTTATCAATCATGCCTACTTCGTTGAGCACCTCTTCGATACGCTTTTCTCTGTTTTTTTTGTTTTTCCAGCCTGTTGCCTTGAGTACGAATTCAAAGTTCTTGCGAACGGTGCGGTCGTGTAGCAGCTGGAAATCCTGAAAGATGATTCCCAATTCCTTACGCAGAGCCGGAATCTCCTTTCGCCTTATAGTTTTGAGGTCTCTGCCGAGAATTTCAGCCTTCTCGGTTTCGCCTTCTACAAGATCTAGTTCGCAATAAAGTGTCTTTAATAGCGAACTTTTACCAGAGCCGACTTTTCCAATAAGGTAGGCAAATTCTCCTTCGTCAATATGGAAATTGATGTTTTGGAGCACGCACTTGTCGGCCTGATATATGCTGACGTTCTGATAATCTATTAACATCTTCTATTTTTTTCTCCTTAATGTTAGTTTGTTATTTCATTTCGCCCTTGCTCTTGGCAACGCGGCGTTTCTTATCCCATTCCGGATCGTGACGCATCTGAAGTTCTTTCACAACATCTTCTATTCTCAAGCCCTTGCTTGTGAGCAGAACGATGAGGTGATAGAGAAGGTCTGAACTCTCGTAAATGAGTTTCTCGTTGTTGCCGTTTGTGGCTTCGATAATGGTTTCAACAGCTTCTTCTCCAACCTTTTGTGCCATTTTGTTAACGCCTTTCTTGAAGAGGCTGGTAGTGTAGCTTCCCTCTGGCATTTCTTCGTGGCGCTTGTTGATGAAGTCCTGAAGCTCTGAGAGAAAGAGGATTGGGTTGAGTGTATTTTCTTCTGCCCAGCAGGTGTCTGTACCTTTGTGGCAGGTTGGACCATCTGGGTGAACCTTAACCAGCAAGGTGTCGTTATCGCAGTCGTTCTGAATGCTAACGAGATTCAGGAAGTTGCCTGATGTTTCACCTTTTGTCCAGAGGCAGTTGCGTGAACGGCTCCAGAATGTTACCTTTTTGGTTGCTATTGTCTTATCGTATGCTTCCTGATTCATGAAGCCTAGCATCAAGACGTTCTTTGTAACTGCGTCTTGGATGATGGCAGGAACCAGTCCGCCTAATTTTTCGAAATCTATTTCCATTTTATCTTGTTTTTATTTTCTTACATTATTATATTCCCCGTGTTCTATATTCTCACGTTGATTCCTTCTTCTCTCAGGTATTTCTTGAGGTCAGGAATGGCAATCTCGCCAAAGTGGAACACGCTGGCTGCCAGGGCAGCATCTGCCTTGCCTTGGGTGAACGCATCGCGGAAATGCTCCATTTTTCCTGCACCTCCTGAGGCGATGATAGGAATGCTTACTTCTTCAGCAAGACGGGCGAGGGCTTCGTTTGCGAATCCCTGTTTCACACCGTCATGATCCATACTGGTAAAGAGAATTTCACCAGCACCCCGGTCGGCTACTTCCTTAGCCCAGTCAAACAGTCCTAGTTCCACCCGTTCTCTTCCGCCTTTTACATAACAGTGCCAGCCGTCAGAATCGAGACGTGCATCAATGGCGCATACGCAAACCTGTGAGCCATAATGGTTGGCAATTTCATCGATGAGCTCCGGATGTCGGATGGCAGCACTGTTGATGCTAACCTTGTCGGCTCCTGCGTTGAGCAGGCGGTCAACATCTTTGAGTTCATTGATTCCACCTCCCACAGTAAATGGGATATTGATTTCGGCAGCCACGCGGGTTACCATATCCGTAAAGGTTTTGCGCTCTTCGAAACTCGCTGTAATATCGAGGAATACGAGCTCATCGGCTCCAGCATCGCTATAAGCTTTTCCCAGTTCTACCGGGTCACCAGCGCTGCGAAGGTTTACGAAATTGGTTCCCTTTACCGTCTCGCCGTTCTTTACATCAAGACAAGGAACGATTCGTTTAGCTAATCCTTTGCTTTTACTTTGAATTTTCACCATTGTATTTTAATTCTTATCGATTGAAGCTTTTGCCCTTACAGGGCGTGTCGAGAATAGCTCCGAGCAATCAACTGTCAGCTATTAATATTAACTGTCAACTATTTAACTATTAACTAGTTTCTTAACATCGATTTTCCCTTCGTAGAAAGCTTTTCCAAATACTACGGCAGGAATTCCTGCAGTTTCCAATGCTTCGATGTCTTCGTTGCAACTCACTCCGCCTGAGGCGATAAGATGCAGTTGAGGATAGGCAGCCATTACTTCTTTGTAGAGTTCTATGGCAGGTCCCTGCAGCGTTCCGTCTTTGCTGATTTCTGTGCAGAGAACATAGCGTACTCCTTTATCGATGTACTTTTTCAGGAAAGGAAGGAGATCTTCAGAAGAATCTTCTTTCCATCCGTTGATAGAAATCTTTCCGTTTCTTACGTCGGCTCCCAGAATCAGGCGGTCGGCTCCATACTTGTCTAGCCATTGCATGAAGAGTTCAGGATTGGTGACGGCAATGCTGCCCACTGTAACCATGCTTGCTCCTGCAGCAAAAGCTTTCTCAATATCTTCTTCGGTCTTGATTCCGCCACCGAAATCAACCACGAGAGAGGTTTCTGTGGTAATGGCCTTCAACACCGCATCATTTACGATGTGCTTTGACTTGGCTCCATCGAGGTCTACTACATGAAGGCGTTTGAAGCCCATCTGCTCAAACTGTTTTGCAATCTCGGCAGGATTGTCATTGTAAACCTTCTTCTGGTCGTAATCGCCTTTGGTAAGACGAACACACTGGCCATTTATCAAGTCGATAGCTGGAATTAATTCTATCATATTTGTATTTTCTCTTTTATTTTATCTCTAAAAAATTCTTTAAAATCCGTTCTCCCACCTTTCCGCTCTTTTCCGGATGGAACTGGCAGGTATAGAAATTATCTTTGTGGAGCGATGCGCTATAAGGAAGAATGTATTCTGCCTTGGCAATGGTCTCCTCGCAGAGTGGCACATAATAACTATGTACGAAATAGGAGTAGGGATGAAGCAGTGCATCAGCGGTAGACTTGTCTGAGTCAGAATCCATTCTGTTTCCGAACCCCTTATAAAGGTCTGTCTTCAAATCATAGATTTCATTCCAGCCCATAGCAGGCACCTTGTCTTCGTGTTTCTGAGGCAGGAATCGCTTTACATCTACATCAAAGATTCCGATGCAATCTACGTCACCTTCTTCCGAATGGCGGCACAAGAGTTGCTGTCCTACACAAATGCCCAGGACGGGTTGCTTCAAGTTCTTGATTACTTGATCAAGCTGATGAGCCTTCAGATATTCCATTGCTTCTCTTGCCTGGCCTTGTCCTGGGAAGAGAACGCGGTCAGCCTTCTGGAGCATTTCTGCATCATCTGTAAGTACAGGTTCGATGCCTAAACGCTTCATGGCGTTGACTACGGAATAGATATTTCCGGCATTATATTTTACGATTGCTACATCCATAACCTAACGTAATTCGTTTCTATTTCTTATTTTTCGATGCAAAGGTACACATTTTCTTTTAATTTAAAGAAAATAAAAGCAAAAAGATTACGAAATATAGTAGATTTCTTTCAGAAAGTTAGAAATATGGCGTGTTTTTACGTTTCCGTTAAGTGAAAAAGGAGCAATTGAATGTAAACCAACATCTAATTGCTCCTTTTGAAGTGTTTATTTTGATAATCGAAATTTCTTAGTTTTCTTCTTCACTGTCTGCTGTGCGGAGAATGATAGAAGTTGCTCCGATGGTGAACAGGGTTCCGTCTTCGATAACGCGGCGTTCTCTGTCACCCAGAATCTCATTGTCAACGAAAGTTCCTGTATAACTTGGTCCATCGCGGAGTACATATTTCAATTTGCCTTTCTTGTCGCGGCTAACGTTGATTACGCAATGGTTCATGTCAACGCTTGGGTCTACGGTTTCGATAGGGCAGTTGATTCCGCTGTTCTTCATGTAGCGGCCGATGATGTTGTCGCCTAACTGGAGCGGGATGACCTGTTTGTAAGCGAATACGTTCTCGATGACAACGATAGAACCGTATCCCTTCTCGTTGGCATTCTCGTCAAGTTTTTCCTCCTTGCGAGTTTCGCGGAGCTTGGAAACTCCCATTCGGATGCCAAACTGCTTATTGCAATTAGGACAAACGAAAACGAGACTCTGACCTGCCTGATACTTGGTCTCATCGAAGGTGATAAAATTATCGCATTTAGGACAACGTACTCTTTTCATATTCTTTTTCTTACTTTTCTGTCTTTATTATAATAATGTGTTGTAGAAGTTTCCGATACTCCTTGCTATTTGTTCTAGCTATAAGCTATAAACTCTTAACTATCAACTATTCTTTCACTTTCGTAATCCATCCGTCAGTAAAAGCATCATAGTTGTGTAAACGGTTGAGAGCAGTATAAGCTTCGCCCTCGGTAGAGTATGTTCCGTATATAACTTTTACATTATTATCCGTAATTAACACCCTAGCTTCCTTGAATCCCTTGTTTTGGAGAAGTTCAGCATAGCTCGCAGCATTGCGCTTGGTAACACGACTTGCCAAAACGATGCTATAGTAAGAAGAAGCTGTTTGCAATTCGTTGTCCTGAGTCATGTTGACAGACTTGGCAGGAATGCTCTCTTCTGCCTGTGATTCTGTACTAAGAACCAGTTCTTGAGGTTGCGCAACCTTATTAATCTCCTTAGGCATGATGCGGTTCAGCATGCCTGTGTCGATTTGGCTCTTCTGAACGGTTGGGGTTCCCAATGGAGAAGAGTAGGTGAAGAATGCAATGAGAGCGATGCAGGCTGCTGCAATATTGCGCAACCAGCTCTTCTTGATGCTGATGAATTCGGCATTTGATTCTTCTTCGTTAACGAACACAGAATTGTTGACAGAGAGTCCACTCTCCATCTTCTGGTTACTATCCTGATTCTTGACTTCGCTTTCTGTACGATTGTTTTCTACTGTCTTTGCTGGCATTTCAATGATTGAAGCAGCAGAATCTTCAGTCTTCTGAACCTCTTCTGCAGAAATCTGCGCGAGTGGGAGCATGTTTAAGCCACCCAAACCATACAACTCAGGGGTAAGAATGCCCGCCTCGCATGGTTCGAAGGTATAATTTCCGTCTTCGTTCAATATGATGGTGCCAATATCATTCAGTTCAAATTTTCCTGAATTCTCCAGAGTCTGACGCATCTCTGTCACTTCATCAGCAATGCGGTTCAAAGCTTCCGGATAGCTGATGTCGTATGCTTCAACATACGAAAGTGCAAGGAGAGAATCGTTCATCTGGAGCTGTGGGTTAAAGCCAATAGTTCTCAGCGGTGGCAAAAACATGCTGTCTCTGCCATCGTAACGCGCATCTACATGATGAGCCATGAAGCCACCAAATCCTGGGACAATCACGCAATCGTTGCTCAAAAGTAGGATCTCTATATGTCTTTCTAGTCTATTCACGTTTGCAAAGGTAGTGATTTTTTCGGAAATGACCAACAGAAAATAGAGAAAATTTTCGATGAAATCATAAAAAGTCTAATTTGTTTTGTCGTTTCGGGAAAAAGTATTACCTTTGTGCCTAAAATAAATAAGGTATAAATCAATGAAATATACAGAGACAGAAATTGAAGGAGTCTGGCTGATAGAACCTCGGGTATTTGAAGATGCTCGCGGCTATTTCTTTGAAGCATGGAAGCAGGCTGACTTTGATGCTCACGTTGGAGGGCATGTGGAGTTTGTGCAAGACAATGAATCGATGTCGGCTCGTGGTGTGCTCAGAGGTTTGCACTATCAGAAAGGTGAATTCTCGCAGGCTAAGTTGGTGCGTGTCATCAAAGGCCGCGTGCTGGATGTAGCTGTTGACTTGAGAAAGGGCAGTAAGACTTTCGGTAAATATGTAATGGTTGAACTGAGTGGAGAGAACAAACGTCAGTTTTTCATTCCTCGCGGTTTTGCCCATGGTTTCCTGGTACTGAGTGACGAAGTCATCTTTACTTATAAAGTAGATAATGTTTATGCTCCTGATTACGAAGCCAGTATTCATTGGGATGATCCTACTATCGGAATAAAATGGCCTATTGAAGGAGTTGAGGTGCTTACGTCAGAAAAAGACAGAACCAAGGCAAAGTCTTTCGAAGAGGCTGATTATTTCGAGTAGAATTGGCATCAGCTTTTACCGATTAATTTATTTAAAGAACTCATCATGAAAAAGATAGTTAATTTATGGCTGCTCAGTTGTATCTTGACTCTTGTTGCTTGTGGGCAGAAGGTCGAAAAGCAACAGGAAGTGAAGGAAGATACTGCGGCTAAGAAGATGTTGCAAGGCATTTGGTTGAACGATGACGATGAGGATGATGTGGCGTTCCGCGTAAAAGGCGATACGATTTATTATCCTGATTCAACCAGTCAGCCTGTCTACTTCTACATTGCTGGCGATACGCTTGTAATGAAGGGTGCTAATCTTGCAAAATATCCGATTGTAAAACAGGCTGAGCATATTTTCCAGTTTAAAGTGCAGAATGGGGATGTGGTTAAGCTGGTGAAGACGGAAGATAAGTCTTATTTGCAGCAGTTCATCCACAACCATGCTTCCGTGGCGCTGAATCAGAATACGCTGATTAAACGTGATACGGTGGTTGTAAGGGGCGATGAGAAATATCATCTCTACGTACAGGTTAACCCAACAAGTTATAAGGTCTACAAGAGTTCTTATAATGATGATGGTGTTGAGGTAGACAATGTTTATTATGATAATATTGTGAACTTGCATGTTTATCATGGTGCCAACTGTCTGTTCTCTCGTGATTTTCATAAGAAGGATTTCGATAAGCAGGTTCCTGCTTCTTTCTTGGACCAGTCTATATTGAGCGACATCGTATTCAATAAGATAGATGAATCTGGCATTCATTATCTTGCTGTTCTGGCAATGCCTGACAGCAGTTTGAGTTATCAGGTTGAGGTTATCATTTCCTTTGAAGGAAAAATGCGAATGCGGGTTAAGAGCTAAAAAAAAATAAAAAAGTCGCCCTGAAAGGGAAAGCATTGAATGTAAGATGCTTTTGTCCTTTCAGGGCGATTCTATTTTTTATGTGCTTATCCTGGAGGGATAGCTTGGTGGCTCAACTTTTAATTGAAGAATCCCAGCAAAGCTCCGGCTGCAACGGCAGAACCGATGACTCCCGCAACGTTTGGTCCCATGGCGTGCATGAGAAGGAAGTTGTGGCGGTCGTATTCCAGACCTAGGTTGTTGGAGATGCGTGCACTCATTGGTACGGCACTCACTCCGGCGTTTCCGATAAGTGGGTTCAGTTTCTTGCCTTTTGGCAAGAAGAGATTCATCAGCTTGACGAATAAGATCCCGCTTGCCGATGCGATGATGAAAGCAAGAGCACCGAGAGCAAAGATTTTGATGGTGTTTAATGTCAGAAACTCTGAAGCCTGGGTAGAACAGCCTACGGTCAGGCCGAGGAGGATAACGACAATATCATTCAAGCTGCTGCTTGCTGTCTTGGCGAGTCGGGTTGTCTTTCCACTCTCTTTCAGAAGATTTCCGAAGAACAGCATTCCTAATAATGGCAAACCGGATGGAACGATAAAGGTGGTGAGAAGCAGACCGATGATAGGGAAGAGAATCTTTTCGGTCTGTGAAACCTGACGTGCCGGTTTCATCTTGATGACGCGCTCTTTCTTGGTTGTAAGTAGTCGCATCAAAGGTGGCTGGATTACAGGCACCAGTGCCATGTAAGAGTAGGCGCAAACCGCAATGGCTCCCATGAGGTTCGGACTCAGTTTGCTGCTCAGGAAGATGGCGGTTGGTCCGTCTGCTCCTCCGATAATGGCAATGCCAGCTGCCTGGTTAGGTTCGAATCCCAGAGCCAGTGCAATCATATATGCGCCGAAGATTCCAAATTGGGCAGCGGCTCCAATCAGGATGAGCTTCGGGTTGGAAATGAGCGCAGAGAAGTCGGTCATGGCTCCAATGCCCAGAAATACGAGTGGCGGGTACCAGCCCTGTTTCACTCCCTGGTAGAAGATGTTCAGAACGGAGTTGTCTTCGTATAAACCTATTTCGAGTCCTGCATCGGCACGGAATGGAATGTTGCCAAGAATGATTCCCAATCCGATAGGAACCAGAAGCAGCGGCTCAAAATCTTTCTTGATGGCGAGCCAGATAAAGAGTGCTCCCACTAGAATCATGATGAGGTTTCCTGCCGAGGCGTTGGCAAAGCCCGTAAAGGTAAGAAACTCATTGAAGTTTTGTATGATGAAATCCATAATTTACTTTGAACTTTGAAAGTTGAACATTGAACTTTATGATTAGTCTTTTGATTGTGAAGAGTAATCATTAGCTTTTTGTCTAAACAGCTTATTACGCGATCGTAACAAGCGTGTCTCCTTCCATTACTGCGTCTCCCTCGTTCACGTTGATGCTGGTAATGGTTCCCGAAGTTTCTGCATCGATGCTGTTCTGCATCTTCATGGCTTCGAGAACGACAACAGTATCGCCTGTGTTCACCTTGTCACCGACTTTCACCTTGATTTCGTTGATAGTGCCAGGCAGAGGGGCAACAACTGGTTTGCCTGCAGCAGGAGTTGCCTGTTTGCTTGATGAAGCAGAATCAGAACTTGCTGCAGAATCAGAACTTGCTGCAGAACCTGCGCTTGCAACAGAGCTGGCAGAAATGTTGTTTTGTCCATCGGTTAACTTTACTTTCTGCTTACTGCTCTTAACCGGCTGTTTCATTTCCACTTCGAATGGAATTCCATTCACGGTTACATTGGCGATATTGCCTTCAATATCCTGTATTTCAACGACGTAATCTACGCCTTTAACCTTATATTCGTACTTTGCCATAGTTTTTATATTTTAACGTTGTTATTGTTGTTGTTGAATTTCGGAGCATTCCATCTGGTCTGTTTTGGCTTGATGGTGATAATGCCTGGTTCTACATCATGAACATCTTCCAGATATTCCTGTAGTGCAAGGGAGATGACTGCCATGTAAATCTCCTTATCAATACCCTTGGTTTCTAAACCATCTTTCAGAATCACGTTGGTCTTATGACTGAGGCCTTGAGTAACCTCGATGGTCTTCTTTCCTGTCTTATATAATAAGGTGGCGTGCTTCTCAGTAGCACGGGCGATGCGCTGTTTATGTTTCATGTAGGCTCCGAAAACCCAGAACACGATGAAGAGGAGAGCAAGGCAGGCAAATACGATTCCCATTGAAAGTACGGCGATTCCTATTCCGTATGGGTCGCTTTTCTTCAATTGCTGGGCTTTACTCAAACCTGTGTTTTGAGGCAGATAGCCTGGAGTTACTGATCCGGCAATGGCTTTCTCCCATGTCTTGAAGTCCTTACTCAGTTCAAAACTCTCATCGGCAGCCAACACTGGCACGCTTACGGAGTCTATCAGGTCAACGGCATTTCCGTCATAGAGTGCTATCCAGTTGGGCATCTTTTCCTGTAGAATAAGATTGAGATGAAAAGGTCCCGAGTTGGAAGAATTCTTTGCCTTCCAATGTTGTCCGTTCCTGCCATCCAGGTACCAGGAACTGCTGTCGAAGATAACGATGCTTTTCTTGCCTCCCAATGTGGTTCGTGGTTCATTGTTAGGCAATGGACACATCAGCTGTCGGCGAGCTTCAGGCGATATTTTCTTGTCGAGAACCCTTCGGTCGGTGGTTAGGAACATACCGCGTACATTATACGTGGTAAAGGAGGAATTGCTCAATTCCACCCATGGTTTGTGCTGCCCGTACTCATCTACAAGATTGGTACGGTTGTCGGTCATCACCTCCGTAATACGGATACTTTTGGCTCCTTGACTCCAAGCGGGCAAGGACGCGATGACTAGCATGGTTATCAGAAATCCCAATTTCTTCATACGCTTACTAACGTTTATAGGGTTATTGTTTCATATTTCGAAAAAATCTGCATCATATAGGAACGATAGCTGTTCCTAGAAGATTCATTAGGTTTGTTTCTTGTGCTCAAAGGTACGAAGAATTTCTGAAAAGACAACAAAAAAGGTGCACAAATTTTTGTCTTTGTGCACCTCTTTTATAATTTATAACTATTTTCAGTTGTTTTGTTAACTTTTGTAAGTCTTACGCTCCGCAGAAGAACAGCACCACTATCTGGGCTGTAAAGATACGGAGGAACATGCTCAATGGATAAACCGTAGAGTATCCTACAGCTGGAGCCTCTTTAGAGCAAGAAGCATTTGCATAAGCCAATGCAGGAGGGTCTGTGTAAGTACCGGCGAGCATACCCATGATGGTGAAGTAGTTGAACTTAAACTTCAGGCGGGCAATCGTACCGATGATGAGGATAGGAATAACGGTGATGAGGAAACCGCATCCCACATATTTCAAACCGTCACCCTGTACTACTGTGTCCCAGAATCCGGCTCCAGCCTTGATTCCCACACTCGCCAGGAAGAGTACAAGTCCTATTTCTCGCAGCATCATATTAGCCGAAGTCGTCGTATAAGTTACCAGCTTCATGCGATAGCCGAAACGGCCGATGAGGATGGCGATGATAAGCGGACCTCCGGCAATACCCAACTTCAAAGGCACCGGCATTCCCGGAATGGCAAATGGGAGAGAACCGAAGATAATACCTACCATAATGCCTACGAAGATAGTGGCAATGTTAGGCGCATCGAGGCGCTTTACAGAGTTACCCATGATTTCAGCCACACGGTTTACATTCTCTTCAGGACCTACAACCAGAATCTTATCACCTACGTGGAAGTGGTGGTTTCTGCCTGCAAAAATGTCCATTCCCTGACGGGAAATACGGGTTACGTTAACGCCGTATACGCTGGAGAAGTGCATCTTACCCAAGGTCTTACCGTTCATTTCCGGACGGGTAACGATGATACGGCGAGAAACAAAGTGCTGTACTTCATCCTTCTCGCGGTCCCATTCAGCTTCAACCTCTGGTCCGATAAAAGCCTTGATGGCTTCAGCATCAGCCTCTGCACATACAACGAGCAATTCGTCTCCAACCTCAAACTTAGTCTTGCTGTTAGGAATGCTCACCTCGCCATTGTGGAGCAGTCGTGAACATACAATGTCACGGTTCAAAAATTCTGAAACTTCTCTCAGCGTTCTGCCTGTAATATAAGCATTTTCCACGCGCAAGTGCATGTTATGAGCCTTAGCATGTGGGTTGGCAGCATCTTCTTCGTTAAGCTGTTCTTCTTCGTCAGCAGTATTAATCTTACAGATGTACTTGATAAGGATAGTAGCACCAATAATGCCCACTACACCAAGAGGATAAGCACAAGCATAACCATTGGCAATACTTGGAGCACCATTAGGGAAGACGCTGAGCAAAGCCTCGTTGGCAGCACCAAGACCCGGAGTATTAGTAACCGCACCATAGAGAGTACCTACCATCATAGGCAGGTTGTTAGGGTTGCTCGTATCAAAGAAGAGATAATAGCAACCAAACATCACGAGGATGTTGAGCAGAATAGCGCTAGCCGAAAGCATGTTGAGTGTAACACCACCTTTCTTGAAACTCTCGAAGAAGCCAGGTCCTACCTGGAGACCAATCATGAAGACGAAGAGGATCAAGCCGAAGTCTTGCACGAATGTGAGAATTTCCTTTGGACCGGTGAAGCCAACGTGGCCAGCCAAAATACCTGCGAAGAGAACAAAGGTGACACCTAATGAAATGCCGCCAATCTTTATCTTTCCGAGGTAAACACCAATAGCTATCACGATAGCGTAGAGTAGGGCGATGTGAGCCACCGACTCGGTATTGGTGAAGAGATTAACAATCCAATCCATGTATTCGTTTTAAAATCAGAAAATTATATTCCTGTAGTTTACCAAATTATTTTAGAATTTATGTTTTCTGTTGCTTGTTTTAAATGAAAGATACAGTTCTGTTTATAGAGAGAATCTGTAGATTATTAGGGATTCAATTAAAACTGAAAATTGGAGGACATCACATAGGATGCCCTCCAACCTATTTTTTCTTGTAAAAAATCAAGCCCTTTTTGCAAATGGTTTTCTTTTTGACATGAGATTACTTCTCGATAGCTGCTACACCTGGCAATACCTTACCCTCGATAGCCTCGAGGAGTGCACCACCACCTGTAGAGATGTAAGATACCTGATCAGCCAAACCGAACTTGTTGATACAAGCTACAGAGTCACCACCACCGATGAGTGAGAATGCACCTTCCTTAGTAGCCTCAGCGATTGCCTCAGCGATAGCCTTAGAACCACCAGCGAAGTTGTCGAACTCGAATACGCCTGCAGGACCGTTCCAGAGGATAGTCTTGGCACCCTTGATGGCAGCTGCGAAAGCCTTGCGAGTCTCAGGACCTGCGTCCATACCCTCCCAACCGTCAGGAATGTTGTTAGATGGGCAAACCTGAGTGTTGCAGTCGTTCTTGAAGTCGTCACCGCAGATAGAGTCTGTGCCGAGTACGAGGTTTACACCGTTCTCCTTAGCCTTCTTGATTACGTCGAGAGCAACGTCGAGCTTGTCATCCTCGCAGATAGACATACCAATCTTGCCACCGAGAGCCTTAGAGAATGTATAAGTCATACCACCGCAGAGAATCAAGTTGTCAACCTTAGTCAACAGGTTCTCGATGATACCAATCTTAGTAGAAACCTTAGAACCACCCATGATAGCTGTGAATGGGCGCTTGATGTTGCCGAGAACTGCGTCAACAGCCTTAACTTCCTTCTCCATCAAGAAACCGAGCATCTTGTAATCCTTGTCGAAAGAATCAGCGATGACAGCTGTAGAAGCGTGCTTGCGGTGAGCTGTACCGAATGCGTCCATTACATATACGTCAGCGTAAGAAGCCAACTTAGCAGCGAACTTCTTCTGGCGCTCCTTCATCTCAGCCTTAGCAGCATCAAATTCTGGAGTACCCTTCTCAACGCCAACTGGCTTGCCTTCCTCTTCTGGATAGAAGCGGAGGTTCTCGAGCAAGAGAGCCTCACCTGGCTTCAAGGCAGCTGCTTCAGCATCAGCGTTACCGCAGTCCTTAGCGAACTTAACGTCTACGCCGAGAGCGTCTGATACGTTCTTAACAATCTGAGAGAGAGAAAGCTCTGGTTTAACCTTGCCCTTTGGCTTACCCATGTGGCTCATCATGATGAGCGCACCGCCGTCTGCAAGTACCTTCTTCAATGTAGGAAGGGCACCGCGGATACGAGTGTCGTCTGTTACATTACCATTTTCATCCAATGGCACGTTGAAGTCAACGCGCACGATTGCCTTGTGACCGGCAAAGTTAAAATCTTCAATTTTCATTTTACCTAAATTTATTTAGTTTATGTACTAATTTATTGTTCTAAACCTTTCTGCTGGTTTCAAAAACCGAAGGCAAAGATACAAATTATATTTGAATCAGCAAAATATAGTAGCGGTTTTTATTATTTTTAGTAGATGAAATCGTCTGTTTGCTATATCGGGTTTGCAAAATTCGTATTTTGCGCTTCCTTCTGCTTGATTTGTTAAACAAAATGGAGAGAAATGAAATATATTCTTAACAAATTACTTTTTTTTTGGATTTTTCGATAATAAATAGTACCTTTGTGCGCAGTTAAAACGTTATTACATATAAATGAGATAAAATGGCGAAAGATAAGATTGCTTTTGTGTGCAGCAATTGCGGACAGGAAAGTGCCAAATGGATGGGCAAATGTCCTAGCTGCGGACAATGGAATACATTTAAGGAAATTCGTATTGCTGCTGATTCCGGATCGCAGGCTGCGAAGAATGCCGGAATGACCATGCGTCATGGTGGAGCTGCCACGATGTTTGGCGGGCAGCACAGCGAGCATGACGCTGCGCCGATGAAACTTCGCGATATTTCTGCGATTGATGAACCGCGCATCGATATGAGGGACGAGGAGCTGAACCGTGTGCTGGGTGGCGGAATGGTCCCTGGCAGCATTACGCTCCTGGGCGGTGAACCGGGAATCGGTAAGAGTACGCTCACCTTGCAGACTATTCTGAACATGACTGACCGCCGTATCCTGTATGTGAGCGGAGAGGAGAGTGCCCATCAGATTAAACTCCGTGCCGACCGGTTGGCTAAAGGACAGGCGATGCTCAGAGAGGGTTCTTCTGCAGACACTCTGAAAACGGCTTCTCTTTCATCAGAAGGAGCCTTTGATCATATTACGGTTCTCTGCGAAACGCAGTTGGAGAAAATCTTCAGTCATATTCAGGAAGTGGCTCCACAGCTGATAGTTATAGATTCTATCCAAACTATTGCTACGGAAGAAGTAGACAGTTCGCCGGGTTCTGTTTCCCAAGTTCGCGAGTGTGCAGCCTCCCTGCTCCGATTTGCCAAGACGAGTGGCATTCCGGTTATTCTGATAGGACATATTAATAAGGAGGGAACGCTTGCCGGACCAAAGATTCTGGAGCACATCGTAGATACGGTGATTCAGTTTGAGGGCGACCAGCATTACATGTACCGCATCTTGAGAAGCATCAAAAACCGATTCGGAAGTACTTCTGAGTTGGGAATCTATGAGATGATGCAAGGCGGACTCCGACAGGTGAGCAATCCTTCAGAGTTGCTGCTTACTGAAGATCATGACGGGCTTTCGGGTGTTGCCATCAGCGCAGCCATCGAGGGTGTCCGCCCGTTCCTGGTAGAGACGCAGGCTTTGGTTTCAACAGCTGCCTATGGAACTCCGCAACGTTCGGCAACGGGTTTTGACCAGCGCCGTTTGAACATGCTCCTGGCGGTTCTGGAGAAACGTGTGGGGTTCAAACTGATGCAGAAGGATGTGTTCCTGAATATTGCCGGTGGATTGAGAGTCACCGATCCTGCCATGGACTTGAGTGTGTTGGCAGCCGTATTGAGCAGTAATGTTGACACGCCTATTGAGCAAGGCTGGTGTATGGCAGGCGAGGTAGGTCTGAGCGGTGAAGTCCGTCCGGTGAGCCGCATCGAGCAGCGTATTGCTGAGGCAGAAAAACTGGGATTCCAGCACATTATCATCCCGAAATACAACAATCATGGTTTCGACCATAAGAAATATAAGATAGAAATTCATCCCGTAAGGAAGGTGGAAGAAGCATTCCGCTGCCTGTTCGGGTGAAGTAATAAGTAATCATACAGTTCAAAATTCAAAGTAAAATGAAGGATTCAGTAATCATTGTGAGCGGCGGCATGGATAGCATCACGCTGCTCTACGATAAGAAAGACGAGATTGCACTCGGCATTAGTTTTAACTATGGAAGTAATCATAACGAGCGTGAAATTCCCTTCGCCAAGATGCATTGTGAGCGTTTGGGAATCAAGCATATTACGATAGATTTGGGTTTCATGCATCAGTATTTCAAGAGTTCTCTTCTTGAAGGTGCCGATGCAATTCCTGAGGGTCATTATGCTGATGATAATATGAAGAGTACGGTGGTTCCTTTCCGTAATGGAATCATGCTGAGCATTGCCATCGGCATTGCTGAGAGTAATAATCTGAAGAAAGTTTTCATCGCTAACCATGGTGGCGATCATACGATTTACCCAGACTGTCGTCCGGAGTTTATCAAGGCGATAGATGAGGCTGCTGAAGCAGGAACGTTCGTTGATGTGCGCGTGGTGGCTCCTTATACGAATATTACCAAAGGGCAGATTGCGGAGATAGGCAAGAAGTTGGGCATTGACTATGCTGAAACCTGGAGCTGCTATAAGGGCGGTGAGAAGCATTGTGGCAAATGCGGAACCTGCGTTGAGCGCAAGGAGGCTTTGGCCGAGGCGGGTATTGAGGATACTACCGAGTATGAAGAATAAGGATGACGACGAACCAGGCGTTCTTCGTTCCCTATATATAATAAGGTGTAATCAGAATAAATATAATAAAAGAAAAATGAAAACAGCGATTTTATCTGCGGCTCTGATGCTTGCATCAACCGCTGCAATGGCTCAGAAGAGCAACTTCCAGTTGAAGGTGGATTTGAAGAATTTCAATTCCGATTCTGTACTTGTTTACAAGGGCAGAAATGTTAAGATGGATACGGTTTTGGTGAAGAATGGCAAGTTTACCTATTCTGCAAACCTTGATAAGGCAGCCGGATACGTTTTCCTCTCACCTGAAACTTATCGTGGTGCAGGTCAGTTTATGTTCAACCTGCCTTGTGTTCCTGGCGAGAAGGCTGAAGTTAAGGGCGATGCAAAGACCCGCTTCGATATTTCGGGTTCTAAGTTCTATCAGCAGTATCATGAAGTAGATGTTCTGCTGGAGAATGCTAATAAGGAGTTGAGAGATTACGAAGCTTCCCTGAACCAGAGAATCAAGAATGGTGAGACCCAGCAGACCATCATGGCAGAGTATGAGCAGAAGGCTCCTGCCCTGCAAAAGGCAAAGGACGATAAGATTTTCAATTTCGTAAAACAGCATCCTGATTATGAGTCTTGTGCTACTATCTTCGAGCAGTTTGATGATGTCAGCAAGATGGAGAAACTGCTGGGCTTGCTCTCTGAGAATGTGAAGAACGGCAGAATGAAGGCTTTCTACCAGCCAATGATTGATATGGCTAAGAAGCGTGCTGAGGCTGAGGAGAAGGCTAAGAAGGTGCAGGCTGCCGGTGTTGAGGCTCCTGACTTTACGCTGAAGGATATTAAGGGAAATGATTTTAAGCTTTCCAGCCTTCGCGGCAAGATTGTCGTACTCGATTTCTGGGGTTCATGGTGCGGATGGTGCATCAAGGGAATGCCTAAGATGAAGGAGTATTACGAGAAGTACAAGGGTAAGTTTGAAATTCTTGGTGTAGATTGTAATGATACAGAGGCTAAGTGGAAGGCTGCTGTTGAGAAGCACCAGTTGCCATGGATTCATGTTTACAATCCGAAGGACAGCAAGGTTCTCAGCGACTATGCTGTTCAGGGTTTCCCTACAAAGATTGTGATTGATGCTAACGGTAAGATTATCAAGACCATCGTTGGTGAGGATCCTGCTTTCTACACTTTGCTTGATGAAGTGTTGGGCAAGTAATGTTAACATAAACCAATGTCGCCCTGTAAGTGCAAAATTATATTTGCTCTTACAGGGCGATTTTTGTTTGTTCAGTACTTTACTTCTTTTTCTTTTTCAATTCCAGTTTCGGAATCTTGATTTTCTGTCCGGCTTTTACGGTGCTTGTACCATTCAGGGCTTCTACGTAGCATTCCATGCCGGAACCTAAATAGCGGGTACTAATCTGTTCGAGGGTCTGACCGGCGCCAACCGTAACGGTCTGGGCAACTCCTATGATTCGGTAAGCTCCCGTGCGTACGCGAGCGTCCTTATCATACTGGGATGATGCTATTTTCGAAGCAGCCTTTTCTTCGGCTTTATCTTTAGCTTCTGCCTTAGCCTTTGCTTCAGCCTGCTTAGCCTTTTCTGCGTTAGCACTTTCCTCATCCGAATTTTCAGCCAGTTTTACTGCTTCTGCAGTTTTAGCCATACGGATGCTGTCTTCCATCGCTTTCTGGCGGAGTTTCTGTTCCTGAGAGAGTGGGGCGGCAGCTGGTTTGGCTGGGACTTTCTTGGCTGGAGCCTGATGATACTGGTTTAGCTGCATGGCTAGATGATCGCGCTGGGCAGTCATCTGACCATAGTTGAAGGCAAACCATCCCATTCCGCCAATCAAAGCTACTACGATGAGACAGACTGCAACGACCAGATAGCGAGGAATAACAATATGATGAGAATTGGAAGATTCTTCTTCTTCCTCCTCTTCATCTTCAGATTCATCTGATGCAGGTACTGCAGGTTCAACAACTGCTTTCAGGGCTTGCTGTTGCTGGGCTAATTCAAGCTTCTCCTGCTCCAGTCTTTCCTGCTTCAGTCTTTCCTGCTCTTGCTTTTCTTTCTGTATTCTTTCCTGCTCCAGTTGGGCTTGTTTTAATCTTTCCAGTTTAGCTTGTTCAATAGCAATTTGCTTTGCCTGTTCGTCTTCTTTTTCCTTTTCAGATTCAATTACGACAACCTCCGGATTTGGAGTTGCAGTTTTTTCTTCGTCCAGAAAATCGATTACTTGTTCAGGAGCATCTTCTGTCTGTTCTTCTCCAAACTTCTCATCTATTTCATCGAAATCTACGCCGTCATTTACCACCACCGTTTCAAATTGGGCGAATGGCTTGTTCACGATTTCTTTCAGGATGTTGTCAGGCGTGAAGGTGAGTTTGTCTCTGCCTTCAATGGTGAAGCGCTCGCCCGTGTTCACATTGATGCTTTCACGGTCTTTCGTGGCCTGTACCTTAAAGGTGCCCAGCCATTTTATCTTCACCTGCTTGTCGGCATCGAGTCCCTGGTTGCACACATCAAACATTTTCCGGATGAAGAGTTCTGCTTCCACCTGGCTCAGCCCGCTCTTATCTGCAAGCAGTTTTCCGAGTGTATTTAAACTGAATTTGCTCATTGCTCATCCCCTCCATTCTTTAGTTTTTCCTTGACCGAAGCTACCGGTCGGAAACCCAACACCAACTTAGGCGGCACCAGCTGACGCTTCTTGGTAGTAGGATTAACCACCACTCGCTCCATGCGCTTCTTCACTTCGAAGGTGCCAAAATTGGGGATAGAGACAGCTTCTCCATCCTCAAACTCGGCAATCATAGCGTCTATCGCCTTGCGCACCAACTTCTGGGTGTCTTCCTGCGAATAGCCGGTTTGCTGAGCCAGTTCAGCGATGTATTCCTTATTGTTCATATTTATTTAATATGTAGTCAAAATTTCTAAAACTCCAGGCTATGGGGGAGAGAATGATTATTTCACCACCTTGCCATAGAGGTCAAATTCCTCGCTTGTAGTAATTTCTACCTGATAGAAACTACCCACGCGCAGACGCTTCTCATCGGCACGGATCAGAACCTCAGGGTCTACTTCCGGAGAGCAGAACTCTGTTCGTCCGATGTAGTAATCGCCTTCCTTGCGGTCGATGATAACGGTCATGGTTTTGCCCACCTTATCAGCCTCAACCTCAGAGCTGATGTCTTGCTGCAGAATCATCAGTTCGTCCAGCCGGCGCTGCTTTACCTCGGCAGGCACGTTGTCTTCGTAGTGGGTGGCGCTGTAGGTTCCTTCTTCCTCAGAGTAGGCAAAGGCGCCCATGCGCTCAAATCTCTGTTCGCGTACGAAGTCGAGGAGTTCGTGGAAATCCTCATCTGTCTCGCCTGGAAAACCAACCATCAGCGTAGTGCGGATGTGAATGCCTGGCACGCGTTCGCGGATGGCCTTCAGCAGATTGATGGTTTCCTGCTTCGTTACGTGGCGATGCATGCTGGTGAGCATGTGGTCGCTGATGTGCTGGAGGGCAATGTCGAGATATTTGCATACGTTTGGCTTCTCGCGCATCACGTCCAGAAGATCCATTGGGAACTGGTTCGGATAAGCGTAATGCAGGCGAATCCATTTCACGCCCGGAATATCAGCCATCTCGCTGATGAGTTCGGTAATATGATGCTTGCCGTCAATATCTACGCCGTAGTAGGTGAGTTCCTGAGCGATAATCTGAAACTCCTTCACGCCTTCTGCTACCAGTTCGCGCACCTCCTGCAGAATCTCTTCCTTCGGACGGGAAACGTGCTTGCCGGTGATGATAGGAATGGCGCAGTAGGCACAGTGGCGGTTGCAGCCCTCAGCTATCTTGATGTAGGCATAATGGCGCGGAGTGGTAAGATGACGCTGGCCGTTGCAGGATGAAACTTCCGCCTTGCCGAGTTCCTGCAGAAGCTGCTTGTAGTTGAATTTGCCGTAGAACTTATCCACTTCGGGCATTTCTTCTTCCAGTTCCTTCTGGTAGCGCTGCGAGAGGCAGCCCATTACATAGAGCTTTCTGAGTCGGCCTTCTTCTTTAGCCTGGATAAACTCCAGGATGGTGTCGATGCTTTCCTGCTTTGCATCCTCAATGAATCCGCACGTATTGATGACGGCTATCTCGCCCTGAGGGCGCTTGGAATCGTGAACGCAATGGTAGCCGTTTGCCTCAAACTGCTTCATCAGCAACTCGCTGTCTACGAGATTCTTCGAGCAGCCCAGGGTAATAATATCTATCTGATTTTTCTTCATTTTCTAATTTTTAAAGAGAGAGTCTACGAATTCTGTCTTGTTGAAGAGCTGCAGATCTTCCATTCCTTCGCCCAGTCCGATGTATTTTACAGGCACCTTGAGCTGGTCGCTGATGCCGATGACAACTCCGCCCTTAGCGGTTCCGTCGAGCTTGGTGATGGCGAGCGAGGAGATGTTGGTAACGGCAGAGAACTGCTTAGCCTGCTCGAATGCATTCTGTCCGGTACTTCCGTCGAGCACGAGCATTACCTCGTCTGGTGCTTCAGGCATTACCTTCTTCATCACTTCCTTTATTTTCTTGAGCTCATTCATCAGGTTCACCTTGTTGTGCAGTCGGCCTGCCGTATCGATGAGCACCACGTCGGCGCCGTTTGCCTTGGCGCTCTGCAGGGTGTCGAACGCCACGCTTGCCGGGTCGCTTCCCATCTGCTGTTTCACTACAGGCACACCCACGCGCTCGCCCCAGATGCAAATCTGCTCTACGGCAGCGGCACGGAAGGTGTCGGCAGCTCCCAGAACAACCTTCTTGCCAGCCTTCTTAAACTGGTAAGCCAGCTTGCCGATGGTGGTTGTCTTGCCCACGCCGTTTACGCCTACTACGAGGATAACGTAAGGCTTATGGTCGGCAGGAAGTTCCCAGTCTGCCAGGTCATCGCTGTGATTCTCGGAGAGGAGAATGGCGATTTCCTCGCGCAGAATGCGGTTGAGCTCGCTGGTTGAAACATATTTATCGCGGGCCACACGTTCTTCGATGCGGCGGATAATCTTGACCGTGGTTTCTACACCTACGTCTGAAGTGATGAGTACCTCTTCGAGATCGTCGAGCACATCATCATCGACGGTAGACTTTCCGGCAACGGCGCGCGCCAGTTTGCCAAACACACTCTCCTTGGTTTTTTCAAGTCCCTTATCGAGAGTTTCCTTCTTTTTGTTGCTGAATAATCCGAATAATCCCATAATCTTGTTTATATTTTTTGCAAAGATAACGCAAATGAGCGCAATGAAAGCTTGCTTTCAAATTGCCGAGTGCAGCTTATCTTCTGCAAAGATACTCATTTTTTTTTATTTTATGGCTTTTTCACTTGCTTTTTCGCCCTTTTCAAGAAAAAAAGTAAAGATTTAGAGGGTTTTATGTCATGACAGAAGGTTTTTTACCGATAATGTGGGTTAATAAGGTTTAATAAATTAATGTTGTCTGCTACAAAAACAATTCGCCCTGCAAGAGGACAGAAGCGATTCTGCTTCTGGACCCCTGCAGGGCGTTCTGTTTATTTCTTCATCATTTCCTTTACGGCTCTTTCGAGCTGGGTATCATGGCCATTGATGAAATCTTCCGGACTGTTGTAAACCTCGATGTCTGGGTTCAGCTGGGTGTTCTCGCCGAACACGCCACGCATGTCGCGGCAGCCTACCTGAGGAATACCGAATACTAGCGTGTTGTCCATCAGCGTTTCCCACCATACGGCTGTCATGGTTCCTGCTACAGGAGCACCGATCAGCTTACCGATTCCGAGTTCCTTGTAAACCCATGGGAAACCGTGACCGTTGCTGTAATCGTTCTCGCAGATCATGACGCAAGATGGCTTCACCCATTTGTTGAATGGATCGCGGCCAACTACCTTACCGTGAGGTACAAACTCCTGATACTGCTTGCCGTTGAGCAGGGTGCAGAGATCATCGTGCAACCAGCCGCCACCATTATGGCGCTCGTCTACGATTACAGCGTCTCTGTTTCGGTTCTTGTCGCTCAGCAGTTCGCTGTAAACGGTGCGGAAACTCTCCGAATCCATCGCCTTAACGTGAACATAAGCGATGCGTCCGCCCGAAATACTGTCAACGAAAGCGCGGTTGCGGTCTACCCATCGCTTGTAGAGCAGGTTGTTGAGTTTGCCCTGAGAGATAGCCTTCACTGTAACCTCCATCTTCTTACCCTTGGCGTTTCTGATGCCGAGGCGTACATTCTTGCCAACCTTTCCGTCGAGCAATGGGAAGTAGTCCATTCCGGCTTTAATCTCCTCGCCGTCGATGCTCTCGATGATGCTGCCGGCTGTAACGCCCGTATTCTTCACATCGAAAGGACCACGCTTGATAATCTCCTGAATCTTCAGGCCGTCGCCCTGATACTGAGGTTCGAAGAATACTCCCAGATTGGCGGTGGTAAGCGCGCTGTTCGAAGCGTAGTAGCGGGCTCCTGTATGCGAAGCGTTCAGCTCGCCAAGCATTTCGCTCAACATCTCCTGGAAGTCGAAATTGTTGTTGATGTAAGGCAGGAACTTCTCATAGGTCTTGCGGTAACCTTCCCAGTCAACACCATGAATCTTAGGGTCGTAGAACTTGTCTTTCACCTGTCGCCATATGTGGTCGAAGAGATACTGGCGCTCCTCGGCTGGCTTATAGTTGAAGTTAGCCTCAAAGCTGATGTCCTTGGTGCTGAATCCGCTCAGATCCACCTTCTTGATGCTGCTTCCGTTGCAGATGAAGAGGTTCTTCACATCCTTGTCGGTCTGCAGGTTGCCCTGGCCTACGCCCTTCATCACGAGCTTGGTAGAGCCGTCCTTCAGGTCGTGCTGCCAGAGGTCGTAATCATCCTCGAAGGCTGCCTGGTAGTAGAGCTTGTCGCCGTCTTTAGAGAGCACAGCATCGCCCATGTGCGAAGAGTTTGCGGTGAGGCGTACGATTCTGTCGCGGCAGTTTTCGATGTCCAGCTCCAGTGGCTTCACTTTTTCCACCTCTATCTTTCCGGTCTTCTTCTGCTTTTCGTCAGCCTTCTTTTTAGCCTCTTCCTTCTTCTCGTCTTCCTTCTTCTCCTTTTCGTCCTTGTTGGCGTCAGCCAGTTCTATTTCTTCCTTGCTCATGTTGAAGCGGTTGTAGGCATCCAGGTCGAAGAACATGATGTAGGCATCGTCTTCTGCTCCCCAGCTTCCATGACTGCGGTAGCCGGCTCTGTCGCTCTGGAAGAGCATTGCCTTGCCGTCGAGCACCCATTTGCCGTTGCTGTCGCTGTAGCCGGAATTGGTCAGGTTGTGACCCTCCTTGCCGTCAGCCTTTACCAGTGCAATATCCTGGTTGTCCCAGCCGCCGTTGCCGATATAGGTTGAAAGGAGCCATTTGCTGTCTGGTGACCATTCGAAAGCGATGTCTCCATCGCTGTAAGAGTAGACGTATTTGCCATCGAGCACGGTGCGGATTTCCTTCGATTTCAGATTGATGATGCGAAGTGCAGCGCGGTCTTCGAAGAAAGCCACTTCCTTGCCGTCAGGAGAGTATTGTGGATACTGTGATGTAACGCCTGTTTTCACCAACTGCTCTTCCTCGATGTCGGTAGCGTAGGTGAAGTTCTTCTCTTTCTCGTTCTTGATCTTAGACTGGTAAATCTGCCATACGCCGTTGCGCTCGGCTGCATAGACCAGGGCTCTGCCGTTTGGCGAGAAACTCAGGTCGCGCTCCTGCTGCGGTGTGTCGGTAATGCGCTTGGTAGTGGTGTATTCTACAGAAGTTACGTATACGTCGCCATGCATCACGAAAGCCACTTCCTTGGCGTCTGGCGAAACGGAAATCTCTGTAGCTCCCCAGCTTTTAATCTGACGTACGAGGCTTGGAGCGTCATTATCTGTTGTAATGGAGATGTTCACCTTCTGAGGCTCTCCACCTTCTTTCACGGTGTAGATTTCGCCATCATATCCGTAGCAGAGCAGGTCGGCGCTGGATGCGGTGAGGAATCTTACCGGATTGCCTTTGTGGTGGGTAATCTGCTTGTCGCTTGAACTGTTGAGGCTGCGGCGGTAGATATTGAATGTGCCGTCCTGCTCGCTCAGATAGAAGAATGATTTCTCGTCTGATGTCCATACTGGCGAGCGGTCTTCGCCGGCAAAGGTAGTCTGCTTGGTAAACTTTCCGTTACTCTTCAGCCAGATGTCGCGTGCGATAGGTGATTTCTGGTGTTTGCGCCAAGGGTCTTCATATCCCTTTTTGTCGTGGTAGAGAATGTCGCCGTTCTTGGCGATGCTGATATTCTCCATGGTGAGGGTAGAGAAGAGTTCTGGTCTTCCGCCCTTGGTGCTTACCTTATATACTTGTGGGAATGTGTTGTCGCCGAAGATGATGCTCTGGGCTGTAGGCTGCAGACTGGCAGAGTAGAGCACATGGTCGTTGTCTGCAAAGGCGATAGGTGTTTCGCTGCCGCTGTTGGTGGTGAGTCGGGTAGGAGCACCGCCTTTTGCATCGATTACAAAGATGTCGAGACTTCCTTCGCGGTTAGACTGGAAGGCAATTTTCTTGCTGTCAGGGCTCCATACAGGATGCGAATCGAAGGCTGCATGGGTTGTGAGCTGTCGTGCTTCACCGCCGTTGACAGAAACACTGTAGAGGTCGCCTTTATAAGCGAAGGCGATGGTAGTGCCATCGGGCGAGATGGCTGGGTAGCGCATCCAGAGCGGATGTTCTTCTGCGCTGGCAGAGAGTGCTGCTGAGAGCAGGGCTACTGAAAAGATTAACTTTTTCATTTGCGTATGTTTTATGTTTGAATATGCGTTATAAAAATCTCTTCTCTTTCGGGGTCAGAATGCTGTTTCTTGCTCCTAACGGATGCAAAGGTAGTTATTTTTTGCGATATTTAAGCATAAAAAAAGAAAAAAGTGAGAAAAAGTTTGGTGTATTCAAAAAATATATGTACCTTTGCAGCCGCAAATAAGAAAAGTGGCTGATTGCGTTATTGGTTAGCTGGTTTGCGTTTTGAAAAGTGTTGGTTCCGTAGCTCAGTTGGATTAGAGCAACAGCCTTCTAAGCTGTGGGTCTTGGGTTCGAACCCCAACGGAATCACTATAATAAGCAAAATGAAACTTATTTGTACAAAAATAGCGTGAGAGAACAATAGTAGTAAGTTACTTATTCATAGGCACTTATCTCTGTTGTTCTTTTTTGTTTTTAAATATATTTTATCACTTATTCCTCTTTTACATACTCTTTTTGTAAATAGCTATTAATCAATATGTTATGGATTTGACGTATTGAGAAATCATCCATGTGTGTTACAAATGTGTTATCAAAAAGCGCTAATGTGTTACCAGAATAGAGAAGTTGAAATCCTTAATGACCGGAAATGACCGTGACCTTAATGACCGGAAAATGGCCCTAAACATTTATTTGTTTTTCTGATGAAACTCCTTTCTTGTCTTTGCCATTGCTTCCGTAGCCCTATCGTGGGTTTCTATCAGCAGTGGACTCTTGTGATATTGCACAATCTTGACCCCGACTGAGTTGTGCCTTTTCTTTTCCTCGATGCATTGAATGATCAAGTCGGAGTTGGCTCTCGCCTTCCTCCCTCGCGACTCGGCAGAGATTGCAAGCGAGCTTGCATCTTTGCTCTCGCTGCTCGTTCGGTTGGCTGATTTAGCCGTTGGAGTCTTGTCAAAGTTCTGAATATAGGCGGCATTGGTCAGGAAGAGAATGTCGGAACCTTCCGGTATTTCCTGCATTACCTTCACCATGAGGGTTAGCATCATGCGGAACTCCGTGGTGTGCAAGTCGCTGATTGCATCACGGCTGATGATGTTGCCGTTATGCTCAATCACAACGGCAGCACCACCAGCTCGCTCTTTATGACCATAATCACATGAGCCACCTATCCAAACGTAATATGTAGATGTATCTTGTGTCATAATTATTTTATCTTCAATGTCCGCAGATATTCCTTCTGTTCGGGCGTGATTCTGTAGCTCTCGATGGCCTTCTGGATGGTCTTGTTGTGCGTCCAGGGAGCAAGGCGTTGTTGCTCGATGTAGGGAATCGCCTGGTCCCATTGCTTGGCAAGGGCGGTGGCGAAGAACCAGGCTACCATCATCTTTACGTAATACTCTTCGCTCCTTACTGATACAGGAATTTCAAGATACTCTGCCTTGAAGTCTTTATCCAGGTAATGAGACATAAGCGCCTCTATTCCAAAACGACAAGTATAAACGTGTGACGATTTACTCCAAGTCTTGATCTTCGCCAATAGCTCCTTCTTGTGTTTGGCAAACACCTTCGGAGACATAATGTCGCAAACAGCCCAGTTGTCCACGAATGGCAGGAAACTGTCTGTAAGACGAATGCATTCCTCGTAGTCCTTTACCTCGGAAATGAGGAGACCGTGAAGCATGTTCTCATCGTAGTATTCGTGAGGAAGCTGCTGAAGGAACTCCTCGCATTCTTTCTCCTTTGTAAATTCTTTTGCGAACTTGCGGAGCACAGGCACACGAATGCCTATGAAACTTTCCATAGGCACTCCGGGTGTCAATTTGCCCTGGAAAGCAGCATACTGCTTATCCTGTATGGCGAACAGTCTTTCTTGAAGTGAAGTCATAAATCTTATTGTTATTTTATCTTGTTATATTCCTCATCGCTCACAGCCTCCTGCCATTCGTTGGATGTGTTCTCGCCAGGTATTTCAAAGGCTAGGTGGGCAAACCAGCTGTCTTTGGCTGCACCGTGCCAATGCTTCACGTTGGCAGAAATATGGATGACTGTGCCGGGGAGGATTTCCTGCGCAGGCTTTCCTTTCTCCTGATACCAGCCACGTCCGGCTACACCTACCAGCATTTGTCCGCCTCCCTTTGTGGCGTGGTGCGTATGCCAGTTGTTACGGCAGCCAGGCTCAAAGGTAACGTTGAAGAAAGGTATCTGACTGTCAGATATTTGTGCCAGATAACTGTTGCCTTTGAAGTATTTGGCGTAAGCTGTGTTGGGTTCGCCAATAGGGAATATCATCTCGCGCTGGAAAGCAGCCTTGGCGTCTTCTCCTTTCACATCTTCGTTCCATACCTCCTTTGCCAGATTGAAGGCGGCCCAGGCCTTTGGCCAACCTGCGTAGAAGGCGATGTGAGTAATAATCTCTGCCGTTTCAGTGCGGGTAATTCCGTTATTCTTTGCCGACTGCAAGTGATATTTCAGCGAGCTGTCGGTGATTCCTTGGCTGATGAGCGAAGTGATTGTTACCAAACTGCGGTCGCGCAATGAAAGCAGGTCATTGCGGCTCCATACTTCTCCGAAGAGGATGTCGTCGTTGAGGTGGGCGAACTCCGGGGCAAACTCACCCAGCTGGGTGCGCCCTGCTGTCTGTACTATTTTCTTCATTGTATCATTTTTTTTAATTCTTCTCCATATTTTCAAATTCTTCTCCAGAAAACATCTTCGATGTAAAAAATACAGTTATTCTATATATGCTTCATTATATTTAAGCAGTCTTGCGGTACTCGCTTGGAGTCTTTCCCGTCTGTGCCTTGAAAAAGCGGACGAAGTGCTGAGAATATTCAAAGCCGAGGCGCTGGCTGACTTGCGTAATGGTTAAGGTTTCATCTACAAGTAGTTGGCGGGCTGCAGAAAGCAGTCGGTCGCTGATCAGACTCTTTGCGGTTCTGCCAGTCTCTGTCTTGACTAATTCACCGAAATATTTGGTAGAATAGCAGCATTTGTCGGCAAAGTAGGCTATGGTAGGCAGCCCCTCACGCTCTGCTTTCCGAGCAATGTATTCATCGAGCAGAGAGATGAATTTCTTTACCACCGAATGATTTATCTCCTCGCGTGTGATAAACTGACGGTCGTAGAAGCGCAGACAATAGTTCAGCAGCAACTCGATGTTTGAAACGATGAGTTCACGCGAATGTCTATCTATAGGATGCTGAAGTTCCTGCTTAATCATTGAGAGTACATCACGGAAGATGTTTACCTCGGCAGCGGATAGATGTAGAGCTTCGTTGCTTGTATAGTCGAAGAACTCATAGCGGGAGATGTTCTTGCCAAGCTGGGTGCGGTTGAGCAACTCGGGATGGAAAGCCAATACCGTATATTTGGCAAGCGGTACTCCAGGAATGGGTTCAACCTTAATCGACTGACCTGGAGCAAAAGAGGTGACGGTCATCTCGTCAAAATCATATTCTGTTCTGCCGTATGACAATTTGCAGCCCTTGTTTTCCTTCAGGAAGAGGGCATAAAGTCCGTAATGGTGCACAGCCTCCTCTATCGGAGAGGTGTTCTCTACACGTGCAATGCTTACCAGAGGATGAAGCGTTTTCACCCCAATGTAGTCGTTGAACTCCTGTATGGTATTAAAGAATAATTCCTTCATAATCCTAAGCCTTTTAAATTTCTTGGGTGCAAAGATGCGCACATTCTCCTAAAGAGCTTATACCTGGTTTTCGGAAGATTTTACCATTATCGGAGATTTATTCCATTCTTCCATATTTCATCTCCACGCCTTCACATTACTCTTTATTCCTTTCTCATTTTTATCCAATTAATTTAATGATCTGTTTATCCGAAGCGTCAGGCAGGATTTCTTTCAGATGCTCGAAAATCCTCTGATAAGATTCCTGGGGAGTGCGATTGCATTGGCAAGCCTCCCTGCCATAGAGATCTTCGGGAGTATTGAGCAGCGACCAACCCCAGCCATATTCGTGATTGTGCTTGTCACGAGGATAGATGAAATCCTCGGTCACGATGTAAGTCGCCATTTCCAGTCGGGTGAGATAACCGTCAAACTTGCTTCTCATTCCCTTGCCGGTGAAACCGCAGGCTGCCCGAAGTTCTCTTGTGATGAGACTACCGGTAGATTGAAGCGTGCTGAGAATGGCTCCTTCTATTGATTCATCATTAGGGCGAGAGTATTTGCTTCTTCTGTAGTTACAGAAGTCCGGCCACCATTCCTGGCTGATGAATCCAGCCTTCTTGTTAAAGAACTTTCCGTACATACACGGCATTTCCTGAACGATTGCGCCCTTCCATTTCCATAGCGGCCAGTCCCAACCGCCTTCAGGAAGTCTTACGTAACCGCAGTCTTCCGCCACGATGTCTTCGGCTGAGAATCCTTCAATGCCACTATCAAGGAGAGGGAGGAAGCCGATCTTCTGGATCAGTTCTATCATGCCTGACGCTGAATATATTTCTGGAAAGTTCATAAGCTTCGTTCTTTATCTTATTATCAATTCATTCAGTTTATCCTCTCTGATAATCTTCGGCTGAGCCTTGCCAGCGAGAATGAGAATCTTTTTACCATTACGATAGATATGAAGCTGTCGTGAGCGAACTACGGCAGTCAACTCCTCATCATTCTGCATGGCTTGCCAGATAGGATAATATACTCCCTCAGGTTCAAACAACTTCTTTTGAAGATGCGAGCAGAGGTTTGTTGTATCAATAGTCATTTATTTTTCCTTTATCGTTTCATTAAATGTATTCCATTGCTTCTCAAATGACAAATCCTTTTCTATCGAATCAAAATAACTGATGTTGAGATTTTTCTCCCAAGGATTCCAGTTGCCGCAAATTCTGCCATCATGGGCGATAACAGGAAAGAAAATGCCATTATTAGTGTATGCAGACGGCATTTGATGTGAATGGATTACTAATTCCCGGCTTTTATAACCAATCAGATATTCATCAAAGGGAGCTATCAGATGAGTCTTTCCTCTTCTGAATCCACGTGTTCGACATGATTCATGCAGGTAGAACTGATAGTCTTTCCATTTTTCAACCCTCAGTTCTGAACCAAGCAACTCAATGCCTCGTTGGCAATCAGAAGTGCTCAGTCCTGACCACCAGACATAATCTTCGAATGTGGCTGGCGAATGGCTCTGAAAATATTTTCTTGCCAGAAGCATCAGCATTTCATCACGTTCCAGCCTGGCTGTTCTTGGAACCTTCTTTTCTGTGAGACTGTATGTCGCCTTTGTAGGAAGAAGATTGCCGCTGCAGAAAGTACCGTTCAATTCGTTAAAGCGAATGTGGTAGGATAGGCGATGTTTGTCCATGATGATGCCCTTTTCGAGCAAAGCTTCGTTCAGGTCTTTGCTTGTTACAGACTGCATCTCATCGGTTTTTTGAACAAATATCTCGTGAATCAGATTGAGCTCAGAATCATCGATGCTGATTTTATTACTCTTCATCCATCCTTTTACAACAGAAGTTGCCTTAGGTGAAATCAGGTCCAGCATCCACCAATAGTCTTCATTTGAAACCAGTTGCCAAGTGCCACGCAGCAGGTGAAGACGGACTATCTTACCCTCATCGTATGCATTCTTGAATGCGAAGGAAGAAGGTTTGCGAGTACGCATCATCACAGCCCATCTTACCATCCGGTAATCCTGGGCTTGTATGGCTCCAAAATGAGACACCACCTTTTGGGGAGTATCAAATTGAGGGCAGATGAGCTGCTGCGAAAGCAGACGTATTGCTATTGGATTCATTGTTTCTGAGTCGTTAAAATTACGTTGATTATTTCAAAGCCTTGCCGTCGGAGAAAGCGTTGCCGACTTTCTCGCCCAGCTGGATATAGCCGTGATGAATAGGGTCGAAGACAATCAGTTCCATCTTCTCCATGTCTGGATTTCCGTCTTCTGACAGATACTTCTCATCTACAAGAATATTGATGATTTCGGCAACGAGATAATAGCCGGTTTCGCTTTCGTCATACTTCTCCTTGATGCGGCACTCCAGGGTCATCGGGAAATCGGTGAACACAGGAGCGTTGACCATAGTCGCCTTCTCGATGTTCCATCCCGTCTTCTCCATCTTCTTCGGGGCGTTCTTGGCAGAAACAATGCCCACGAAATCAGAAGCCACCATGGTTTTCTTGGTAGCGAAGGCAACGGTAAACTCACCGCCAAGCTTCAGGTTGTCTGTGGTGACGTGATTTCCCATCGAGATCATAATCTCCTTCATGTCCCACTGTCCTGCCCAGGCAGCGTTCATTGCGTTGGCAACTCCTTCCTTATTATATGTGCCGATAATCAGCACAGGCTGTGGTACTACCCACGGCTTTGGTGCAAAACTTTTCATATACTTCGTTATTTATTTTGTTTTTTAATTCATGTGTAAATACGCCATCAGCGCAATCTGTATCAGCAGAATGGCAGGAATGCCGTATTTGAATTTCTTGTGCATCGTCTTATGGTGCCAGACTTTCATTCCAATCCATGCCCCGATGCTTCCTCCAAGAACAGCCAGCAACAAAAGCGTGGCTTCGGAAATGCGCCACTTGGCTTTCTTCGCCTTGTATTTGTCAATGCCGTACACGATGAATGTAACTGCATTGATAGCAAGGAGATAGTAGGCGAGATAACTATGTAAAGTGTTCATACTCATTTTCCTATTGTTACTCCTTTATTCTTTTATGTCAAGAAAGGATCAAGCGTAGCCAGAAGTTCGGCTTTATCTACCACACCGCTTGTGCGCCACAATACTTCTCCGTTTCGGAAGAGCATCAGCGTAGGCACGGATTGGATGCGGTATTGGCTTGCAGTTACGCCGTACTTATCTACATCCACCTTGATGATTCGGATGCGGTCGCCCAATACACTCTTTACCTGCTCCAGAATGGGGTGCATCGCCTTGCAAGGTTGGCACCATGTAGCAAAGAAATCGACCAGAACAAGCTGGCCACTGTTTATTACGTTATTAAATGTCTCCATAATTATTTATCTATTTCCGTGAAACGATTAAAAGTTTTGCCGTCCCTCGTAACTTTCCCGAAGAACATATCTTCCGGTCTTACCCAATAGGCTTGGTCTCCATAGAGAGCCTGATAAACCACCATGCGCTCCTGAGTCTCGGAGTCGAAGGCAGAATGGATGAACTTATATTTGCCGCCCTTAAAGTGCTGGAAATATCTTTCTTCCTTTGTCGAAAACTCCATCAGCATTTTCTGGGCGAGGGGAGCGTACCAGGTCTTCACCTCCTGCTCAGTAGGCGTATGACCGCCAGGGAAATGGAAGGCTTGGTTGTAATGTTCCAGGAAGAGAGGGGAGAAGTGAGCCAGGGTGTCCTGCTCACCAAAAAGTCCCCACACACGATCCTTATAATAGGGGTTGCAATGGTCAAACTGCACGGCTTCCAGTTCCGCAAACTCCCCAATCAGCGCCTCGTCAATCACAAGCCGCTGATTGCCGTCCCTTCTCGGTGCCTTGTATTCATGCTCGCCGATTCGTTCCTTCAGAAACTCCGTCATCATGAAATACGGATTGCCGAGCAGGGCAGGAATGCCCACCACCGGAGCCAGCATCTGGGCGAGGAAAGAGCCGCAGCTGTTGCCCAGAAGCAAGTCGGGCTGCTCCCGGTCGATGATGGAGCGAATCTCCTTCAGTGCCTCCTTTGGGTGCAATGGGAGATCGGGAGTCAGCACCACCGCCGTCCCCTCAAACGCCTCTTTCAAGGCTCTTGCCATCGGACAGCTGCCCGTGGCGAAGAATCCGTGTAGGAATAATATCTTCTTCATGCTCTAATCATTTGATAATGATGCGCCTGTAATCTAGGAGGATAAGCCATGCTCAACTCCCATATTAGGCAATATATCTGCAAAAATACAAAAAATATTCAGAAAAGTGATTATATGGATGGATTTTGTTGGCAGGGCGAACTTGATTTAACCTTATTTTATAAGATAGAGGGATATTTTGATAATCTGAAATCCTTAATGACCTTAATGACCATGACCGGAAATGACCGGAATCTTTGGGGGTTGAAAATGATAATGACCCTTAATGACTTTGACCCTTCATGACCGGATTTCCCGGTAGAACAAAAAATCGACCGCTCTCCTCGTATTGAGGTGAGCGGTCGATTTTCATTTTTATGGCTGAGTCTGCTTATTATAAAAGGTGGACTCCATGTTCTTTATCCCATGCAGCTCGTTACTCCGAGCGTAGTAGCGATAGCGGTCAGAATGCTGATGGCTATCTGAAGAATTGTTTTCCAAGTGTTCGCTTTCATTTTGTTGAATGTTGAATGTTGAGTGTTGAATGTTGATTTTTTGGGGGGCGGATAGGCTGGGCTAGGGGCTAGCCCCCTAGCCAGTCTATCCTTGGGCTATTCAAGGCCGTCGCCAGTTTCGCCAGTACCGCCGCCTGATTCAGAGCCTTGGCCATCGCTACCGGTCTGACCGGTGTTTGAACCACCTGGGGTAGAACCGCCTGGCGTATTATCCGGAGTGGTTGGGGCGTTGAGGTCAACGTTGGTCTTACCCTCCTTAATCGCCTTGATAACGGCTGCCTGAGCGCTGCGGCTGGCTACGAGGTTGAACTCGGCGTCATCGCGAAGGTTCTTGAATTCCTGACCTGGCTCCCACTGAACCTTTACACCGGTGATGTTCTGTGCGGTGAACTTGTCAGCATCCTCAGCACCCTTTGAGGCGAGAAGGAGAGAGAAATCACCGAGATCGCCCAGACGGATTTTCTTGCCCTCAAGCAACATCTCACGCATGCAGTCTACGGCGATGTAGAGGATGGCGCTGATGTCGGCTCTCGAATAAACACTGCCATGTGAAGTGATGTGCTTGGCAAACTTCTCGATGGTCATGATGTCAGTGTACTGTGAGATGGCGAAAGCATTCTGCTTCTCGGTCTTCACGAGTTCCAGGTCCTTTGGGTCAGGGGTCTTACCCTCCTTCTTTGCCTGGTTGATGCGTGACTTCGCCTGGTTGATTTCCAGAAGATTTGCGTTCACGCTACGCATTACGATGCTGTAATTAATCATAGTCGTTTGTAGTATGTTTAGAGTCCTTTGTTTTGCAACTCCCCAGAACGCCCCGTTCCTGCCGTTTTCGGGGTCTTCATTGATGACCGGCGCCTGCCATCTTTTATAACCCGTGTAGGTCTTAATAGAAGACCCGAGCAAGGCACAAAAGGCTGTTCTTTCGATTGCCGGTGCAAAGATACAACATTTTCGGACAGAATGCAAGCTTTTACCCTAACTTTCTATTCCGAAAATGACGTAAGTTTCTGATAGATTATGCTTTCTATCGTTTTCTATCAGAAGTTTATTGCAGAAACATAGCAAAACAGGAAAATACGCATTGAAGGTAGCTGAAGAAACGTGAAAAAGCGGTCATTAAGGTCAAGGTCATTAAGGTCATTAAGAAAATGGGAATCGGTCATTTTGAGCTATAGTATATATAAATATATTTATATATACTATAGGAAAATGTTTTTTCTCCGAAACCTTAATGACCTTGATCTTAATGACCGGATAGAATATTTCTGTTTTAAAGACTTGCAGTAAATAAGGTAACGTCTCGTAATTAGTTGTTTATTACACATTTATACCAGTATATTAAAGTTGCTATTAATGTTTTTATGTATAAGTATAATCTACATTCTCTAGTGCCGGAAATGAGTTCTTATATTGCTTTTTCTCCTCTCTTTACCTCATTCTACCCCTTATTTACCCCTCGAATTTGTCAAAAATACGTCAAGTCTGAGACGGATTTATGTCTGAGGAGGGGCATTTTTCACCCTTAGGAGGGGGGAACATCTTCCTATCCCCCATATTTTGCATTTTTCCGTTAAATAACGTGATAAAATTCTTTGGTTTGCCTGCTTTTTATTATCTTTGCTAGTAATTGACAAATTATTGACGTATCAATAGTTCTGAAAGCTAGAAACTACATAACAATAATGCTGAGATGGAAATGTGTAATCTATTGTTATATAGCTATTTTGTATGTATATTTCGTGTGTAAAGTGAAGTCTGTATGTTGGGTTACGAATAGAATATATATTTACTTTTTAAATCATAGCGCTCGCTTTTTATGCATTCTCCCAATACCTGTTTTCAGCGATGAAAAACGGAAAAATTAGAGTTTCCTGATTACATAACCCCCTTTTTAGCCCATGAATAGCCGATTTTGCCCTTTAATTCATGCCCTAATTGAGCAGCTGAAGGAGGAATATCCATTAGCCACGATTCATGGTCATAATGAATTTGCCAACAAAGCCTGTCCCTGCTTTGATGTGAAGAAGGAGTGGGGCTAACAGATAGGGAACGCGCTGCGTTCCCTATTTATACTCATTTTCCGATGCACCATACGTAACCAACTGAATATCAGTTGTTTAATATATGATTGAGCCATATGGAAGCCGGGCTAAAATGTAAGGATTTTTATCTCCTTAATTATCTGATATTCAGTGCTTTTTAGTCCTACTTTCCTACTTTTTTCAAGTATCTTTTTAAGCCCTTTTCTACGCCTTTCACTTTCCCACACAAATAATGAATGTCATTGATTCTCAATCGGTTAAGTACTAACGTGCTATTTGTGAGCCGCTTTCCTTCTGAATGAAAATGGTGTTGATTATCAGCTACTTACGATTTTCGTATTTTCACTTGAATTCACTTGATTTCATTCATTTTGTATGTCATATATCTTTACAAACACCCATTTTTAGGGGTTGAAGTTTTAACATATTTAACCTTTGTAAACACTCAAAATCTGCATTTTCGTGCTAAAACGTGCTTTTTTATCATTTTTGAGAGGTCGGCTTTTATCTGAATAAATCTGCCATCGTCAGCTGGCATTGAATGTCATCAGAATAGCCGCCCGGCGCAAGTCCATAGGAGGTGATCATCGTGATGAGTACCGTTTTCTCGGTGCCCGTTTCCCTGATGAAGGTCTCCCTTCGGTTGCGGATGCGGTTGTCCTCGCCTTCTATAATAACGTAAGGGGCGTTGGATTATTGCATCGTCTTGATAGGCGATAAAATCAATATATTCTGACATGTTTCTTTCTTTTTGCATAAATAACATTAAAAATCATACATCTTGTAAATGATTAGGGACGATTTTCATCTTTTTTTTGTATTTTTGCTATTCAATGTTGTAGAACGTCAATACAAAAAGAAACGGATAAGAGATATGGATGAAAATAATGTGCCTGAAATGCGTCCGACATTCGAAGAAATTCGAAAAGTGGATGGTAACGGGAAAGAATACTGGAGCTCACGTGATCTTTGTAATGCGATGGGCTATTCGGGATATTGGAAATTTCAGAATGTAATAGACAAAGCAATCAAAGTTGCCAGTGAAAAAGGTATGAATATAGACGAACATTTCAACCATGCGGTTGACATGTTCAAGGTGGGTAATGGAGCGTTTCGCAAGGTCGAAGCTTTCCATCTATCACGTATGGCTTGTATGATCATTTCTGAGAATGCTGATTCAAGGAAGTTATTGGTGAAGCAGGCAAGAGCCTATTTTTCTCAATCCGTATCTACAACAGAACTTATGCAGAACTCTTTGGAATCCAATATCTTACTGTATAAGACTGCACAAGGTGAGACTCGCATTGAAGTGATTTTCAACAACGAAACTTTTTGGATGTCACAGAAAAGGATGGCTGCTTTGTTTGGTGTTGATAGAGCAACTATCACTTATCATATTTCTCAGATTTATGAGTCTGGTGAATTGCAAAGAGAGGCAACTTGTAGAAAAATTCAACAAGTTCAACTGGAGGGAGAGCGTGATGTCGAGCGTGCTCCATTGTTCTACAATCTTGATGTAATCATTGCTGTTGGTTATCGAGTGAACAGCTATCAGGCAACCCAATTCCGTATATGGGCAACCTCTGTATTGAAGGAGTTCATCATTAAGGGTTATGTCTTGGATGATGAACGTTTGAAGCAAGGTAAGCACTTCGGCAAGGATTATTTTGACGATTTGCTGGAACGCATCCGTGAAATCCGCACTTCAGAACGTAGATACTACCAGAAGATAACTGATATTTATGCTGAGTGTAGTGCTGATTATGACGCAAAGGCTGAAAGTACCAAACTTTTCTACAAGATGGTGCAGAATATGATGCATCTGGCGGTTACCAATCATACGGCAGCCGAGATTGTTTATGAGCGAGCTGATGCGGAAATGCCTCACATGGGATTGACTACATGGAAGAAAGCACCGGATGGAAGAGTTCAAAAGTCTGATACGATAGTGGCAAAGAACTATCTTTCTGATGAAGAATTGTCTCAGCTCAACGCAATAACAACAAGTTTCCTGGACCTCGCAGAATCTCGTGCAAGACGACACATCGTTACTACTATGGAGGATTGGAAGAATCGCCTGAAGCTGTTGCTTGAAACAATGGACTATGATGCTAAGAGTAGTGCAGGTAAGGTTTCGCAAGAAGAAGCCAGAGAAAAGGCTTATTCTGAGTATGAGAAATATAAGGTTATTCAAGACCGTTCCTATATCTCGGATTTCGACCGATTCAATAGTGGCAATGATGATGAAACTCCATTGCTTCCATTTGATATTGATCCAAAAGAATAGGGGTTGAGTAGAGTGCTTGAATTATGTCATAGTAGTACCGTCTTATCTTATATAAGAAAAATAACGCAATGAAATGATCAAAATATTTAAAGACAATGAAAAGAATTATCGATAGTACATTAGTAATACTTTCTTTGATGTTGATCTTCGGTTGTAAGGAAAGTAAGGTGGGGCAGGGAAACCCTACCAAAGACAGCATGTCTATTGACACCGATAGTGTGATTTCGGGCAAGGTCTTTACCAAGCAAGATATTGCATCGGAAGATACGCTTAACGCTGTTATAAGAACACAATCTCCCAAGTCCAAGGATTTCGATTTTGAAGTATTTATTATGCGAGGGGAGAAAACTGTACAAATTATACCTTTCTCTTATCCAAAGGACGATACCTTTGACCCAAATGGTGGCCGGAAGGATAGCTGTCTGATGGCTGATGTGACGTTTGATGGCAATAAAGATCTGTTGGTATATTTGGGACAATTCGGAAATCAAGGTGTGGAATATTGGGATGCTTATGTCTGGAATGAAGTCAAGCAGAAGTTCTTGTTTGTTCCATCATTCCATGATATTCCCAATCCTACGCTTAACGAAAAAGAAAAGATTATTGAATCTTTCAGCCGTGGTTCTGCCGTTGATTATGAGTTTGGAAAATGGAAGTTCGAGAAAGGAGTGTTTGTACAAAAAGAACTTCTGTCACACCCTCCGAGAGAGAGTGAATAGTGTTATTCTCCGTCCATCACCACTTCATCTCCTCATTCGGAAGCAACGGAATGGCTCCATAGCGTCCTAAAAGATAACCCTTGCGAACATCTTCACGAGGCTTGAATTCTGCCAAGGATGTAAGATGAGACGCTCCATCCTTTCCCTTCTCGACAAACCAGACTTCATCAGCTCTGATATGGTCGAGGTTGAGCAGGTTACATTCATGGGTGGAGAAGATGAGCTGAGTGTCTCTTCCTGACTCCAGCCCTGAGAAATAGCACTCTAAGATTTTCTGCGAGAGCATCGGGTGCATACTGCGGTCAATCTCGTCGATTAGATAGTCAACTTCATTTTGCTTCAAATCGATGAGCATTGGGATGAAGTCAAGCAACCGGATGCTGCCATCAGATTCTTCGCTCAAATCAAATACTACCTCTGTGCCGGAAGTAAGATTCCGGTGAACAGCCTTTTGCTTGTAAATCTCGTATCCTCCGTTGGCATTCACCTCGAAAAGAAGCATTTCGCCTCCAACTGTGGCAGCCATGCTGTACGCCTTGCCGTTCTTGGCCTTGCTGAGTATGTTGTCAAGTAAATCGGAAGATAAGTTTACTTCCTCTTTTTTGATTTTGTACAGGCGCACGTCTGAAATGCCCGTGTTGAAGTAGGCAAGAAGCGAGCGAGTCGTTTCCTGCAGCTCATCATTGTTTTCAATAAGGAAAGAAATTCCCTGCAGGCGTGTGCTTGGGAAGATGATCTTCAAGCCGTCTGCAAACCAGTTCCTGGCCATGCGTATGGTTTCAAGTCCCTTGCCGTTTCTGCGCACATACTCTGAAAGGAAGCTGAAATCAGAAGGAGTACTGTGGGCGATGAACTTCAGAAGCATGGATGTTTCTTCGTTTCCATCCACCTTGCCAAACGTGAACTCGTTACCGGCAGCTGTAACTTTTCTGGTGAAAACTTCCTTGTCGGTACGGCTGTTGATTTCAAACAGCCATTCCTCCTTAATTCCTCCGACGGTGAACTCCATGCCATAGGCGAAGCACTTACCCTTGGTCTTGAACTCGATTTCTACCTTAGAGTTTTTCTCTTCGGTATCAGCAAGCTTGAAAGGTTCCACCTTGCTTTGCGGAAAGCTTCCATTGGCTATCTGCTGGAGCAGGGCAATGGTCTTGATGACGTTGCTCTTTCCGGAAGCATTGGCACCATAAACGATACCAGCCTTCAGAACAGAAATGTCATCACGCTTCTCTGCACGGGAAACGTGAGACGGATGTGCGTTGCTCTTACCTGCCACAAAGCTGATTTGAGTCTCATCCTTGATGGAATATATATTTTCAAATGTAGCTCTAAGTATCATAACAATGTCTTTTTCTTATTAACACTGATGCAAAGATAAGCTTTTTCTTCGAAAAATGTGTTTGCTAATGTCGAATACTTGCAAAATTCTTGCATGTTTAACACATGTTAGTTGGTTCGTGACTTAGTCTCTTATCTAACCGTTATGATTATGTTCTAGTGTAGTATTACAATAAATGTAAATAAACCTTGCAGATAAAATGGGTTAGATTGCTAGTTAAAAAAAGATAAATATAGGCGCGCATTTCAACCACGTGGTTGAAATGCTCAATTTTGTATTTGCTTGTGATTCTTTAAATTATGACTTTAGAGAATTACCAAAATGGGCAACTTGTAGAAAAATTTGGATAGTTCAAACTGGAGGGAGTTATAATGCCGAATATGCCTTGCTGTTTAATAATTTCTATTCTAATATCGCAGTGAGTCTCACTTCGTCTCTTTGGATCTGCATTTCCGTAATGCCATAGGGTGACTTATTATTCGTTTAACGATTGAGCTTTCATTGAATAGTAGAATATGTGTCAATGTTTAACCAAGTTCAATGTAAAATGGCCACGATTCAAACACTTATTGGTATTCTGATGTGACATTTTTTCTTTTTATAAAAGAAAACGCCGGAAAAAGTTGGTGGTTTCGAAATATTTCATTATATTTGCAATTAAAAATATTAAAAGCGGAGAATATGGATTTGACTCATAATATTATTGAATACGTAAACTGCTGCGTTGGCGCTTTTGCGAATCGTTTTAAGCTTTCTTCGGCAGATTCGTACGCCTATTTGCGCAGATTTAAAGGAATAGACTTCCTTGTTGATTGCTATGCGGCTGAGCATACTCTTTCTATAGAGGATGCTGTGGAGGATATTGCCATATTATGTCAAAAGAATGGAGGACGATTAGGATGCTAAAACTATATCATGGTAGCAATGTCGTGATAGATAAAATAGATTTATGTCTTTCACGAAAAGGCAAGGATTTTGGATGTGGATTTTATCTGAATCCAAATGAATCGCAAGCAAGGGAAATGGCAGTTCGTACTGCTCAAAGACTGCAGGAGGGAACACCTGTGGTTAATGCTTACTTGTTTGATGACAGCTTGCTTATGGAAGATTCAACGGTTTTATCCGTAAAAGTCTTTGAAGATTATTCTGAAGAATGGGCAGAATTCATTTTGATGAATAGAAGGAATATGACTTCTACGTCTGCTCATCCTTACGATATAGTTATTGGTCCTATTGCAGACGATACGGTTGGTCTCCAAATGCGTCGCTTTATTCAGGGCTATATCAGTATTGACAGAATGATTGAAGAATTGCGTTTCAAAAAGCCTGCAGTTCAGTATTTCTTTGGAACAGAAAAAGCTGTTAGTTACTTAAAGAAGATTTGATTATGAATGAAGATATTCAGTTTCAGATAGAATGCCTCTCTACAGAATTGGTTGAGATGCTGATGCAGAAGTATGGATGGGATATGAAGAAAGCTCTGGATGAGCTGTATTCTTCAGAAACCTACAAGCGCTTGTGTAATCCTGCCTGTGGCTTGTATTACGAAGGAGCAGTGTATGTTTTCTCTTATTTGGAGAATGAGATGGAAACTGGAGTTGTAAAATAATGGTAATAGTGAACGCATGCGTTCACTATTTGTTTTTCTAATTACAATTGAAGAAAGGAATTTAATTCTGAGAATATGGCAATCAAGGAAAAGAATGGAAATACGTTCCCTCATGAGCTATTCAAGGTTGGTGACTTGGTCACATTCCAATGGGATGATACGTTGAAGGATGGTATTGTCTTAGTTGTAGATGCTTATGGTACATTTGAATCTCCCAATATTCCTTCTTATGATATTATGGTAGAGAATGAGAATATGTTGTATAAGCATGTAAAATGCGATTTGGTAAAATCGAAAATCTAAAGATAATGTGTCGATAAGTCGTGGAAATCTATCGTTTTTCAATAGATTTCCACGACTTATCGGTATGTATTGCAGGAGTTGGTTATTAGTATGCAATATTTCTAAAGGCAAAAATAACCAACAAAAGATAAGTGGTAGATTAAGGTTCTAACACCCATCTTGATTCTTTTCCAGTTGGACCTATTGCCGATTCGTTAGTAATATAGGTCAGACCAAACTTAGTTTTAGTTTTCATTGCCTTGCGAATAGAGTACATTATTTGTTCTATCGTAAAACCGCATTTAGGATAATCTTGAAGAGCTAATTCAACCGCACACTCTTGAGCTATACCTGCATTGCCATTGGTATAGTAGCTTACTACCTGTTCGTCTGTAAGTTCGTCCACGGAATTGACAGAACATTGTTTAAGATATTCTTGTATATTCATATTGATAAATTCTTTTTTTCAATTACACAATCCTCTGGTACGTAAAGCTTCCATCGACATAAATAGGTGTCAGAATCGCCTGTTGAGGTTAGACGTTTGGTGTGCAAGGCACCTTTCGAGCGGCACGTTTCTATGAATTGGTCGCTTATGTGATGATGCTCTTTGCTATGCTCCAGGATGAATCCTACCTTTTGATAGAGGAATGCTTTATTGTACAATGCCAGATACTTTTCGAGTTTTGGCTCATCAAGCAGTGATATTCCTTCCATGCAATGAAGCAATTCCTCAATGCCTCCAGCACGTTCTATACGGTCGCAGCAGTCTATGACTGTTCGTTCCAAATCAGTTACACGTACATAAGGATTTCCCTTGGGAGTTATAACGCCATTTTCCGCAGTTGGTTCAAAAGGGGCTGCACAGTACACAAAGTCTATTCCTTCAAAAGCAAAATCTTTGAAACGGCTTTTGCTGCCAACATAGGCATTGTAGAAAGGTTGGTGAGCAACTCCATGTAATTCAAGGGCTGTGTGCCAACCAACATATGAAGATTCTGAAATCTTGGAACTCAACTCGAACTTGTCACACATGGGAGCATCTGTCGATGGATCAATGGTGACGTACATGTTTCGTCTAATGGGCTTCAGAACCTTCTGCGATTGCCATCGGGATATGGCCGTGGATGTTCCTGCATGAGACAATTTCATTTCACGCATCACATCTTCAAAGTTGAAGATCCTCATCTTGTATAAAGGCGTAAAAGTTGCCATTTTTGCATCGAAGTATTTATATATGAATAACTTTGTGCAAAAATAGCAACTTTTCTTCAAATATCCTAATATTTAAGCAAGAAAAACGAATTATTATACTATTTTCAGAATAGGTCAACGAATGGTGTCAACCTTGCTCCATTTCGTATAACTATTCTTGCATTTCAGCAAGGAAAAATAGATTTTCCCAAATTCCTTGATTATATGTTAATAAACAAGTTTATTTCGGCATATATACATATATGGTTTTCTTAAACTTGTAAACTTCCTGGTTTAAACGGTTGTAAGAGGGTAGAGGTTTACTATTTGAGTTTGAAAGAACATGTATATATACATGGGTAAACTTAAACCTTAAACTTGTATGCGCCGTAAGCTTTGCCTTGGTTGCTCTTTAGCTGGTTCAGGGCTTTACCTTCTTCTTCTCCTTGCTGAAAGCCAGTTTTCCTTTTAGATAGACAATAGCTTCATGTCACAAAAAAATGTCGTTTTTGTGACAAAATCATTAGCTTGCATCTTGTCTCAGGCATCATGCTTCTCTACTCAGCTTCCCTCTACATGCTGATGCTTACCCTTGGCAGTCATAGGCCTGATTGTTCTGTCCTTGGCTTAACCTTATTCATGTTCATGATGAAGTTTGAGTTTTCCAGCCAGTCTCTTGAACTTATAAGCCATATAGAGCAACCAGTTTGCTTGAACAAACATCGAGGAGGATGCAGCTTTCCTTTACCCAACCAACTGCAGATATTTTCTATTCATCCTTTTCATTCATATTTTTGGACGAAGCATCCACACTTACTTTTTCCGCTGCAAAGTTAGTGCAAGCCACATTTCTGCAAGTACCAGGTGCCTTATTCTCTGATTTTTTTCAAAAACTTTTCCGTCTGCTGCTCATCCAAAAAACTTTTCCTGCCCAAGGGTGAAATAATTCGATAATTCCTTGCTTCCTATGTTTTCCTTGCTAACTCTGATAGCATCGTAAAAAATAAATGTTTCACTTCTAAAAATATTGAATTATGAAAAAGATGGAAAATTCTTTCGCAGTAACTGGTTTCGTAGGTAAGGATGCAAGCATCCATCAGTTTACAACAGCAAGCGTAGCTCGCTTCTCACTGGCCATCAGCCGCAATGAGAAGAATGGCGATGAAAACTCTCGCACTTCTGCCTTCATGAATGTAGAGGCTTGGCGCAAGAACGAGAACACCTCTTCATTCGACCGTCTGGTCAAGGGAGCACTCCTCACTGTAGAGGGCTACTTCAAGCCAGAGGAATGGCAGGATGCCGAGGGAGTCAAGCACAACCGAGTGATTCTCGTAGCCACCAAGTTCTATGAAGCTGTAGAGAAGGAGAACACTCCTGATTCTCAGCAGGGCAAGATCCAGAAGGATAAGTAAATTCTTCTCTCCAGATGATAGAGCGGCCTTCGGGTCGCTTTTTTTGTGCTTATACTTTTCCTTGCTGAAAGGGAAGACCTGTTATAAGGAGATTCTTGCAGGATTGATAATCCCTCAGCATCTTGTCATTCACTCTTTTATTTTGTTATTTGATCCATATACCAAACCTTATCTCCCCATCCTTCGCCAAAGAGAGCAGGAGAGAGGGATGCTATAAAATACTGAGCCTTGTTGTTGAGATGAGTGAACATAGTGACCAGCTTGAATTGCCATTCAATATCAAGTGAGTACGTAGGCTCATCTATCATTACGATGGCTTCGTTTCCATTTAGCAGGAACACTCTCAGCAAAATCAATAGAATTTGCTTTTCGCCAGAAGACAGCGCTTCTACAGGTAATATTCCATTGTCTGTAAAAACAGTAAACTTGCTGCCTTCTATTTCGATGCGTTTGCCAGTTATGGCAAAGAAATCATTTATGACCTTCTGAAAATCAGCTATCTTGGCTTTCATTTCAATTCTTTTCTCCTCTGAACTATCTAGCATAGACATGCGGAGGTTCATGAGTGAAGGTCCGGTCTTCATGTCATATATATAGTAATCCAACTCCTGCGATAGGGCTTTGCTTGTCTTGCGCTTGTCTCTCATTGCAATGTTGTCAATGGAAGGAAGATAGATTATGTGATCTTTGCTTTCTTTATCTTCTGCTAAAGATTGATATAGATTTCTCAGGAATGTGGTCTTGCCACTTCCATTGCTTCCCATAATGATATTAACATCAGAATGTGGCTGAAACTGAACGTGTAGATTATTCCAGATTTCAACATCTATATAATTCAATATTATCTGTTTCATACTTCAATATATTTTCCAGGATTGAATGATTCATGTTCCCCATGAAATACATATCCCAGCTGATTTGACACACAGTTGGTATTGCCTATCTTCACATCCACGTTGTAGTGAGAGTGACCGAATATCCAGTAATCTATGCCGCTATTCTTGATGTACTCTTCCAATTCCACCGTGAAGGCACTATTAGCTTGACTGTCTGCGAACTTGGGACATTGCATCTGGAAAGACGGAACATGATGTGTGACAACTATCTTTCTTCTGGCCTTGCTGCATGAAACAGCATCTTTCAAGAAAGACAGGCATCTTTTATGTTCACGGTTGAAGTCTGCAAACGTTAGAAGATCTCCATTGAAGATGATGCGTCGGAAGTCGCTTATGACTTGTTCTGTATAGTATGCCTCCTTCAGTGGAATTTTAGACCACAATGTTGTTATGAAGAGGTCGATGTCTCCTATGTGTACAACAGCATTGTAATAGCTGTGAACATTGGGACGTATTTCAAGACAAAAGCCATCGTTAAGCTTGGCAATGTCATAGTATTTGTAGAACTCATGGTTGCCCATGCTGGCTATGACTTGCTGATAGTTCTCAGAAGCCCAGTCCCAGAAGGGATGCTTGGAATAGTTCTCGTCTCCCAGGTAGCCGATGTCTCCAGCCAGAACGAGAATATCTCCTGTTACTTGCAGGGGATTCTCCTTCAGAAATCTCCAGTTTTCGGCAAACTCCAGGTGGAGGTCTGATGCATATTGTATTTTCATAATTGTTCTGTTGTAAATAATTCGTCTAATTGTTCCAATAAAGCCTCGATGAATGGTGAATTCTGATCAAGAGAAGTAGGCTTCAAAAGCCTCACGAAATTCTCTAATCCTTCCATTGTCTTTCAGACGAAGGAACTATCGCTCGGCAGAATGATATAAACATCATTCTGCTCTCGCTTAACCGTTCCATTCTATTTCATTAATTAAACGTTCAACTTCTCCTTCCACTCGTGGGTCTTCATCTTCACTCAGTGAAATGGCCAATGATAATCTGTCCACCCATTCGGCTTTGGTACCAATGGCGGTGACAGGTGGGTATTTCCATGCCTCAATGATGATGTTGCCATCAAATTCGTTAGGACGCACCAAGGCCCCTGATGATTTGAATTCCCGGAGTTGTTTGACTGGCATCATGATCATCCTTTCTGAATCAGGATTCAGCCATGTATAATGTGCAAGTGCATTGATTCCGCATCTTGGGAAAGAATCGTTAGAAAGCAGATCGTCACAGAAGATGCGTTCTTCTACAGGATTGAGAAGGTAAGGCTGGGCTTGTTTCCACAGTTCCTTTCCCTTCTTGTCGAAGTGAACGACCTTTCGCTTAGATCCATCGGATACTTTCTGGCAAAGTCCCAAGTCTTCAAGGCAGGTTATTCCAAGCGTAATGCTTGCATAGGAATATGGAATTTTATCCTCCATGTCACGTGCAGCCAATCCTTCAATACTCTCTATCTGCAGATGATAGAGAAGCAGGTATTGGGCTACTGGTGACAGAGCCTTAGCCTGTTTGGTCTTGCGGATGCGCTCATTAGCCAGAAGCATAGGCAAATGAACGTATTTGTCCGAGACAATGAAATAAACATCTTTGTCTATGAGTCTCTGCCTTTCATAAGCTGGGCAGGTTGGCAGAAGGAATACGACAGGAAGCTGGAACAGTGAAGCGAGATTGCTTGCTGTAATGGCCAAACTTCGTGGTGGAGCTACCTTTCCTTTAGGTTCGGCGAAAAGTAAGGACATACCGTGGTATTCGCCATCGAAGAACTTGTATGCAAGTGAATCTCCAATGGTGACACCTTTCATCTGCGCCTTCTTCCGTTCTTGCAGCTGTATAGGTCTTCCTAATATGATGACATCATTTTTCATTTTAATCATTCTGCTTCATTTTAATACCCTATTAAAACGATGCAAATATATTAAAATAAACTGGTAATACCAAAGTTTTTTGCATTTTTTATGCAGAAAGGTTAAAATGTATGCAAAAACCAGATTTTCTTTGAGATAAACATGGTTTTTCCCAAATAAAATAGTATTTTTGTACTTACATAAATATACGTAAAATATAAGATAGAGCCGTGATGCGGCTTAGCAATATAGTAACAATGAAATATATTTGGTTGATTATCTTTCTGATATTGCCGATAGTCGGTGTTCTTTATACCGCTTGGCGAATGTGGCATTTACTGCCTTTTTCCATTGCCATGAAATGGGTGGCAGTGGGAGTTTTAGTTGTATGGTTCAGCACCATATTCATCGCCTTTTCGGGAGCGTTAGAGAAAATGCCACTTTTTGCGGCAACAGCAGTTTATGAAGTGGGCTTTTCCTTCATCTTCATCCTGTTGTATCTGGTAATGCTGTTCCTCGTGCTCGACGTTGGACGCCTTGTTCATATAGTGCCTAAAGCTTGGCTATTTGACAATGGTTATACTTCCATCGGCATTTTTGCCTTCATGCTGCTGATTTTCGGCTATGGCAGCATACACTATAATAATAAGGTGAGAGAACAGATTGATATCAAGACCGATAAGGCTATCAGCTTAGATCAGAAGAGTACAAAGATTGTACTTCTTAGCGATCTTCATCTCGGTTATCACAACCGCCGTTCTGACTTTAGAAAATGGGTGGACATGATCAATGCTGAGCAGCCCGACCTCATATTGATTGCTGGAGACATCATAGACAACAGCGTCCGTCCTTTGATGGAAGAGAACGTAGCTGCAGAGTTTCATCGTCTGACAGCCCCTGTCTATGCTTGTCTTGGCAACCATGAGTATTACAGCAACCAACCAAAGGCAAGGCGATTTTATCGCGAAGCAAGCATTACGTTGCTGCAGGATAGTGTAGCAAAGATAGGCAATCTGTGCATCATCGGCAGGGATGACCGCACGAATATGCAGCGTAAATCCCTGGCTATGATTATGGAAGAGGCAAGAAAGAAGGGCTTTATTTCTGACTTGCATCATGGGAAATCTTCGGATGAATTTTTCATTCTTCTCGACCACCAGCCTTATCATTTGGAAGAGGCAGAACAAAACGGCATTGACTTCCAGTTCAGTGGTCACACCCATCACGGACAGGTTTGGCCTGTCTCCTGGATTACCGATGCTTTATACGAGAAAGCCTATGGCTCACTTCAAAAAGGCAACACCCAATATTACATCAGTTCGGGTTTGGGAATCTGGGGTGGAAAATTCCGCATTGGCACTCAGTCAGAATATGTAGTGCTGACAATTGAGCATAAGTAAAATATAAAATCAGTGAATTAATAAAGAGCGGCCTTCGGGTCGCTTTTTTTATGCTTATACTTTTCCTTGCTGAAAGGATTGTCCTGTTATAGGAGGATTTCATTCATCGACTTCTGGGAATCGGTAAGAATTCTGTTGCGAAGGTAACGGTTCTGTCTTATCTTTACAAGGTCAGGGCGTTGCTTTGCTGAAAAATCTCCACACCATTCGGGTAGTATTTTGCAGACAAAACCTTGTATGGATAGCCATAACACCTTCTGAATGCAACATAATTTTTAACCATCCCCGAAGTAGTTGATCTACGAAAGGGAGATAAAATCAGATGGCATTATGACAACAATGAAATCAATTCTCAGCCGACTTACCCAGGCAGTGAGCGGCACAGACAAGGAGCTCTTCAATGAGCAGGAGTTGAACCAGTTTGCTTCATTCTATCTTGACAAGTGGGATGAAAACACAAGCGAGGACGTGGTGGCAGAGTCTTTCGTGGACTATTGGTGGAACACCGACAGGGCTTGCAGACGATGCTCGGAATGTGGCAAGCTGATGCGTGAGGGTTATTGCGCTGACATGGGAGTAGCCTACTATTGCAGCAAGGAATGTCTGCATAGCGACTTCACGGATGAGGAATGGGCAGAGGAATGTGAATCCAACGACCAGAGTTATTATACAGAATGGTAATCAAATAAATATACAAGACAATGGCTAATCAGGCAACAACGACCTATAAGGTCACAGGAACCAAAAAGGCAGTAAGCAACCTTTGGAACACCCTTCTGCGCATGGAGGTGAATAGCAGGAACATCTGGCTGGATGACCTTGCCAAGCACTATGGAATCGACTATCAGAAGAAGCACATCAGCGTGCGTGGTCACATCTACTGGGCAGAGTATGAGGAGGATGAAGACACCAATCTTCTTTCCTTTGAGACCGAAACTGCCTGGGACGCTTGCAATAACCTCTTCTTTGAGATAAATCGACTCCTGGATGATGAACTGAGCATTTCCTACAGATGCTGCGAGTGTGGATGTGAGGTCTATTACACTCACGATGAAGGCGATTACTTTCCCGAAGAATGCTGCGTCAGCGCATCCGGCGAACCATTCGAGGATTGTTGTGATGATGTTTGCGGCACTATCGGAGAAGCCATCAGGGAATGGATTTCCAAGACCGGTATTGAGCAGGGAGAGCGAACTGATGAGCAGATGATGGACTTCATCAATGAATATGAGTATGAGGACGATGACACTTATTTCTACATCCGAACCTTCACATTTGAATAAATGACTCCTCAAATCCTGACGTTTCCCCTGACACTTTGGGTTGTTAGGGGAAGCGTGAAGGAACTCTCGCCAGATACCCGTACCTTTGTACACGTTAATACATGTAGCCACGTACACGTGGAGCCATGTACACAAGAATACGTTAATACATATATACAAAAGATTTTATATTATGTCATTGAAAATCATTACATTCGCCAATCATAAAGGTGGCGTTTCGAAGACCACCTCTACAGCCTCCATCGGGGCTTGTATGGCACGTATGGGCAAGAAAGTCCTGCTCATAGACCTTGACGGTCAGGCAAATCTTACCCTGTATTTCATCCCGAATGAAGATGAAGTGCAGGCAAGTATCTTTGACTCTCTGGTTGATGGCGCACCCCTGCCAGTGAAGCACATCAGGGAGAACCTCGACCTCGTTCCTTCCTCCCTCGAAATGGCAAGCGCAGAGATTGCTTTGACCAATCTCCTGGCAAGAGAACAGCTGCTGAGCCGACTGCTCGAACCTGTGAAGCAGAACTATGACTACATTCTCATAGACTGTCCTCCATCTTTGGGAATCGTCACCACAAACGCTTTCCTTGCAGCTGATGAAATCATCGTTCCGATGACTCCCGAACTGCTTCCTCTGAAAGGAATGAGAATGCTCGATTCCTTTGTCTCTACATTGCAGCGAGTGAAGCCGATCCTCAGACTGGGAGGAGTTTTCATCGCCAGATTCAACCATCGCAAATTAAACAAGGTGGTTGAGCAAGCTGTGAAGTCCCGTTATGAGACTGTCACCATGAAGACTCGCATCCGAGAAAACATCGCCCTGGCAGAATCGGCAGGCAGCGGTCAGAGCATCTTTGAATACGACCCTCAGTCGAACGGAGCGAAGGATTATCAGGCATTGACAGAAGAAATTATTTCACGTAATCAATAAAGACTATGGCAAAGAAGAATATGGACATTCTGCTTGGCAACATTCTCGGTAAGGCTGCCATTCATCCTCAGGACAGATTTGACAAGTCTCCTGGGGACTCGAAGGAAGAACGAAATGAAGTTAAAAGCCCTCAGACAGAGAGCGATTCGCCCAATGATGAACCATGGCGACATTTCTCCTTTATCTGCTCAAAGGAACTCGTTGACAAGGTTCAGAGCATCGCCCGAAAGGAAGGTTTCACCATCCGCTCGTTCATGGAATACGTCATGAAGCAAGGCGTTGAAGCTTATGAGTCGAAATATGGTAAGGTCAAGAAAATCAGGACTAAAACCATCCGGGAAGTCATGTAGAAAGTGTGGATGTGTAGCCATGTACACATGAATACATTGATACATGTGTACGTTGATACATGTCCACATGTGGATATGAATACAATGAAATTAAATAACATCAAAAACGAAAAGTCATGAAAATGAAAAAGTATCTTTCAATCGCCATCCTTCTGATGATGATGGCTTCACCTGTAGTATTCACCTCTTGTGGCAATGATGACCCGATGGAGGAGGTCGAGAGTCCGGAAACAAAACTGGACGTTTGGACAGAGCCATTCCACATCATGGGTGCGAATGTGGATGAGGTCAAGAGCTATATGGCTCAATCCATGAAGCGTTACCGCCAGGTAGCTGAGACTTCCGGTGACAACATACAGTTGACCTATATGACTGGGCAGGGTAGTGAAGGCGTTCTTTACAGCTTCTCCCGTCTTGACGGTTCTCTTTATTCTGTCATTGATACGGAGCGAAGTGTGAACCGTGGGCTTGTCATTGACTATCTGAAGAAGCACTACACGTTTGTTTCTGCTGATGAAGCCAGCCTGCAGTATTGTTTCACCAACCAGGACAAATCCATGGTGATTACAACCATGAAAATTTCAGATTCCTATTTCAATGTGAACTATTCATTGGTTTATTGATTGGGAAAAATAAGATTTCCACCATCAGAACTTCGTGCTCTGGTGGTGGTAGTTTTAGATGTCTGTGCGTGCTTGAAGGAGCATCCTGCTCTTTGTTTTGCTAAATAATAATAAAAATAACGTCTGGTGGATATAAAGCAAGTTTTATTTCTTATATTTGCAATCAAATTACAAATATCGAGGTTAAAATGGTTTTAGAGATACGTTTAAGCAATATGTTCTCGTTTCGAGACGAGGTGACTTTGGACTTGCAGGCTGCCAAGATTCAGACAAAGAAGGCAAGGGAGCTTGAAGGTAATCTGTTTTCCGTGGATGGAGAACAGATGTTGAAGAGCGTTGCCTTATTTGGAGCCAACGCTTCGGGTAAAAGCAATGTGATTAAAGCCATCAGAGCTTGTGTGAACATGGTTCGTTCATCACATAATTATAATGTTGACACCAGGTTTGCCATCTCACCTTTCAAGTTTGAGGATTATGCCAACAAGCCAAGCTCTTTCTACATCCGTTTCCTGCTGAATGGAGTAGAGTATGAGTATTCCTTCTCCTTTATGCATGATGAAATCATCACCGAGACTTTGTACTATTATCCGAATGGTCGCAAGTCGCTGGTATTCAGGCGTGATGAAAGCAGAGGAACAGAGAAGAAAGACATCTATGAGTTTAAGACAGTTATCAAGCGTCCTTTCGATGTAGCTGACAATACATCGAAGAAGACACTCTATATTTCTCGTGCCAGTCAGATGGACAGGGAAATAGCCCAAAAGATTTTCCTGTTCTTCTGCAATGACATCGTGCTTGATTATCAGGTGGCTAACATTGATTCTCTGGATAATTTGTTCAAGGAACGAAAGGAGCAGATGCTGGAGGTGTTGAGAACGGCAGATAGCGACATCATTGACTTCAAGATTCAGAACAATGCCATCACGACTTTTCATCGTACCAACCCTTCCGTTGCGTTTGATTTCGAGACGGAAGAGTCGGAGGGAACCAAGACTTTGTTCCGGATGATGGTGAGGATGATTGGTATTATCCATGAAGGTAAGATGCTTCTTGTCGATGAGATAGACAACAGTCTCCATACCCAGCTGGTTGAATTTGTGATAGGTATGTTCAATCATAGCAACCATGCCCAGCTCATCTACACCATTCATAACACCCATTTGCTGAACACCGATTTTCAGCGAAGGGATCAGGTGTATTTCGTGAACAAGCGAGAGGATGGAAGCAGTGATTTGTATTCTCTGTTTGATTTCAAGGATTTCCGGGACACGCTGGATATGGAGAAGGCTTATCTGCAGGGACGCTTTGATGCTATTCCTACTATATCTAATCTCACTATTTAGCTTATTATGAAACGTTTTACTTATCTTCGTACATAAATTATAAATATATGGCACAGATGAATCTTACTCCATTGGATGATGTGCTTGACAAGCACTTTGGAAAAGTTGGTACTCCGAAACGTGACGCATTTGAGAGTGACGTGGACGAAGCTTTACACGCTTACCGCTTGGAGCAAGCCGTTAAGAATACTCGTATAGAGCAGAACAAGCCTCTCGATTAGAAAAATGTTACTATTTATAAGATACGTTTAAACGAAAGACTGCGATATAAAATAAATAAGATGAAAGAATTATTGGGTATTATATTATTGACATTATTGGTAGTGCTTGGTTCGTGCAACTCCAATACAAATGTGTCTCTTATGGAAACTTCTCCGCAACTATTTGGTGTACGCCAAGTAAGCTCAGGTAATCCTGACTATAGAAATAGAGAGTTGTTCATAAACGAATTGGAAAAAAAGTGTAAATATCCTATTGAGTTTCAAAAAAATAATTTGGAAGCATACGTTGCTGTTGAATACAAGACAGACCAACGAGGATATATTGTAAAAAAAAGAGTGGTTGCTTGCGACAACAAAAAATTCAAAAAGATAACATTGGATATATTCGACGAAGTTAAAACTCTCAAAATAGCCACTACAGAGAAAATAGATACAATCTACTTCCAATACAAGATACAAGGTTCACCAACTTTAATCCATTCAAAAGTAGATGTCAAGATTATCGGCTATGGCAGCAATAATAAATCAATTTTAATGAAGTAACGGGGGTGTAATTTAAACTGTGTCAAGGCTTGTTCTTAACTTTCATTCCCACTC
>OBHX01000017.1_pt1 | contig 146582 bp, 144 predicted proteins | sample 1519331 | NCBI WGS metagenome assembly OBHX01 (sample SAMEA2602897, study PRJEB22501) | metagenome
CTTGCTGGCTTGCAAACCAATGCCGGTGCGGGCGTTGAATGGGTTGCCGGAATCGGTCATCCAACTTTTGTGTGGGATGACAATAACATCCCCGCTGATTACACAGCTGTCGATGCAGCCATCGCAAGGGCAACGGCTCTTGATAGCAGCCTTTATACAAATTATTCTGCGGTAGAAGATTCCATTAACTCTGTTGACCGAGCAAAAAGCAAAGCCCAGCAAACAGAGGTTGATGCAATGGCGAAAGCTATTGAAGATGCCATTGCTACCCTGCAATACAAGGATGCTGATTACACAAAGGTTGACGAAGCCATTGCCAAAGCAAACGCTTTGAAGAAGGATGACTACAAGGATTTCACCGGCGTGGAAGCCGCTGTGAATGCTGTGACCCGTGGTAAAAATATTACGGAGCAGACCGAAGTTGATGCAATGGCGAAAGCTATTGAAGATGCCATTGCTGCCCTGCAATACAAGGATGCTGATTATACTAAGGTAGATGCAGCCATTGCCAAAGCAAATGCACTGAACAAGGATAACTACAAGGATTTCTCCGGTGTGGAAACCGCTGTAAATGCTGTGACCCGTGGTAAAAATATTACGGAGCAGACCGAAGTGGATGCAATGGCAAAGGCTATTGAAGATGCAATTGCTGCCCTGCAATACAAGGACGCTGATTATACTAAGGTAGATGCAGCCATTGCCAAAGCAAATGCACTGAACAAGGATAACTACAAGGACTTCACCGGCGTGAAAGCCGCTGTCAAAGCTGTTGTCCGTGGTAAAAATATTACGGAGCAATCTGGAGTAGACAAGATGGCAAAGGCTATCGAAGATGCCATTGCTGCCCTGCAATACAAGGACGCTGATTATACTAAGGTAGATGCAGCCATTACCAAAGCAAATGCACTGAACAAGGATGACTACAAGGATTTCTCCGGCGTGGAAACCGCTGTCAAAGCTGTTGTCCGTGGTAAAAATATTACGGAGCAATCAGAAGTAGACAAGATGGCAAAGGCTATAGAAGATGCGATTGCTGCTCTTGAGAAAAAGCCTGCCAGTACCAAACCGGGAACATCCGATAAGAGTCCGCAGACCGGCGATACAAGCAACCTTGCTTTGTGGATTGCCCTGTTGTTCATCAGCGGCGGTGCAGCCATCGGCACAACGGTTGTAAGCAGAAAGAAAAAGTACAACAGATAATTGAATAGCGTTCCCTTGCTCCATCTTCCGAGCAAGACAAAAGCGTCGTAGAAATACGGCGCTTTTTTGTTACCCGGAAACGACAAACAGCGGCTTTTGAATGGTGGACGGTAAGGATACCGCCGCTAAAACAAAGCCACTCATATCGAAAGAAAACGCCCAAAATCGCCCCAAAACTATACAGTGGGAAACGGTTTTGGGCATTTCTGCACCAAAGGGTGCATATGAGAGAGTTTCTTATTCAGGGCAGTTATATGCCGAGAGCAACAAAGAATTTGTTCAAACGATTACCGATAGTTCCCACAAAACAGTGAAAACTTATTCCTATGACGATATTAAAAAAATGACAGAATAGAACAAATAATAAAAACCCTTTGAGAATTTTTTATTCTTCAAAGGGTTTTGCTATATTCTATAATCAATTTGACTTTATATAAGTGAAAATTTATAATTATGGCAGTTATTTGAATTGCCTATTTTTTAAAATAAAAATAAAAAATAGCGAAAAATATTGTGAAAATGCCATATGTTAATTTGTGTTGCTTGTGGCAACAGGGGGTTTGGTGTTTAATGATAGTATCAAACTCAGGGAGGCACAAGTTATGCTAAAAGACAACATTAAAAATTTACGAAAAGAAAAAGGACTTTCACAAGAAGAACTTGCAATAAAGCTAAATGTGGTAAGGCAAACTGTATCAAAGTGGGAAAGAGGTCTTTCGGTACCGGACTCAAGTATGCTGATTACTTTAGCTGAGGAGTTGGACACTTCCGTAAATGTTTTGCTTGGTGAAAGTGTAGAGGATAAAACTTTAAATGATGATGTAGATATAAAAACTATAGCTGAAAGACTTGAAGTGATTAACCTACAACTAGCAAGAAGAAGTGAAATGAAGATTAAGTTAGTTCGTTGGATACTTATTTTGTTGTGCATTGTTATTGTTGCAGTTTTTATTGCTTTTGGAATTATGCAAAGTGATTATTTAGGTTGGAATTTTAATAATCCTGAATTGGCAGTTGCCGGAACTTTGTTGCATGGCTTTGAATTTGTATTTGTAAGAATTGCACCATTTGCTTTTATTGCATCTGTAATCGGAATTGTATTCACATATAAAAGAATATAATTTTTAGTTAAAAATAGCCCTTTGAGAAAATCAAAAATTCTCAAAGGGCTTTGTTATATCTCTCATATTTAATTGACTTTGATTAAGTGTTGATATACTTCAAAAGTTCAATTTTGAAATTAATATCGCTGTGAAAAAATATTTATTGACAAAATTTAATGTATGCGTTACCATAAAATGTAAAAATAATACAAAGTTCTAAATGTGAACTAAAACGATATTTTATAAATAAAGTGTGCTACATAGAAAACCCATAACAATAAAGATTACATTATAAAATAATTAATGAAAACAAATGGTGATAAAATGAGTAAATTAAAAAAATATATATTGATTTATTAAATCAAATGTGTAAAATGAATATGTAATTGAAATGGGTAGTTCGGTTATGAATTATCCTTTATTTTATAAAGAGGTTGTTATGATTAGAAAAGCAGTAGTAGAGGATTTACATTATATTAAGGAAATTTATAATGATGCAGTTCGCAATTCAACTGCAACATTTGACATTACAGAAAAAGGTGATGACTTTTTCAAGACTATGTTTGATGAGCATAGTGGCAAAAGAATTTTTTATGTTTATGAAAAAGATAACAAAGCAGTTGCCTATGTTACACTTTCAAAATTCAGTCATAGAGATGCCTATGATACAACAGTAGAACTTTCTGTTTATGTTAATAAAGATTATAGACATCAGCATATTGCCACAGAATTAATGGAGTTTGCCATTAATTTTGCAAAAGAATGTAATGACATATATACAATAGTTTCCCTGATTACAGATGAAAATAAGGAAAGTATCCATTTGCATAAGAAGTATGGCTTTCGGTTTTGTGGCAAAATCCAAAAAGCCGGTGTAAAATTTAACCGTGACCTTAATGTTGACATTTATCAGTTGATATTTTAATAAAAATCTCATTTTGGAAAAAGAAGATAATTGAAATTGTATTCATAATATGATAGAATACATATGTATAGTAACTATTGTTAGACAGAGTGTGGCTTTTGCTTAGAAAAGCAAAATATTCATACAAAACTTTAGATGTACATAAAGATAAATTTTTATATAAAGAAGGTATATTATGCGTTCAGATTTAATTAAGAAAGGCCCTACAAGAGCACCTCACCGTTCTCTTTTAAAGGCTATGGGTATTACAGAAAGTGAAATGAAAAAGCCTTTCGTTGCAGTTGTTTCAGCTAAGAGTGACTATATCCCTGGTCACAAGCACTTAGATGATATTGCTGAAGAAGTAAAGGCAGGTATTCGTAATGCCGGTGGTGTTCCATTTGAATTTAACACAATCGGTGTTTGTGACGGTATTGCAATGAACCATAAGGGTATGAAGTATTCTCTATGCTCAAGAGAAATCATTGCTGACTCAATTGAAATTATGTTAACTGCTCATCCACTTGACGCAGTTGTATTTATCCCTAACTGTGACAAGATTGTTCCCGGTATGCTTATTGCTGCTTGTAGAATGAATCTACCATCAGTTTTCGTTAGTGGTGGTCCAATGCTACCCGGTGAAAAAGACGGTGTTAGATATGGTCTATCCGAAATGTTCGAGTATGTTGGTGCTTGTGCTAGTGGTAAGATTACAGAAAAAGAACTTGCTGAATATGAAGACAGTTGTTGTCCAACTTGTGGTTCTTGTTCAGGTATGTACACAGCCAACTCAATGAACTGCCTAACAGAAGCTATTGGTATGGGTCTACCATTTAACGGTACAATCCCAGCAGTATATGCCGGTCGTAGAAGACTTGCTAAGACTGCCGGTGAAAGAGTAATGTACCTACTAGAAAATGACATTAGACCAAAGGATATTATCACAAAGAAGAGTTTTGAAAATGCTCTAACTTGTGAAATGGCTCTTGGTTGTTCTTCAAATACAGTTCTACACCTACTAGCTATTGCTTATGAGGCTGATATTCCTGTAAACATTGAAGTAATTGATGAGATTTCTAAGAAAACTCCTCAGATTTGTAAGCTAAACCCAGCAGGTAAAATCTTCATTACTGACCTTAACGAAAAGGGTGGTATCCCTGCAGTTATGAAGGAACTTTCTAAGAAGGGTATCATCAACACAGATTGCCTAACTGTTATGGGTACTGTTGGTGACAGAATTGCCAATGCAAAGGATGCTGACGGTGAAATTATCCACACAGTAGATAATCCACTTCGTCAAGACGGTGGTATTGCTATTCTTAAGGGCAACCTTGCTCCTGAAGGTGCAGTTGTTAAACAGGGTGCAGTTGCTCCTGAAATGATGCAACACACAGGTCCTGCAAGAGTATTCAATAGTGAAGAAGAAGCAAATGACGCTATTTTTTTTTTTCAAGCAGAAGACGGCATACGAGATTACAAGGTGACTGGAGTTCAGACGTGTGCTCTTCCGATCTTCCTACATCTGCTATTGCCGGTGCAGGTCTAGATAAGGAAGTTGCTCTTATTACTGACGGTCGTTTCTCAGGTGCTACAAGAGGTGCATCAATCGGTCATATTTGTCCTGAAGCTGCTGCCGGTGGACTTATCGGTCTTGTTGAAGAGGGCGACTCAATCACAGTTGATATTACAAACAGAACTCTAACTCTAAATGTTGCTGATGATGTTCTTGCTGAAAGAAAGAAGAACTTTAAAATGCCTGAAAAGGAACTTTCAGGTTACCTAAAGAGATATTCAAAGCTTGTTACTTCTGCATCTCAGGGTGCTGTTTTTGAAAAGTAATTTTAGTTTTGGTTATTACTTTCTATTTTTAATAAGTATTTAACTTAATAAAATTATGACCACTTACGATTGTAAGTGGTCATTTTTGTTATGAGCAACTTTATAAGTTTATATATTTTGTTTGCTGGTTAGATAAATTAGGGTTTGTAGGTGTGAATTATAGCAAAATTTTGGCTCACAGTCGTAGGGGCGAACATCGTTCGCCCGTAATGAAAGTGTGATACCTATGGGATTTTTGTCCTGTTTGCAGACTTATAAATTTATAATATCTACATAGGACATAATACCTTTATTTAGGATAGTTTGTAACGGGACATCAATGATGTCCCCTACACCTGTGAGTCATAGTTATATATAATTTAAAATGCATATTCTCACTATAAATTTTCTTTATAGCTGATTGAATTTAAAATAAATTCATCTTTACCCACAATCAAAATTAAAAAGACAAATCCTAATTTGTAGAACTGATTTATTTTAACCAACAGACAAAATTGAAAAAACAAATTTATTTTATAAAGAATAACTTATAATAATGTATAGTTACTAACATTTCCTTTCTATATGTGGAAAAGTAAATAGACATAAGAAAAGGCACTTCAAATGAAGTGCCTTAAAACTTAATATGTAATTATCTTACAACAACTCTGCATTTTGCAGTTTTGTTACTACCATCGGTAGTTTTGCAATATACATAGCTTGTACCTTTTCTAACAGCTTTAACCTTGCCGTTAGAAATTTTTAGGACCTTTCTGTTAGAAACATACCACTTAACTCTTTTGTTATCAGTTGTTGCCGGAGAAACAGTAGCCTTAAACTTATAAGTCTTGTTTCTCTTTAGTGCTAGTGTATTTCTGTTTAGCTTAACAGAAGAAGCTAATCTCTTTGTTACAGTAGAAATTTTTAACTTATTGTACTGACTGTGAGCACCTGTTCTACCATAGTTAGTGCCATCAGTAGCATCAAGACAAATTAGGTTAAGAGAAGTTTTCATAGAACCTTTGCCTGTAATCTTAAACTTCATAGAAATAAGGTTAGTTGCTCTCTTGAAGTTCATAGGTTTCATAATACAAACTGCATTAAAACGAATTTGTCTTGTAAGGTTGTGGTTTTCTACGAAAGAACCTTTCTTCATTTCTGAACTGTAAGATACAGATTTTAGTGAAAGACCACTTGAATAGTCAACGTGAGCTTGAATATCTTCCATTAACTTTGGTGCCTTAATTCTATATGTAACAGTTACAATTTGACCTTTGCTTACTGCTTTGCCGTTAAGTGTAGTAGCTTTTGCACTTGCAGGAAAACCAATGATAAACATAGTTGAAAGAATAATAACAGTTAGTATTGATGAAATAATTTTTTTCATTACTATATCGCCTCCTTATATCAATTATAAAGGTTTAAATAAATTATTGCAATGTTGCTATTGACTAAATTTATATTTAGTTTTTGGTGATAATAGATAAAAAAACACCCACCAAAATCGGTGGGTGTAGAAATATTGAAAATATGGGTTAATTATTCAATAATTGATGTACCTGTCATTTCTTTAGGCTGAGGTAGACCAAGAATTTTTAACATTGTTGGAGCAATGTCAGCTAGCTTGCCACCTTCACGAAGAGTACAAGGATAATTAACAACACAGAATGGAACAGGGTTTGTTGTATGAGCAGTAAATGGAGAACCATCTTCTTCATACATCTTATCAGCATTACCATGGTCAGCAGTGATAAGAGCCACACCGTCCATTTCCTTAATTGCGTCAACAACTTTACCTGCACAAGTATCAACTGCTTCTACTGCACTACAAGCAGCAGGGAAGATACCTGTATGACCAACCATATCACAGTTAGCAAAGTTAAGGATAATCATATCGTACTTGCCACTCTTGATAGCGTCACAGCACTTGTCACATACTTCATATGCTGACATTTCAGGCTGTAGGTCATAAGTTGCAACCTTTGGTGACTTAACAAGAATTCTGTCTTCATTTTCGTACTGCTTTTCAACACCACCGTTAAAGAAGAATGTTACATGAGCGTACTTTTCTGTTTCAGCAATTCTTAGCTGAGTCATACCGTTGTTAGCTACATATTCACCTAGTGTGTTTACAAGTGCCTCAGGTTTAAATGCAACTTCTACATTAGGCATTGTTGCATCATACTGAGTCATACATACAAATGTTAGTGGGAAGAAACCGTTCTTTCTTTCAAAACCGTCAAAGCTTTCGTCAACAAGTGTTCTTGTGATTTCTCTTGCTCTGTCAGGTCTGAAGTTAAAGAATACAACAGAGTCATTAGCCTTGATTGTATCGCCACCTTCAATAACTGTAGGTAGTACGAATTCATCAGTAGTGTCTTTGTCGTAAGAATTCTGTACTGCATTAGGAGCAGTATCAGCCTTTTCACCTTCGCCATATACCATTGCAGAATAAGCCTTTTCAACTCTATCCCAACGGTTATCTCTATCCATAGCGTAGTATCTACCCATAACAGTAGCAATTTTACCTACGCCAATCTTAGCCATTTCTTCTTCACATTCAACAACAAAGTCCTTAGCAGATGATGGAGGAACATCTCTACCGTCTAGGAATGCGTGAACATAAACCTTCTTAAGACCTGCCTTCTTAGCTAGTTCTAGTAGGCCGTATAGGTGAGTGTTGTGTGAGTGAACACCACCGTTAGATAGCAGACCCATTAGGTGTAGTGAAGAATCATTGTTCTTAGCATTTTCAATAGCCTTAGTTAGAGCTTCATTCTGGAAGAAGTCACCGTCTTCAATAGACTTAGTGATTCTTGTTAGTTCCTGATATACAACTCTACCGGCACCAATGTTTGTATGACCAACTTCTGAGTTACCCATCTGACCATCAGGAAGACCAACATCCATACCTGATGCACCGATTTTTGTAATAGGGTTTTCACCAAAGATTTTGCCTAGGTTTGGAGTCTTGGCAGAAACGATAGCGTTACCTGCGTCAAGAGAAATACCGAAACCGTCTAAAATCATTAGGATTAATGGTTTTTTCATTATAATCAATTCCTTATATTTAAATCAAAATTACTTAGATGCAGCAGCAACGATTGGCTGGAACTTTTCAGCAACTAGAGAAGCACCACCGATTAGACCACCGTCAACATCAGTTTTTGAAAGTAGTTCTTCACAGTTACCTGCGTTCATAGAACCACCGTACTGAATTGTAACTGCGTCAGCAACTTCCTGACCGTATAGCTTAGCAAGTGTTGCACGGATGAAAGCACAAACTTCTTCAGCCTGATCAGCAGTAGCAGTTTTACCTGTACCGATAGCCCATACAGGTTCGTAAGCGATAACAGTCTTCTTAACATCTTCAGCAGAAACACCGAATAGGTCAAGCTTAATCTGTCTTGCGATAACTTCTTCAGTAATGTCACATTCTCTTTCCCATAGAAGTTCACCAACACATACGATTGGCTTTAGACCATGAGCTAGAGCAGCCTTTGTTCTCTTGTTAACAGTTTCATCTGTTTCGCCAAAGTACTGTCTTCTTTCGCTATGACCTAGAACAACATAAGGAACACCCATTTCAGCTAACATCTTAGCTGAGATTTCGCCTGTGAAAGCACCACTTTCTTCCCAGTGACAGTTTTCTGCACCGATCTGAATGTTTGTGCCTTCTGTAGCTTCTAGTGCAACTGTTAGGTCAACGAATGGTACACAAGCGATAACTTCACAGTCAGCATCTTTAACCATAGGAGCTAGTTCTGTTAGTAGAGCCTTAGCTTCTGATGGAGTTTTGTTCATTTTCCAGTTACCGGCAATAATTGCCTTTCTTTTACTCTTATCCATTATGAATAATTCCTTTCAAAATAAAATATGTAAAATATTTATGTAAGGGCAGACTGTTGTCTGCCCCCCCTTTATAATCTAAAATTATTTGTCAGCGATTACATCAATACCAGGTAGAACCTTGCCTTCTAGATATTCTAGAGAAGCACCACCACCTGTTGAGATGTGGCTCATTTTGTCAGCAAAACCTAGCTGAATTACAGCAGCAGCTGAGTCACCACCACCGATGATTGTTGTAGCGTCTGTTTCTGCAAGAGCCTTAGCAACTGCGATTGTACCCTTTGCAAGAGTTGGGTTTTCGAATACGCCCATAGGACCGTTCCATACAACTGTCTTAGCAGACTTAACAGCTTCAGCAAATAGCTTCTGAGTTTCTGTACCGATGTCCAGACCTTCCTTATCAGCAGGAATTTCTGTAGCTGGAACAACCTTAACTTCGATTGGAGCATCAATTGGGTCAGGGAAACCGTCACCGATTGTTGTGTCAACAGGAAGAAGAAGTTTCTTGCCTAGCTTTTCAGCCTTTTCCATCATTTCCTTACAGTAGTCAATCTTGCTATCGTCAACAAGAGAAAGACCAACTTCATAACCCTTAGCCTTTAGGAATGTGTAAGCCATACCACCACCGATGATAAGTGTGTCACACTTTTCTAGTAGGTTAGAGATAACATTTAGCTTATCAGCAACCTTTGCACCACCAAGGATAGCAACGAAAGGTCTTACTGGGTTTTCAACTGCGTTACCTAGGTAGTTGATTTCCTTCTGCATTAGGTAACCAACAGCAGTATCTTTAATGTGCTTTGTAACACCGGCAGTTGAGCAGTGAGCTCTGTGAGCTGAACCGAAAGCATCCATAACGAAACAATCAGCTAGTGAAGCTAGTTCTGTTGAGAATGGTTCTTCATTCTTTGTTTCTTCTTTTCTAAATCTTGTGTTCTGTAGTAGAACAACATCGCCGTCCTTCATATTTGCAACAGCGTTCTTTGCATTTTCGCCAACAACTTCGTCATCAGCAGCAAATACAACTTCCTTGCCTAGTAGTTCAGAAAGTCTAACAGCAACAGGTGCTAGAGAGAACTTTTCTTCAGGACCGTTCTTTGGCTTACCAAGGTGAGAGCAAAGGATAACCTTGCCACCGTCATTCATAATCTTTTTGATTGTTGGTAAAGCAGCTGTAATTCTGTTGTCGTTTGTGATAACGCCATCCTTTAGAGGTACGTTAAAGTCGCAACGGCAAAGAACTTTTTTGCCAGCGTAATTTACATCATCAACTGTAACTTTGTTTAAACCCATATTTAAACATCCTTTCAAATAAATTACTTATTAAAATCTGTTCCCAGATATAGTTAATTATATAACAATTTTGTAATGGTTTCAATAGATATAATGATTTTATCCCTACTTTTTTCAGAAATTTTTAGATATTTTTCAGTTATTTTGGGGATAATAAAATTATGCATAAATTTATGTAAAATAAAAGAAAATTATATGTTCTTATTCCCAGTGATGTCTGTGGAGCTGACCATGAGTGAGAAGTGCAGGGTAGTCCCATTGTCTCAGCACTTCATAGGCAGCAATAGCAACTGAGTTGCTAAGGTTTAGACTTCTTGCATCTTTAACCATAGGAATACGAACACAACTTTCTTTGTGCTCCATTAATAAATGTTCAGGCAGTCCTCTTGTTTCCTTGCCGAAAAGCAAGTAACAGTTGTCAGGATACTCTACTTCTGTATGTTTATACAGTGCTTTAGTGGTGTACATAAAGTACTTTGCACCTTTTGTTTTCTCTAAAAAATCATCAAGACTATCGTAGTAAGTTATATCCAGTAAATCCCAATAATCAAGACCGGCTCTCTTTACTGTTTTGTCTGTAATCTGAAAGCCAAGTGGTCGTACAAGATGTAACCTTGCACCTGTTGCAGCACAGGTACGAGCAATGTTGCCTGTATTTTGTGGAATTTCCGGTTCAACCAGTACAATATTCAGTGTTGCCAAAATAATCACCTCTATTCTTAATTATATACTAAATTGAAAAATAGTACAACATTCCTAAATTGGTTTTCATTCACTTTTATATAATTTTGTATTTAGGTAAAAATACTGATAGGAGGTGATTAAATGAATAACGGTGGAATGATGAAAGGTATTTGTGTTGGTTTAATGTCCGGTATTGCAGTAGGAATGATTGGTGAAAAAATGATGGACAATACCAAAATTAAAAAGCCTATGAAAAAGAAAATGAACAAGGCTATTCACGCAATGGAAGAAATGGTGGATACAGCATCATATATGTTTAAATAAAAAAATCCCACAACTATTTTTACTTAGTTGTGGGATAAATTTTAGTCTTTTCTAATGAAATAATCTTTCAAACATTTTGCAATAAATAATGCAGTAATAAAGAAGATTATCTGTAAGAATGTAAAGCTACTGTCACTTATGAAAGCTACAATTAAAGAAATAATTGTGATTACAATAAATGATGCAGTGATAAGATACATAGCAACTTTACTTTCTTTTCCTACTTGATTAAATAGGTAGTAGGTAAAGAAGAATAACAGTAGGATAATAGGTAAGAAAATCACACCTAAAACCAATGTACCGTTATATAGATTTAAGAAGTATGGATTGCCACCCATTAATGTTGAAGTTTCTGTCTGTATAGTAGAGGACAATGTATTTAACATATGTGAAATGCTAAATAAGTTTTCCTTATCAATGTAGTTATATACAAGGTGGAAATCCTTTAAAGCTATGTAGCACAATACAAAAATAGCTAAAGGTAAAATTAAGAAAATTATTAACCTAAGTATTAGTGACGGTATGTTATTTCTTATGAATTTCCCTAAATAATTTTCACTATGCTTTTCCTTAATAAATCTATAAGTAGAGCCTAGGTTATTAAGCCATAGTCTGATTAAATATACTGATGTGATAATAGTTAAGATAAATGAAATAATTGCAGTAAAATCATTTACGGCTAAATTCTTTTCATCAAAATTAACTCTCTGAAAATTATCAAAACCTAAGAAGTAGAATTGTCTTCTGGAGTCACTACCGTCAATACAGCTTACAGCAGTTAACTTTTCTTTTTCATAGTTATCTGTACTTGTGTAGTTAATGTAAACTCTCTCTTTATTGTCCTTAAAAAAGTCATTAACAGTACCTTTTTTGTCATCATAAACACCTGTGATACGGTATCTTTCATCATTCATTATAAAGGTTTTACCTATCGGTGACTTGCCCTCAGCAATTTTTTTACCGAAGGTTTTGCTGACTACTGCAGTTTTGCTTTTTTCCTTTTCCATAACATTTGTGATACCCTCATCAGTATAAGAAATGTTATTGTACTTTAGATAGTTGTGATTGATTAGCACCGGTGTAATTTTTGTATTATTTACACTAGTCGTACTAAGCTCACTGCAAAATGAAGTATCCTTAAAATCTTCATACTTTTTTACCAGTTTTTCATAGTCCTTTATGGTAGCTTTGCTTTTGCCTTGTGAAGAAACATTTTGAATACTGATAACTGTGTTTTTGTTTTGACTTTTATAGTTGTTGATTACATATGTAAAAGTTGAGATAGAAGTAAGTAACAGTAAAGCAACAACCATGAAAGATATAATTTTTGTTTTACTCATAATACATCTGCCTTTACTAATACTTGTTCGCCTATTTTTAAATCTTTGTCACTGTCTATAATTGCTAAAAAGCCGATATTTTCTTTGGTTATTTCAGTATATAAACCGTTTTGGTTAAGTATGTCAATTGGTTTTTTTGCTACAATGTAGTTGCCATCTGTGTTTTTGATAACATAATAAACTTCACCGTTATGTACTGAAGAAGTCGGTATTAATGTATTACCGCCTGTTGGGTCGTGGTAGGAATCGTCATCTTCATCAATTATATATCCTGTATTGGTTGTTGCAACTGTAACAGTAGGGTAAAGTAAAGCATCTATCTTAGTTGATAGATAAGTTAACCCACCGATTACCAGAAAGAAAATTATTGCAAAAGCCACAATACCTTTTTGAAATTTTACACGCATATTTTTCTTTTCCATAGTTATATCCTCGAAAATGAACTTCTAACATCTTTTTCACCTAAGAAGTAGATGATTAAAGCCGGTATCATAAACATTACACCACAAGCAAAAATAATATTTACATCAGCAGTATCAACAGAAAGTGAAACTGATAGTGGGTACTTTGCTTTGTCTGTAAAGTAAATTAACGGTTGTTCAACAACACCCCATGTATCTACAAATGTCAGTAGTGCAAGGGATACTAAGCCACCTCGTATTTGAGGCAGAATAATCTGGAAGAATATTCTAAAATATGATGCACCGTCAACTCTTGCAGCCTCTATTGATGAGTCGGAAATATATCTTACACTTTGTCTTAGTAAGCAAATTCCAAATGCTGAGAATGTACCCGGAAGAATAATGCTCATAACATTGTTAAGTAAATCTAACTTTTGATACATAAAGTAGCTAGGCACAAGTGTTACCTGAATAGGTAAGATAAGGAATATCATATATACAAAGAATAGCTTATCTCTACCGGGAAATTTTAGCTTACCGAAAGCAAAGGCAGCTAGGGAAGATACAATTAACTGACCTACAACTGTAGGTACTGTAATTAGTACAGAGTTCCAAAATTCCTTTAAGTAGTCACCGTTTCTAAAGAACACCTTATAGAATTGTTCAAGTGAAAAATGTTCCGGTATCAGTTTAAAGGATGCATACTGACCGGTTGTAAAGTCAAGCATAGAGGAAACCTCTTTACTTGACATAAATGAGCTTATAACCATAAACACAACCGGCATTAAGAAAATAAGTGTCAGCACAATTAGCAACAAATATTTTAACGATTTTTTTACTGTAAATTTCTTTTTCATTTTATCCTCATTCTAAATAATCTGACTTTCTCTCATACATAAAGAATGCTAACATAATACCAATGAAAATAATTGACATTACAATGGCTGATGAAGATAGCTGAGAGTAGTTAAAGTTGTTGTAGTTGTTGTTTATAAAGTTCTGTAGAAAGTAAACATTCTCATTTGGGTATGTACCAAACAGTGAGAATGACTCTCTGAACATTCTAAAGGAATTGATAACTGCCATTAAGAATACAAAGAATGTTGTTGGAGTGATAAGTGGTAAAGTGATTTTTACTGTTGTTCTAAAGTTACTTGCACCCTCAAGATAAGCGCTTTCGTGAACTGACTTTGGTAGATTGGCAAGTCCTGCAGTAAAGAGTATTACACAGAAACCACAGTTTTTCCATATGTAAATCAGGATAATCATTACCATAGAAAATCCACTACTAAAGAAATGAACTGTATCAAAACCAAGTGAATTAAGAATATTGTTGATTACACCATAATCGTTAAATAACATTTGCCAAATATAAATTAGGGATGCTGCAGGAATTACAATGGGCATTAAATATGCACTTCTAAAGAAAGAAGTTATTTTCTCAAAACTATTTAAAAATTGAGCAATCAAGAAAGAAATAATCATCAGTAGCGGAATTGCTACAACTGTAAAAATCATAGTATTCTTTAGTGCATACAGAAATGCTTTGTTCTTAAAAATCGCTATGTAGTTATCCAGTCCTACAAAATGCCCACCTGACATTAAGCTGTTGTATATACACATTAAGTATGGAATAGCATAAAAAACTGTAATACCTATTAATGATGGCAACAAAAATAAATATGCCCATACCGTTTGTTTTTTCTCAAATTTCATAGTACACCTTATTCATATAAATAGATTTTTGTTTTACTGTTTAGGTTTGCAATAAAATTGTCAATAGAGATTTTGTCCTGTAAATAATCATCAACTAAAGAGCCGATTACCTTGTCATTGTAGTAACCGTCTCTGATTTCATAGGTGTTGATACTGTTAATGTAGGATGCGTATTTATCCGTAAAACTTTCTTGTTCCTTAATTTCATCAAAATCGGTACCACCATAAGCAAAACTACTTAAGGAATTATTTAGTGCATCTTTGTTAACTGTTATATTGTATGTATCACCATAAGTTGAGTCAAAGGTAATGAATCTTTGCATTCTTTCACCTAAAGAGTATTTGATAAATTCAAAGGCTTTTTCTTTTTTGTTACTATTATTGTTTATCATAAAGCCACAACTAATAGTAGCTCTTGATTGATTTTCCTTTTCTGTAATACCACTGATAAATGTTGTTTGGATTGAGCCATTTACCATATCGGTAAAGGATGATTCTTCTTTGCCATATACAAAATCGTAAAATAACTTTTCATTTTCCTTTTGACTTTTATCATGGTCATAACCATAGGCTGAGTAATATTCTTCGGCATACTTTTCTAACTGTTCATCAGAAATTTTGTCATAAGAAAATGTATCGGTACTTAAACCTGACATATGAGTTAAGCTAAAGTTATATGGTGTGTAGATACCTGTTTCTTTATCGGTAGTACCCTTAGAAAGTAAACATTCACTTTTGCTTAGGTCTTTAGTAGTTTTAGTATCTGCAATAGATTTCTTTACTAACTTTTTAAGAGACTCTATAGTGCTTTTAAATTTTTTAGTTTCAAAATCAGTTGTATAGTTCTCTTTGTTAATGTTGTCATTAATGTACTGCAAGATAATTTCTTTTGAACTGGAATAGCTATCTGTTAAGCTAAGGTTATTGCTATTGTTAGCAAATTTCTTTAGCTTGTTGTTAATATTGCTATAGGTTAGCCTTGTGTTGGTAGCAAGGTCGTAGTCTTTAAATAAAGCTGAGTTTGAGATATAAATATCGGGTTCAATCAGCATAGGCATCATATATCTTTTGCCTTTGAAAACACCTGTATCCATAAGTGTATTGTCATAATCATCAAGGTTAATTTTTCTTTCACTTTTATCATTCTTTAAAAGTGTGTTCATATCAGCAAAAGCACCTTGGTTAATCAGCTTTAAGATTGGTAGTTCATTGTCCAATATAATAATATCAGGGCCACCACCTGCCATTATTTCTGTTGACATTTGTTGTATCATTCTATCTCGTGACGAGAAAGAAACAACCTTTACACTGTATTCACCCATTTTGTTTAAGGAACAGTAGTTGTTATACATATGTACCATATCAAGTAGGGGATAGTAGAATTTAGTGTCTTGGTCATAATGTAAATCCTTATTGTCCGGGTCAACATAAGTGTAGATTGTAACTCTGTCACTACTGTTTAGATCTTCTTGGTTTAGGTTTGTGCCTTTGGTGATGTATTCATCACTGTTTGAACAGGCAACTGTTGTAAACAAAGTACAAACTAAAAGTACAGACAAAATCATTTTTGAAAAAATTCTTCTTTTCATAATAATATTACCTTTCGCATAATTACGATAATTATATCACTAAATATGGATAAATTGTGTATAATTATTAATAAAATTCGAACAAAATGCAATTTTGTGAGATATTATGAAAACTGTTAATTGCTTTTGTGCAAAAGAACGAAATAAAAAAGCCACCCTGTTTTACCAGAGTGACTTTTTTAGATATATAGAGTTTTTTACTTGTTATCAATATGAAACATAGTTTAATGGGTTCTGTCTGTCTGAGCGTTCATCACCTGTTCTAACTTCAAAGTGTAGGTGATTACCTGTTGACTGACCTGTTGAACCGATAGCTGCAATTGTCTGTCCTTGTGTTACCTTTTGACCTTGGCTAACACTTACTGAAGAACAGTGACCGTATAGTGTTTTGTAACCATCACCATGATTAATAATAACATAGTTTCCATAACCACTATCGTCGTAACCTGCCCATTCAACTGTACCTGACTTTGAGGCAACAACTGTTGCACCATAGCAGTTACCGTCAGCTATATCAAGACCTGTGTGGAACTCTCCACCTTCTCTGTAGCCGTAGCTTGATGAGATTGAATGTACTGATGGAGCAGGCCACATAAAGCCTTTGTTGCTTACATTTGCTTTTTTCTTTCCGTTACCCTTTACAATAACTTGGTCGCTTGATTTCTTTACAGTTTTTACATTCATAATTGCTGCATCAATCTGTACACCATCTAGGAAAGAAACCTTGTATGTTGTTTCTTGCTTACCGGTAACACCCTTTTTGATTACCTTTTTGTAAGAAGAATCTTTGCTTTTGTCATATTTAACTTTTGTTGAATATGGTAGATTTTCTGTTACTACTTGGTCAGCCTTAACAAGGACTTGTAGTAATTCTTTCTTTTCAGCTTCCTTAATTAATGAGTCTGTGTCCTCAACTGAGTTGCTGTTGAAAATACCACTTTCAACTTTCACTTCATTATAGAAGTTGATTTCTGTATTATCCTTATATTTTTTCTTAACTTTGTTAATTATTTCATCAAGCTTATTCTGTAGTTCTGTTGCTGAAGAACAAACACCGATTAGCTCATCATTTACATAAAGACCTGCTACATCATCAGTAACGTTTGTGTCTGTTTCTACCATTGCATTTGAAACCGTCTGTGCATTGTTAGAAGCTTCATTCTGATTTACAACACCAATTTGATATACAGGTGTGAAAGAAGCATCTGTGTCTTTATTTAGTTTATCATTTGTAATTTCTTTTGCGTGTTGGATTACACCTGAGTCTGAAACTGAAGCAACTGTCTGTCCGTCAAGTTGAACATTTAGACCAAAGTCAATCCAGTTTGTCCAGTAGCCAACTGTTAGTACAAGTAAGATGATTGCCAAAGTAGGGGCTACTCTGTTATACATAAATTTCTTTCTTGAAAAACTCTTTCTTTTGTTTTTCTTAGAAGGTGTAATAAATTTTACTATGCCTGAAAAGAATGTTGCCGGAACAACTACTATGTAGTAAAGCATAGATAGAATATTGTCCATTCTTTTTGTTTTTTTCTCACTTGTCTTTACTGCAAGTTGCTTACGAACTTTTTTACTTCCTTTTATTCGCTCAATTTTTTCATATCCGTTTACGCTAATAAACTTTGTACTCAAATAAAAAACTCCTCATTTGTAACGATTTTGTAACAAACAACAGTATTAATTATAACAAACTGTTACAATTTTGCAATAACTTTGATAGATGTTTGTAACTATATCAATACAACATAAGGAGTTGGGTATTTTTTTTGTTTAGTTTGCACCATAAAACTTGTCAAGTTTTGTTAATAGTATAAGTCATCTGTAGTTAAGTCTTTTATTACATTGTAATATTCTACTAGGGAATTATGTGCTTTTTCAGCATCATGTGCAAGGTAGTTTCCGCATTCAATTTTGTCTGTACCGGGAATTTTACCCTGATGATTCATACAATCCTTCATTACTTCTTTAATGTAAGCAAGTGCATCTTCATTGCTTGTATCTCTCATTAGTAGATAGAAACCTGTACAACAACCCATAGGTCCAAAGTAAATTACATTGTCCCTTAGTTTACCGTTTCTTGCATATGTTGCGAATAGATGCTCAATAGTGTGCATTGCGTTAATGTCAAGAAATGGTGGGGTGTTTGGCTTAATAAATCTTAGGTCATATGTTGTAATATCACCGTCAATTCGTGAAATATATACTCCCGGTTCAAGTTTGTTGTGGTCAACAGAAAAAGATGTAATTCTTTCCATAATAATCTCCAATCAATATTTGTACATACAAACATTAAGGTCAACTGTACCCTCAATGCCGTCTATTGTGCCATCGGTAGAATATTGCCACATACCAAATTCATAGTAGTAATCAGGCAAATCTTCATATGATGCAAGCCATACTTCATAATTGTTAATTTTTGCAAGGTCATATTCGTAGTACAGTAAACTTCTGTTTGCATAAATAACAGGTATATAACCTGACTTTTCTATTTCACTGCAATATGCCTTTGCACAATTTGTCAATGTTTCTCTGTCCAGTTCATCAGTTCTGGCATCTTCATTTTCATAATGTTCCCAGTCGTATGCTACAGGGTACTGAATGTTGTAGTCCTTAATCAGCTTTAGTGTGTAGTCTGCTTCTTCCTTAGCCTCTTTATCTGTGATAGCCTGACTGTAGAAATACACACCCACCTTAAGACCTGCACTTGTAGCACCCTCAATATTCTGTTTAAACTTTTCATCAGTATATAGGATACCCTTAGTGCCGTAGCCTCTGCCACCACAACGAATCATAGCAAAGTCAACACCGGCGTTCTTGACCTTAGTCCAATCAATATCACCTTGAGCATAGCTAACATCAATGCCTACTGTTGAAATGTTTTTGCCATTGTGTTTATATTCTATAAATCCGTTTTTGTTGGTGTAAAAGTTATTATCATCATAAGGATTTCGTGACAAGCCGGGGATTGCATTTATGTATACAGGGTCTTGTCCGGCCTCTGTACGAATAGCAATTTTCTCATTAGTACCAACTGAGTCTGTAGAAACTTGGCTATGAGCTTTGCTGTTATCTTCTTCCTTAATAAAGAATTTCCAAGTGACAAAGCCACCACCTAGGAACAGACAAATAGCCAGAATGATAGAAACAATAACAATTATTAAAGTCTTTTTTGACTTATTATTTTTCTTCTTTGTTTTTCTTTTAGTTTGTCCATGTTTCATAATATAACCATCCTTATTTAGAGAATATCACAAAAGTTTAATTGTGTAAATGGTAAATAGGTGAATATTCTTGGAAAAGTAAGAAATAAAATGTAGAATAATTGCATATACTAATATAATAGGTTATAATTTTCTTGAGGTGATATTATGAAAATTGCTCTCTTTCAAAGTGATATTGATTGGTGCAACAAGAAAGAAAATTATGTTGTAGCTAAGAAGAAAATCAGTGAGGCTTCTGCTTTAGGTTGTGAAGTTATATTCTTTCCTGAAATGAGCTTTACCGGTTTTACTATGAATATAGATGTCAGTAAAGAAAAAAATAATGAAACTATTGAATATATAAAGCCTCTTGCAAAGAAAAATAATATTGCAGTTGGTTTTGGTTATGTAAAGGACTTAGGCAGTAAGTGTGAAAACCACTATGCAGTAGTTAACGGTAACGGTGAAGTTATCAGCGATTATGCTAAGATTCACCCATTTTCTGCCGGTTATGAAAGTAAATATTTTGTTGGTGGTAGTGATATTACAAAGTACAAAATTAACGGTATGAACTTTTCCACCTTTATTTGTTATGACCTTCGTTTTCCTGAAATTTTCCAAGCAGTTAGGGAGGACAGTGACATTATTGTTGTACCTGCTAATTGGCCTAGAAGTAGAAGTGAACACTTCAAAACCCTTTTAAAAGCCAGAGCAATTGAAACGGAATGTTATGTACTTGGGATAAATTGTGTTGGTGTACATGACGATACATATTATAGTGGTGACACTATGGCAATTAATCCTTTTGGTGAGGTTATTAAATGTGTCAGCAACATTCAAGATTTGTTAGTTGTAAATATCAACAATGATGTGGCTGAATATAGGGAAAAACTAAATACCAATAAAGACAGACGACCTGATTTATATAAGAAATTTCTGTATTAAAAATAGCACCATTACTCATTGAGTAGTGGTGCTTTGCTTATGTTTATAGATTTTTTGTCATAAATATGTGAGGGCAATATTCATCTAAATAGGGTTCACCTTGTTTTTCGTAACCTTGCTTTAGGTAAAATCCCGATACCCTTTCTTGTGCTGAAAGTGATAGGGAAGAACCACCCTTTTCTTTAACAATTTTCTCAGCAAAGTTAAGTAACTCTCTGCCTATACCCTTACCTCTGTAACTTTTAATAACTGCAATTCTGCCAAAGTGATAACCTTTTAATTCTTCATCATAAAAAATTCTGGCAGTTCCGATAGGCTTTTCCTTGTCATAACATACTAAATGAATTGCAGTATTATCAATATCATCAAATTCATTTTTAAAGCCTTGTTCATCAACAAAAACCTCTTGGCGAATATTCTTTGCTTCTTTTGGTAATTTATCGTAAGCATTAATCTCCATTTCGTACCAATCCTTTAAAATCACTTTCTATTATTATAACAGAAATTACGACAAAATAAAACTTTTTCTTTTCTATTATATAAGGGGAATTTGTCCAAGAAAGAAACCATATAAATAGTATATAAAACCTTTGCTATTTTTTTGTAAATATTAATTGCAAACACCAATATAATCTGTTATAATGATGTAATGGTAACTACATATTGTTACCTTATTGTCAAATAAACTGACAAAAGTTATATTATAGTAAAAACTTTATTAATATTTTGAAACGCTATATTACAAAAGGAAATTTTTATATTTATGAGAATAAGAAAGAAAAAGTGGGCAGCTCCTGAACTGGCAGAATGTCCTTTTTATACTAAAGAACCTGACCAATACAAAGGTAAATGGATGAGTTGGTTCAAGAAAGAACAGCCTATTCACCTTGAAGTTGGTTGTGGCAAAGGTACATTTGCCGGTACTATGGCAAAGAACCACCCTGATATTAACTATATTGCAGTTGATATTAAGGAAGATATGCTTGGTGTTGCAAGAAGAAATGTTGTAAAAATCTTTGGTGAACAGGAAGTAAATAACCTTGTGCTAGTACAGAAAAACTGTGAGCAAATCGGTGACACTTTCTCCTCAGAAGATAACATCGAAAGAATGTACATTAACTTCTGTAACCCTTGGCCTAGAGAAAAACATAAGAAAAGAAGATTAACTTTCCCTAGAAAGTTAGTTCAGTATAGAGAGTTTCTACCTGATAATGGTGAAATTCACTTTAAAACCGATGATGATGAACTTTTTGAAGAAAGCATTGAGTACTTTAAGGAATGTAACTTTGAAATTACAGAGATTACATATGATCTACATAATAGTGATATTGATGGTGGTCCTATGACTGAACATGAAAAAATGTTTTCTGATGAAGGTATAAAGATTAAGTATTTGACTGCTGTTAAAAAGTAAGGAAGAATATATATGAAGAGAAAGACTAAATTCTTTCTTCTGCTAGGGCTGATTGTCTCAGTTGCAATGTCAAGTGGTTGTAGTTTCCCTGGGTTTACCTCAATGGACAGTATGATGCATCCACCTAAAGCAACAGGCACTAAGGCTGAGATTCAAGAAGTAATCGAAGAAAATGCAGGGGAGGATTATGTTCTTGATTATCCTAAAAGTGGCAACAATCGCAGTGCAATTACTATGTATGACCTTGACGGTGATGAGATTGAGGAGGCAGTTGTTTTCTTAACTGTTAAACCCGATACCACCGATGCAACAACTCATATGTATGTGATTGATGAAACTGAAGATGAAAAGTGGAAGATTGTGGGTGACTTTACAAACAAGAACAATGATATTGATTGTCTGGAGTTTAGTGATTTAAACGGTGATGGTTTAACTGATATTATAGTTGGTTGGAATACATATACTGTAAATCAGAATAACCTTTACTGTTATATGAATGGCAAGAAAGAAATGAAAGAAATCAATACAGGAGAAACCTATACAAGCCTTGTAACAGGTAACTTTATTGATAACTCTAAAAGTGAGATTATGACAATGAGTCTTACCACAACAGATACTCCTGCTAACGGTAAGCTTGTTACTATTGACAGTGATAACTCTGTTTCTTCAATGAGTGTTGATATGGATGCAGATGTTGGCAAATTTGTTTCTTGCAGTTTAGGTATGTTAAGTACAAAGGAAGTTGGAGTTTTTGTTGATGGTATAACTTCATCAAATGACTACAATACTCAGGTGCTTTTCTATAATCAAAAGACTAAAAGGCTGGAAAATCCTATTTACAAAAAGGCAAACAGAGGCAGACTTTCAACACAGAGAAGTACAACAACTACTTGCGAAGATATAGATAATGACGGTATTATGGAAATACCTGTTGTTAAGAAATTACCTGTTCTTGAAAATTTGAGAAACAGTGATGTTTCTTACGAAACTTCTTGGTGTAATTACGATAACAACGTTAATTCTGCAAAAACAAAAAGTACAGTAATTATTAATGATAACTATGGTTATTCAATTAATATTCCTAATGAATGGATAAATAACTATACTGCTTACTTTAACAGTGACTCATCTGTACTTACTTTCCGTCAAGTAGTTACAGACAGAAAGACTAAGAAACAATCTTTAGGTAAAAATATGGTAACATATATTTCTACCTTAACTAATGATTGGACTAATGTTGGTTCAAAACAAGGATATACAAAGATAGGTGATGTTGGTCAGTATTCTTACGGATACAAGATTGACAAGAACATCCCATATAAATTTACTAAAGAGAATGCTACAAATATTTTTGTACCTAAGGAAGATAGTGAGTCAATTGCTATTTCTCCAACAGAGGCATCTAACTTAAAGTAAAAGAATTTTTATATAAATTTTTCGGAGGTAAACACAATGAAAAAGATTTTAGTATGTGAAGACGAAGATGCAATTCGTGATTTTGTGGTGATTAACCTTACAAGAGCAGGTTATGAAGTAACAGAAGCTACTAACGGTGAAGAAGCACTTCAAAAGTATGATGAATTTAACGGTGACTTTGATGTTGCTATTCTTGATATTATGATGCCGGGTATTGACGGTTTACAGGTTTGTAAGGAACTTCGTAATATGAACAGTGGTATCGGTATTATTATGCTATCAGCCAGAACTCAAGAAATGGATAAGGTAACAGGTCTGATGCTTGGTGCTGATGACTATATTACAAAGCCATTTTCACCATCAGAACTAACTGCAAGAGTTGACTCACTTTACAGAAGGGTTGTAATGTCTGAGGCTAATAGCGAAAATAACTTTAAAGAAGAACTAAAGAGTGGTATCTTTACTCTTAATTTAAGAAACCGTTCATTAACAAAGAATGGTACTATTATTGAACTTACTCAGGTTGAATTCCAAATTATGGAATACTTCTTTAGCAAACCGGGTACTGCCCTAGACAGAACCGATATTCTAAATCATGTTTGGGGTGAGCAGTATGTTGGTGAAGAAAAGATTGTTGATGTTAACATTCGTAGGTTAAGAATGAAAGTAGAGGATGAACCATCAAACCCTAAGTACATTGTTACTGTTTGGGGTCTTGGTTACAAGTGGGACGCTTAAAAATCATATAGGTAGGAGAAATTATGACAAGTGGTATTACAAAGAGATGGCTACTTAACATACTAAGTGTTGTTGCACTTATTATTGTAGCTATTGTGCTGTGTCTTTCCTTTATGATTAGGGCTTACTACTACGACAGTGTTGAACAGTCTATTTCTGTTAGATGTAACGAACTGACTAAGGTTTTTGATGAGGTCGATTCTGATACAACAACAGATTTCCTTACAACTGCTCAACAGTATATTGAGGATTTTCCGGATAAAAATCAACTTGAACTTCAGTCACTTAATTCAGTAGGCAGAGTAACTCTTACTTCTACAGGTTTCTTACCTGATGAAAAGGAAGAAATGCCTGACTTTGATGAAGCGTTAAAAAGTCCAAACGGCTATGCAGTATGCAGAAGTACACTTACTTCCGGTGAAAAAGTTTTTGCCGGTACTAAGATAATTACAAGCCAAGACGGTACAGTTCTTGGTGCTATCAGATATGTTACTTCTTTAAGTGACATTAACTTTACTATTATTGCTTACATAGTAATTTTTTCACTGATAGGTGCAATAATTATTTTTGCCGTACTTATATCCGGTAGGTTCTTTGTTCGCTCTATTGTTGGTCCTATCAAGGAAATGTCCCAGACTGCAAGGAACATTGCGTCAGGTGACTTTGAAACAACAAAAATTACAAGTAAATATGATGATGAAATCGGTGACCTTGCTGAGTCTATAAACTATATGGCTCATGAACTTAAGCAAACCGAACAACTGAAGAATGACTTTATCAGTAGAGTCAGTCACGAACTGAGAACTCCACTAACTGCCATTAAGGGTTGGTCAGAAACAATGCTACTTACCGGTACAGATATTGACCAAGGTACTTTTAAGAAAGGTATGACTATTATCCTTAAGGAGTCAGGCAGACTTACAAGTATTGTTGAAGAACTGCTTGATATTAGCCGTATCCAAAGTGGCAGAATGAAACTAATGACTGAGAAAATCGACTTAGTTGCAGAACTTGATGAGGCAGTTTATATGCTAAAGGAACGGTCAATTCAAGAGAGAAAGCACCTTATGTTCGATTCTCCGATAGAACCATTCCCAGCTGTTATGGGTGACAAGAACAGACTAAGACAAGTGTTCTTGAATATTATAGACAATGCTCTAAAATATACACCTGAGGGTGGTAATGTTATAGTACAAATTCTTAATAAAGAAACTAATATTGAGGTGCTTATTTCCGATACCGGTTGTGGTATTGCACCGGAAGATTTGCCAAAGGTTAAGGATAAGTTCTATAAAGCTAATCAGAATGTTGGTGGCAGTGGTATTGGTCTTGCTGTTGCTGATGAAATTGTACAAATGCACGGTGGTACACTTGATATTGAAAGTGGTATCGGTGTGGGAACTACTGTGAAAATTTCTATTCCTGTTTATGACGAAAGTCAAAGTAAGGAAGATAAGGGAGAAAATTAATGTCTCGAGAAAAAACTAAGAAAATTACTTCAATCGGTGGTTCAGCCCTAATTGAAGGTATTATGATGCGTGGACCCAAGAAAACTACAGTTGCAGTTAGAATGGGTAAAGATGATATTTATACTGAGGATGTTTCCTTTACAGGTTTAACTCAGAAACATAAGTTCTGTAGATTACCACTAATTCGTGGTGTTTGTGGTCTTGTTGACTCAATGAGATTAAGCTATAAAAGTTTGATGATTTCTGCCGATAAGGCTATTGAAGCCGGTGAAATTGAGGAGGAAGAACCATCAAAGTTTGAAAAGTGGCTTGATGATAAATTTGGTGATAAGCTGGTAAAAATCTTAATGGTATTTGCATCAATTATCGGTGTTGCCTTTGCAGTTGCATTGTTCTTCTTTGTACCGTCATTTCTATATGACCTTGTTTGTAAGGTAACAGATGTTGGTGAAAGCAGACTGTTTAAGTCAGTTTTTGAAGGTGTGCTAAAGATTGTATTGTTCTTAGGTTACATTGTTATTTGTAGCCGTATGCAGGAAATGAAGAGAGTGTTTATGTACCATGGTGCAGAACATAAAACAATTTTCTGTTACGAAAATGATGAAGAATTAACTGTAGAAAATGTTAGAAAGCATAAGCGTTTCCACCCAAGATGTGGTACAAGTTTCCTTGTAATTATGCTTATTCTGGGTATCTTAATCGGTCTGTTTGTACCGGTTGCACCATTTGGTATTAACTGGCTTAGACCTGTTATTAAGATTTTACTTATTCCTATTACTTGTGGTATCGGTTATGAACTTATTAAGGTTTGTGGCAGATACGACAACACAATTACCCACATTATTTCAGCTCCCGGTATGTGGGCTCAGAGAATTACAACTAAAGAACCTGACGATAGTATGATTGAAGTTGCTATTGAGGCTATTAAGAATGTTATTCCTGATGACGGTAGTGATATTATCAAATGATTTTAGCTGAAATGAAAAATAAACTTTCTTCAGAACTTAACAGTGAAGAAAGTAAAAGTATTATTGAAATGGTTACAGGATTTGACTCAATGGGTCAAATCCTTAATTCAAAAAAAGAGGTTTCAAAGGAACAAGAAAAAGAAATTCTTGAAATCTTACATAAACGACAAAATGGCTATCCTTTACAGTATATACTTGGTAAGTGGTCCTTTATGGGCAATGATTACTTTGTAGGTGAGGGTGTGCTGATTCCAAGGGACGACACAGAAGTTGTGGTAAGTAGTGTCATCCCTTATTTGCGTAATATAGACAGTCCAAAGATTTTAGACTTATGTTCAGGCAGTGGAATAATTCCTATTACATTAAAGAAAATGTTTCCAAGTAGCGAAGTCCATGCTTTGGAATTGTCAGAAAAAGCAATTGCATATTTAGAGAAAAATATCAAATTCCATAATTGCAATATTATTTTGCATAAAGGTGATTTGAATTTACTTTACAAAGACTTTGAAGAAGGTTACTTTGACTTAATCATCAGTAACCCACCATATATTAAGCAAGAAGATATGTTAACCTTACAAGAAGAAGTAAAAAGCGAACCTACTATGGCACTTGAGGGTGGAGTAACAGGTCTTGACTTTTATAAAGCTATTGTGTCAAAATACAGCAGTAAGCTGAAAAATGGTGGTATGCTGAGTTTTGAACTTGGTGAAAATCAGTTTGATGATGTAAAAGCTATGATGAAAGAAAAAGGATTTGTAAATATAGAGGGATTTTTAGACTTGGGAAATATTCAGAGGGCTATAAATGGGACTTATCTTTTATAATAGAAAGTTTGTTCGATTTTTTAGTTGACTTTTTGTATAACCATAATTTATAATAAGTAAGAACTAAGTCCTATTTTTGGGACAATGAAAAGGATGTATTATTATGGCAGTAGATAAGAATAAAGCGCTACAGACAGCTCTTAGTCAGATAGAAAAACAATTTGGTAAAGGTGCAGTAATGCGTCTTGGACAGAATGAACATATGAGTGTAGGTCATGTTAGTACAGGTTCTTTGGGACTTGATATTGCTTTAGGTATTGGTGGCTTACCTCGTGGCAGAATTATTGAAATTTACGGACCTGAATCATCAGGTAAAACAACACTGTCACTTCACTGTATTGCCGAAGGCCAGAAAGATGGTGGCAATGTTGCATTTATTGATGTCGAACATGCTCTTGATCCGGTATACGCAGAAGCTCTTGGTGTTGATATTGATAACCTTCTTGTTGCTCAGCCTGATACAGGTGAAGATGCTTTGGAAATTGCAGAGGCTCTTATTCGTTCAGGTGCTATTGATGTACTTGTAGTTGACTCAGTAGCAGCACTTGTACCAAAGGCTGAAATTGAGGGTGAAATGGGTGACTCTCATGTTGGTCTACAAGCAAGACTAATGTCACAAGCACTTAGAAAACTTGCCGGTGCTATTAATAAAAGTAACTGTGTTGCAATTTTCATCAATCAGCTTAGAGAAAAGGTCGGTGTTGTTTACGGCAATCCTGAAGTTACACCGGGTGGTAGAGCATTAAAGTTCTATTCTTCCGTAAGACTTGAAGTTAGAAAAGCTGAAGCTATTAAGGTTAACGGTGAAGTTATCGGTAACCGTACTAAGGTTAAGGTCGTAAAGAACAAGATTGCACCACCATTTAAAGAGGCTTACTTCGACATTATGTACGGTAAGGGTATCTCCAGAATCGGTGAACTTATCGACCTTGCAGTTGATACAGATGTTATCAACAAGGCAGGTGCTTGGTTTAGCTATGGTGACACAAGACTTGGTCAAGGTAGAGATAAGGTTAAGATGCTACTTGAAGAAAATGAAGAATTGGCTAAGGAAATTGAAGAAAAGGTACTTGCCAATATTGACCACCTAAGAGAAACTAAGAAAATGAAAAAGGGAGCCAAAGTACCTGAAATTACACCAAATATTCCTTCACCGGCTGAAAAGAAAACAGCTAAGAAAGAACCTGCAAAGAAAGCACCGGCTAAAGCTGATGCAAAGCTTGATATTTTGGTTGAAGACTAATGGTTGTTACTGCCGTTGAGCCTAGGAGAAAGTCATTTTCTGCACTGTATATTGACGGTGAATTTGCAATGAAGCTTGATACAGAAACTTTACTTGCAAATCATATTCGTGCCGGTGTAGAAATAGATGATGAAGACTTGCATAACCTTGTAATAGAAAGCAACAACAAGAGGGCTAAAGAAAAGGCACTTTGGCTAATATCCTATCGTGACCATAGCGAAAAGGAACTTGTTGACAAGATTAAGAGAGATTATAGCGAAGAATCGGCACTTGCTGCCGTTGCAAAGCTAAAGGACCTAGGCCTTGTAAATGACGAAAACTATGCAAGAAGATATTACAAGGAACTAACCCTTGGCAGTAAGCATCTTTCACCAAGAGGTGCAAAGTATAAGTTAATGGAAAAGGGCATTGACCGTAATCTTATTGACATTATAATGGAAGAAACCGAAGTTGACCAAAGGGAACAGATAAGAATTATTATTGAGAAAAAATATAAGAATTTTACCACAGATGAAAAGTACAAGAGGAGAGCAATCTCAGGACTACAGAGAAAGGGCTTTTCTTGGGATGATATTAAGTCTGTTATGAGTGAATATGAAGGGGAAAATTATGGCTACTAAAGTTAGTATTGTTTCGCTTGGTTGTGCAAAGAACCAAGTAGATGCTGAAATGCTTTTCTATAAGATTAGAGAAGCCGGTTATGAAATCTCGGAAGATCCCGGTGTTTGTGATGTGGCAATCGTAAATACTTGTGGTTTCATTGAGTCAGCAAAGCAAGAAAGTATTGATGAAATTCTTGAACTTTCTACTCTTAAGAGAGAAGGTCAGATTAAGAAGATTATTGTTACAGGTTGTCTTGCCGAAAGATATAACAACGATATGATGAAAGAAATGTGCGAGATTGACGCAGTAGTTGGTATCGGTGCAAATAATGATATTGTTGCTATTCTTGATAAGGTTATGGGGGATGAGAAAGTTCAGGTTCATCCTGATAAGCTACTTATGCCACTAGAAGGCAAAAGACTACAGTCAACACCTCAGCATACTGCATATATTAAGATTTCCGAAGGTTGTGACAACCGTTGTACTTACTGTGCAATTCCACTTATTCGTGGTGGTCACAGAAGCCGTAAGATGGAAAATATTATTGAAGAAGCAAAAGGTCTTGCAAGTAAAGGTGTTAAGGAACTTAATGTTATTGCTCAAGATACCACAAGATATGGTATGGACCTTTATGGTGAATACAAGTTGGCAGAACTTTTAAAAGAACTTTGCAAAATAGATGGACTAAAGTGGATAAGAGTGCTATACTGTTATCCGGATAAGATTACAGATGAACTTATTGATGTTATTAAAAATGAGGATAAAATCTGTAAATATATCGACTTACCACTTCAACATTGTAACAAAGATGTTCTTCGCAGAATGAACCGTTCAGGTGATAAGGATGAGTTACTTGCTTTACTAAGAAAGTTAAGAAAAGAAATTCCTAACCTTGTTATCCGTACAACATTTATTGCAGGTTTCCCGGGTGAAACTGAAGAAGAATTTACTGAACTTTGCGAATTTATTAAGGAAGCAAAGTTTGAGAGAATGGGTTGTTTCCCATATAGTATCGAAGAAGGTACTCCGGCAGCTACTTTCCCTGACCAAATTGATGAAGATGTAAAGAACCATAGAGCTGAGATTCTTATGGATCAGCAAAGCTACATAATGGATGAATTCTTACAGAATCAGATTGGTAAAGAAATGGAAGTTGTATGCGAGGGCTATGACAGATATGCCGAATGTTACTTTGGCAGAAGTTATCAGGATGCACCTGATGTTGATACAGTAACTTTCTTTACAGCAGGTGAAGATAAACCGACTGTTGGAGAATTTTATAAAATTAAAATCACCGACTTTATTGACAGTTCACTTGTTGGTGAAATTATTTAATAGGATTGATTAGATGAACCTACCAAACAAATTGACATTACTAAGAATTATCTTAGTACCATTTTTCATTATTGCAATGCTGGTTAACTTTCCTTTCCACTACTTAGTGGCAGGTTGTATATTTGGTGTTGCATCTGTTACAGATACACTTGACGGTAAAATTGCAAGAAGCAGAAACCTTGTAACTGACTTCGGAAAATTTGCAGACCCATTAGCAGACAAAATTCTTGTTCTGACTGCTTTAGTTTGTTTTTTGCAAGTTGGGTTACTTGGTTCTTTCGGTGCAATACCGGTTATCATAGTGTTGTTTAGAGAATTTGCCGTTTCCGGCATAAGGCTGGTTGCTGCTTCAAGTGGCAAGGTTGTTGCTGCTAATATTTGGGGCAAAATCAAAACAGTTTCTCAGATGGTAGGTATCTCAGTTATATTTGCTATGCAAGTTGTACTTGAAGTGCTTAATGCAATGAAAGTTTCTACAGGATTTATTACTGAAGTTTTCTATTACATAGGTAATGGCCTGATTTGGCTATCTACAGTATTCACTTTGATTAGTGGCATTATTTATCTAAAGGATAATATCAGTTTCCTAAAAGATAACTAAAACTAAAATGAAAAGAGATTTGGAAAATGAAAGTTAAAAGAATTTTATCATTTTTATTAGTAGTTGTTATTGCTGTTTCTTTAGTTGGTTGTACAAGTAATGAATATTGCAGTAGTCCATCAGAGGCTTATGAAAATAACAAAACACAGAATAGTGCAATTTATATTAAAAGAGGCATTACCAGAGCACAGGTAAGCGATGATGTAATTATTTGGATTGCACGTAATAATAAGAAAGATATTGTACTTGCACCTATGATGGTTAAGGATAATAAATATTATTTTGCCGGTAAAGAGTCCGACTATTACATTCCGGATATTTCAAGAAAATGTGTAAAAAGTTCTATGTGGAACAGTTACAAACTTGACAATGGTGCAAAGCTAAAAGTTCACTTGATTAGAGCCAAAACAAGAAAGATAAAAGAGGCTGACGGTCATAAAGTTTTTGCTATTAAGGATAGACACTATATGGTTGTTTGGACTTACGAAAAATAATTTTTAAGCAAGAGTTTTTACTCTTGCTTTTTTCTTTATCTCAGTATATAATAGTGGTGATATTAAAAAGGCTTTGATTGGGAGAAGTATTCATTTTGATTTTGTCAGAGAGTAAACGCCATTGGCTGAAAGCGTTTTCAAAGGATTTTTGAAGAAATGCACCCATGAGCTGACAAAGGGAAAGTAGTATCTTTGTCCGTATTTCTGCGTTAAGGATTTGAGGGTTGCTTTGATTTTTGTTTATAAATCGGAAAGACCAAACTCAGGTGGAACCACGATATATTCGTCCTGTACTTTTGTACAGGGCTTTTTTATTACAAAAATTTTTTACAGCATAATATATAATATAAAGTCTCATAGGAGTTGAAAAATAAGAATGTTCGAAACTATGAAATCTGACCTTGATGCCGTAATGGAGAGAGATCCGGCTGCCAGAAACAGGCTGGAAGTTTTCTTCCTTTACTCAGGATACAAGGCAGTAAGAAGTCACAGAAGAGCCAACTGGTTCTTTAGACATAATATGAAATTTATCGCTAGATTTATCAGTCAGCGTTCAAGACACAAAACAGGTATTGAAATTCATCCCGGAGCTACTATCGGCAAAGGTCTTTTCATTGACCATGGTATGGGTGTTGTTATTGGTGAAACAACGGAAATCGGTGAGAACTGTACTCTTTATCAGGGTGTAACTCTTGGTGGTACAGGTAAAGATACAGGCAAAAGACATCCAACTTTAGGCAACAATGTCCTTGTTGGTTGTGGCGCTAGGGTGCTAGGACCTTTTAAGGTTGGTGACAATGCAAGAATTGCTGCCGGAGCAGTAGTTCTTAATGAAATCCCACCTGACTCAACTGCAGTCGGTGTACCTGCTCAAGTGGTTAAAATGCATGGTGAAAGAATTGATATTCTTGACCAAATCCATTACACCAATCCGGTAACACAACAAATTCAAAGACTTAATAACGAAATTGAAGAACTTAAAAAGCGTTTGGAGGATAAAAAATGATTTTATATAACACATTAGGTAACAAGAAGATGGAGTTTGTTCCACATACAGAGGGCAAGGTTGGAATGTATACTTGTGGTCCTACAGTTTACCACTATGCACATATCGGTAACTTGCGTACCTACATTATGGAAGATGTACTTGAAAAGTATCTTCGTTACATTGGCTATGATGTAAAGAGAGTTATGAACATTACCGATGTAGGTCATTTATCAAGTGATGCCGATACAGGTGAGGACAAAATGCTTGCCGGTGCTAAGAGAGAACACAAGACAGTTCTTGAAATTGCAAAATTCTATACAGATGCTTTCTTTGATGATTGCAAGAAACTTAATATCAAAAGACCTGATGTGGTTGAACCTGCAACACATTGTATTCCTGAATTTATTAAGATGGTAGATACCCTTCTTAAGAAGGGTTATGCTTATGAAGCAGGTGGCAATGTTTACTTTGACACATCAAAACTAGATGAATACTATGTATTCGGTAATCAGAACCAAGATGACCTGGCAGTTGGTGTTCGTGATGATGTTGATGAAGATGAAAATAAAAGAAACAAAACTGACTTTGTACTATGGTTTACAAAGAGTAAGTTTGATGACCAAGAACTAAAGTGGGAAAGCCCTTGGGGTTACGGTTATCCCGGTTGGCACATTGAATGTTCTGCAATTTCAATTAAGCACCTAGGTGAATACCTAGATATTCATTGTGGTGGTGTTGATAATGCATTCCCTCATCATACAAACGAAATTGCTCAAAGTGAAGCATATATCGGTCACAAGTGGTGCCCTTATTGGTTCCATGTAACTCACCTACTGGATGCTAGAGGTAAAATGAGTAAGAGTAAAGGTGGTTTCTTAACTGTATCTTTACTTGAAGAAAAAGGCTACAACCCTGTTGTATATAGAATGTTCTGCTTACAGTCACACTACCGTAAGCCACTAACATTTAGCTATGACAACCTTGACAATACTGCTAAGGCTTATAACAAGCTGGTTAAGAAGATTTCTAACCTTAACCCTAACGGTGAACCAAATATGGAAGAGGCTCAGCCATTCATTGATAAGTTTAAGGAAAATATGGATAACGACCTAAACACATCTCTAGGTATTACAAGCATTTATGATGTACTAAAGGCTAACATTAGTGATGCAACAAAGATTTATCTTCTAAATGACTTTGACAAGGTTCTAAGCCTTGACCTAGTAAAGACTGCTAACAAGCTAAAGGAAGAAAAGAATTCTTCTGTTGATACTGCAAAGGTTGAAGAACTTATCAAGAAAAGAACTGAAGCAAGAGCTAACAAAGATTGGGCAACTGCTGATGCTATTCGTGATGAACTTAACGCAATGAATGTTGTAATCAAGGATACACCTGAAGGTATTACTTGGTCAGTAAAATAATTAAATTATAGAATATTTCAAAACCCTCCACATAAATATATTGTGGAGGGTTTCCTCTATTATGGGTACATATTTGGAGGTCAGTATGCGTTTATTTATTCTTGACAAAAAGGGCTTGGCTATTGTTCTTTGTTGTCTTATGGTGACAATAATAGCAATAGGAATTTTGACAAATACAGGAATGAAAGCAGTACAAACTGCAACTGAGCAAAAGGAACTTCCCATTTATTCTGTTGAAACAGATAAAAAGCAAGTTGCAATTTCTTTTGATGCTGCATGGGGTGATGAACAAACCCATAAGCTACTGGATATTCTGAAAAAGTATAAGGTAAAGTCTACATTTTTCTTGGTAGGGGATTGGGTAGATAAATATCCTGATGATGTAAAGGATATTCATAAGGCAGGTCACGACATAGGTAATCATAGTGACACCCATCCACATTTAACTCAAATGAGTGTTGATGAACAGAAAAAGCAAATTGAAGATTGTAATAACAAGGTAAAAGAACTGACAGGTGAAAAGCCTAAACTTTTCAGACCACCTTATGGTGACTACAACACAACTGTTGTGCAAAGTGTAAAAAGCCTTAATATGTATTGTGTTCAATGGGATATTGATTCCCTAGATTGGAAAGACCCTACACCGGCAGAAATGGTGGATAGAATTGTGCCAAAGCTACAAAACGGTAGTATTATCCTTATGCATAACGGTGCTAAGAATACACCTGAGGCTTTACCTATGATTATAGAGGCAGTCAGAGATAGTGGTTATGAGTTTGTGCCACTTTCTAAACTTGTTTGTGATAATTGTAAAGTGGATTATAAAACCGATGTTACCGGCCGAACCCTTAAAGAGTAGTTTTTTAATTCTATTTGTGGGTTAAGGTGAAAATAAAATTTACTATACTAATTAGGGTTTGTCTTTTTAATTTTGATTGTGGTTAAAGGCAAATTTGTAGTGAGAATATACACCATAAATTCATATATAACTATAAATTTTTCTTTGTAGACAATTAAATTTAAAACAAACTAACCTTTACCCACAGACAAAATTGAAAAACCCTAATTTATCTAACTAATCTTTACCCACAGACAAAATTGAAAAATCCTAATTTATCTAACAAACCTTAACCTACAATAGAAATTGAAAAAACTATATAACATTAGAAACTATAAATAAAAAATCCCTAGGAGAGAACCTAGGGATAATTTGTTATAGAAAGTTGAATTAAAATGTAAGTATTATAAAATTTATAATCATTAATTACTATAGTTATTAATTACTGTCATTTAGTGTGTTAATCAAAAACTAAAATCATAAATACTCAACATTATCAATAACTGCTTTTGCTTTGGTGAAAGATACATCAGGAAACTGCTGACTTAATTTTTCAACAAGAGGGGAGATAACCACATCTTCTGATTTAAAGTGTCCAACTTCAACAACAGCAATATCTTTTTCCATTGCCTCAATCAGTAAGTGGTGTTTCATTTCACCTGTTAAGAATAGGTCACAACCATTGTCAAGTGCTGTGAAGATTTCCTCAGCACCTGCACCAGAAGATACACAAATCTTCTGTACCTTGTCTTTGTCGGTATATCTTAAACCTTTGCAGTTTAGCTTTTCTTTAACTTGCTTTGCAAATTCTTTTGCTGAAAGTGGCTTGTTGATTTCACCAATATAAGCATATGTGCCATCAATGAATTTACCGTTCTGTAAACCTAAAGCATCACCAAGACAAGTGTTTACACCAAAGATAGGTGAAATATCAAGGTTAGTGTGTAGGCATAAAGCTGAAATATTATTTTCAACTAATTTATACACAACACTGTTTTTGCTAACCTTTTTTAGTGGTGCAAAAATAATAGGGTGATGGCTGATTATTAATTCAGCACCAATCTTTTTTGCCTCATCAACAACAGAAGATGTTATGTCAAGGGCAACAAGAACTTTAGTTACAGTTTGGTTTTTGTCACCAACAAGAATACCACAGTTGTCAAAGTCTGCACAAGTATTTATAGGAGCAAAACTTTCAGTATAGTCAAAAATATCATTTACTGTCATTTACCTTTTCCTCCAATACATTGATAACTTCTTCAAGACCTTTTTCACCAAGTACTCTTTTGTTTAGCTTACGGATTTCATTTGATAAGAAAATTTTACATTCTTCATCATTAGTATCCATACTGCCAAGATAAAGGTCACTTTCTGTGTAAGGTGTTTTCTTGCCAGTATATTTTATTTTCATTATTGTGTATGGTCTTTTGCCCTCATGAGTGCATTTCTGCTCTTTGATTTCAAAACCATTTTCATATAGCCACTGAGTTAAGGTATAGTACCTTGTCATCGGTTGAATAATAAGAGTGTACTTTTCATTAGCTATATATTCACAAGAAGAAAGTATGTGAATAATAACATCAGCACCCATACCTGCCATAATAAAGGTATCAGCCTCATCTTCACCTATTCCGTTAAGCCCGTCACAAAGTCTTGTTTCAATCTTATCTTGTAGATGGTTGAAGATTATGTTTTGGTTTCCTTTTTCAAGCGGCAAAGGATTAATGTCACAAGCTAAGGCTTTTCCACAAATTCCTTGCTGAATGAGGAAAACCGGAAGATACGCATGGTCTGTGCCTATGTCAGCAACTACACTACCTTTATCCACCATTGTGGCAATAGTTTGTAGTCTTTCAGTTAAAATCATTGACCGATAGCAGCCTTAATCTTTGCAATTAGTTCATCAGCATCTGTACCGTGAACATAACAAGCCTCTTCAATGCTTTCGCCTCTTGAATGAGGACAACCTAGGCAGTGCATACCGATTTCCATAAAGAATTCAGCTGTTTCAGGATAGCTGTCCAGTACATCGCCAATAATAGAATTTTTATCAATAGTCATAATTAATTACCTCCAAAATTTTTCTACATTATAACACATATTTTTTTATAATAAAAGTCTTTTCTATTATGTATATTCTTATTTTCCTTACTTTTATTATAACCAAAAGTAAAAGAAAAACACCCTAACCGTAATGGCTAGAGTGCTTATATATAACTATCCTTTTTCTTTTTAAGTTAATTATGCAAGACCTTGTTCTTTTCTTTTAGCAAAACATTCGCTACAGTAGTAGTCCTTGCCTTCCATTGGCTTAAATGGAATAACTGCTTCGCCACCACAACTTGCACATACAGTTTTGTGCATTTCTCTTGATGGCTTTACAGCTTGTTTTCTTGCTTGTCGACAAGCTTTGCAACGCTGAGGTTCGTTAACAAAACCTTTCTCAGCATAAAATTCTTGCTCACCGGCAGAAAAAACAAATTCATTGCCACAATCTTTACAAATAAGTGTCTTATCTTCGTACATAGGTTTTACCTCTCTTGTTCTTTCACATAAGTGAATTTTTTAGAGTAACTTCTTTTTCGCTCTTGAAAGGGCATTGTCAACAGACTTTTTGTCAATACCTAGTTTTTCTGAAATTTCCATATAGGAGTACCCATTTATATAGTAGGTAAGTACCTTGTACTCTTTTTGGGAAAGAACATCTCTAGCTTTTTCTAGTAGCAATGCAAATCGTTCTTCGTTTAAGACTTGGTTTTCAGGATTTGCAGTGTGGTCAGTAACATCAAGTTGTTCATCAAAAGGAACTGTACTTGACATTGGAATAGCCTTGTCCCTTTGGGACTTCTTTACAATGGTTCTAAAACGATTTTTCACACAAAGCAAAGCGTAATTCTTGAAACTAATAGAATGAGTAGGCTCAAAGCTCTTTACTGCTGATAAAAGTGCCAGCAATCCCTCTTGAACAAAATCATTAGTGTCATAACTCTCTACTTTGTATTGGTTACTCAGTTTGTGAATTAAACCAAGATAACGGAAAGAAAGTTTTTCAAAAGCAAGGTTGTCGCCACATTTTGCATTTTGAATAAGGGTATTTTCGTTTTGACTACACATCATCAAAAAACCTCGCCGTAATCTGTGTTTAAATCTTATTCTACCCTTAATATGTTGATTTGTCAATGATATTTTAATATATTTCTATAAAATATTTTCTAATATTTTTTATTATTATGCAGAATTCATAAAATTATTTAGTATTTTGTCACTTAATGTCTTTTTATTCCCTTTAATATATGATATTATTAAGTATATAATGAAAAGTATTGTTCTTCTTATTAATATATAGTAAATATTGGAAGTGATATATAATGGTAGTAAGTTGCCTTAGCTTGGGTACAATAGGAATGGAAAGTTTCTTAGTAACAATAGAAGCAGATATTTCACAGGGTTTCCCAGCTTTTGAAATGGTAGGGTTGCCTGATACGGCAGTAAAGGAAAGTCGAGATAGAGTTAGAAGTGCAATTCATAACTGTGGTTTTGTCTTTCCAGACCAAAGAATAACAGTAAATCTTGCTCCGGCAGATATAAAGAAGGAAGGTCCACTTTATGATTTGCCAATAATGATTGCTCTCTTACTTGTTACAAGACAGATAAATGCAGACATAAAAAGCTCTGCTTTTATCGGTGAACTTTCTCTTTCCGGTAACATCAGAAGAGTCAATGGGGTTCTTCCCATGGCTATTAAAGCTAAGGAAGAAGGCATAAAGAACCTTTATGTTCCTTATGAAAATGCAAAAGAGGGAGCAGTTGTACAAGGGATAAATGTTTATCCTGTAAAAAATTTGTATCAGCTTGTAGCTCACCTAAATGGAATGGAAAAAATAAAACCTGTAGAATTTGAAAATGCAGATGTAGAAGAAAATGAAAATTATCCGGACTTTTCTGATGTATGCGGTCAGTATGAGGCTAAGAGAGCCTTAGAGATTGCAGCAGCCGGTGGTCACAATGTTTTGCTTATCGGACCTCCCGGTTCAGGTAAAAGTATGCTTGCAAAGAGAGTACCGGGGATTTTACCTAAGATGACATTTGCCGAAAGAATAGAAACATCAAAGGTACTTTCTATTGCAGGACAATTGCCGGAGGGTGTTTCATTAATTAATACAAGACCTTTTAGAAGTCCACACCATACTGCTTCACCTGTAGCTTTAACAGGTGGTGGCAATATTCCAAAGCCCGGTGAAATTACCCTAGCTAATAACGGAATACTGTTCCTTGATGAACTTCCTGAGTTTTCAAGAAAAACACTTGAGGGGCTTAGACAACCTATTGAGGATGGTAAGGTAACAATATCTAGGGTAAACGGTTCATATACATATCCGGCAAAAATGATGGTACTTGCTGCAATGAACCCTTGTCCTTGTGGATACTACAACCATCCTACTAAGAAATGCAGGTGTTCACCTCACAGTATTCAAAATTATTTAAATAGAATATCCGGTCCATTATTGGACAGAATAGATATACACATAGAAGTTCCACCGGTAGATTACAGTGAACTTTCTGCCAAAGAAAAAGGTGAGTCCTCTGAGAAAATCAGAGAAAGAGTAAATAAAGCAAGACAAATACAGATTGATAGGTACAAAGGTACAGGCATTACTTGTAACGCTCACCTAACAAGTGAATTACTGAAGAAATATTGTATCACCGATGAAAATGCTGACAAAATACTGGAAAAAGCCTTTGACAGTCTTGGACTGTCAGCTAGAGCATATGACAGAATTTTAAAGGTTAGCAGAACTATTGCCGATCTTGACAACAGTGAAGTAATCAAAGGTGAATATGTAGCAGAGGCTTTGCAGTACAGAACACTTGACAGAAAGTATTGGGGTGCAGATTGATTACAAGATTGTAGTAATATTTTTAATTCCTATGAAAACTATGTAAATTAATGTAGTTTAATTCTGTAGGATAATTTTCTTAAAGAAAATAGAACAAATGTTTATTCTTTAAAAGAAATAATTACAATAAAGTTACAATTTACTACAGGTCTAGTCAGTTTCTTTAAAAATACTTTTTAGAACAAAAATTTTGAGTGCAACTTCAACAAAAAGTGTTACAATCCTAAATAACGATTGACTTAAAACCCATTTAGGGTTAATATATTAATTAGCCGTAAAATATCTTTGGGCTAATTATATTTAGATTTAAGAAAATAAAGTTAAAAACTTGTTATATTTTTTGAACTTTTGATAAATATAAGCATAAACCAAAATTGGAGAAATTGGAGTGTGCAGTTTTGAATAAATTTGTTGTAAATGGTGGAAAGCCTTTAAATGGCGAGGTAACAATCAGTGGTGCGAAAAATGCCGCTGTAGCCATTATTCCCGGTGTAATCCTTTGTGATGAACCTTGTAGAATTGAAAATATTCCTAATATTAGTGATGTAGCACTTATCGGTACTATCCTTAAAGAAATGGGTGCTATTGTTAAAAGAGTAAATAAGTCAACTTTAGATATTGACCCTAGACATATCAGAACTCACGAAGCAACTACTGACCTTGTAAGAGGTATGAGAGCATCTTACTACCTACTTGGTGCTTTACTTGGCCGTTATGGTAAAGCAAAGGTACTGCTACCGGGTGGTTGTAACTTTGGTGTTAGACCTATTGACCAACACCTAAAGGGCTTTGAAGCACTTGGTTGTGACCATGAAATTCTTGATGGTGCAATTGATATTAAGTGCAGAGAAGGTAAGTTAAAGGGTAACAACATTTATCTTGATGTTGTTTCAGTTGGTACAACTATCAACCTAATGCTTGCAGCAGTTAAGGCTGAGGGTTTAACAGTTATTGAAAACTGTGCAAAAGAACCTCATGTTGTTGATTTAGCAAACTTCCTTAACTCTATGGGTGCTGATGTTCGTGGTGCCGGTACTGATGTTATCAAGATTCGTGGTGTTGAATACCTACACGGTGTTACTTATTCAATTATCCCTGACCAGATTGAAGCAGGAACATATATGGCAGCAGCTGCTGCTACAAGAGGCAGAGTAACTGTTAAGAATATTACTCCTAAGCACCTTGACTCTATTACTGCTAAGTTAAGAGAAATCGGTTGTGATATTGAAGAATTTGATGAAGCAGTTACTGTTGATGCAAGAGGTAAGAACCTTACTCGTTGTAACATCAAGACTATGCCTCATCCGGGTTTCCCAACTGACTGTCAACCACAGTTTGTTGCAATGTTAACATCTTGTAACGGTACAAGTATCATTAACGAAAATGTATGGGATAACCGTTATCAGTATATCAGTGAACTTCAGAGAATGGATGCTAAGATTTCTGTTGAGGGCAGACTTGCAATTATTGAGGGTGGTACACCACTAAAACCTGCTCAGGTTAAGGCTACTGACCTTCGTGCCGGTGCTGCTATGATTATTGCTGCTCTTACAGCAGACGGTACAACTGTTATCAGCAACATTCACTTTATCGAAAGAGGTTATGAAGAAGTTGTTGAAAAGTTCCAGCAACTTGGTGCTGATATTAAAAAAGTTTATGACCCTGAGGGTGAACTTGCAGAGTCAGTTTAATTAAAATTTTCAGGGGTACTTTTTGTACCCCTTATTTTTGTTTATAGAAGTTTTTAGAAGGAATGAAGTATTGTGGCAAAGATTATACCATTGTTTAGTGGAAGTAAAGGAAATAGTTATTACATAGGTTCAGGTGCAGGTGGTGTACTTGTTGATGCCGGTAGAAGTTGTAAGCAGATTGAGAATGCACTTGCTGATAACAATATTGATATTAAGAAAATCAAAGGTGTTTTTATTACCCATGAACACAAGGACCATTGTTCAGGTCTAAGAGTACTTGTAAAAAAGAATAATATACCGGTATATGCTACCGAAGGTACTATGAATGGACTTATTAACGGTAAGTGCCTAGAAGCTAATGCAGTAACTAATGTTATCAACGGTCAAGTTGAACTTGATGATATGATGATAGAATCTTTCCCTACAATGCATGATGCAAATGAACCTTGTTGCTACAAGATTACTACTTCCGATGGCAGAAAAGCTATGATTGCAACTGACCTTGGTGTTATGACTGATGTTATCAGAGAAGCCTTTTACGGTGTTGATGCTTTGGTACTTGAAAGCAACCATGATGTTAATATGCTTAAGAATGGTATTTATCCTTATTATCTAAAGGAAAGAATTTTGTCTAAATATGGACATTTATCTAACGAAAGTTGTGCAAGTGAACTTCCTGAAATTATTAAGAATGGCACTATGAGAGTTGTGCTGGGACACCTTAGTCAAGAAAATAATATGCCATCTTTAGCAATAAAGGAAAGTGTGGACTATCTTTCTTCTATGGGATACAAGAGAGATTATGACTACACACTTGATGTTGCACCGGTAGAAAATAACGGAAAGGTAATACTCTTCTAATGCTAACAGTAAATATAATTTGTATCGGAAAATTAAAGGAAAAATATTGGGTTGATGCAATAAAGGAATATAGCAAAAGGCTAGGTGCATTTTGCAAATTCTCAATTATTGAACTTAGTGAATGTAAAACTAACCAAGACCCTAACGAAAAGCAAATTACCCATATTCTTGAAGAAGAAGGAAAGTCAATACTTGCTAAGATTAAACCAACTGACTACACAGTAGCTATGTGTATTGAGGGAAAGATAATTTCTTCCGAGGATTTATCAAAGCTAATTGACAATGTACAGATTGACGGTAAAAGCACAATGAACTTTGTAATCGGTGGTAGCTGGGGACTTTCCGATGAAGTGAAGAAAGTTGCTAATTACAAAATGTCAATGGGCAAAATGACTTTCCCACATCAAATGGCAAGAGTAATGCTAACTGAACAAATCTACAGAGGTTTTCAGATTAGCAGTAACGGAAAGTATCATAAATAATAAGAATTTTTAGAATATAGAAAGCAGGTGAAGTTATGGCTTTTGATGGTGTAATGATGCACTATGTAAAGGAAGAAATAAAGAGTGTTGCTCTAGATGCCAGGGTAAGTCAAATTCATCAACCTAACAGAGATGAACTTGTAATTGCACTTAGAACAAAGAACGGAAACAAAAAGTTACTTGTATCTTCAAGGGCAAATTCACCACGAATTTGCTTTACAGAACATTCTATTGAAAATCCTGCAACACCACCAATGCTTTGTATGTTATTACGAAAAAGATTAGGTGGTGCAAAGTTAGTTGATGTTAGACAAATTGAACTTGAAAGAATAATGTTCCTTGACTTTATTGCAACTAACGAACTAGGGGACAAGGTTAAACTAACACTTTGTGTTGAGATAATGGGTAAGTACAGCAACATTATCCTTATTGATGAAAATGACAATATTGTTGATGCACTAAAGCGTGTTGACTTTACAATGAGTACCCAAAGATTAGTTTTACCAAATATTAAATATGAACTGCCACCAAAGCAAGATAAGCTATGTATCCTTGAGTGTAGTGGCAGAGATATTGTAGAAAAGGCTATTAACACACCGGCAGAAATGCGACTATCAAAAGCATTACTTTCTGCAATGCAAGGTGTGTCACCAATTATTACAAGAGAACTTGAGTATATGGTTGGTGTGGATAGCAACAGAGAGCTAACTGTTATTGATAAGCTAAAGCTAATTGAAAAGGTAGATAAGCTAAAGGAATATATTGTTTCAGGGGAAAAGTCACCAACAATGATGATTAAGCCTGAGGGCAAACCATTTGATATTGCATTTATGGATATTATGCAGTATGGTGAAATGGCAAGTAAAAAGAGATTTCTTGATTTTTCTACTTTGCTTGATTCTTTCTATTATGAAAGAGACAAGGCTGAACGAATGAAAGTTAAAGGTCAAGACCTACTAAGACTTTGTTCAAATATTCAGGATAAGCTTTGCAGAAAAATTGCAGTACAAGAAAAGGAACTAAAGGATAGCTTAAACAGAGATAAACTTCGCAAAAAGGGCGACCTACTACAAGCCAATATGTATAAAATGGTTAGAGGTCAAAGTTTCATTGATGTTGAGGATTATTACGACAACAACAAGATTGTAAGAATTAAGCTAAGTCCAACTCTTAATCCTAGTCAAAATGTTCAGAAGTATTATAAAGATTATCGCAGAGCAAAAACTAGGGAAGAAATGCTAACTGTTCAAATTGCCAAAGCTAAAGCTGAACTTCAGTATATTTCAGCAGTACAGGAAAGTTTAGGCAGAGCAGAAAGTGAAAGAGAACTAACTGAGATTAGACAAGAACTTGTTGATGAGGGTTACTTAAAGAACAGAAATCCTAAAGGCAGAAACAAAGCGTTAAAACTTTTACCACCTAAGGAATACACTTCATCAGATGGTTTTACAATTTATGTTGGCAGAAACAATAAGCAAAACGATAAATTAACCTTAAAGACTGCAAGAAACTACGATATGTGGTTACATACTAAGGATATTCCCGGTAGCCATGTAATTATTGTTAGTGACAACAGAGAAATAACAGATACTGCAATACTTGAGGCAGCATCCCTAGCAGCATATAATAGTAAAGCTAAGGAAAGTGACAATGTTCCTGTTGACTATACTATTGTAAAAAATGTCAGCAAACCAAGTGGTGCAAAGCCGGGTATGGTTATTTATGTGAACAACAAGACTGTTTATGTCACACCAAAGGAAAGTATATAAACTTTATTTTATTATTAAAATATGAACAGACAACCTCCTTCTGCTTAGAAAGAGGTTGTTTTTTCGTCAAATTAACTATTTTATATAGTGGATATACTATTAGATTTAACATAAATTTAATTTTTATTTAATATTCTTTTAAGTAATATTATTGACAATAGTATAAGTTAAAATTAAGTTAGGGTATTTTGGAAACAATAAAATATAAATAAAGAGTTTATAAAACAAGTTTCAGTAGGAGGTATCTTTTATGGATGCTTACAGTATTGTGCTAAAAGTGATTATGGCACTTGGTGGTTTAGGTCTTTTCCTAATTGGTATGAAAAATATGGGTGAAGGTCTTGAACTTGCAGCAGGTAGCAAACTTCGTAATTTGCTAGAAAAAATTACTAGCAACAAGTTTATTGCTATGCTTGTTGGTGTTTTGGTAACAGGTGTTATTCAGAGTTCTTCTGCAACTGATGCTATGGTTGTTGGTTTTGCTAATGCAGGACTTATGGAATTTGGACAGGCAATCGGTGTTTTGTTTGGTGCTAAGATTGGTACAACCGTTACATCACTTTTGCTGGCTATTGATATTAAATCTTTCGTTCCTATATTTATTTTCCTTGGTGCTATTGTTATTACCTTCTTCAAGAAAAATAACTATAAGTATTATGGACAGATTGCAGCCGGTTTTGGTATGCTTTTCCTAGGTCTTTCACTAATGAGTGAAAACCTAAAGTGGATGGGCGAGAGTGAGGCTTTCCTAAGTATTGCCGATAAGCTAAGTTTCCCACTACTAGGACTATTTGTCGGTATTATCTTTACAGGTATTGTCCAAAGTTCATCAGCTTCTGTTGGTATTTTAATGGCACTTGCTTCTGCCGGTGTTATTACTTCTCTTGACCAAGCAGTATTTGTTGTATTTGGTTTCAATGTTGGTGCTTGTTCTGCTGCTATTCTTTCTTCACTTGGTGCAAACCGTACAGCTAAGCAGATTTCACTATCCAACTTATTAATCAGTTGCTTTGGTGCAATTATTATGACACTGGTTGCAGTGTTCTTACCATTTACAGATATTATCAACTACTTCCTACCTGCAAAGACAGTAGGTGTAGCTGCTCAGATTTCTGCAGCACATATTATCTTTAATATTGCAATTACAGTTATCTTACTTCCTTGTTCAAGCTTGATTATGAAGATTACAAAGTTAATTCTTCCTGACCTTGAAGAAGAGAAAGAAAAGATGGGTACTGTTTATCTTGATAACCGTATCCTTACAACACCACCTATGGCTGTTCGTCAGGTTGAAAGAGAATGTGAAAGACTTTCTTCACTTGCAAGAAAAAGCTACGATATGGCTATTAAGGGATTCTTTGACCGTGACCTTTCTTATACCGAAAAGGTAGAAAAGAATGAAAAGGTAATCGACTATCTAACCCACGAAATTACAAGATACATTGTTAAGATTAATGGTCTTGATATTGTGGATGAAGACAGAAAGATTATGGGTGTAATGTACAAGGCTATTCAGGATCTTGAAAGAATCGGTGACCATGCCGAAAATATTACTGAATGTACAAAGAGAATGATTGACAGTAAAATCTTCTTTACAGATGATGCACTAAATGAACTTCATCAGCTGGATGCACTTGTAATTAAGATGATTGACTGTGGCTTTGAAATGTTCAACACTCAAAAGGCAACTCCAACACTTGCAGAAACAGTTGTTGATACTGAGGATGAACTTGATGATTGTTGTAACATCTTTAAAGAAAACCACATTAAGCGTATGAATGACGGTCTTTGTACTGCTGAGAATGGTACAATCTTCTTAGAACTTCTTTCAGCATTTGAAAGAGTCGGTGACCATGCAGACAATGTTGCATTCTCACTTCCTAGAAAGAAACTTGTTTCTTATGCTAACGATAGATAATTAAATAAAATTATGGGCTATTGCTTTTGCAATAGCCCTTTTTGTTATCTATACATATTAAGGAGAATTTTTTAATTTTGGATTGTGGTATTTTATAAGCTTGTGGAAGTTTAAAATACTTAAAATAAAAATATAATTAAATCTATTCTTCCATTTGCTTACCTAAAAAGGCAGCAGCACTTTGACAGAGCTTTACTTCAGTATTTGTTGGAATTTTTACTGTGTCACTTTCTAACATACACACCGAACCGGTAACATCCCCTGAAGCAATAATAGGATAAATAATCCCTGCCGGTGAGTCAATGCCCTCTACCGGAAAGGTATCGCCGTTGCTGGTTTCTGTAGCAATGTAACATCTTCTTTGTTCCATATATCGCTCAAGACTTTGGGTAACTCGCCTTTCAAGATATTCCCTTTTACTTGCACCGGATACTGCAATAACATGATCTCTGTCGGTAATAACAGTTGGCATTTGGCTAACCCTCATTAATACATCAGCATACTGAGTGGCAAAGTTTCCTAACTCTCCTACAGGAGAATATTTCTTAAAAACCACTTCGCCATCAGTAGCAGTGAAAATTTCTAATGGATCACCCTCACGAATACGCAGTGTTCTGCGAATTTCTTTAGGTATAACAACTCTGCCTAAATCGTCAATTCTCCTAACAATACCTGTGGCTTTCATATATCAACATTTCCTTTCTAAATTAATGGATATAACACCCACTAATATTATCTGTAAGTAAATATTGACTATGCCAAAAATTATAAGGTTATTTATGGAATTTTTATTTTCAATTTTGTCAGTGGGTTAAGATTAATTTGATAAATTAGGGTTTGTGGGGATGTTTAAATATGAAAAGTGTAAACTATGTCCTTGTATAAACTGTAAACTATGTGATTGTACAATTCAAAATACAACGATATTTTGTAGCATAAACAATAGTAATTTATATATCGTATTGTGGCTCACAGGTGTAGGGGCGAACATCGTTCGCCCGTAATGAAAGTGTGATACCTACGGGATTATTGTCCTATTTGCAGATTATAAATTTATAATATCTACATAGGGCAATATGCCAATAAAGAGGTTAATTTGCTCGGTCCAACAGTGTTGGACCCTACATCTGTAAGCCACACTTTAGTAATAATATCAAGTATGATATTTTTGAAAATTTCCATTTATACTCAATAAAAGCTAAAAAAGAAATTTACCTTTACCCACAGACCAAATTGAAAAACCCCAATTTGCAAAGCTAATTTATCATAGCGCAGAAACAAAATTGAAAAAACCAAATTTATATAACAATAGAATTTAAAAAAATTAAAATTTTTGCAACACTTTCGGGTTATGGAAAGTATTATTAATAGGACAGAAAATTTTGTTATTTATGCAATGATTATAGCTAAAGGACAGTTATCGTAACGATAAAGACCTATCAGCAATATGCCAGTAAATAGGATGTAAATTTTAGCAAAAATGATAATATCTTTTTGGCAAATATAATGATATAATTATTGTAATAGATAACATTGTTTATTAAGGGTGATTTTATGAAAAAGTTAATTTTAGTCGCAGTTGTATCGGTAGCTTTGCTTTTTGTAGGTTGTAAAAGTGAAAACAGTAATGAAGTATCAAGAAATACCAATAAGGTAGAAACTACGGTCACTACCACAACAACTAACAGTAAAAGTGGATGGCAACATTTAAATGAGAAGTCTGAAAAAGAATTTAGGGCTGATTTAGGAAATCCTAAGGTTGATGAAGATGCAAAAATTAATTATGTTTCTGCTAATGCTAAAAAGAAAATCAAGGCAGTTAACCTTACTAAAAAGCAAATGTCAATTTTGATAGATCATGTAATGGTACTTAGTGGAATTTCTTCTAAACCAAATCTTTTATGTTTTTACATTGAAGATTACAATAAATATTATGGTGTTTCTGATTTTAGAGAAATTAATAATTCCGATACATACAATTATTATTGTAAAATTACTGATGACAGTGGTAGAAAAGCATATATTTTCTTTGAAAAAATTGATAAAGATACAGTGATCGAATGGTCTGCTTTGTTTCTTGATAAAAATGATAAACCTATAAAATTTGATGATGATGACTTTCAACAAGATATAAATGATTTGAAATATGTTAACGATTTGGATAAATAATTTTAATTAAAAAATGAAATGTTGGGGTAAAATGAGAAAAATAAATTTGTTGTTATGTGTATTAATTGTTTGTGTCTTATGTTCCTGTAGTGTTGTTGACAAAGCAATTGATGTTGTAACTCCTACTAGAAACACTAATTATAATTCATCAGATGTGGTAGGGGATGACACACCGGAGGATGATTTAGGTAAAGAGAAAATTAGTCAAATTATAAATGGTATTGAAAATAAAAATACAGAATCAATTACAAAACTGTTTTGTAAAACTGTTCAAAAAAATAAGAATAGTTTAAATCAAGATATTGGAAAGTTGATTAAATTTTATAACAGTACTGAACACAAGAAAATAAAATATGAATATTCAGTTGCCCATAATGACACAAATGATGGTTCTAATTACGATTATGATGAATGTCTTGCTTTTGTGCAAACAGAAAATAAAGTATTTTCCTTTGATTTTGTTGTTTGTAGTTATGATGAAAGAACAGAGGATAATGTAGGTATTTGGTTTATTATTGTAAGTGATAAGCAAAAAAGAGAAAATTCAAAAGAATTCGATAATCTATATAATAAACTTTATAATAATTTATCTGAACCATCAAATAATTGTTCCGGTATTTATATGCTTTAAGAAAATTTGGTTGGTGATTTTATGAAAACTATGATTAAAAATAATAACTTTAACAGTTTATCAAAGATAGCATTTCTAATGAACATTCCTTTAGTATTATTGTATTTACCTATTTGTTTTATTTACAGTGATACTCAAGGTGTATTGTTGCAAGGTATTGATTTTATTTTATGTGTAGTTTTGTTTGCTTTGTATTTTGTGACTTTATTATTTATCAGTAATAACAAGAAAATTATAGTTTCAAATTTATTAATTCAAACGGTATTATTGTATGAATTAAGAGGTGAATTGCCATTTGCTTTGTTGTGGCAACATAGCGAAACTGTATCATTATGGCAAATAGTAATTATTTACTATATTGTCCTTTGTGCCTTAGTAATTATTCTGGATGTGGTTTATTTTGTACTACAGAAAGTTAATAAGTTTCAGAAAGTATAATACTCATAATCACATAAGGAGGTCTTTTTATGAAGAACTATAAAATAGTTATTATATCTTTATTGTTGGTAGTTGTGTGTACACTCTGTTCTTGTGTCAATTCATCAACAGATAAAAGTGATAAAAATAAAGATACAAAAACTAAAGCTACAACACAAGCAACTACTGACAATGTTGATAGAATGTGCTTGTTTGAAAAAGACAAGAACTATGAAATCTATCAATACAGATATAATGAAAATTCTTTTGAGTATATTTACTTTATATATGATAACAAACACAGAAGAATTGATTGCAAAAATGTTTATACTCGTGAGCCTTATATTAGCCAAATCGGTACAGATAAGGTTGGTAAGAATATTTTGAGATGCTATATTTCCAATGGTACTAACGCATATACTACTCAATACTATAATGTGTCTAACGGTAAGGTATCTAATGAATATAAAGGTGAAGTGTGTTTTGATGAAAAGCGAGTGGCGTACATAGATTACAAGGATGGTAAAACTATTTTAGAGGTTAAAAAGATTTTTGACAAAAAGCCATTCTTTGAAAAAGAACTGGATATGGGTGGAATTTCTACAGCAACTTTTATAGGAAAAGGAGAATTTGACGGAAATTCAATTATAATAACCCATGCTAAAGGTAAGAATTATAAGGATGTTAGGGAAATATTTTCACTTAATTAAAAATGATTTGAGGTAAGAGTATGAAAAACTTTATAACTATACTTTTAGTGTCTGTAGTAATACTATTTACATTAGGTGGTTGTGGTAATCCTGTTTCTGATGTACTAAATGATATGGATAGAACAACTATTACTTATAATAATGAAAAATATGTTGCCACTACAGATTGGCTAATTGATGATAGTAGTTATAAAGAAAAAGTAATCGAAAATGACGGAACAAAAATTCATATTTGGATTTATGATAATGATAAAAATGTGGATTTTATAAGTGACTCAGGAAGTTTGCTTTATCACAAGGAAAGTAGTTCATATCCTGAAAATAATTACAATAGTATTGAAAGCATAGAACTTTATAAGGGTGATGAAAATAAAATTATAAAGGATAAAACTTGCATAGAAAATCTGATAAGTACAATTAATGGGAAAAAGAATAAAAATTCTTCTTCAAAAACTGATGAAGTTCTGTATTCAATAAGTATTCATTACAAGGATTATCCAGCAAGTTATTCTTTAGGTGAACTTGTAAAATGTGAAAGTGGTAACTATAAAATAGTTGATAATTATGGATATTGCTATAATCTAAATGCTGATATTTGCCCTAAAGAAATGTTGAAGTAGGTGTTTTTATGAAAAGACTACTGTGTATTGTGCTTGCCGTTATTTCAATTATGCTTTTTGCCGGTTGTAATAATGTGGATACTAAAAGTAATATTGAAAAAATAAGTGCAAGTAAAATCAATACATACTACACCAATGACTTTACAAAAGAAGGAGCTTATCGTATTGAGGCTAAGGGTCAAAGTGCAGTTGTAATTGTTGCACCACAAGACTCAGTAAAAAGTTTTAGTGCTAAGAAAGATAAAAAAGATATTATATTTTCTTATTCAACAAAGAACAGTAAAAGTAATGTTATGTCAATTTATAAGTATTGTTATATCTATAAGAATACCGATAAAATTGATACTGTTAAGATTTATAAAAATGGAAAAGAATCCTATTTTGTAAGTTGTAATGTTGGGGATGAAGAAATCTTAAATTAATTTTAGAAAGCGTGATATTATGAAGCTATTTACAACATTACTAAGGAAATGTAAAGAATTCCGTATGAAAAGAATAGATAAATTTTCTACAAGCTATCTGTTCACTGTAGAAGATAAATTTATACAAGAAGTGTGAATTTGAAAATCTAATTAATAGATATAAAATAATATTTTCTTTCATAAAAATAAGCTGACATTATAATAATTGTAGTGTCAGGGCTTTTATAGGTAAATAAATTTTGAACAAAAATAAAAATTGTTGAATATTAATTGAATTGCAGTTATAATTAGTATATAGCTATTTTGCGTAGAAAAAAATATGAAAGGATAGATAGTTATGAAAAAATTAATTTTAGTTGCATTTATTACTGTAGCTTTGCTATTTGCCGGTTGTGGTAATGAAAGCAATAATGAGGTATCAAGAAACACAAACAAGGTGGAAACAACTGCAATTACTTCTACTGTAAGCAATTCCAATGTTAGTAGTAAAGACAGTAAAAATGTAGAGCATGTTGCGTTAGGTGATATTAATAAAGGTAAAAATACAAAAGTTAAATATGTTTCTTCAACTGATAAGAAGAAAATTAATTCAACAAGCCTAACTGAAAAGCAAATGGACAAATTGTACCAACAGTTAAAGGATCAAAGTAAAATGGAAAACTTTCTAACTCGTTCAACTGTTAAGAATTTCAATGAAGATTGTGGCGTTTCTAAATTTAGAAAGTTAACAGACAAAAAGAAAAGTAAGTGTTATTGTAAAATTACTGATGATTCAGGCAGAACACTTTATGTGTTCTTTAAAGGCGGCAATAACGATCCCATTTGGATGGACTTTTTATTCCTTGATAAAAACAATAATCAGATAAAAGATAGTGAAATTAACAACAAATCCGACTTGCTAAAATTAGTAAGTGATGTGGATAAGTAATTTTGTTGAAATTTGCTGATGAAGAAAGCTGACATTACATTGTAGTGTCAGCTTTTTTGTTGGGTAAATTAAATTGAAAAATGGTTAAATAAAAATTGAAATTAAAATTTAGAATTAAATTATGGGTAATATGGGTTTGGTTTAAAGAGGTAACGAAAAATATCAATAATCCAACCGATACCAAAAATACCACAAGTACAGAAATACACAATGCCTAAAAGTACTCTGCCCTCATAAAAACGGTGTATGCCGAAACAACCGAAAAATAAGCATAGAAAAAATGAAACCCATTTGCTTTTTGGATACATAAGTCCACCTCCTTAGTTTTTATTATATGTTGATAATTTAAATTCTTTATTTATTACTACCACAATTCTACTATTTTATAAAATTATCGTCAAGGTAAAAAATGGGACTGCTGAATATTTATATGCAATTATTGACAATAAATACTCAAAGATGTATAATTATACTGTTGGAAATTACATAATTATTTGTATTGTAAAGAGTGATATGTATATAATTGGCAAAATTATAGTAGACTCAGTGATTGAAAAAAGTATTTGGGGGAATTTTAATGAATAAAAAAAAGAGTGCTATTGTTGCAGTAATTATTGTTTTGATGATGAGTTTCTGTACTATCAATGTTATGGCAGTAGAAAAAACTAACGAAAAGAAAGTTTCAACAATTGAAATTAAGTGTGATAGCTTTACTAAAAATGACTCAACAGAAAATTCAATTGAATGTGGTTCAGGTTCGACATTTTCAGCTACAGTAAAGTATAGTGATGGTACTACTGCCACAGGTGATGATGCTAAAGTACAGTGGAAGATAACAGGCAGTGACAGTAACAACAATGTTTATACTAAAGTAAATGATGATGAAAATTCTATTTATGTTTATGCACCATATCATTATGCAGATAAGTTAAACCTTACTGCAACTTCTGTAGCTAATAACACAGTTAGTGGTAATTATGATGTAGAAGTTTTTGATGAACACAGTACAGGTCCATCAAATTTCTTTATTTTCAATAGTAGTGACGATGAAGAACTTGATGTAACCGGTGATGAACCAATTTTTGAAGAAAAGTGGAATAATGAAACTTGTGAATACTCAGTAACTGCACCAAAAAATTCATATGAATTAGATGGCTATACTTTCTTATATTGGAAAGATGATGATGGCAATAAGTACAATGTAGGAGATACTATTACAGTAAAGACAACAGGTAGCCCTTCAATTTGTAACCTATATGGTGTGTGGAAGTCTGATACAACAGATGAAACTACTGAATCTTCTGATAACAATACCAGCACAGCAGATGAAAGTAGTGGTAGTGATATGACTTCACCAAAGACAGGTAACAATGATGGATTACTAATTGTAATGTTCTCTCTTTGCCTTGTAGCAATATGTGGTGTTTGTGTATATAAAATCAAAAAGTAATTAATTTAATTTTTAAAGGCTACCCATAATTATGGGTAGCCTTTTTGTTTACATTATGTTTAAAATTAATCATACAAACTATACATTATTTTTTATAATCTATTGAAATTTATATATAAAAGTGCTAAGATGGAGTTAGACAGAACAAGAAAGTAGGTTTTTATTTTAATAGTAAAAATCTTATGTAGCATTTCAACAATTAGTGGGTTTTCGCTTTGTATAAATTCACTATAGCATTTTAGTAAGGGGGTATAAAAATGAAAAGTGGTTCTAAGGTAACATCATTTATGTTAGCATTTTTGCTATGTGTTTCTATGTTTAGTATTGCACCTACAGTAAGTGCAAAAAATATAAATATAGAAAAAACATCAGGTGAAGAAAGTAAAAGTGGCAACTTCTATTACTATGTAGATGATGACACTAACAATGCAACAATTACTCAGTATTTGGGTAATAGCAAAAGCCTTACAATTCCAAGTACTATTGATGGATATAAGGTAACTAAGGTTGAATCTTTGGCAAAGATTGAAAATGATGATGAAGTTATTAATACTACTTTGGAAACACTTAATATTGGCAACAATGTTCAGATTATAGGTAGCTATGGTGTGACAAATTTTGCAAAGCTAAAGACTGTTAATATTAAAAGCAGTGTAAGAGTTGTTGAAAATTTTGCTTTTGATGGTTGTAATGCACTTACAAAAATTAATATTGATAATGGACTAAAGGTTGTCTATGGTGATGGCTTTAGTAATATTAAAAATTTAAAGTCTATTTCACTTCCTAATTCTGTAAGCAGAGTTGGTGCAAATGCCTTTGGATATATGTATAATGATGATACTAACAAGTATAGCAGAGTTTCAGGCTTTACTATTAGTGGATATACCGGTTCAAATGTAGAAAAGTATGCAAATAACTGTAACTTTACTTTTACTTCACTTGGTACATATAAAAAGTCTGATGATGTTGACTATCTTTATACTTTGCAAGATGACAAAGTTTCACTTATTACATATCTAGGTAGTGGTGGAGATGTTACTGTACCTGAAGAAATTGACGGTTATGTTGTAGCATACAATACTACTAATGAGGTGTTCTCAGAAAATCAATTTAGAAATAGTTTAGGTAAACTTAATAGCGAATTTGATTATGTAACTGCAATTGCTTTTCCATCAATGTGGGACTGTTACGGTAATATTTCTTTAGATGACACACCTAAGCTAAGTGAAATTACTATTACAAATACTGAGTACAATTTTGATGATGAAGTTAGTGAGAATAAACCTTTTGGTTATTCATATGTTTTTGATGATGATGGTGTGGTTACTGAATTTATCAAAAATGATGACTTTGTTATAAAAGGATATTACGGTTCAACTGCACAACAGTATGCTGAGGAAAATGACTTTACATTTGTTCCTATTGAGGCTGACAATACAATACCTGTTGTACCTACTGACTCTGTAACAGAAACTACAGTAAATAACACTATAGAAGAAACATCAACTGTTGAAAGTAACTTTACTGAGCCAAGTAGTTTTGAAGTGACTACCGTTAGCAATAATGATAATGACAATAATATAAAAACACCAACTGATAATACAGAAACAACAGAAACAACAGAAACAAATAATAATGAAGTGACAATTCCTACAGAGGATAATTCTGATATTGAAGAACCAACTAATGATTATGAAATAGAGCCAAGTTCAAGGTATGTTGACTATCCTACTGAACCTGAAATGGCAGAAACAACCTATACATTGCCTAAGGTTAAAGATACTAATGTTTATGTAAAGAAAATTATGTTGAACAAAACTAAGGCTACTGTTTTGTCAGATAAAAGTGTAAAATTAGTTGCAAAGGTTTATCCTAAAAATGCAAATAACAAAAAGCTTTTATGGACTTCATCAAATAAAAGAATTGCAACTGTAGAAAAAGGTGTTGTAGTAGGTTTAAGAAAAGGCACAGTAAAAATTACTGTAAAATCTACTGATGGCAGTAAATTGTCAGCACAATGTGTTGTAACTGTAAAACAGGCAGTAAAAAATATTAAGCTAAACAAAACACTTATTACCGGCAGAAAAGGTACAAAGGTTACATTAAAAGCAAAGGTAACACCAACTAAAGCCGATAACAGAATTGTAAAGTGGCAGTCATCTAACAAGAAGATTGCAACTGTAAATAAAAAAGGTGTTGTTACTGTAAAGGGTAAAGGTTGTGCAGTAATCAAATGTACCTCAGGTGACGGTAGTGGAGTATATAGCAAATGTGTTGTAAACAACAGTAGCAAAGCAAAGTCTATTAAATTAAATAAAAAGTCAGCAAAAATTTCTGCAGGACTAGGTCTAAAACTAAAAGCTACTGTAAAAGGTAATTGTAAGGAAGTTTTGTGGAAAAGCTCAAACAATAAAGTTGCCACTGTAACCGATAGTGGAATTGTTAAAGGTATAGAAAATGGCAAGGCAGTAATTTCTGCCCAAACAATGGACGGTAGTAAAAAGGTAGCGAAATGTACTGTTACAGTTACAGGTCACAACTTCGGTGAATGGACAGTTTCTGTAGCTCCTACTTGTCAAGATGAAGGTGTAGAAACTAGGGTTTGTAAGTCTTGTAAGAAAATACAAGAAAGAACCCTTGATACTGTTGACCATAACTGGCAAAAATTCTATACAGTTGATGAAGAACCTACTTGTACAGACATAGGTGTTGCGTATATTTATTGTGATGATTGTGACGAAACTTGTGACACATATTATATTCCTGCAACAGAACATTGTTTTGGAGCATCAGAAATTATAGACTATGCCGATTGTGAAACAGATGGACTTGTAGTTAGAATGTGCAAGTATTGTGACGAAACTGAAGAAATTGTAATACCGGCACTTGGCCATTGTTGGACTGATGAAAAGGTAGTTGACTTAGAACCTACTAATGATAGTTATGGTCAAAAGTCATATCATTGTCTGTATTGTGATGCAACTTATGACGAAGAAGAAATTCCACCACTAAATAGATAATTTAAGTTTTATTATTTAGCTACCCATAGTTATGGGTAGCTTTTGTTGTATTATTACGGATTATAGGCTAAAATAGTATGGAAATAAATTTTAGGAAGATTATATGAATAGAGTAATTGATTTTGTAAAGAAAGAAATTGTACTGATTATTTCTTTTGTATTGGCAATAATTTCTATGTTTTTTGTTCCACCTAGTGAAAGGTATATTGACTATATTGACCGGAGAACATTAGGACTACTGTTTTGTTTAATGACAATAATGGCCGGTCTTAATAGGTTGGGCTTATTCAAATTATTGGCAGAAAAGTTAGTACATAAAGTTCATACTATTAGGGGAGTTACTGTTACATTAGTTTTATTGTGTTTCTTTATTTCAATGATTATTACTAATGATGTGACACTTATAACATTTGTGCCTTTTACCATAATTTTGTTAGAAATATCTCATCAGAAAAGTAAACTGATTTATATTGTAACGCTTGAAACAATATCTGCAAATTTAGGTAGTATGACAACACCTATCGGCAATCCACAAAACCTTTATTTGTTTTCTAACTACAATATGAATATTGATGAATTTATAATTGCTATAATTCCTTATTCTGTGTTGTCGTTGGTGCTTTTAGTTGTATTATCCCTATTTGTAGGAAATGAAAGCATTACAGTAGAAAAAGAACTTAATAGGGTAAAGGGTAGCAAAAATTCTTTCTTGCCTATTATGTATGGGATACTATTTATTTTAGCTTTGTTTAGTGTGTTCAAAATTTTGGACTACAGAGTATTATTGGGTGTTTTGTTAATTGCAATTTTATCTCTTGACAGAATAACGCTGATAAAGGTTGATTATAGTCTTATTTTTACATTTGTATTTTTATTTATTTTTATAGGTAATTTAGGTAATATAGAATATATACATAATTTTTTACAAGGAATAATTATCGGTAATGAAGTATGGGTTGGTGTATTATCAAGTCAAATTTTCTCAAATGTTCCGGCAAGTATTTTGCTTTCTAAGTTTACCGACAATGGCAGTGCATTGCTTATTGGTGTGAATATCGGTGGTTTGGGTACACTAATTGCATCTATGGCAAGTTTGATTTCATTTAAGTTTTTACAAAATGAAAATATTAAAATTTCAAGATATATAATTGTATTTACTTTTATGAATTTAGTTTTCTTAGGAATAAATTTGCTATGGTATGTTTTAGTATAAAAATTTTCAAAAAAATTTTCAAAATTATGTAACTTTTTGGAAAGTTGAAAAGTGTTATATATGTAACAGGTAAAAATGAAGATGATTCAGAAAAAGTTACACAAGAAAGGATTTGATGAAATGAAAATTTTTAGAAAAGGTTTTGCAGTAGCAATGGCACTGATAATCACTTGCAGTGCATTTACAGTTATGCCACTAACTACAAGTGCAGCAACAAACAACAATGTATCAGTATCTGCATCTTCTACTAAAAGTGGTAAGTGTGGTAAGAATGTAAAATGGACTTACAAGAACAATGTTCTTACTATTTACGGTAAGGGTGAGATGACTAGTAAGATACCAAGAAAAGTAGCTTTTAATGCTAAAAAGATAATTGTAAAAAATGGTGTTACAAAGATTAATAAGCTAAGAGTTTCTGAAGATTACGATAGAGCTATGGATCAGGATCTTGATTACAAAAATTACAAGTTGGAAGAAGTAGAAATAGCTGATAGTGTTACCGAATCCGGTGAATTAGTATTTTGCTATTGCACAAAACTAAAGAAAATTAAGTTCTCTGCAAATGCAACATCACTTGGTTGCATGAGTATTCCTGCTTGTATTGAAAGCGTTACTTTGCCTAAGAAAATAGAAGTGATCGATAGTAGAACTTTTAAAGATTGCAAAAAACTTAGGAATATTAAGTTACCAAGTTCATTAAATGCAATATATGCTAAAGCATTTGAAGGCTGTACCAATCTTAAAGAAATTAGTTTACCTAAAAAACTTGAACTGCTGGATAGCTCAGCATTCAGTGGTTGTAAAAGTCTTAAGAAAGTTGATTTACCAAAAAAAATTAAGAAAATCGGAGCTAATCCATTTTCATGTTGTGATAAGTTAAGTAAAATTACTTTGGATAAAAGCAATAAGCGTTACAAGGTAGTGGGTAATACTTTGTTTGATAAATCTCTAAAAAGAATTGTTTTATATATACCAAATAATAAAAAAACAACTTATACTGTTCCTAGTAATGTAAAAGAAATCGGAAAAGATGCTTTTAAAGGCAACAAAAATTTAAAGACTATTAAAATGTCTGACTCAGTTACAAGTGTTGGTGTTTGTGCTTTTGCAGGAACTACTAAATTAAGAAATGTTAAATTATCAAACAAAATTACTTTTTGGGGTGACAAAGCTTTTAATAAATCTAATATTTATAATGTGAAGTCAAATTGGAAAGATAATATTTTGTATTGTGATAATGCTGTAGTTAGTTGTAAAAATAAGATAAAGATTGCTAATATCAAAAAAGGTTCAAAGTATATTTTGAGTAATGTATTCTCCTTTTCTCCTATTTCTAAGTTAACAATTCCTAGTGGAGTTACTTATATAGGTAAGAGTGCTTTTGAGGAATGTAATAAGCTAACTAAGGTGGATATTCCAAACAGTGTTACTCAAATGAATAAATTTGCTTTTTATAACTGTTCCTCATTATCTAAAGTAAAGCTTTCAGATAATTTAACTGATATTCCTTATGGTGCTTTCACATTTTGTAAATCCCTAACAAAAATAACTTTTCCAAAGAATTTAAAAAATATAGGTGAAGAAGCTTTTTTTGGTTGTGAAAAAATACCTGGAATAATTCTTCCAAGTAAAGTTGAGTTTATTGATGAGTCTGCCTTTGCAAACTGTTTTAATTTATCAAAGCTAACATTAAATGAGGGCTTACTTGGTATTGGTGCATATGCATTTGAACTAAATAAAAAATTAAAGAAAGTAACAATTCCTAAATCAGTATTTTCTATAGATGAATGTGCACTAGGCTATTTAGATGGTGGTACATATTTCTATCCACCTGAAGGAGATCCACCTGTTGGAGATAGTGGTGAAAATAGAGATGATTCATTTAAGTTTACTGTATATAAGGGTACTGAAGGTGAATCATATGCCTATTACAATGGATTTAAGAATTACACAGTAATTGAATAATTTTTAAGTAAAGCTTAATATAGCATTTAACAGAAAAACACCCACCAATTTTTTTGGTGGGTGTTTCCTTATACTTTTACTGTTGTGGCTTTCCACATGAATTTCTGATTTTGATAGGACAAGGCATATATATTTTCATAGGAGAAAGTAGCTTGTTGTTCTTTGAATGTAACATAGTATTGATAACCTCTATACCATAAATACCCATTGCATAAACCGGTGCATTCATTGTTGTCAGTGGTGGGTTAGTGTATCCTGAAAGTTCAGTATTATCAAAACCGATAATAGAAACATCTTCAGGAATTTTGTAGCCATTTTCTTGTAATGCCCTCATAGCACCGATAGCTATAGGGTCACTTGCTGCAAAAATTGCTGATGGTACTCTTTCACTTTCAATAAGTTCTTTCATCATACTGTAACCGGATGCAGTAGTGAACTTGTCCTGTAAAATATAATTTTTGTAGTTGATGCCTTTATTTTCACAAGCATTTTCAAAAGCTGATAAACGCTTATCAGGATAAACTGTACCATCCTCAAGCTCCTCAATACCACCTAAGAAACCTATATCCTTGTGACCTAGGTTATATAGATAGTTAACTGCATCGTTAACTGCTTGTCTAAAGTCAAGGGAGATAGAAGTAATTTCAATATTATCAACAATCATATCCAGGAAAACAATATTACTGTTTAAGTTTCGTAAATTTTCTACCTCTTGTTTACTAAACTTTCCTAAACAAATTATACCGTCAACATCGTTTAGTGCTTGCATATAGTTAACATCTGTTTTGAAAGTTCTTACAATATTTATATTATTCTTAGAACAGTAGTCCTCAATACCCTGACGCATCAAGAAGTAGTAGTTGTCCTCAATCTCTTGCTTAGATGAGAACCATTGTAAAATGCCGATAACACAGGTAGGAGCTGATACTGTTCGCTTTTTCTTAACATAATTCAGTTCTTTTGCTGCTGCAAAGACTTTTTGTCTGGTTTCAATAGAAGTACTAAGTGTTGTGTCATTGTTTAGTACCCTTGAAACAGTAGCAACAGAAACATTAGCTTTCTTTGCTACATCTCTAATAGTAGCCAAGTACATCACCTCTACTCTTATTATAGTGAATATTTACTAAATATGCAAGGGTTGTTTAGTGAAAAATAGATAAACTTTAATTTTGTTTACTAAATCTATTGACTTTTTATGAAACAAAACATATAATTTAGTTAACAGATAAGCAAAAGGCATATTAATAATTAATAATATTAATTTCTTTTATGCATTTTGTATGGCTAGTTTCATTTTTTAATTTAAGGAGGATTTTTTATGAAACGCAGTTCTGAACGCAGACTTGACGGCAAGATTCCTGCAAGAATCAAATATACCTTTGCATTTGGTGCTTTAGGTAAAGATATGATTTACGGTATGATTGCCACATTCTCAATGATTTACTTTACAGATATTATCAAAGTAAATCCTGCATTTATCGGTGCAATGTTCTTTGTTGCAAAACTATGGGACGCATTTAACGACCTATTTATGGGTATGATTGTTGACAATACAAGGTCAAGATGGGGTAAGTTCATTCCTTGGCTTGTAATCGGTACACTTGTTAACTCAGTAATATTTGTAGTATTGTTTACAGATTTCCACCTAAGTGGTGTTGGCCTTTGTGTATTTGCTACTGCAGCATATATTATGTGGGGTATGACTTACACAATTATGGATATTCCTTATTGGTCAATTATTCCTAACCTAACTACTAACCCTGAAGAAAGAGAAAAGGTTTCAGTTTTACCTAGAATTTTCGCAAGTATCGGTCAGTCACTAATTATTGCCGGTTTTGGTGTAAAGATTATTAAAGCACTTAGTGGTGGCACCACTAACCAAGCAGGTTATCATCGTTTTGCTTTAATTATTGCAGCAGTATTTATCCTAACAATCGGTATTACAGTTATTAACCTACCTAAGGGTCAGGACAAATCAGTTCCTGAACAGAAGGTTAAGTTCAAAGATATTTTTAAGATTATCGGTAAGAACGATCAGCTAAGATGGGCTGTTACACTAATTTTCCTATACAACATTGGTATTCAGTGCATTATGGGTGTTGCAACATACTACTTCAAATATGTTTGTGGTGATGCCGATATGATGTCATCATTTATGATTAGTGCATCTATTGCTGAAGTTGTTGGTTTGATTGTATTCCCTAAGGTAGCTAAGATGCTTTCAAGAAAAACATCATTCCTACTTGCTTGTACACTTCCTGCTTTTGGTTTGATTATGCTACTACTTGTTGGTATATTTGCTCCAAACAATGTTGTACTAACTTCAATCTCAGGTGTTATTGTAAAACTTGGTACAGGTCTTGAACTTGGTTGTGCAACAGTATTCCTTGCTGATGTTGTTGACTATGGTGAATACAAACTTGGTGTTAGAAACGAAGGTGTTGTATTCTCACTACAGACACTAATTGTTAAGTTTACAGCAGCTTTAACTGCTCTTGGTATCGGTGCTGCTCTAGGTAGTACAAAGTATGTTCCAGGTCAGGAACAGTCATTTGCAACAGTTGCATCAATCAGTGCTTTAATGTGTATTATTCCAGCAATCTGTATGCTAATCGCTTATGTAGTATATAAGAAAAAGTATAAACTACATGACAATATGCTAAAGAGAATTATCAATACTATCACAGCCAGAAGAGAAGGCAAGATTGATATGACAGAAGAAATTAACGAAAATGGTGTTACAGAACCATCACATTTTTCAGCTAAAGATACTCTAAAGGTAGGTGCTAAGTAATGATTAACACTAAGGATGCTATTACTAAAATATCTAACGGTGAATACGACAATGTATTTAAAGATGTTTATGTAGATGAAAATGTACTTGATTATCAGAAGAAAAGATATATCAATGCTATTGAACAGTACGAAACAATCTTTTGCCCTGACAATGTAGAAATCTTTAGTGCACCGGGTAGAAGTGAAGTTTGTGGTAACCACACAGACCATCAGCACGGTAAGGTTCTTGCAACTTCAATTAACCTAGATACAATCGCTATTGCATCAAAGCATAACGACAACATTATCAAACTTGTATCTGACGGTTATGATATGATTACAATTGATATTAATGACTTAAAAATTAACGATGATGAGGCAGGCACAACAGTCAGCCTCATCAGAGGTGTACTAAAAGGACTTAAGGATAAAGGCTACAAAATCGGTGGCTTTAACGCTTATGCAACAAGTGATGTACTTGTTGGTGCAGGACTTTCTTCTTCTGCTGCTTTTGAAGTAATTATCGGTACAATTATTTCAGGCCTATACAATGATATGAAAATTGACTCAGTAGAAATTGCACAGATTTCTCAATTTGCAGAAAATGTATATTTCAAGAAACCTTGTGGACTTATGGACCAGATGGCTTGTTCAGTTGGTGGTATTATCAATATTGATTTTAAAAACCCTGAAAAGCCTATTGTAAAGAAAATCACTACAGATTTTGAACAGTATAATTACAGCCTATGTATTGTAGATACCAAGGGTGACCATGTTGACCTTACTGATGACTATGCAATGATTCCTTCTGAAATGAAGAAAGTTGCAAACTATATGGGCAAGGAAGTTCTTAGAGAATGTGACTCAAACGAATTTTATCTTCACCTTGCTAAAATTAGAGAGGCAGTAGGTGACAGACCTGCTCTTAGAGCATTCCACTTCTTTACAGAAGAAAAGAATGTTCAAAACGCAGTTGATGCCCTTGAAAAGGGTAAGTTTGATGAATTCCTAGATGCAATCAAAAAGTCAGGTAACTCATCATTTAAGTATCTACAAAATGTTTATACAAACAGAGATGTACAACATCAGAATATGTCAATTGCCCTTGCACTAAGCGAAAGCCTACTAAGAACATATGGTGTAAGCAGAGTTCATGGTGGTGGATTTGCCGGTACAATTCAGGCATTTGTACACAACGACTTTGTAGATAGCTACAAGTCATTTATTGACAATGTATTTGGAGAAAATTCTTGTCATATTCTAAAGATTAGAAAATACGGTGGTATCAGAGTAATTTAAGGAGGAAACTTATGAAAATTTTGGTTTTAGGTGGAGCTGGTTATATTGGCTCACATACAGTATATAGACTTATTGAACAAGGTCACAGTGTAGTTGTATTTGACAATTTGGAAACAGGTCACATAGAGGCAGTTCATCCTGATGCCAAATTTTATAAGGGTGACCTTAGAAACAGAGAAGATATTGACAATGTTCTTGACAATGAAAAGGACATTGATGCAGTAATTCATTTTGCAGCTAATTCTTTAGTTGGTGAAAGTATGACAAACCCACTTAAGTACTATGACAATAACCTTAACGGTACTAAGGTGTTGTTACAATCTTTAGTTGCTCACAACATTGACAAGGTTGTATTTTCTTCAACTGCTGCAACTTATGGCGAACCTGAAAGAACACCTATCCTAGAAACCGACCCTACTAATCCAACTAACTGTTACGGCGAAACAAAGAAGTCAATGGAAAGAATGTTCTATTGGGTAGAAAAGGCTCACAACCTCCATTATGTATCACTAAGATACTTCAATGCTTGTGGTGCTCATATTAGTGGTGAAATCGGTGAGGCTCATTCTCCTGAAACTCATCTAATCCCAATTATCCTACAAACTGCTACCGGTAAGCGTGACCACATCAGCATTTTTGGTACAGATTACAACACTAAAGATGGCACTTGTGTAAGGGATTATATCCATGTTACAGACTTAGCACAGGCTCATATCCTTGCAGTACAGTACCTTGTTAATGGTGGCAAAAGTGATATTTTCAACCTAGGTAACGGTGTAGGCTTTACAGTAAAAGAAGTTATTGAAAAAGCAAAGGAAGTTACAGGTAAGGACATTAAAGTTGTTGAAGAAGGTAGAAGAGCAGGTGACCCTGCAGTACTTATTGCTTCAAGTGATAAGGCAAAGAAAGTTCTTGGTTGGTGTCCTGAATATGACAGCCTAGATACAATTATCAGTACAGCTTGGAAGTGGCATTCTACCCATCCTAACGGATACAGTAAGTGAGGTTTTAGCAATGAAAACAAGTTTATATAGTTTGATTTTACGATTAGTTTCTTATGGACTAAACACAGGTCTTATAGAAAAAGAAGATACTATCTATACTATCAATCAGTTACTTGATTTATACAAGATGGATGAACCCGATGACAGTAATGCAGAACTTACTGATGACTCTGAAAGTAACCTTGAAGAAATTTTAAGTGGTCTACTTGACTATGCTTATGAAAGAAATCTAATTCCTGAGAATACAGTTACATATCGTGACTTATTTGATGTTAGAATTATGAGCACAATGGTAAAAAGACCATCAGAAGTTATTAAAGAATTTTGGAGTAACTACAATGTTTCTCCTGTAAAGGCTACTGATTATTATTATAAGTTTAGCAGAGATACCGACTATATCAGAAGATATAGAGTAAAGAAAGATTTAAAGTGGAAAACCTCCACAGAATATGGTGACATTGATATCACTATTAATCTTTCTAAGCCTGAGAAAGACCCTAAGGCTATTGCTCAGGCAAAGTTACAAAAGCAATCAAGCTATCCAAAGTGCTTACTATGTAAAGAGAATGAAGGTTATGCCGGTAGAATTAACCATCCGGCAAGAAGTAACCACAGAATCATTCCTATAACACTTGATAACAGTCAGTGGTATATGCAGTATTCACCATATGTTTATTACAATGAACATTGTATTGTTTTTAACGGTGAACATACACCTATGGTTATTGACTCATCAACATTTAGAAAGCTATTTGACTTTATCAAAATGTTCCCACATTACATTATCGGTTCAAATGCCGATTTGCCTATTGTTGGTGGTTCAATTCTTACTCATGAACATTTCCAAGGCGGCAGATATAACTTTGCACTTAATAAAGCTGATGTAGAAGAAAAGTTTTCCGTATCAGGTTACGAAAATGTGGAATGCGGAATTGTAAAATGGCCTATGTCAGTTATCAGACTTACAGGTGAAGATACCGACAGTCTTATTAAACTTTCAGAACATATCCTTAATAAATGGAGAAACTATACTGATGAAGATAGTTTTATCTTTGCTGAAACTGACGGTGAAAGACACTCAACAATTACACCTATTGTTTTCACAAAGAATGGTAAGTATGTAATTGACCTTGTACTGAGAAATAATATTACAACCGAGGAACACCCACTAGGTGTATTCCATCCACACAAAAATTTACATCATATTAAGAAAGAGAATATCGGTCTTATTGAAGTTATGGGACTTGCAGTTTTGCCATCAAGATTAAAGAAAGAAATGGCTATGCTAAAGGATGCAATTTTGACGGGTAAGGATATTTCCGGTATTGAAGAAATCAGTAAACATACTGATTGGGTAAATGAATTTACTGAGAAATACAGTTCAATCAATGAAGAAAATATTGATGAAATTCTCCACCAAGAAATCGGTGAAGTGTTCTTAAATGTACTTAAAGATGCAGGTGTATTTAAGAGAAACGAAAGTGGCAAAAAAGCATTTAGAAAGTTTATTGAAACATTGTAATAGGTAGGTGAAAATAATGTCAAAGGTAGAAATCAGGGATTTTGAAACAACTTCAAAAGGTGAAAATACTCACCTATATACTATTGTTAATAATATAGGTGAAAGTGTAACAGTATGTGACTATGGTGCAACTATTGTATCCTTAATGATTAAGGATAAGGATGACAACTTAACTGATGTTGTGCTAGGCTATAAGCATATTGCAGATTACGAAAATAACGGTACTTACTTTGGTGGTACAATCGGCAGATGTTGTGGCAGAATTGCTAACGGTAAATTTACTTTAAAGGGCAAGGCATATACTTTGCCTATTAACAACGGCAACAACCATCTTCATGGTGGCAATGTAGGTTTTAACCGAAAGCTATGGAATACTAAAATTGTGAATGACAGTGTTGTATTTACAATGACAAGTGCTGATGGTGAAGAGGGTTATCCCGGTAACCTAAAGGTAAAAGTAAAATATACCTTTGACAATGACAGTACCTTAACAATAGAGTATGGTGCAGTTTCTGACAAAGATACTGTTTGTAATATGACAAACCATTCTTACTTTAACCTTAACGGTGACACAAGTGGTAGTGTTAGAAACCACCTACTGAAAGTGAACTCAAAAAGCTATATTCCTATTAACAAAAACCTAATTCCAACAGGTGAGATTACTCCTACTAAGGGTAGTCCATTTGACTTTAGTGAATTTAAGGAAGTTGAAACTGCACTAAACAGCAGTGATATACAAATTAGCCTTGCAAATGGTATTGACCATATGTTTGTGCTAAATCATAACGGTGATGACCTTGTACTTGCATCATCATTAATCGGTGAGAAAACCGGCATTAACCTAAAGTGCTACACAACACAGAAAGGTGTTCATATTTATTCAGCTAACTATGTTGATGTACCTCTCACAGAAAGTAAACATAGCAAGGCATATAAAGAAAACTCAGGTATTTGCTTTGAAACTCAGGGTTTCCCTGATGCAGTAAATCAGGATATTTTCCCTACAACTGTTATTAAAGCAAATGAAAAGTATAAGCAGACAACTAAGTTTGTTTTTAATTGATTTTATCATTATTAAAAATGTGTTTATAAAGTGTGTTTATGAAAAGTGATTTTCATAGAATAAAATGCCCAACTCCTATTTATTTATATAACCCCTTGTAAAGAGAAATCCCCCAAATTATGGGGGATATTTCTTTTGTATGATTAGAAAAATGCTTTTGGCAACATGTTTAAATAAGTATATTGATATTGTATATATTAAATAAAAATACTTAGAAAAAATATAGTGTTGCACAAAAAAAGTGCCAAAATTTAGCTATTTTTGCTCTATTATTTATAATCTTAAAAGATTATAATATTTATATAAGAAAATTCTAATAATTTAAAATTGGAGGTAATTCTATGAAAAAATTAATATCAATTACATTAGCTATTATGATGGTATTTTCTACAATGGTTGTTGTAATGGCTGATGAAACAGAAAAAGATATAACAAGTAAGTTTAGCGATAAGTTAAAGCAAAGAATAGCTGAAGCTACTGACACAGAGGAAATCTATGTTGATACTTGGTTTACTGATTTAGGTAGCATTAGAACCTATAATGTAATTGACAAGAAAATTGTTGATGACATATTAGGTGAAGGTCAATACAGATATTCTTACTATTGCTTTGGTATTCCTAATGCTGAATTGTACTTAACTAAAGACCAAATTTATAAACTGGCATCTTCAGATGAAATTACCAGTATGTCAAGCTATCTGTTAAGCGATTTGGTTTATGGTGACAGAACTGAGTCCTCAAAGAAAAAAACACCATATGATATATTTTATAATTATATGACAAAAAACTACTACAAAAATCCTAGCAGTAATGCTGACTACGGTATTATCAATTTAGGCAAAGTGGGTAATAGCACAATCTTTTATGGTAGTGTTCAAGGCCCTGATCCTGATACATCATCTGAAACAATGGAATTAGATGATTATACTTTTGAGTATTACACAATGTATCCTGATGCTTTAGGTTTATTTGTTGTAAAGAATAACACAGTAAAGCCACTTCGTTATTGTTATGAAAAAGACAATATTAGTATAGCTAAGGTTATTTCCTTGCTAAATAAGGTTGATAGCAAAAATGTTATCCATTTTACTGCTTATAAGGATGGCAAGAAAGTATATGACCCAACATCAGCAAGATTCTTAAGTTCAAAATATTCTGTAAAGTCCGGTGCTAATGTTGCTGTTAAGTTGATTAATGGTACTGTAAAGAACTATAAAGTGTCTAATAATAGGGTAGCAAAGGTTAACAATAAGGGTGTTGTAACCGGTTTAAATAAGGGTAATACAACAGTTACTGCTACACTAACTAATGGTAAAAAACTTACTACTAAAATATCTGTAACTACTGCACCAAAATTATCAAAAGCTAATGTTAATATAAAAAAGGGCAATAGCACAGTAGTTAGAGTACAAGGCAAAGTACCAAGCATTGCTATTAAGTGCACAGGCAACAAAAAGAATGTTATTGTATTTGTAGCAAAAGCTAAGGAAACAAATGAAATTTTCATTGTAGGTAAGAAAAAGGGTACTGCTAATCTAAAGGTTAAGGTTAACGGCGTTAGAACTCTAAATCTAAAAGTAAATGTAAAGTAAATTTATAAATCAAAAGTCACCTATCATATAGTAGGTGGCTTTTGTTAATATAAAGTAAAATTTGCATAAATAATATTTGCATAAAGTATATATATATGTTAAAATATATATAACCTTATTTTAGGAGGGTTTTTATTTATGCAACTAAAAGAATCAGGCGAAATGTATCTGGAATCAATATATGTACTTAGTAAAGAACACCCTTATGTTCGTTCTATAGATGTTGGTGAATACTTAGGTTACTCAAAGCCTAGCGTAAGTAGAGCAATGGGACTGCTGAAAGACGGTGGTTATGTTACTGCTAACAGTGATGGTCACCTTACTCTTACTGATTTAGGTAGGGAAGTAGCTGAGAAAACTTATGAAAGACATACTGTACTTACTGCATTGTTCAAAAAGTTGGGTGTTGATGAAAAAGTAGCAGCTGCTGATGCTTGTAAGATTGAACATGTTATCAGTGATGAAACATTTTCTGCACTGAAGCACCATGCAAATAAAATGGAAAATATGATGAAGAATAATTGATTTTATTATTTTGTGAATTTAAGGACTTTTTAAGTCCTTATTTTTTGCCCAAAAATTTGCAAAATAAAAAACAAAATTTGCATTTAATATTTCGTTTATATACTCATACAATACTATTGCAACAAGAAATTGTTGCTTAAAAATATAGATAGAAAAAGAAACAACATTCAGTATTCTTTCACTATAAGAATATAATATTCATAGAATAAATGAATAATTCTTAAGGTGAATATGCTGAGAAGAAAGGAAAAATTTATATGTCAAACTCAAATAATAAGATTAATGTACCGGAAGCAAAGGCTGCTCTTAATAAGCTAAAGATGGAAGCTGCATCAGAAGTAGGTGTTAACCTAAAGGACGGTTACAACGGTGACCTAACATCCCGTCAGGCAGGTCAGATCGGTGGTAATATGGTTAAGAAAATGATTGAAAGCTACGAAAACTCAGTTAAATAATAAGCCGAATTTTCAGCTATAAAGAATTAATAAAGATAAGGGGCAGTGAATACACTGCCCCTTAGAGTTGTTATAAAGATTCTTGTTCTTCTTTTTTTGATTATTGTAAAAACGAATTGCACATAAAACTAACTATAAAATTACTTTCTCAGGTATCTGTTTATACCTGAGGAAAGATAGTCATAGCCCTTGAATTTACCATTTTCAAAGGTACACACAAGTGTTACTTTTTTACCTTTTCTTAAAACTTTTGATTTCTTGATTTTGTTATTTTTAATTACATAAACCTTGGTGTCTTTTTTTAAAACTTCCTTAGGAAATGTTGAAAGGCTACTTCTGTTTAGAACAGAATTTGTAACGAAATAATCCTTTCCTTGATACTGTACCTTTGACCAACCGTACATATCGTCATAAATCCATTTTAGCTTTGTTCCTTTCTTAACAGTTCTTTTTACTTTACTTGTTCCGGTAATATAATCTCTGTATCCATATTTATAAAGTCCTGTTTTCTTCTTCACTGTTACATAAATAACAGGATTTTTGTAGATATAGTTCATATCAAAGTTACTTGCATTTTTTCTGATTTTACCTTGTGAAGTGTATTGCCAAATGTCACAACTAAAATCTTTTTTATCTCCATATTGTGCAAGCCAAATGCTGTAATTTTTCTTGATTTTATTATAATTTAAATAATTCTTGAACCAGTTTGCATTGGCATATACACCGGCAGTATATCCGGATTTTTCAATTACTTTGCAAAATTCAATTGCAATTTTAGTTAGAATTTCTTTGCCTAAATAGGTCAAATTCTCTTCTTCCATATCTATATAAATCGGTAAGTCAAGGTCCTTACCTTTAATCCATTTTAGGCAGGTGTTTGCCTCTTTTCTTGCTTCATTAACTGATTTTGCATAACTGTAGTGATACACACCAACACGCATTTTATTTTCTTTTGCTTTTCTATAATTTTTATTAAAATGTGGGTCTTTCTGATTACTTTCCATTCCGTAACCACATTGAATAATTACATTGTTAATACCTATTGATTTTACACCGGTGTAGTCAATGTCACCGTTCCACTTGCTAACATCAATTGCCTTTTGCATTAGTAGTGTCCTCCTTTACTTCCGGTAATCCTGAGATTGAAGTAAGCATAGATAAAATTCCCGAAAGTAGGGAAGCAGAAACTACTGCAACCCAGTTTACTTCATCCAACATTGCAGTAACACCAATGGTAGAAACTGCAGTTTGTGCTATAGTTTTTACGGCTCTGACAGTAGCACACTTTAGCCATTGTTTAAAATTTTTCAAATACATTCCTCCTAATGTTCTAGTTCTTCTATTCTATGATTTACATTTTTGATTTCTTCCGAAATGACAGAAATATTTTTTTCTGCCTCGTACATTCTTTCAACTACTTGGTTGTGTTTGTCAACCTTTTTCTCTAGCTGTTCTATTCTGTAAGCAGTCATTTTGTTTGTTGCAAAAATACCACCGATTGTACCGATAGCCGAACCTAAAAGTGTTATCAAAGCAACAACTACTTCTCCACTCATAAAATCCCTTCTTTATATTTTTACTTGTGTTCCCATACAGGATGTTTTTGATAAAATGGGAACTTTTTATTCTTGATTTTTCTGTTCCAATGGTATTACATTTTATGAAATATTATTGTAGTAGTGATTTTTAGCTGACTTTACTGTCTATGTATTTCCTTGTATCGGCAATATAAGTTACTTCAAAATCAGTATCGGAACTAATTTTTGTACTAGGATAATAGGTATGAAGTGACAGTATTTTATCTACTTCATCTTTTGACAAATTAACGGTAATGGGTTTTGACCGTGGTGCTACAACATACACTTCATTGTCATCAAGCCACTTTTTAAATTTTGCAATATCACCATCAAATTCAGTCATTCTGATTGCAATTCCAACACCACTAACATTTATCCAACCTATTGAATTATCAAAAGCAGTATTCTTTTCATTTTCTCCTACATCAAGATGACTGCATAAAATCAAAGGTTTGTTGTCTTTCACATCAAATGAATATGAATAGTCGTTTCTGAAAAATCTATGGGTTGTTTTTGAATAATTCCATTCGTAGCTGGTTGACTTTTGCTGTGATGTGATTCTTTCTACAAATAATCTTTGTGTTATGTAACCTGTACCATCGCTATTTACTGTTAGAGTATCACATACATTTCCTATACCTCTTAATGTGCATTGAATATTAATACTTTGACTATCACTATCATTTGTAACAGTAATTTTAGGATTGTTAATATCCTTAATAGCAACGGGATTGGTTGGTGTAGGTGTTGTACTTTGAGTTGTTTTACCATACATATTTAATCCAACAATATTGTTGTTACTACTATCACTAATAGTGGTATTACCGGCTTTATCCGTTGTGACTTTAATTGAGAGGTCATTAATCTTTTTATTTTTCTCAGCTAATTCATTTTTGAGATTTTCGATATTAGTTGAATTTGTAGAAATATTGCTATTTGTAGAGTCCTTAAAAATGTTAAAGTCAGTAATATTGACTTTGTTATTTTTCAGATTTTCAATATCATTGATTAGTGTTGAAATTTTAGAATTTACATAGTCCCATACTGCTTTACTTGATGGATAGTAGGTTGTGCTGGGAAAGTTGATTGTATCAATTTTGTTAGATATATTTTCCTTTGTATCAAGGTCTGTTGTGTCAGCTTTCTTAGCTAACTCTTTTTCAACAGTTTCCTTATCAGCCTTGCTATTTACAAGTGCATCAATATCTGTAATTTCAGCTAAATGGCTAATTATATCCTTAACCACTTTTGCATCACTTTCAATTTTAGATACTTCATTCATAAGTCTAACCAGTGTACCGTATTCCTTTGAAGTTTCAATTTCATCTTCATCACTTACTGTGCTGAGAGAAACTTCTACAAGAAAGTTCTGTGAAGTTATGTATTTATCTTCATCCACTACTGTTATTTCACAATTTAGGAAACCGGCAGTATCAAGCATTGTACTTGTTAATTCAACAATAATAATGTTCTGCTCTAAATCAATTTCACAGTCATTAATAGCCTTTACTTCACCATTGTTTGAGGCTTTAAGAATGGCTCTGTAGCTATCATTTAGGATTAGTTCTTCACCAGACATTGTTAGTGTTACATCTATGAATCTTGTTTTTTGATCACCTTGATGTGCAATAATATTTGGCAAAATATTTGCCTTGTTTACATCAAGAATGATTGATTGGTGTTTTATATCCATATTTTCCTCCTTATATTTTTTAGTCATTACGGGGAAATGACTATATAAAATTGTAGGGAAAAATGAAAAACCTATCAATGCAATTATTGCATTTTTGAAAATTTCTTGATTTTATTTTTAATGTGATTAGGAAAATACTAGATAAAAAACACTTGTAACAGAAAATTATAATGCTAATATAGAATTATGATTTATAACCTATATCGTATAATAAAATGTAACGAAAAGAGGAATAATTGTGAAAAAACAAATATTAGCTTTGTTTATGGGTTGTGTGTTGTTGTGTGGTTTTTCAGGTTGTGGAAAAACCTCAAAAGCTACCGAAAATAAAACAACTACAACTACTGTTTCAAATGAAAATTTAAATAAAGATAAAGACGATACAGATTATAAAGATATAGATATAAAGCAGTCAGAAAAAAGTGATTACTATACTCCTATAGAAATCAAAAACGGTTACGATTCTTTACAAACCGATGACCAAAGAAAATTCTATGATTTGGTATTGGAAAGTACAAATTCTGTTGCTGAAGAAAAAGATGAAAATGACATTTATCCTTGCAGTATTGTAAATATGGAAAATACTGTCCTAACTCAAGCAGAAATCAGACTTGTAATTACTGCTGTAAAAGAGGATAATCCTATGTTGTTTTGGTTAACAGATAAGTTTGGTTTTAGCAATACTGAGGGTTATACTGCAATACAACTGTATAGTTATGAGCCACCTGAAAAAATCAAGACAATGCAAAATAAACTTAATAAAGAAGTAAATAAGTTTATTAATTCTGTTGAATACGGACTTGATGATTTTTCTCTTGAACTTTTAGCACATGATTATATTATTGATAGATGTAAATACGATGATGATGTTAAGGACTCAGATGATGATTACTTGGCATTTACACCTTATGGTGCAATTGTAAAGGGCAATGCAGTATGTGAGGGTTATGCAAAGGCATTTGGTTATTTACTATCTCAACTTGGTATTGAAAGTAAAGGTATAGTAGGTAAAGGTAGTCAGGAACTTCATATGTGGAATGCAGTGAAGATAGAGGGCAACTGGTACTATACAGATATTAGCTGGGATGACGGCAAGGAATATAGACGTTATGACTACTTTAATATTACAGAAAGTCAGCTAAAGAAAGACCATACAATCAGCAAAGTTTATTCAAAATGTTCAAGTGATGAGGTTAACGGTACTAACGGTGTAAAGGCTATTAACTTTAACCTTTCTGTACCTGAATGTGACAGTACAGAAGAAAACTATTATGTAAAGAAGACAGTGCATTTTACTGATTTGTACAGTTATCAAAATGATGAAATGACAAATGCACTTTATAATGCAGCAAATAATAAAGAAAAGTATTTCCATATTTATATTGATCCTGTTTATCTGGAATATAACGGTGCAGTTGATCAATTATTCGTTTCAGGTGATCAACTTTTCTTTACTTATATTGATACAGTAAATTCAATGTACCCAAGTAACTATATTGATAAGTCAGGTGTTTCTATTATTAAGAAAGAAAACTTATCTGTAGTTACAGTTAAATTAAGTTATTAAGGAGAAATTATGAGTTACGATGCACAAAAGTTTAAGGTAATTAAAAATGAAGAAATTGCCACAGGAATTTTTGATATGTGGGTTGAAAATTCCGAACTTTCAGTTCTGGCAAAACCGGGTCAGTTTGCACATATTCTTGTACCGGGAAAAGTACTTAGAAGACCGATTTCTATTTGTGATGCAGACAAATCTTGCCTAAGACTTGTTTATCAAGTAAAGGGTGAGGGTACTGAAATTCTATCTAAAGTTAAGGTAGGAGAAGAACTTGACATTATTGCACCACTTGGTAATGGCTTTGATATTAAACCTGAAAAGAGATATTGCTTTATCGGTGGTGGTATTGGTGTACCTCCTATGTTATATGCATCCAAGCAAAAGGAAAAGCCAATTGTAATTACAGGTTTCAGAAACAAAGACCTTGTAATTTTACAGAGTGATTTCCGTAAAGATAATTGTGAACTTTACCTTACTACAGATGACGGTTCAGCCGGTGAAAAGGCATTTGTAACTGATGTATTAAAGAGAAAGTTAGATGAAATTGATGAAGTTTGTGCTTGTGGTCCTATGCCAATGTTAAGAGCAATTTCTGAAATTTGTAACGAAAATAATGTACCTTGCCAAATTAGCCTTGAAGAAAGAATGGGTTGTGGCATTGGTGCTTGTTTGGTTTGTGCTTGTGAAGTTAAGAGAAACGGTACAAACGACTATGTTCATGTATGTAAAGACGGTCCGGTATTTGATAGCAAGGAGGTTGTATTTTAATGGCAGATTTATCAGTAAAGGTTGCAGGTGTTGACTTTAACAGTCCACTGATTGCAGCATCAGGTACTTTTGGTTTTGGTCATGAGTACAGTAATTTTTATGATTTATCAAACCTAGGTGGTATTTCTTGTAAGGGTATTACCTTAAAGAAAAGACTTGGTAATCCACCACCAAGAATTGCAGAAACTCCTTCAGGTATTCTAAATGCAGTTGGACTTCAAAATCCGGGTGTTGACCATTTTATTGAGAAAGATTTACCTTGGCTTAAAAAGCAAGGTACAGTTATAATTGCAAATATTGCCGGTAACACTCAGGAAGAATACGGTCAAATGGCAGAAAAACTAAGTGATACGGATATTGATATGATTGAGCTTAACATTAGTTGTCCTAATGTTAAAAGTGGTGGTGTTGCTTTCGGTACATCTTGCGAAAGTGTTGCTAACATTACAAAGTATGTTCGTGACCATTGCAAGAAACCTCTTATTGTAAAGCTAAGTCCTAATGTTACCGATATTGCAGAAATTGCAAAGTCTGCCGAAGCAAATGGTGCTGATGCAATTTCTATGATTAATACTTTAACAGGTATGAGAATTGATATTAATACAGGTAGACCTATCATTAAGAACAACACAGGTGGTATGTCAGGTCCTGCAATTTTCCCTGTAGCAGTAAGAATGGTATGGCAAACTGCAAATGCTGTTAAGATTCCTATTATCGGTATGGGTGGTATCTCTAAGTGGCAAGACGCAATTGAAATGTTAATGGCAGGTGCTACTGCATTACAGATTGGTACTTGTATGTTCACTGACCCATATGCACCTATCAAAATCAATGAAGGCATTGCAGAATTTATGGACAAGAATGGCATTAAGTCATTAAGTGAAATTACAGGCTCAGTAAAGCCTTGGTAAAATGAATAATAAAACATAAAATCATCATAATAGTAGTGGTGATTTTATGGTTATAATAAAAACTTTAGTATTAACATTTACTTCAATAATTGTACTTTTTATTTTGGCAAAGCTAATGGGAAATAAACAGATTTCTCAGCTATCTACCTTTGACTATATTAACGGTATTACAATCGGTTCTATTGCAGCAGAATTATCAACAGAAGAATGGGACAATGTCCTTGAACCTTTGACTGCTATGATAATTTACGGTTTAGTGGCAGTTGCAATTTCTTACATTTCATTAACCGCAATGCCACTAAGGAGATTTTTCTCCGGTAAGACAACTGTTATTTTTAAGAATGGAAAGTTCTACAAGAAAAATCTTTTAAAGTGTAAGTTGGATATTGGTGAATTCTTAACAGAAGTTAGGGCACAAGGTTACTTTTCTATTAAGGATATTGAGTGTGCTTATCTTGAAAGTAACGGTATGGTTAGTGTACTTCCAAAAAGTGAGAAAGCACCTTTAACACCATATGATATGGGTATGAAACCTAAGAAAGCTGAGGCTGAACCTATATTGATTATGGACGGTAAAATCCTTTACAAAAACCTAAAGCAATGTGGCAAAGATGAACAGTGGCTAAATGAAAAAGTAAAGGAAAAGGGTGCAGTAATTTCTGATGTTTTTATTGCACAAGCTGATGGTGAAAATAACCTTTCTGTGTATGTAAAAACCGATGAAAGTGTTACTAACGATATTTTTCAGTAAGGAGATTTTCTGTTTTAAGTACTACAATTATTGCAAGTAGAAAGGCAATAAATATGATTATTATGGCTGTGGACTTGGGCAAAGCAAGAACAGGTATTGCAATCTGTGATAAACTGGAAATGCTAAGCTCACCACTAACCCAAATTAGTGAATATAATAGGGAAAGACTCCTTGAGAAAATTTCTAACCTAGCTAAGGAAAAGAAAGCAGAACTTATTGTTGTGGGACTTCCTAAGAATATGGATGGCAGTGAGGGGGACTCTGCAAAGGGTGCAAGAGAATTTGCAGAAAAACTTGCTGAAATGTCCGGTATTAATGTTGATATGCAGGACGAAAGAGGTACAACAATAACTGCTCATAATTACCTTAACTTTACCGATACAAGAGGTAAGAAAAGAAAGAATGTGGTTGATACAGTTGCTGCCACAATCATTCTTGAGGATTATCTGAATAAAAGAAAAAATCTTGCAAGTAACTAAAGTGGTATTGAAGATATTAGTTTCAATTTGCAGTTGCGTTTTTGATATTGATAATATTTAGGTTGAATTTGTGATTGCTTTTAATAATTATGATTTTCAATTAGTTACCTTAGAATAAAAAAGTAATAAAGTAATTAAATAAAAAGATAAAATAAGAATATAAAAATTAAACGAATAAAAAATATTGTAAAATAAAAAAGGCTTGTTCACATATATAATATGAATAAGCCTTTTGTGGTTTTTAAATTTTGATTGTGGGTATAGGTGAGTTAGATAAATCAGGGTTTGTGGGGTGATTTATAGATTAGCACAAACGAAATTAAAAAACAAATAGAAAAAACAAATAGAACTAAAAAATTACCAATCATACTCCATATTTGAGATAAGGTAATCCTTATCTGATTTATTAAAAGTAAATCTTTCATGGAGGTTATTTTTACCTGCCTTACGATTGCCAACAGGAACATAGTCCTTTGAATATACTATAGTATAATATACTTCAACTGTAAATTTATCATTGCCCACATTTTCTAATGTGCTAAAGTCAATCTTCTGTAATTTGCATTCTTCTACAGTATCAAATAGAGCAGTAATTTCACCTTTACTGTAGTTTTCTCTTTTGTCTTTTACAAAGCACATATTAAAGTTATCAGCATTATGTTCTTTTAAAGAGTTGCAGTAAAGGAGAATTGTACTGTTAATTTTGTTCTTAACTTCTTTGTATTGGTCAACAGTTGTTGTTTGTGTAGTAGTTACTGATACAGAATTGTCTTTACTTTCATTACTGCAAGAGCATAGTGAAATTGCAATTACAATCGCAAAAATTATACTTATTATTTTTGTTACTTTCATAAAAATATATCCTTTCTAATATTAAATTAATAAATTTACATTATTATGGTATAATAAATGATTGTATAAGTCAAGAGATTATTTGTAAACAATAGCTGAATAATAACTGTATATTAAATGTGGAATAAATAGTTGACAAAGCAAGATTAATGTGATAATATCAAAGCAATAAAGGGGAGTAGTTCGCAGAATACTGTGGTATAACCGTCAGTACACATACCTTTTGGTATCGGTTATATCTTAAAGAACGAGACTTTTATTGTAGTACCTAAGGTTATTGGGTGTTGCAATAAAAGTCTCTTTTTTTATTCTCTTTTTACTCTTTATCATTATTTTCTTTTGGGGAGGAGAAAAGATGAAAAACTTGTATCAAATGCCTAGTGAAGAAGTGCTAAAGCAGTATGGTACTTCAAAAGACGGTCTTACCGATGAAAGGGCAAAAGAAAAACTGGAGAAAGATGGGGAAAATGCTTTAGCTGAGGGCAAGAAAAAATCAGCCTTTAGTGTGTTTATTTCTCAGTTTGCAGATTTGTTAGTTATTATTCTGATTATTGCTGCTATTATCTCAATTTTTTCCGGAAATCTAGAGGGTACTGTTGTAATTTTTGCAGTTATTATCCTTAATGCAATTTTAGGAACAGTGCAACATATTAAAGCAGAAAAAACTCTCGATAGCCTAAAGTCGCTTTCATCACCTAGTGCTAAGGTTATTCGTAACGGTGAGAAGATTGAGATTGACTCAAAGAAGGTTGTTAAAGGTGATATTGTTATTCTGGAGGCAGGTGACTTGATTGTTGCTGACGGTAGAATAATTAATAACTATTCCTTACAAGTTAACGAAAGTTCCCTTACAGGTGAGTCAACTAATGTTGATAAAAATGACGGTATAATTGACAAGGAAGTTTCTTTAGCTGACAGAACAAATATGGTGTATTCAGGTAGCTTAGTAACTTACGGTAGAGCAATGGTGTGTGTTACTGCTACAGGTATGGAAACTGAAATCGGCAAAATCGCAACCTTAATGAATAGTGCTAAAGAGAAGAAAACACCTTTACAGGTTAGCCTTGATAAATTCTCTGCAAAACTTGCAGTAATCATTATGATTATTTCTGCTATTGTTTTTGTGCTAAACCTTATTCAAGCACCGGTTATTAATAAGGACACTATCCTTGAAGCACTGATGTTTGTCGTAGCACTTGCAGTAGCTGCTATTCCTGAGGCACTTGGTTCTATTGTTACTATTGTTCAGGCAATGGGTACTCAGAAAATGGCTAAGGAAAATGCAGTTATTAAGAATTTAAAAGCAGTAGAAAGTTTAGGCTGTGTATCTGTTATTTGTTCCGACAAAACCGGTACATTGACACAGAATAAAATGACTGTACAGAAAATCTATATTAATCACGAAAGTATCTTTGAAGAACAACTTGACCTTGATGTAGAAAGTCACAGACATTTAGTTTATGATATGGTCCTTAACAATGATTCAAGTATTGTTGACGGTAAGGGTATCGGTGACCCTACAGAATATGCTTTGCTGGAAACATTCCGTAAAATCGGTTATGACGAAAATGATATTAGAAAGTCCCTTGAAAGAATAGAGGAAGTACCTTTTGACTCAGATAGAAAAATGATGAGTACAAAGTACAAAATGCATGGTGTTAATCATATTCTAACTAAGGGTGCTTTGGATGTAATTCTTGATAGATGTATCAGCATTGCAACTAAAGAGGGTGTAAGACCTATTACAAAAGAAGATAAAGAAAAAATCTTATTACAAAATAAAAAGTATTCCGAAGAAGGCTTGAGAGTTCTGACCTTTGCTTATAAAGAGTCAGATGAACAGTTAAGTGTCGATACTGAATATGACTATATTTTCTTAGGTTTGGTTTCTATGATTGACCCACCGAGAGAGGAGTCAAAACAAGCAGTAGCAGATGCAATAAGTGCCGGTATTAAACCGATTATGATTACAGGTGACCACAAGGTTACTGCAACTGCAATTGCAAGGCAAATCGGAATTTTCCGAGATGGTGACATTGCAGTTACCGGTATGGAGCTTGACTCTATGAGTGATGCTGAGCTTGACAAGACTATTGAGAAAATTTCTGTTTATGCAAGAGTTTCTCCTGAAAACAAAATCAGAATTGTTGAGGCTTGGCAGAAGAAAGGCAATATTGTTTCTATGACAGGTGATGGTGTTAATGATGCACCGGCTTTAAAGAAAGCAGACATTGGTGTTGCAATGGGTATTACCGGTACTGAAGTTTCTAAGGATGCATCATCAATGATTCTTCAAGATGATAACTTTGCAACAATTATCAAAGCAGTTGCAAATGGCAGAAATGTTTTCAGAAATATTAAGAACTCAATTCTGTTCCTACTTTCCGGTAATATGGCAGGTATCTTTGCAGTGCTATATACTTCATTCTTTGCTTTGCCTGTACCTTTCCAAGCAGTACATCTGCTATTTATCAACTTGCTTACCGACTCTTTACCGGCAATTGCAATCGGTATGGAAAAACCGGATAAAGATGTTCTAAGACAAAAACCAAGAGACCCTAAAACGGGAATACTGACAAAAGACTTTACAACATTAATGTTCCTACAAGGTGCATTAATTGGTGCAGTTACAATTATAGCTTTCTATATTGGACTACAGGTTAATTCAGCAGTTGCAAGTACAATGGCTTTTGCTACCCTTACACTCGCAAGACTTTTTCATGGCTTTAACTGTAGAGGCAGAGAGTCCATCTTTGAACTGGGCTTGTTCTCAAATATCTATAGTGTAGGAGCATTTGTAGTTGGTGTGTTGTTACTTGCATTTGTACTGTTTGTACCATTTATGCAACCACTGTTTAGTGTTGAAGTTTTGACAGGTGCTCAGGTTGGTTTTATCGGTTTACTGGCATTTATTCCTACTGTAATTATTCAGATTGCTAAGGTGATTTATAGCCAAATCAAAAAGACTAAATAACAGAAATTATATACTGAAATCCATAAATGTTCATTTGTCTTGAATATTTATGGATTTTTCGTTAAAAAAATAACATTTAAAGGGCAAGTTTCTTCACATATCATTGACTTTATAATACTTACTTGATAAAATGTTTATCAATAAAGGAAAGTGAGTGGTTTATGTGGATGAAAAATTTTTACACGATACAGGTGTATTACTAACCAAAGTTTCTAAGGCTACTATCCATAATTACAAGAAGTTTAGCAAGGTAGCAGTAGAAGATGAAGATATTTCTGTATGTGGGTTAGAAATTCTAACTTCACTAAGATATTATCCGGACAAAAATACTGTTTCTGATTTAGCACAGAATATGGAAGTAAGCAAAGGCTTAGTGTCAAGAAATGTTGAGATTTTAAGAAAAAGTGGTTATCTAAATACATATCAAGATGAATCAGACAGAAGAATTCTTAGAATTTCTATTAATAGCGAAAAGGCTTTGCCTATTCTGTTAAAGCAGAAGAAAAACCTCTTTAGCCTTATTTATCAAATGGCAGGTGACTTAACTGATGAACAACTTGTTCAGTTTAACGACACTCTCAAGATTGTTCTTGCAAACTGCAAAAATGCCAGTTTAGACAAGGAAACTAAGTTACCTGAAATTAATTACGAAAAATTTGTATTTTAAAATTAGGACTATATTCTTATAGTCCTTTTTTAGTTAGGAAAATTATGTACTATACATACCTTATAAGATGTAGTGACAATAGCCTTTACTGTGGGATTACTACCGATATAAAAAGAAGATTTACCGAGCATATGGAAAAGTTACCTAAAGGTGCAAAATATACCCATACCCATAATGCAGAGAAAATTGAAATTGTCTTTGTTTCGGAAAATCGTTCTTTAGCCTCAAAACTTGAATATCAAATCAAAAGGCTAACTAAAGAGAAGAAAGAAATTTTGATTTCAGAAAAAAGTCTTGATGTGTTAGGGGATAAAGCAGATAAAAAATGTTATACATTATATAAAGAAAAATAAAAGTAAACATTATTTTACTTTTTTATAATTTGTGTTATAATAAAATCCAGGTGAGCAAATCTTTATTTTAGAAAGGAATTGTACTATGAATAATACAAGAAAGCCTATTCCGATTACCCTACTTACAGGTTACTTAGGAGCAGGTAAAACTACTTTAATAAATCATGTTTTAAATAATCAGGAAGGTTACAAATGTGCAGTTATCGTTAACGATATTGGTGAAGTTAACATTGATGCTGAACTAATTCAGAAAACAGGTGTTGTAACTCAGGAAGACCAGAACCTTGTACCACTATCAAACGGTTGTATCTGTTGTACACTTAATGTTGACCTTATTAACCAAATTACTGACCTTTGCGAAAGTGGTAAGTATGACTACATTCTTATTGAGGCCAGTGGTATTTGTGAACCATTACCTATTGCACAGTCAATTGCTATGCTGGAGGGTGATGAAGAAACTCCTGCACTATGTCATCTGGATAACATTGCAACTGTTGTTGATGCATTAAGACTTGCATCAGAATTCGGTTGTGGTGATGACCTACTAAAGAAGGAAGTTGCTGAAGAAGATATTGAGAACCTACTAATTCAGCAGATTGAATTCTGTTCTACAATCGTTCTTAACAAGGTTGATATGGTTAAGCCTGAACAGTTAGACAAGGTTAAGGCTATGATTAAGGTTCTACAGCCAAAGGCTAGAATTATTGAAACAACTTACGGTAAGGTTGCAGTAGGTGACATCCTAGATACAAACAGTTATACATTTGAAGATACTGCCGAATCAGCAGGTTGGGCTCAGGTTTATGATAAGGATGAGAAAGAGATGGAAGAAGAACATCATCACCATCACCATCATCACCACCATCATGACCATGACCACGATCATGAACATCACGACCATGACCATGAGGACCATTCACATTGTGACCATGAACATGGTGTATGTAACTGTGGCCACCATCACGATGATGACGAAGATGAATATGGTATCGGTACATTCGTATATCATAGCAGAAGACCATTTAGTCAGGAAAAGTTACAAGAATTTGTAAACCATTGGCCAAAGAGTGTTGTTCGTGCAAAGGGTATTGTTTGGTTTGATGACCAGAGAGACAGTGTGTTTGTATTTGAACAGGCCGGTGTACAGATTTCTGCTACTGAACAGGGCAAGTGGCTAACTGCTTTCCCTAAGGAACAACAGGAACTTTACCTAAAGGAATATCCTGAGGCTAAGAAGAACTGGGATGATGTTTATGGTGACAGAGAAATTAAGTTAGTATTTATCGGTCAACATATGGACAAAGAAAAGATTACTGCTGACCTTGACAAGTGTGTAACACAATAATTTAAAATATTTAATGGGTAGTTTCTTAACTACCCATTTTTTATAAACTACTTTACATATTATTGAAAAGTTGATAAAATGAAATAAAATTTATACACAAGGAGTTTGCTATGGAATTTAATGAATTGCTGGAGAAAAGAAGAAGTGTTAGAAAATATAAAGCTGATACTACTGTTGATAGAGAAACAATAGAAGAAATCCTCAAAGCAGCTCAACAAGCACCTACTTGGAAAAATTCACAAACAGGTAGATATTATGTTGTTACAAGTGATGAAAAGCTAAAGGAAATTAAGGAGAATTGCCTACTTTCTCGTAACGGTATTAATGCTGAGAATGCACCGGTACTTATTGTTACAACATTCGTTAAGGATTGGTCAGGTTTTGAAAAGAACGGTTCACCAACTAATGAAGCCGGTAACCTATGGGGTGCTTATGATTTAGGTTTACAGAATCAGAACCTAATGATGAAGGCATCTGACCTTGGTCTTGATACACTTGTAATGGGTGTCAGAGATGAAATGGCTACAAGAAATGCACTTGATATTCCTTCTAATGAAATTATTATGGGTATCATTGCTTTAGGCTACAGAGATATTGAACCGGCAGCACCTAAGAGAAGAGAACTTGATGTTATTGCAAAGTTTATCTAATTAAATATTGGTATAGCAAAGCCCTATTCTGTTGTGAATAGGGCTTATTTTTGTGTATTAATTTTACTGTTATATTCCTTTTCAATCCAAGCCATAAGTAGGTTTACAATTTTTTCTTGCTGAGTTTCGGTAAGAATGGTGGACTTACTTACTCTATACCATTTGTTTAAGCAACCTCTACAGCAACAACCACAAGCATGTTGTGCAATGAAAACAGGATGCCCCTTCATTGGTGTTTGCTTTCCGTCATTGGGAATATATTTTGGTGCAAGTCTTTTTTTGATAAAGTCCTTTGCATGTTGTTTTATTTTATCCATACCAACTTTGTTTATATATTCAATGTCCTTTTCTTTTAAGTGAAAACTTGAACGGAACTTTGATTTACTTAATTTTTCTAATGCCTCATCAATAGTTTGCATATTATTACTTCCTATAAAATTATATTATAATTATAAAACTCTGATTTGAATTTTGCAATTGTAATTATATCCGTATTAAAAATTAAAATATTCACAAAATTATAGTGAGAAAACCTTTCTACATAGTGGTATTAACAGTTTTTAAGAAATGTACATCTATTTATTGACCGTAGAATTTTAAAGGTGTATAATTGGTAGTACCAATTTTGGAGGGGTTTTATGAAATATATTCGTGAATTTGGGATTATCATTGTAATTTCATTAATAGGGGAACTTTTGAATTATCTTATTCCTTTGCCTATACCATCAAGTATCTATGGTTTGGTAATAATGTTTTTGTGCCTACATTTCAAGATAGTTAAGATTGCTGATGTTAAAAAAACAGCAGTATTTCTAATTGAGATTATGCCACTGATGTTTATACCTGCAGCAGTAGGTATAATTGAGTCTTGGGATATTATTAAGCCTAATGTTATTGCCTATGCAATTATTACTATTGTTTCAACTGTACTTGTTATGGCAGTTGCCGGGAGAGTTACACAGTGGGTTATTAGACATAGTAAAAGGGGGGGTAAGGAATAATGAACTTTTTTGAGGATTCTGTATTTTTTGGTGTTGCGATTAGCATTTTGTCCTATGGTTTTGGTATCTTGTTAAATAACAAGTTTAAGTTAGCTATTTTTAATCCACTACTTATTTCTATTGTAGCAACAATTGTTGTTTTGCTTGTAAGTGGTATTGACTATAAAGTTTATAACAGCGGTGCTAAATATCTTAACTATCTTTTAACACCTGCTACTGTTTGTTTAGCAGTTCCTCTTTATGAAAAGCTAGAGGTGCTTAAGAAGAACATTAAGGCAATTTTGATAGGTATTCTTTCCGGTGTACTTACTTCTTTGCTTTCTGTTTTAGGTATGAGTGTGATTTTTGGACTAAATCATACAGAGTATGTAACAATGTTACCTAAGTCAATTACTACTGCTATCGGTATCGGTGTTTCAGAAGAATTAAACGGCAATGTTACACTTACTTGTGTAATTATCATTGTTACAGGCGTACTTGGCAATATTATTGCACCGGCAATTTGCAAGTTGTTTAAAATCAAAGAACCTATTGCAAAGGGTATTGCTATCGGTACTGCAAGTCACGCAGTAGGTACTGCAAAAGCAATGGAAATGGGCGAAACCGAGGGTGCTATGAGTAGCTTGTCTATTGCAGTTTCCGGTTTGATGACAGTTATCGGTGCATCAGTGTTTGCTCAGTTTATGTAAGGTGACTTATGAAAGAAAATTCTAGAGAATATCAAAAAGCAGTTGACTATATTTGTAGTGAAATTGCAAATGGCAATATTTCTATCGGTGACAGACTTCCAACAGAAAGAACTTTGTCAGGACAATTAGGCATTAGCAGAAACTCCACAAGAGAAGCCCTAAGAAGTTTAGAAAATATGGGTATCACAGAAAGTGTGAGAGGTTCAGGCAACTACTATACAGGTAATGTGTCTAAGAAATTTTCTGAAATGATACGAACATTACTTATGATAAAGGTAGTGTCTAAGAAAGATATTTGTGATTTTAGAAGAACAATGGAACTTTCTGTTTGTATGACAATTATGAACAAAAGTGACTTTGACTTTACTGAAATTGAAAGTGTACTAAATAAAGAAACCACTTCAACTGATGATGAAGTTGATAAGGATAAAATGTTTCATTATCTTCTTGCTATGTCCTCAGGTAATGTATTTTGGATGGCAATAATGGATGCAGTTATTGATGTGTATAGAGGATGGATTGATGAAGTAATTAAGATTATTGGCATTGATACAAAAGAAAAGTTAGATACTGCACATAAAAATATTTTAAGTAGCCTTATTAGTAAGGATAAAGAAAAATGTGAAAACGCTATTAACCTACATTACGATATAATAGATGATGTTTTAAATAATTAGGGATTGGGACTGCAAAGGCAGTCCTTTTTCCTTTTGTGATTTAGCACAATGAAAGGGAAAATTCTACAAATTAATTTTAATTTAGGTTTATTAAATATAAAGGAAAAATTTTTGTTACTGTAATTTATTATGTTCAATGTAACAAAATTAACTTGTAAACGAAAATAACAGTAATTTTGCACCATACATCGCATATAAATAAATGAGAAAGGATGGTGTTTCAGAATTTGAATTTCAGAAACAAATGTAAAGCAGTAGTTTCTATTGGTATGGCAGCACTTTGTTTGCCTATTATAAGTGTCGGTGCTAAAGAAAATTTTACTGTAACTAAGGTAAGTGATAAGGAGAAGATAGTTTCTTCTGTACTGTCGGAAGGTATGAATGTCTCTAACATTAAGGTTTTTTTTTTTTCAAGCAGAAGACGGCATACGAGATTACAAGGTGACTGGAGTTCAGACGTGTGCTCTTCCGATCTGGACTTGTGTTATCCACCGGTTATGTGTCAAGTATTTTGGAGTCATCAAAACGAGGCAGTGATGAAGTACATTTCTACAGTCAAACAGATAAAGATTTAAAGAAAATGACTAACTTCAGTATGTACGATTTGGCAAGTGTGGAGTTTACCCTAACTAATAATGAAAATTATGATACTGTTTTAGCCTTTAATTATTCTTTTGGTTCAGCAGAATTTGACCAACCTGATATTTACAATGATTGTTTCGGTTTGTTTGTAGATTACGACAATGACGGTATCTATGATGAAAATATTGCAAAGCTACCTAATGGAAATAATACTTCCATTATGAATATTAAGTATGGCAAGTACTTTACCGGTTCAGCAAGCAAGGTGTATAAAGACAGCTTTAATGGTATGAGTAATGTGTTTACTGCTCAAACTTCAAAACAAATTCCTAAGGGTGGCAAAGTAAAGCTAAAACTTGCAATTGCCGACTGTTCCGATGCAATTTATAATTCAGCAGTATTTATTGAGGGTAAGTCAATTAACTTAGGTAAGAAGATTGAGAATCCTATCATAAGTGGCGTAAATATGCCTAACGGTACATTAAGTCCTACATTTAAGGATACTGCAACTACCTGCACATATCAGTGGTATATTGCTGATGAAAATGGAAAAGAAGGAACACCACTACCTAATGAAACAGGTAAAACTCTAAAAGTTACTAAGGACATGGTAGGAAAATATGCTTATCTTGTAGTAACAGGTACAGGAGATTATTCCGGTACAGGTATTTCAAATTATGTTGAGATTGTTGACCTGCCACTAAATCAACAGAGGTTCTCTTACTACACTAATTTCCATTATGATGAACCATATAACTTAACTTGTTACGGTAAAGGTGAAAACCTGGATATGTACTACATTATTACAGAAGACAGTGAAAAGCCTACACCTAAAGAAATGATGACAAATGGCACAAAGGTTAAGTGTAACAAAACCACAACTCAGAATGGTTGTAAATATAGTGGTGGTGAAATCTCAGGTGACCTTTATATAAAGAATCTAAAAAGTCATATTTATGTAATGTTCGCTAGAGAAGAAAGTGACAAGATTGTTCATAGTGGTATTAAGGACAGACAACTTTACCCTATGTTCTGTAATGCTGAAAATCTAGACTTTAACAGTAAAGAAATCAATGTTTGCAACAATATTGTTAAGCTATATGACACTATGTTTAAGAAGAATGTTGCACCTAGTGAAAATGTAGGAAACAAGATTGATAACCCATTAAACAGTAATGTTAAAAATATAGTGTTGTGCGAAAATCTTACAGAAAATGTTTGCCTAAAGTGTAGTGACTGCCTTTCATTTAATGTAGACGGTTGTATTGAGAAAACTTGCAAAGATTACGGTTATGTGGTGTATAACTGCAATAACGGTGACTTAAAAGATTTAGGCTATAACAGAAGTAACATCCCTTGTGGAAAAGATTTGTTAAAGCTAAAGGGTGTTGAGGTTTATTCATTAAACAACATTACCAATACAGAAAAAATGTCTGTTTGTTATAATAACGGTCTAAAAGCAAATACTATGAATACAGACTATATCTTTGCTTTTTGGTATATTGATGAAACCGGCAATATGGTAATGGAAAAGTCCTATTATGAAAATTCTTATGAACTTGCATTACAAGAAATTGAAACAAAAGCAAAAGATAACGATGTGCTAAAGGCTTATGTTGAGCTATATAATGCACTTGATGAATTGTGTAAGTAGGAGGTGCTTTTATGAAGAAAGAATACAAAAAGCCGGAATTGATTGTGGAAACTTTTTCTACAGAAAGTGTTATGTTAGTGTCAATGACAGAACCGTTCAGCTCAGTAAACCATACTGTTACCGGTGGCTTTGATGATGAAGATTGATTTTTAAATATTATAATCTAAATAATCTAAAACAAAAACTCCCTCATTTGAGGGAGTTTTCTGCAATTATTTAAAATGTTTTGAAAATTGTTTGGAAGTTGTTGAATAATTTTAAAAAAATAAAAGGACTGTTTCCAGTCCTTTTATAGATTAATTATTCATATAAAATTCTTTTCTCTGTGACTCTTGTGAGTGAAAAGCCTTAACCATTCTTGGTCTGTTATATCTTTGCTTTAGGATAAACATTAAGTCGATGATGCCACCCAAAACAGATAACCAGAACAGTAACCAAAAGTTAACACCTGACAAAAAGATAGGTAAGAGGATAGGTAAGAAATTAGCTATAATCATAACAATATGAGTAACTTCTTCTCTGCAACTGTTAGAAATCATCTTGGATAATTTCTTTTGCTTTTGGTCAAAATCTTCAGGGTTGTAGTCGGGAATGTGATTTTTCCAACTTGCAACTCTTAGAACTTTGAAAAGTCCTCTTTCGTAATTTCTTTCCCTAAACCATTTGTTGGTGTGGTTCCATGGTCTGCCTTTCATACTCTTGAAAAACCAGTTAACAAAAAGTCGCATTGCAAAATGAAATAGCAAAACACCTAGTGTAACTGTAATAGTCTTGAAAATACTTGTTCTGAAAAATAAGAAAATTGCATAAAAAACTACAAAACCAATTAGCAAGAGCTCTGTTATGAAAATCATTTTTGCTTTGAAATTTGATTTCATAGTTTCTCCTTATTCCTGATTATTCTCGTTATTTTCGCTATTTGCAAAAAGTTCGTCAATCTTAATCATAATTGCATTTTCAACTCTCTTACGATGTAGTTCACAACTCATATCGCAAGTGCCTGTGATTTTGCCTGTTGTGTGGTAAGCATTAGCTGAACAACCACCTGAACAGTATAACTTAGCAAAACAATCTTGACAAGCTTCTCTTGAATAAACATTACATAGTTTAAATTCGTTAACAATATCTGTGTTCTTAACACCGTCAAAAACATTACCAAGTAAGAACTTTTCATCACCCACAAACTGATGACAAGGATATAGGTCGCCCCAAGGTGTAACTGCCATATAGTCAGTACCAACACCACAACCTGAGATTCTCTTGTAGATACAAGGACCACCCTCTAGGTCAATCATATAGTGGAAGAAAGTAAAGCCTTTACCTTCTCTGTTTCTCTTGCACATTTCCTTTGCAAGTAGGTCATACTGATCCTTTAGCTTAGGAATATCACTTTCTTGTAAAGCATAGTCCATCTTAGGGTCGGTAACAACAGGTTCCATAGCTAACTGTTCAAAGCCTAAATCTGCTAGGTGAAGAATATCATTTGCAAAGTCTGTGTTGTAGTGAGTGTATGTACCACGAATGTAGTAGCCTTGCTGATTCCTTTCTTTAGCCATTTTTTGGAACTTAGGTAGGATAAGGTCATAAGTGCCCTTATCATTTCTTGTTCTTCTCATTCTGTCATTAGTTTCTTTTCTACCGTCCAGTGAAAGAACAACATTGTAACATTCCTTGTTAGCCCATTCCATAACTTCGTCATTAAGAAGTACACCGTTAGTTGTTAGTGTGAAACGGAAGTTCTTGCCTTTTTCTTTTTCGATGCTTCTTGCATAAGCAACAAGCTGTTTAACAACATCAAAGTTAAGTAATGGTTCACCACCAAAGAAGTCAACTTCCAGGTTCTTTCTTGAACCACTCTGTTCAATAAGAAAGTCCAAAGCTCTTTTGCCTACTTCAAAGGACATAAGTGAACGGTCACCACTGTATTCACCTTCACCGGCAAAACAGTATTTACAACACATATTACAATCGTGAGCGATATGTAAGCAAAGTGCCTTTAGCTGAGTAGGTCTTGCTTTAATGTCAATCTGTAAGTCCTTAAACTTGTCTTCTGAAAATAGTTTACCTTCTTTTTTTAGTTCCTCAATATCCTGAAAAATCTCTTCAATATCATCAGCAGTAATTTCAGGGTATTTGTCACAAAGTTCAAGGATAATTTCTTCCTTACTTCTTGACTCATATTTATCAATTACTTCAAAGGCTACTTCATCAACAGCATGTACACTGCCTGAGTTACTGTCTAGGACAATATTGTAGCCATTATTTTTATAACAATGTACCATAAAATTTCCCCACAATAAAAATCGCCATAGGAAACCCTACGGCGACCTTTTACTTTTTTAATTATTTTTCAGCCTTTAGCTTTTCGCACTGCTGATTTGCAATACCACAAGAAGTCTTACAAGCTGACTGACATGATGTCTGACATTCACCACAGCCACCCTTTTTAACTGATTCAGTTAGGTTTCTTGTATTAACTGTTACGATTCTCTTCATAGGAAATTTCCTCCTTAATTAATAACAAATTTATTTAATAATATTTTATATCATTTTTTACCTTGTGTCAATAGCACAACACACCTTAAAAGGAAGTTTATTGCCCTCACTCACCACATTAACGCCTTTTTCTATTAAATATTTAATAGTATTAACTGCTTTTTCGTCAAAAACTTCACCTATGGAAATAATAGGTATTCCCGGTGGATAAGCATAAATATATTCACCGGAAACTTTACCACAACAGTTTTCTATATCTATAAATTCCTTTTTCATATCTTCAACTTTACAAGGCTTGATTTTCATTTTAGAAATGTGGTTTAGAGTTATATTTTCCTTTTCTATATATATACAGTTTTTGTCAATATCTTTAAGGGCGTTAATCAATCTGCTGAAACCCTCATCAGTATCATATATGCTTGTCATAGCAATAATATAATCAGCTGATGCCATTTCTGTTTCTATTAAATATTTTTCTCTAAGAATTTTTTGCAGTTCTGTACCTGATAGGTCAGTGTTTTGTGTTAGAATTACAATTTTACTTTTGTCAAATGCAAAAGCATTTTCACCTTTATATATAGAAAGGCTCTTGAGTTTTCCACATTCTAAGTAAAAATTGTTAATTCTTTTTCTGTATGCAGAGAATAATTCTTTGCCTTTTTCGATAATTTCACAAATACATCTGTCAACTGATGCAACCATTAAGTAGTTAGGTGATGAAGTCTGAAAGGTCATCAGTCTTTTTTTAATAATATCTTTGTTAACTCTGTTACTGCAAATATGAAATAACCCTGTACCTGTTAAGGAAGTTAATGTTTTGTGGGTACTCTGTATTACTGCATCGGCACCTAAACTTACTGCTGAATTTGGAAAATAATCATCAAACATTAAGTGACTTCCATGTGCCTCATCAACAATTAAAGTTACATTGTGATTGTGACAAATTTCAGCAATACTTTTTATATCACTTACAATCCCCTCATATGTAGGAGAGGTTATGATACATACTGTGATTTTATGATTACTGTTAAGTGCATCTTCAACATCACTTGACAAAATTTCTCCCATAAAAGAATGTACCGATTTAGGCATTAAGTAGGTAGGGGATAAGTCCCAAATTTCTACTGCATTATAAACAGATTTGTGACAATTTCTAGCCATTAAAATATTGTCACCTTTTTTAGCACAACCTGTAATAGCCGATAAAATTCCAACTGTACTGCCGTTTACTAAAATATAACTTTCTTTGGTATTGTATAAATTTTTAATTCTGTCTAAACTTTCCTTATAAATACCCTCAGGGTGATATAGGTTGTCTAAGTCCTCAACCTCAGTAAAATCAAGTTGATTAAATTCGCCTTGTCTTTTATTTCCCGGCATATGGAAAGGATAAATATTTTTTTTGTTGTATTCCTTTAAGTAATCTATAACTTTCATATTCAAACCCTATCTTAAAATGTAGTGGCGAACAGTGTTCGCCTGTTTAAGGACTTTTGTATAAGTTCACATTAGTAAATCAATCTTGTTTCCTTTGATATTCACTTAATTTTTTAACCGTTTAAAGATTCAATTAATTTTCTCAATGATTTTTCAAAACTTTTATCCTGGTCGGCAGTTCTTTTTTTAGGTCCTTTTGTGTGTTTCCCTGCCATTCTTGCTTTTTTACTGATGTACCTGGTCATCAGTAATGAATCAATGTTTTTGTCAGTATATATAAGACCGTTTTGATTGATAGGTTTACTGCCTCTGCTTAAGCACATTGCACCTAAACCGTAATCCTGAGTAACTACAATGTCACCTTTTTCTATAAGGTTTGCAATTTTAAAGTCGGCAGAATCAGCACCTTTTTCTACAGTAATGTTATCTGCATATTCCTTGTTAAAAATATGAGAAGTATCTGTAATTATAGTGCAAGGCAATTTATATTCCTTTGCAACTTTTATTGTAATATCGACAACAGGACAACCGTCACCGTCAATATAAATCTTCATAATATCACCTACACTAATTCTATCAATTATTATAATAAATAACAAGAAAAATCTTGTTTTAATTTACATTGTGTAGTATTATGTATATGTAATAATGTATATTATGAATAACTATATCATTTTATATGTTTAATTTATTATAGATGGAGGATATACCAATGGCACAAAAAGGTGACTTACTTTCAGTAAGACAAGACATTAGGGTTGTTGATGCAACAATTAGAGATGGAGGACTTTGCAACAACTTTAGATTTGACGATAAGTTTATTAAGGACTTATATCAGGCAAATGTAAAAGCCGGTGTTGACTATATGGAATTTGGCTACAAAGCATCTAAAGAAATTTTTAACGAAGATGACTTTGGTAAGTGGAAATTCTGTAACGATTCAGATATTAGAAAAATTGTTGGTGACAACAAAACAGGTCTAAAGATTGCAGTAATGGCTGATGTAGGCAGAACAGATTTTCAGCAGGATATTATCCCTAAAAAGGACAGTCCTATTGACCTTGTTCGTATTGCAACATACATTAACACAATTCCTGCAGCAGTAGAAATGATTGAGGATTGTGCAAAGAAAGGCTATGAAACAACTATCAACATTATGGCAGTTTCTAAGGCTAACACAGATGATATTAAGACAGCACTTGACATTTTAGGTCAAAGCCCTGTTAATGCTTTCTATATTGTAGACAGCTATGGTGCATTATATCCTGAACAGTCAAGAAAACTTGCTAACCTATATTGTGAATATGCCGATAAGTACGGCAAGAGTGTTGGTATTCATGCTCATAACAATCAGCAACTTGCATTTGCAAATACTATTGAAGCTATGACTCAGGGTGTTAGTTACCTTGATGCTACAGTTGACGGCATGGGTAGAGGTGCAGGTAATTGTGCACTTGAACTACTACTTGGTTTCTTAAAGAACCCTAAGTATAAGGTTGCACCTATCCTAAAGATTATTGAAGAACATACTGAGAAGTTAAAGGCTGAAGGCGTAAAGTGGGGTTATGACATTCCATATATGCTAACAGGTCAGTTAAATACTCATCCTCGTCCTGCAATTTCTTATGTTAAAGAAGACAGAAAAGACTACTCAAAATTTGCTAATGAACTTTATGATATTATTAATAGCTGATTTTGAAATTTTTTATTAATTTAATAAGGAGTTTTTAAAATGAATATTTTATTAGCCGGTGGTGCCGGTTATATCGGTTCACATACTTGCATAGAATTAATTAGTGCCGGACATACAGTAGTAATCGCTGATAACCTTTGCAACAGTAAGAAAGAAGCTGTTAAGAGAGTTGAAAAGATTGTAGGTCAGGAAATTCCTTTCTATGAAATCAATGTTTGTGACAATGACGCTCTAAGAAAAGTATTCAGCGAAAACAAAATTGATGCAGTTATTCACTTTGCAGGTCTTAAGGCAGTTGGTGAAAGCTGTGAAAAGCCACTAATGTACTACCGTAACAACCTAGACAGCACTCTAACACTTTTGGAAGTTATGAAAGAATTTGGTTGCCACAACTTTGTATTCTCATCTTCAGCTACAGTTTATGGTATTCCTAAGACTGTACCTCTAGTAGAAACAATGCCAACTTCTTGTACAAATCCTTATGGTTGGACAAAGCTAATGACAGAGCAGATTCTTCAGGATGTTACAAAGACAGACCCTGAACTTTCTGTTGTTCTTCTTCGTTACTTTAACCCAATCGGTGCTCACGAAAGTGGTACAATCGGTGAAAACCCTAACGGTATTCCAAACAACCTAATGCCATATATCACACAGGTTGCAGTCGGTAAGCTAAAGGAACTTGGTGTATTCGGTAACGACTACCCAACACCTGACGGTACAGGTGTTCGTGACTATATCCATGTTGTTGACTTAGCTACAGGTCATGTAAAGGCTATTGACTATGCCGATGCTCACAAGGGTACAGAAATCTTTAACCTAGGTACAGGTGTTGGTTACTCGGTTCTTGATATTGTTAAGACATTCAGCAAGGTTAACAATGTTGAAATTCCATATCAGATTAAGCCAAGAAGAGCCGGTGACATTGCAGAATGTTATGCTGACCCAACTAAGGCTAAGGAAGTTCTTGGCTGGACTGCTGAAAAGACACTTGAAGATATGTGCCGTGATTCCTGGAATTGGCAGAAAAATAATCCTAAGGGTTACGAAGAATAATAAAAGAATAAAGAGGAAAATAATATGACAAAACGAATTAGTGCTGTTGTTCTTGCACTACTAATGTGCTTACTTGCTTTAGCTTCTTCTGTTACTAGCTTTTCAGCAGAAGAAAATCTAAAGCTAAACGGCGAAGTTAATGCAAAGGTTGGGGATAAGGTTACATATGAATTTTGTGTATCTGATGTTCCTGAAAAAACTGAGGATATTCAGATGCAGGTAGCATATGACTCTCAGTATCTAAAGGTTGACCCGGACAAGGTTGAATACCTTGATGGTGGCAGTTCAGTTTATAACACTGACCTAGAAAATGAAGTACTGTTTAATAGTGCTAATGGTGTTCAAGGTTGGGATATGAAAGAAAAAACAATGATTCTTTCACTAACTTTTGAAGTACTACAGGGTGGTTCTACCGACATTACTTACTATGTACAGTGCTTTGACTACCAATCAAATAGTCAGAATGTTGACACACTACAGTTTACAACTGACTTTTTAGTTAACGGTAAAACAGCAAAAAAGAATGTTGTACCAAAGGTTAACGAAAACGGTAACGGTGGTATATTTATCAATTATGAAAACGGTAAAGGTACAAAAAACGGTGGTGACAACCCAATTGGTGGTCAGTATGGTAGATACAACACAAACAACCAAACTACCGATAGCAACGGTAATGTTGTACAGAATAATGCAAGTGTTGCAACTGATGCAAACGGTAACACAGTAGAAAATGCCACAACTGCATATCAAGCAACTACAGAGTCAACTGCTATGAGAACAAACTCATCAGGTCAAAATGTAACAGACTCTAACGGTAAAGAGGTTTCATACACAGATTCAGATAATTTTTGGAGAAACCTTGGTATCATTGGAATTGTTGCACTTATTGTAATAGTTATTGTAATAAAAGTTATTGTTGATAAGAAAAAAGGTAAAAAAGAAGAATAAACAGTATTTCAGTTAATACTCTGTTCAAATTCTCTTTTCATTTGTGCATTATGCCTATTTTGAATGCACAAAGTTTGTGCATTTTATCGTCAACAAAATGTTACAAAATTGTTGCTTTACAAATTTTAAAGGTGTATAATTATGGCAATGGGGGAGATATCCCCACAAATCTATATTGGTTTAATTTTATAGGAGGAGATAACTATGAAAAAGTTATTAAGCGTACTATTAGTTATGGCAGTTGTTATGAGTTTTGCAACTGTTATGTCAGTGTCAGCTGACGAAAGAGAAGATTTAGCTTCTGCAGGTGCTTCACAGGATGTTGAAACAGCAGCAGCTGACGGTAATGTATCTGTTGGTGCAGGTACAGATACTGAAGCAACAGGTACATCAGGTTTAATTTACCTAGAAAAGCCTGACTGGGGGGAATGTAAATATTACTCAATCCACATTTGGGAAGCAAAGCAGAACGGTGAACAGTTCTTTAGCTATGGTACACAGAAAGAACGTTTCGAAGAAAAAGATGGTAAGCTGGTTTATGATCTATCAAAGTTGAACGAAAGTACATACATTAAAGGTGGCTTAAAAGCAGGCGTTACATACAACCTAATAGTTTATAATAATAATGGTGTTGAATCATGTGGTTTGATGTTTAGTACAGAATGTGCTGGTGATACTATTAGAGTAACTTCAAATGAAAGATCATTTGAAAACACAGAGGATTCTACAAAGCACAGTTATCCAATTGCTTGGACAAATAATGCTAAGAAATACGGTATTCCTCTACAGATTACATCAGTAGGTACAGTACAGGGTGAATTTGTTACAAAGGGTTCAAGTCCAGATGATATTGTCAAGGCATGGGACAAGAACTACAAGCAGTATCCTAATAAGGCTTCTTTTAGTACACAGTCAAGTGCTAGAGACCATAAAACAAGACTTGCTGAAATTAAAGCAGAATTCAAAGAACTTGTTAGCAAAGGTAAAGTACTAATTTTGGGTGGTGGTGTTTACACCGAAAAGACTGACCTAAATAAGGTTAAACCAGGTTCAAGCTCAAGCTCAGGTTCAAGCTCAGATTCAAGCTCAGGTTCAAGCTCAAAAAGCTCTTCTAACTCATCAAGTAAGAAGATCTATAAGGATAAGAATGGTAACACAGTAACAAAAAATGCTGATGGTTCATACACAGATGCAAACGGTAATAAAGTTGACGCTTCTGATGTTACAGCAACAGAAGCAACTGACACAGTTACAACTGGTGAAAGTGCAACTCCAATTTACATTGGTCTAGGTGTTATGCTAGCAGCAGCTGGTGTTTACTTCTTAACTCGTAAGAAGAAAGAAGCTTAAGCCTAAGGACTAACAAAACTCAAAACTAAAACTCAATTAATCAAGCCCCATTAATTATGATGGGGCTTTTAATTTTGCTATTTTAATTTCATTATTTATATTTTTACTTAATCTGTTTATACGAATATGGTAATGCTTTATGAAGATTAATAATGTGCTATATTAATAAGGTACTAATCATTGCTATGAAACTTTGTGTTGTTATGGGACTTTTGAAAATTAAAAAAACAAAATAAAAAAGACACTAAGGATAGTGTCTTTTTTACGCACAAATGAAAATAAATATTCCTACAAAACAAATCTATTAAATCAATTAAAGGTATTTCTGCTTGTATAAATAATAAAAAAATAAAATATAGATTGTATTTAGTAATATTTAATTTTTGAATAAATATAATTTAATGAATAAATAAAATCAAACTAGATTTTCTTATACATTCTCTTTACACATTCTTCGCAGACTTTAACGCCTTCAAATGTGATAACATTATCGCTTTCGCCACAGAATAGGCAAGTTGGCTGATACTTTCTAATTAGTAGACCATTGTCCTTAGGAAGAATTTCAATAGAATCTTCCTTTTCTAGATTAAACATCTGTCTAACTGGCTTAGGAATTACAACTCTGCCAAGTGTGTCAATTTTGCTTACATAACCGATCTGTCTCATACTTTTCACCTTCCAAAAAATACTACAAGCAGTAAATATCATACACGACAAAAATATACAAGCAACTACACTTATATACTTATTGCGATTTTATTCTACCAAATGATAAAATTTTTGTCAAGTATGTTCAAGTTGCAGTTTTTACCGTAAGTTTGATTTTAACAATTTATTCAAATAATTATGAACAAAAGTGGTAATATGTACATATGATTAATTATGTTTGGGGATTTTTAATAATAATTTCTGTGATTTGTGCCATTGTAACGGGAAATAGAGAAGGTGTTTCTTCCGGTCTTATGAATGGTGCAGAAAAGGCAACTAAACTTTTAATAACACTTTTTGGTGTAATTGTATTTTGGTCAGGTATTATGAAAGTGGCAGAAAGAAGTGGACTGACAGGAAAATTAGTGAAACTTCTGTCACCTATATTGAAAAGAATTTTTCCTGATGTTGATGAAAGCAGTAATGCTTTTCAAGCAATGGCTTTGAACATTAGTGCAAATTTAATTGGTATCGGTAATGCAGCAACACCCTTCGGACTAAGGGCAATGGCTGAACTGCAGAAAAATAACCTTAAGAAAGATACTGCTACCGACTCTATGGTTATTTTTGTTGTGATGAATACTGCCTCAATGCAACTTATACCGGCAACTATAGGTTTCCTTAGGGACAGCTATGGTAGCAAAGAACCATTTTCAATTATTCCTTGTGTTATTATTTGTTCTTTCTGTGCTTTATGTGTTGCGTTACTACTTGCTAAAGGATTAAATAGGGTGAAGTCTTGGAAATAATAGTACCGGTAACAGTTGCATTTGTTGTGCTTTACGGAATGATAAAGAAAGTTAAAATTTTTGATGCATTTATTGAAGGTGCAGTTGAGGGGTTACATACTCTTTATATGATTATTCCTACAATAACAGGACTTGTAGTTGCAGTTGAAATGTTACAACAAAGCGGTACGATTGACTTGGTATGTAAAGCAGTAGAACCTTTAGCTGATTTTTTCAACTTTCCCAAAGAAATTGTTCCTATGGCAGTTCTCAGACCTATCAGTGGCAGTGGTGCTACTGCACTTCTAACTAATATATACGAGAACTATGGACCTGACTCTTTAGTAGGCAATATTGCCTCAGTTCTTGCCGGTAGTACAGAAACTACCCTTTATGCAGTTACAATGTACTTTGGCAGTGTTGGTATTACCAAAACAAGACATACACTTTTTGTAGGTTTACTTGCAGATTTTACTGCACTTGTTTTGGCAATTATGACCGTAAAATTAACATTGTAAAAGTTTTATTAAGTAGTATTTTTATCTAGACAAATTAATACTTGTGTTGTATAATAAATATAGCAATAAATAGTACTAATTTTATTAAATTAAAAAAGAAAACGGAGGAACTCTAATTATGAAAAAGACAAACAAAGTTATTTCTTTAGTTTTAGCTCTTGTTATGGCATTAAGTATTCTTGTAGTTATTCCTACTGCTTCTGCTACATCAACAGTTAGAATTAATGAAGTAAATGCAAATGTAGGATATTCTATTGTATATAATATCTATTTGCAAACTGATGAAAAGGCAAACACAATGGAAGGTAGACTAAACTATGACAATACTGTCCTAGATTTAACATCACTTTCTTTTGATACTGCTAATTCATTTGACTCAAGTACATCTGTAAAGGGCGATATGACCCAGGTTAGCTTTAATGGTAAAAAGTCACTTTACGATTGTAAGTCAAGAAGAATGACTGTACTAACTGCTGTATTTAAGGTAACTAATACTAGCGACAAGTACACAAGTGCTACAACTGCTGATGCTGTTTCAGGTTGCTTTACAAAGCTAATTGGTGAAACAGGCACAGACCTAATGAAGCACATTAACACAAACATTACAACAAGAACAATCATCGGTGCAACTTCTATCAAGATGGCAAAGACATCTGTACTTCTTGATAACGGCAAGGGTGATAGCGAAGTTGTAAAGGTTAAGTCAGTAGGACCTGTAAACAATGATACAGATTCTTCTTACTCAGCAACTTATGTTTCATCAAACACAAAGGTTGCTAAGGTATCAGGCAGAGGTACTTATGTAAGAATTACTGCAGTAGGTTCCGGTATAGCTTATGTAACATGTAAGACTGACGGTAACTTAGCTACAGCTAAAATTAAGGTTACAGTTAAGCTACCTGTAAAGAGCGTTAAGTTTAGCCAAAAATCTGTTAGACTAGCTAAGAAGGGTGCAAAGGCTAACCTAAAGGTTACTGTAAACCCATCAAATGCATACAATAAAAAACTTACAGTTAAGTCTGAAAATACAAAGATTGTAAAGGTAAATAAGAGCAAGATTATTTCCGGTGGAACTGTTACAGTATCTGCAGTTAAGAAGGGCAAGGCTTATGTTCGTGCTACTGCTACAGACGGTTCAAAGAAATTTGCTAGAATCGCAGTTACAGTAAAGAAGTAATTTAATAAATGCAAATAATTAACGGCTGACATCTGTCAGCCGTTTTTTCGTTTGTAATATTATTTCCTTATCCTTACAAATTTCTTTAGTAGTGCTTTGCCGTTAAATGGGATAAGTGGGTACAGGTAGCTTTTGCCAGAAAGGGTTTTGTTTGAATATAGCAAAATAATAATAAGGACTACACCACCGATTAAGCCGAAAATTGAGAAAAGCTCAGTTGCTATCAGTAACAAAATTCTTAGGAATTTTATTGCATAGGATAGTTCTTGACTTGGCTGAGAGTAGTTCGCTATTGTGACAAATGCCATATAAAGTATGGTTTCTGTACTGGCAAACCCGGCATCAATTGCAAATTCGGAAAGTGCAATACCACCGATTATTCCTAAAGTTGTGCTGAGCATTTCCGGTGTGTTGATTGATGCAAGTCGCAAACCGTCAATTGCAATTTCTATCAAAATAAGTTGCCAAAATATTGGAATTTTCTGAGGTTCACTTACAATTGTAAATTGGAAAAATGTTGGTACAAAATCAGGATAACGGTTAGCAAGTAACCAAAGTGGTGTGATGAAAATTGAAAGTAAAGACACAACATACCTTGAAATTTTTAGGTATGTGCCGGTTACAGGTGGAAAGTAGTAGTCGTCAGCCTCTTCCATTAAATCAAAAATTGATGTGGGAATTATTATTGAAGATGGTGAGTTGTCTACAATTATTGCTATGTTGCCTTTTAGAATATTTGCTGAAGTGGTGTCAGGTCTTTCGGAATATTTTACCTTTGGAAATGGGTTTATCCACTTTGATTTTATTAATGCCTCAACAAATCCTTGTTGTGTCATAGACAGTTCTTCGGTTGTAATATTCTTAATTTTCTGCTCAATATTTTTCAGTAAATTTTTATCCACCTTGTTGTCCATATAAATTAGTGCAATATCGGTTTTGGACTTGTCACCGGCTTGTAAAACCTTGATTGTAAGGGTTTTATCCCTGATTCTTCTTCTAATCAATACGCAGTTTTGTACAAATATTTCTGTAAAAGCATCCATACTGCCACGAAGAACCTTATCATTTTTAGGTTCGGCAGTTTCTCTTTGAGGATAACTTCTTGCATCAATTAAAATAATTTCATCAAGTCCGTCTACTGAAAGAATTGCAATGCCTGACAGTAGTGCAGTTACAACAGCATTGGAATTTTTACTTTTATCAACTTCAATATATGGAACACAGTTTTCCACAAAAGTTTCGGTATTTGTGAAAAAGTCATCCTCGGTAATTCCGTAGAAAAACTCCATCATCTTTTCCATAATAGCCTCTTTAAGAAGTCCGTCTATGAAATATAGAACGGACTTTCTTTTATTTATGCGAATAACTCTCTTGATAATATCAAAATTTTCATTAGCCCTGGTTAGCTTGTCTAGGACAGTTATGTTGTTTTCTATATTAGTATTAAACATTGTATCACCAATTTTATTTTTCCCAAAAGCTAATGCAATTATTGCATTTTTTGTAAACAAATTATGAACATTTCAAAAAAATTGCATGGTTATATGCAATTTTTCTCTTTTGTAGGGGTATGGGTGCAGGATGTTTTTTGGAGGTTGATATGAGAAAAAGAGATAAAACTTTTTGTGTTTATGTAGCACAAGGCAAGTCACTTGAGGAAGCATCAATCCTTAGTGGCTATGAAGAAAATAAAGGTGTTACCTTAATTACAAAACCTGAAATTATCAAGGAGATAACTGCTTTGTTAAAGGCAAAAGCAAACCTAATGAAGAACCTTTCTGTTATCGGTTATCAGCAACTTGCCTTTGGCAGTATTGCCGATTGTATTTCACTTGTAACAGAAGAAAAGGTCACTAAAGAAGATTTGCAGAATATGAATTTATTTATGATTTCTGAAATTAAGAAACCAAAGGATGGTGCAATGGAAATTAAATTTTTTGACAGACTAAAGGCACTTGAAAAGCTACAAAATTACCTTGACGGTGAAAGTCAAGGTGTACCGTTTTATGAGGCTTTGGAAAAAGGTGCAAAGGCTTTAGGTGACAGTAATGAGTAGTTACAAACCATTTTCTAAAAAGCAAATGAAAGTCCTTACTTGGTGGTGTAGTAATTCTGCCGATAAAAGTAAAGATGCAATTATTTGTGACGGGGCAGTTAGAAGTGGCAAAACCTTTTGTATGTCAATTTCATTTGTTGCATGGACCTTTAGCACTTTTAACAATATGTCATTTGCAATGTGTGGCAAAACAATTAGAAGTCTAAAGCGAAATGTAATAACACCTTTAATAAAGAACTTAACCGACCTAGGTTTTGAAACAAACCTAAAGAAAAGTGAGAATATTCTTGAAGTTATGTATAAGGGTATGGTAAATCGTTTTTACCTTTTTGGTGGTAAAGATGAAATGTCAGCATCTCTTATTCAGGGTATCACTTTGGCAGGTGTGTTCTTTGATGAAGTGGCACTTATGCCTAGGTCATTTGTTGAACAGTCTCTTGCAAGATGTTCTGTTGAGGGCAGTAAGTTTTGGTTTAACTGTAACCCTAAGTATCCGGGTCATTGGTTCTATTGTGAATGGATAAAGAAATGCAAAATGAAAAATGCATTGTACCTTCATTTTGAAATGGAGGATAACCCATCTTTAAGTAAAGGAATGATTCATAGGTATCAGAGTTTGTACACCGGTGCTTTTTATGAAAGATTTGTAAAGGGTAGGTGGGTTGCAACAACAGGTGCAGTTTATCCATTTATGGATAAGGATAATTCTTACTGTGATGTTCCTAAGGTTAAGTTTAGTGAATATGCAGTTTCTTGCGACTATGGTACGGTAAATCCTGCATCATTTGGACTTTGGGGTAAGTACCAAGATACTTGGTACAGAATTGATGAATACTACTTTAATTCCAGAGTTGAGGGTTATCAAAAAACTGATGAAGAACATTATTCTTCACTTGAAAAGTTGGTAGGTAACAGACACCTATCATCTATTACAGTTGACCCCTCGGCAGCAAGCTTCATTGAAACAATAAAGCGACACAAGAGGTTCAATGTTGTACCGGCAAGGAACAATGTACTTGATGGTATCCGAAAAGTATCTACTGCACTAAAAGAAAATAAAATTAAAATATGTTCCAACTGTACAGACTCTATGAGAGAATTTTCTCTTTACCGTTGGGACGAAAGAGGTGGTAACGATTGTCCGATAAAAGAGAATGACCATGCAATGGACGATATTAGATATTTTGTAACAACAATTATGGATAGTGAAAGTGGTTTCATAGCTTTTGCTACCAGAAGATAGGAGAGTTATGGGTATATTTAGAAAAAGAAAAGTTAAGGAAAAGGTTTCTATACTTTCTGCTCCACAAAATGACAGTTCATCACATCCATTTAATATTGTAAATTCATACAGTCCATTAACCAAAGTTGAGCTTGACCTTTATTCTTCTCTTAGAGAGGCTTTGCCCATTATTGATGCAGCAATTTGCAAAATCAATAGGCTATTGGGTACATTTTCTGTAGATTGTGAAAGCAAAAAAACTAAGGAAATGGTTGATGATTTTTTTAGAAATGTTGATGTGTGTCAAGGTAATAAGGGTATGTATAACTTTATTTCTTGTTACTTTGATAACCTACTGACTTATGGTGAGGCAGTAGCAGAAATTGTTTTAACAAGTGACGGAAAAAATATTAGAGCATTGTACAACACTGACCCTAGGGATGTAACACTAATTGAAAAGGACAGTCCTCTTAACCTTGTGGTGTGTAGCAACAGTAAAGGCATAAATGAGGAACTTCCTTATCAAGATTTGTTTGTAACATCAATGCTAAACCCTGAGTCAGGCAGAAGTAGAGGTGTGTCAATCCTAAGAGGTTTGCCATTTGTAAGTGGTATTCTGTTAAAGATTTTCAATGCTTTGGGACAGAATTGGGATAGAGTGGGCAATGTGAGATTTGCAGTTACATATAAGCCTGACAGCAACAGTGGTTCATCAGCTTATACAAGAGAAAATGCACAACAAATAGCTGATGAATGGTCAAGGGTTATGCGTAACAAAAACAGTGTATGTGACTTTGTTTCGGTAGGTGATGTGTCAATAAAGACTATCGGTGCTGATAATCAGGTCCTTGATAGCGATGTGCCTATTAGACATATTACAGAACAGATTGTAGCAAAACTTTCTGTACCACCATTTTTGCTTGGTTTAAGTTGGAGTACTACTGAAAGAATGAGTAGCCAACAAGCTGATATTCTTACAAGTGAACTTGAGTGTTACAGAGAAATTTTAAATCCTGTAATTGAGAGAATAGCAAGGGTATATTTAAGTTTAAATGGTATTGATGAAAAGGTAACTGTAAAGTGGACACATATTAATTTACAAGATGAACTTGAACTTTCTGAAGCAAGACTAAACAAGGCAAATGCCTTAAAAATTGAAAAGGAAATTGAAAGAGATTTTGGCGTTAAAGAAAGTGAGGAGGGTATTTTAGAAACTGTATGAAGAAAGGTTTAGTAATTAAATCAAATGAAAATTTAGCTGAGGATATTGCCCTTATAAATACCTACACAAGAAGTGACTTAACAGAAGATGAGGTATATACATTTTCTGTTGTACTTTGTGACAATGAAGTTGATAGGGACTATGAAAGGTTTACTGTAGAAAGTCTTTTTGAACTTGAAAAACTTTTTGTAGGTAAAACCGGTATTATGGACCATTCACCAAAGGCTGAAAACCAACTTGCAAGAATTTACAAAACTGAAGTTGAGGCAGTTGAGGGTGAAGTAACCACAACAGGTGATCAGTACTTTAGGCTTATAGCAAAAGCCTATGTGCCTAAAACCGAAAGCACTAAGGACTTTATCAGTAAGCTGGAAACAGGAATACTAAAGGAAGTAAGTGTCGGTTGTAGTGTAGAAAGCACCTTGTGTTCAATTTGTGGTAATCCTATCAATTCATCAATGTGCAATCATCATAAAGGTGAATATTACGGTGACACTCTTTGTTACGGTGAATTAACCGGTGTGAAGGATGCATATGAATGGAGCTTTGTGGCAGTACCATCACAGAAAAAAGCAGGTGTAATTAAGTCATTTTTAAAAGGAGAGAATTTTATGGAAGATATTATTAAGTGCCTAAAAAGTGAAAAGCAAGTTACCCTTAATAAGGATGAAAAGGTGAAACTGCTTTCATACATTCAAAGTCTTGAAAAGGATGCTGAATGTGGTAGGGCATATAGAGAAAGTGTGGTTAAGGACATTATGCGACTTTCTCTGATTAGCAAAAGTGGGATTTCAAGTACAACAATGGAGTCTATTGTAAAGACACTTTCTATCAATGAGCTTTGTGAACTTAGAAATGTGTATCAGGACAGAGCAAGTGAAAGGCTACCTATTGTACCACAATCCTACAAAGAAAATAAAAGTGTAAGTAACAAAAATCAAGAATTTACTATTTAATGGAGGTTTATATGAATATTAATTTTAACGGTTATGATGAAAACTCAGTTACTATGTTAGCTGATACAACTCTAAAAGATGGAGAACAGAATGTGCTTGTTACTGTTGGTGATAACGGTACTGCAACAGTAGCAAAGGCAACTAAGCCTTTCCTAGGTATTTGTACTTGTGTAAGGGACGGTTATGCAACTGTACAGACAAGAGGTTATTGCAAGGTGAAAACCTCAGCGAAACTTAGCCTAGGTAGTGTATCGCTTGTAGCATCAAGTGACGGTAAGGTAGCAGAGAACAGTGCAGGTAAAATGTACTTTGTACTGGACTCAACAGATAATGAATCAGGAATTTTACTATAAGGAGAATGAATATGAGTAACTATAAAAATATTTCTTTAGAAAAAGGTATGTACGGTGTAAAGGGCAAGAGCTTTACAGATGTTCTGGAAGAACTAGACCCATCAGAAAACTACAGAGGTACTTCTCTGGAAAATCTAGATGCTTTTTCTCGACAGTTAAAGCGATTTGACATTAAGGTTTCAGGCAAGGGTAGTGACACAGTTGATAAGTTCTTTTCAACAAGCAGTTCATCAGCACTGTTTCCGGAATATATCAGCAGAGCAGTAAAGCAAGGTATGGAACAGGCTGATGTACTTTCTGACATTGTAGCAACTACTACAATGATTGACGGTATAGACTACCGTTCAATTACATCAGAACCTACAACTGACGATAAGTCACTAAAGGTTGTTATGGAAGGTACACAGATTCCACAGACAACTATCAAAACTCAGGATAACCTAATTAAGCTACATAAAAGAGGCAGAATGTTAGTTTCTTCTTACGAAGCAATTAGATTTCAGCGACTTGACTTATTTACTGTCACACTAAAGCAGATTGGTGCATATATTGCAAGAGCACAGCTTAAGGATGCAGTTGATGTACTGATTAACGGAGACGGTAACGGTAATCCGGCAAGTACAATCAATACTTCTTCAACAGGTAACATCAGTTACGGTGATCTTGTAAAGTTATGGAGTTCACTAAGCCCTTATGAGCTTAACACAATTATTGCACCTACTTCTTCAATGGAAAAGCTACTTTCACTTACAGAAATGAAGGATTCGGTAGCCGGTCTAAACTTTCAGGGTACAGGCAAAATGATTACACCTATGGGTGCTAATGTTATCCATACACCTGAAATTACAGGTAACTATATTATCGGTGTTGACAAAAATTGTGCATTAGAGATGGTTAAAGCCGGTGATGTACAGACAGAATATGACAAGCTAATTGACCGTCAGCTTGAGAGAGCAGCAATTACTTCTATTGCAGGTTTCGGCAAAATCTTTACAGGTTCTGCTAAGGTACTAAAGTACTAGAGGTGATAACTTGGGAATTAATGAAGTAGCAAAGAAATTTCTGTTACTGTCCGGTATTGATGAAAGTGAACTTAGCAAGTATCTGCCACTTATCAGAGAGTCAATTGCCTATGTAAAGTCAATTCTAAAGGAAGAAGTTGATGTTAAAGAGAACAGTACATTACTAACTTCTGCGTGTGGTACATATGCTTATTACAAATGGAGTTTGTTCTATAGCCAAAGTGATGTTAGCTACTTTAAGGCAGGTGACTTAACTGTTTCCAAAAGCAGTGAAAGCAAAGTTACCCAAAGGGCATATTCACTATGGAAAGAAAGTCTAAAGGAAATTGCTAGGTTCACAAAGTCATCTGACTTTTACTTTAAGGGTGTTAGTGTATGAATATAAGTTCTTCAATTACAAAGTCCTTTAGAGAATACGGCAACAAAATAACTGCCTTGTCAAAGGACAATGTAAGTACAATTTACGGTTTTATTCAGCCACTAAACTATAAAGCCCATAGTAATATTTATGAAAGCACAAATATCTCTGCCAGGGATAATATGTATTATCTTTTAGTAGCAGAAAAGGACAGTGCAGTAGACAGTAACGACAAACTGATTCTTGATAATTCAACATATGAGGTTATTAAATGTCAGAGTTATATGTATCAGAATAAATGTATGTATAAGTGGGCAATACTAAAGTTATGTTACCCTATTTTGGAGGATGATTTTAGTGGTAATTCATAATGATAAGGTTGAAGATATTATTAAGAAAATCAAGCTAAGTAAAGACCTTGATGATGTAAGATTTGTAAAAGCCTATAACGGTAAGCTAAAGGAAACACCACTTGGTGGAATACTTGTTACCGTAAATAATGGTGTTAATATTGTAAATTCTTTTGCCGGTGGATTTGCCGGTAACGGAATGAGTGGTGAAAATATAAAGTCAGAGTTAAAGCTGAATATTTACTGTCCCTACCAAAACGGTGGGGATGGTATCACCCATACAATAAATTCTATTGTGGAGCTTTTACCTAAAGCAGACAGTGACAATATTATAAGCAGTATAAATGTTTCTGAAATAAAGTATAGCCAAGAGTATGAGGCAGTGTATAGGACACTTTCTCTATCCTTAGATTATTTAGATTACAGAGGTGAGTAAATGATAGGTACAATGGATTTAATGAAAAATTTAGTTATCACTATTGATGACAAGGTAGTAGGTGGAGTAGTTGGACTTACATCGGAAGTAAATTCATCTACCACTAAGATTAATGAATATATGTGTGGCAATAGTTACGGTGTAACAAGTGAAAATGTTGATTATACCCTTACACTAACTTTAGCAAGTAACCACAACACTTTTCCTCATAATGAATTTACCCTAAAGCTAAAGCAAAGTAACTACACAGTAATGTATTACAACTGCAAAATTTTAGGTGAAAGAGAATATACAAAGGATGGCTTTGTGTATAGAGAGTTGCTGATAACTTCTTGTGAAAGAAGGTCATTTAATGAATAAGGAATTCTTGGAATTTGCCGATAAGCTGGTTGATAAATCTGCTTGTGAAAATATTTCCAAAATTATCAGTAGGGATATTCGCAGATATAGCAGAAAAATTATTGACACAAAGGATTTGAAAAAATGAAGATAGCAAAAATGAGTTTCAAAAATCATTTCTGGATTTATAACCCATCAACAGTAAAACTACTTTCGGATAGAGAAATTGTGGAACATAAAATTCCTATGGGCAATAACCTTATTCAAAACTTTGGCAGAAACAGTAGAGTAATTACAGGTGAAGGTTATCTCTTTGGTGAGGATTGTTTTAGTCAGTATGATTCTTTGTGGAAGGTACATAAAGAAGAAACTTCAGGACTGCTGACAATTCCTAAATTCTCTGTAATGAATAGCTACTTTACAAGTCTTGAAATTGTAGGTGAACCTAAAGAAAATCTGATTTCCTATAAATTTACTTTTGTTGAAGATATGTCAGGTATTGATAAAACTTATTTACCATCATTTTGTTATGCTGAAAGTGGTGAGTCACTATGGAATATCAGCAATAAATATAATGTTGGTATTGAAAGACTTATGTTACTGAATAATCAGCTGAAAAATCCTTTTGACTTAAAGGTAGGGGATAAGGTGGCATTATGTTAGGTGTATATATTTTTGATGATAAGGGTAACATTATCTGTTTTGAAAAGCCCTTGTCACTGACTATTGATATGAGTTTAACTATTCCGTGTGACAGTGCTACTGTTGTGTTGCCTTATAAAAATTATGCTGATGGTGCAGAGATTAAAATTTATAATGAGACTGACCTTATCTTTGTTGGGGTTATTGATGAAGAAATCAGCATTTTTAATACTACAGGTAACTATAAAAAGTATGTAGCAAGAAGTAAGATGGCCTTGCTACTGGATAATCAAGCCTATCCCACAGAACTAAGTAATGTTACAAGAACATATTTAGGTAATAAATATCTTAAAGATTTTTCTATTGATTTTGATAAGGGTGAAGAAGTTTATACCGGAAAGATTACCGTTGATAACGGTATGACTGTTTATGATATTTTTGCAGAATATTGTGATAAGGTATTTTCTTCTTTACCTAGAATGACACCTAAGGGTAAGCTGATTTTTCACAGTAATATTGACAGTGAAATGACTTTAAGTAACTTGAGCTACACCTCACTAACCGAAAACAAAAAGAGATGTGAGAAAATCTCCAAAGTATCCTTAATGACAAATTCAAGATTTTACGACTATATAATTGAGAATAAAGAAACTAAGGGTACTTCAATATGCAGAGAAAGATTTTTGGATGCATCAGTAGGTAAAAATGTCTATCCGGAAAATGGTGAAAATTTAATAGAAAATTCTAACTTAAACAGTTATGAAGTACAGGCAACTTGCCCATATAACTTAACCTACTGTTTAGGCTATAAATGTAATGTTGAAAGTATAGCAGAGAAATTGCAAGTTGCCGAAATAGAATATTCCTATAATTCAAAAGTTGAAGAAACAAAGTTAATTTTAAGAAGGTGTAAATAAATGTGGTTAACCGGTTATATTGCAAAGGAAAATTCCCCTAAATCAAAGTGTGGTGAAGTGGTAAAAAGTGATGACAATACAGTAAATGTGTTTTCTTCTGTAGAGCAAAGTAATGTAAAAGTCGCTTTGCCCTATGGGTTGTATTCTGTTCCTGTTGTTGGAGAAAATTCTGTAATTATCCCTACAGAAAACGGCAATGTTGTTGTGGGAGTATGTAACAACAATTCCCATAATTTAGAAGTAGGTGAGGTGCTGCTGTGTAGTGCAGGTGGTGCAAAAATTCTTCTCAATAATAAAGGTCAAGTGCTGATAAACGGCAAGGTGATTTCTTGATGTATGATTTAAAGGTTAAAGGTGGTGGTACAGTTTTCTTAGGTAATACAGAAGAAAAAGTTTATGATGTTGATAGTATTTTTCAGAGAATAGAATTGTGCCTTTCTCTTGATAAAGGCAGTTTTATTTATAATAAAAATTTAGGTTCAACTATTCCTAAACTTGATTACTCTACTGAAGAAGATTTAGCACAACTTGAAATGTACATAAATCAATGTGTATTTAATATTGTAAATACTAGGGTAACTGTACTGTCGGTAGATAAAGAGAAACAGACTGTTAATATTAGCCTAAAACTAGGTAATAAGGAATATGTAAGAGAGGTGAATGTGTGTGGTAGATTATAATGAAATACTAACTACAATGGAAAATGCCTATAAAGAGAAAACAGGCTTTGTACCGGATGAATATTCTGACCAAGGTATTAAGTTTAGAATTTTAGCCGGTGAACTTTTTAACTTTTCAAGTCAATTAGATTTTTTTGAAAAGCAAATGTTCCCTACAACTGCAACCGGTAAGTACCTTGACTATCATTGTGCAGAAAGAGGTGTCACCAGAAAGCAAGGTGCAAAAGCTACCGGTAGTGTTTTTTTTACACTTGACTCACCAACAGAAAGTACACTATTAATACCCAAGGGTACTGTTGTTTCTACATCAGGGGAAAATCCATTGAGATTTGTCACTACAAGAAACGGATATGTTTCAGTAGGAGGTACCTTTGCTATTGTAGATGCTGAGGCTGAATCGGTAGGCAAAAAATATAACATAGCTATTAAGAAGATTGCTACCTTGGTTTCTCAAGTGCCAGGTGTCTATTCGGTAACAAATAAAGATGTTTTTGAGGATGGTGAAGATATAGAAACAGATGAAGAACTTAGAAGTAGATTGATGTACATATATAAGCACCACAACAACGGTACTAATATTGCTTTTTATAAGTCACTTGCCGAAAGTATGGATGGTGTATATTCTGCCGGTGTTGTACCTAAAAACAGAGGTGCAGGTACTGTAGATATTTTTATTTCTAAAAAAGGTGAAATGGCAGATGCTACCTTGGCTTCTAATGTACAGAGAGTTATAACAAAGGAAAGAGAAGTTAATGTTAGCACAGTAGTATATAGTGCAACTGCCTCATATGTAAATATCGGTGTAAAGCTGGAACTTGAAAGTGGTTATAGCTTTGCTGATATTAAGAGTAAATGTGAAACCTTGCTGAGAGATTATGTTTCAAGTTTAGGTGTAGGTGGTTCATTCTTTCTTTCACGAGTTGCTGAAAAGGTACAGAGTATTGACGGCATAAAGCGTTTTCAGTTTGATGATGCTTTAACTACCGATATGGTAGTGGATAACAAGCATTTTCTAAAGCTAAATACTTTACAGGTTACGGAGTTGTAAAATGGATATTTACAGTAGAATTATCAGTATTATTTGTAACTTTAAAGCCTATAACAAGGACAATGTGAATTTGCAAAGTGAAATGTATGCTTATTCAAAAGGTCTTGAAATTATCAGTAACAGACTAATGAATGTTGAGAAAGAATGTTTTGTTTCTACAGCAGAGGACTATGGACTTACTGTTAAGGAAAGATACTTTGACTCAATAACCAGAGCAAGTGATGTAAAATCTAGGAGAGAGATGCTACTTTCTTTGCTTTCTGTTGATGAAACCGATTTTAATTTAGACGGTATGAATAAGTTTATGAAACAGTTTCCTGTATCATCAAAAATAACTGAATTTGCAACTACAAACAGAATACTTATTACCTTTGATAAAAATGATTGGATAGTAAGTAATTTTGATTTTGTGAAAAGTTGTGTGGAAGATTTCTTCCCATCACATTTAAATATTCTGTTACAAATTAATAAATAAAATAAGGGACAGTCTGCTTAGTGCAAACTGTCCCTTTTGATATATATATTTATATGTCTAAACCAAATAAATTATGTAGTATTGACTCAATAGCAAAGTCATTGCCGTAATTCATTACATAATAATCTTTAAGATAAACAAATCCAATAGTGAGAAGAGAAAGTACAATTATCAAAATCAAAACTTTTCTAAAAGTATGTTTCTTTTTCTTTCTAACCACTTGGTTGTAACCGTCATTATAGTCCTGTCTGTCAATATCATCATTTCTACTTTGTTTAGAATGTGAGTAATATTGTTCCTGACTGTTAACATTGTTAGGTTTAGGTGTATTTTTGTATTTTCCTTTAGCTATCATTTGGTCAAATTTATGTTCGGCATTAGTAGCTAAAGTGAATTTGTTAACTGCTTTGGTAATGTCATATTGGTCAATATCTTCCAAACTTAAAATTTCTGTTTCACCATATCTTGCAGAATAAAATACAAGGTTGTCAATTGGAAAAGCATTTTCTTTATTGCCAAAATCTCTGTTGATTTCTGTCAGCAAAAAGTGAACCATACTTTTTGTAACTCTATCCCTAGGATAGCTTGTACCAATATCGGTTCTAAGGTCAATGATAGTTTTGTCAATAATCATATCACATTCAGTCTCACCGATTAAACATTCACCAAAACCAAAGTTAGGGTTAAAGATAATTTTGCTTTCAGGTCGCAAAACTCTCGGAATGAAACTTTTGCCAAATTTAAGTGCCATTTCTTTAATCTCGATAACCTCATCAGGTGTTGCCGGTGTAAAGAACTGACTAAGGTCTGATGGAATAGCTGCTTTTCTGTAGCAAATATCTAACTTAGCTAAGAAGAAACAATGCTGAATAATATTGTTTGTTGAGTTGTCCTCACCGTCAATATAGTTTTGAAGTTGCATTGTAGCATATTCATATCTTTCATACACTTCTTGAAAGTAGCTTTTCTCAATCTTAGGTTGTAGATTTCTGATACTTCTTTCTGCAATGCTATTTTCAAATGGATTACAGTTAGTGGTGTCGTTACAGTAAGCTGCAACAATTACCTTAGCTATGTAGTGAAAAGCAAGTTCTATTAAAATATGTGACATATCACCTTTAACACGCATAGGCACATATAGCTTGTATTGACTAGAGAAAGGTTCATTACCTGATAAAGTAGAGAACAAATCTTCATTAGGTACAATGCTTGATACAGCAGACATTATCATTTCATCATTTGCTGTGTTGCCATATAAGTATGAATCAATTGCCACAAAATCACCGTCCGTTTATTTCTAAAAATTAGTCTAAACTTTATTATAATTCATCATAAGAAAAATTGCAAATATATCCATTATAAATGAATATATTATTTGTTTTTTTCGTTAAATCTTCTTTTTAGATTTTCATAAACAGAATAAGGAATGCTAAGGTTGCCTTTGCCTGTACCCATTTTTATTTCAGGTTTGTTCTCGCCATGAAAGTCACTGCCACCACTTTTGATTAGGTGGAATTCATCAGCTAACTTTTCGGCAATAGCAGTTTGTTCTTCACTGAATTTAGAGTAATAAACTTCCATACCGTCAAGACCTTTTTCTTTAGCTACTGTTAGAAATTCTCTGATTTTATCTTCTGTCTTTAAGTTTAGAAATGGATGAGCCAATACAGAAACTGCACCGATACTGTTGATGTATTCTATTGTGTCTGTGGCTGATAACTTTTCAGGTGGGGTATATAGCCCGTTACTTGGGTTAAGGTACTTTTCAAAAGCCTCACTTACACTTTTAACATAACCTTTATGCATCATATAGTTTGCAATAACTGCTCTATTGATGTTACCGTTAGGTGTTGTGTTTTTAATATCCTCATATGTAAGGTTAAAGCCCTTTTTAATAAGGTTGTTAACTAGGTTAATGTTGCTTTGTTCCTTTTTCTTAAGTTCATTCTTAACCTTTTCTTCAATCTCACTGTAAAATTCTTTAGGAATAAATAATCCTAAAATATGTAATTCAGTGCCTTTATAGTCAGTAGAAAATTCAATACCACCTACAAGATGGATGTTGCTACTGTTAGGAGCATTTAAAAATCTATCTAAACCTAAAATAGTGTTGTGGTCAGTTAGTGCAATAGCAGAAAGGTTACTTTCCTTTGCAATTTCAACTAATTTTTCCGGTGTAAATGTGCCATCGGAAAATATTGAATGATTGTGCATATCGCATTTCATTTTTATCACCTCAAGGGTATTTTATCACAACTGAAATATTAAGTAAATTATATGTTTAAAATAAAGAATTTTCAGCCGAAAATTGATAGAATAATTATTAAAACAAACAGTATAATTTTTATAAAGAATTATAGGGCGAATAGTGAAAAATAATTATAGTATAATTATAATTTTGCAGTTTATTTAGTTAAAAAATTAAAGTGTTTTGTAAAATCTAGGTTAATTTTTTAACAATGAAAACACACAATATGTAGTTATTGTGATAAGGGTAATACACTATATACATATATTGATAAATCAAAAATGTAAGAATATACTGTTATAAATTTCTAAAAACGTGAAAATAACGGTCAATTATTCCTTAAATTGCACTATAAAATTAACTAATATTTCGATTTTTTTGGTATTTACAATAATTATTCAAAATAGTTATGATTTTCACTTGTATTTTAGCAAAATAGTAGTATAATAAATTTGGTTAGAAAAAAAGACCCAAAAAGTAATAGTAGAGGTGGATAGAAAATGATTAATTTTAAGCAATGGGACGGCTTTGAAGGCCGTATGTGGAAAGAAGAAGTCAACACTCGTGACTTTATCCAACACAACTACAAACCATACGATGGTGATTCATCATTCCTAGAAGGTCCAACAGAAGCAACTGATAAGCTATGGGGCGTTCTACAGGATTTACAGAAGAAAGAAAGAGCTCAGGGTGGTATCCTAGATATGGAAACAGAAGTTGTTTCTACTCTAACAGCTTATGGCCCTGGTTATATTAGTGAAGAAACTAAGGATCTTGAAAAGATTGTTGGTCTTCAGACAGATAAGCCACTTAAGAGAGCATTTATGCCTTTCGGTGGTATTAAGATGGCTGAACAGGCTTGTACAACTAACGGTTACACACCTAACCCTAAGTTCCACAAGATTTTCAACGAATACAGCCGTACACATAACCAAGGTGTATTCGATGCTTACACACCAGAAATGAAGAAGGCTCGTCATAACAAGATTATTACAGGTCTTCCAGATACATACGGTCGTGGCCGTATCGTTGGTGACTATCGTAGAGTTGCTCTTTACGGTATTGATTACCTAATCGAAGAAAAGAAGCATGACTTTGCTAACACAGGCGACGGCACAATGACAGATGACGTTATCCGTCAGAGAGAAGAACTTTCTCTACAGATTAAGGCTCTAAATGATATGAAGACTATGGCTCAGGCTTATGGTTACGACATTTCAGAACCAGCAAGTAACGCTCACGAAGCTTGTCAGTGGCTATACTTCGGTTATCTAGCTGCTATCAAGACTCAGAACGGTGCTGCAATGAGTGTTGGTAGAATTTCAACATTCCTAGACATCTACATTCAGAGAGACCTAGAAAACGGAACATTAACAGAAAAAGAAGCTCAGGAACTAATCGACCACATGGTAATGAAATTCCGTATGGTTAAATTCGCTCGTATCCCATCATACAATCAGCTATTCTCAGGTGACCCTGTTTGGGCTACACTAGAAGTTGGTGGTACAGGTGTTGACGGTCGTTCAATGGTAACAAAGACAGACTTCCGTTTCCTACACACACTAGAAAATATGGGACCTTCACCTGAACCAAACCTAACTGTTCTATATTCTTCATCACTTCCAGAAACATTCAAGGACTATGCTGCACAGATTTCAATTCGTACAAGCTCAGTTCAGTATGAAAATGATGATGTTATGAAGCCTGTATGGGGCGACGATTACTCAATCTGCTGCTGCGTATCTGCTACTCAGACAGGTAAGGAAATGCAGTTCTTCGGTGCTAGAGCTAACCTAGCTAAGTGTCTTCTATACGCACTAAACGGTGGTGTTGATGTTAAGACTCGTGAACAGGTTGGTCCTGCTTACAAGCCATACGAAGGTGACACTCTAGAATATGATAAGGTTATTGATAAGTATACAACAATGATGGACTGGTTAGCTAGTCTATATGTAAATACACTAAACCTAATCCAGTATATGCACGATAAGTATTATTATGAAGCAGCTGAAATGGCTCTTATTGATACTGATGTTCGTCGTACATTTGCTACAGGTATCGCAGGTTTCTCACATGTTGTTGACTCACTAAGTGCTATTAAGTACGCAACAGTTAAGCCAATCCGTGATGAAGACGGTATCATCGTTGACTTCGATACAGAAGGCGACTTCCCTAAGTATGGTAACGATGATGACAGAGCTGACGAAATCGCTCTATGGCTACTAAAGACATTCCTAGATATGATTAAGAAGCATCACACATACCGTGATTCTGAACCAACAACATCTATCCTAACAATCACATCTAACGTTGTTTATGGTAAGGCTACAGGTACTATGCCTAACGGTCGTAAGGCCGGCGAACCACTATCACCTGGTGCTAACCCAAGTTACGGTGCAGAACAGAACGGTCTACTAGCTTCTCTAAACTCAGTTGCTAAGCTACCATATCACTGGGCACTAGATGGTATTTCAAATACTCAGACAATCAACCCAGACGCTCTAGGTCACTCAGAAGATGAAAGAGTTAACAACCTAGTTCAGGTTATGGACGGTTACTTCGATCAGGGTGCTCATCACCTAAATGTTAATGTATTTGGTAAGGATAAGCTAATCGACGCTATGGAACACCCAGAAAAAGAAGAATATGCAAACTTCACAATCCGTGTTTCAGGTTATGCTGTTAAGTTCATCGACCTAACTCGTGAACAGCAGCTAGATGTTATTGCTCGTACTTGTCATGCAAGCATGTAATATAACAGGTAGAATTAATACTTACGAAACTTTTGGTCTGGTTGACGGACCGGGTGTTAGATATGTGGCATTTTTACAGGGTTGTAATATGCGTTGTAAATATTGCCACAACCCAGACACTTGGGACAAAAACGCCGGTGATGAATTAACTGCTAAACAACTTTTTGATAAGGCTTATAGATATAAGAATTATTGGAAGAACAACGGTGGTATTACAATCAGTGGTGGTGAACCACTATTACAGATTGAATTTGTAACAGAGGTTTTCAGACTGGCTAAGGAGAAGGGTGTTCATACTACCCTTGATACTTGTGGTCAACCATTTAAGAATGACCCTGAGTTTCTAAAGAAGTTTGATGAACTAATTAAATATACCGACCTTGTTATGCTTGACATTAAAGAAATCGAAAGTGATAAGCATAAGGAACTGACAGGTCATAAGAATGAAAATATTCTTGCTATGGCTCAGTATCTATCAGATAAAGGTGTTCATATGTGGATAAGACATGTGCTTGTTCCTAACCTTACTGATGATGAAGAAGGTCTAAAGAAGTTAAATCAGTTTATTAAACAACTTAAAACTGTAGATAAGGTTGAGATTCTTCCTTATCATACACTAGGTCTTATGAAGTGGGAAAAGTTAGGTATTCCTTACCCGCTTGACGGCTATAAAATTCCAACTGCTGAAGAAGTTGAAAAAGCCGAAAGACTCCTAGAAATTAAGAAATAATTATACGCAAGTGATGACTTATGTTGTCACTTGCTTTTTTATAGGGAAAATTATAAAAATACAGAAATATATAAAATTACCCCATAGCTTGTGCTATGGGGATTTTTGTTGGTTAAGATATTAATAAATCTAAATTATCTTTTCTTATATAGGACCAGTTCTGGGTTAATTCCATTTTCTTCATATGTTGATACAAGGATAAAATCCATATTTGCTACTATTCCAAAACATCTTTCTCCACCAAATTCACATTCTAATTGATTGCAAAAATATGTTTCATTATCATTCAAAAATTTTGTGTACTGTCCGTTAGGTAGTCTGTATTCTAAGTTAACTTTGTTACCGTCAAGTGAATACAATGTATCAACCTTTGGCATACCATCAATTTTTAATTCATTGATTTCTTCAACAAGTTTCCTTTTGAAATTGCAAAATTCATTTTCACCAAGTTGGGAATATTTTTTCCAATAATTTAATTGAGGCAATAGCCCTTTCATATATTTTCTTACTTCTTCCGGAGAAAATTCTTCATTACTCATATGTTTAACGCATACTTCTATCAACTCATCAATATTGTCGTATCTGTAGTTACCGTCAGCATAACAGTATTTGCAGTATTCCTCGTTAAAATCACCGTTAATCTCCCTGCTTGTTGTTGAGTCCTCAAGTGGCATACCACAACATTGGCATATTAATTTTCTTGGTGAACCCAGCAAAGTGTTGATAGATACATCAAATAAATTTGAAAGTGCTTTTAGTGTTTCAGTATTTGGAATTGTATCACCATTTTCCCACCTGGATACTGCTTGTCTTGTTACATATAATTTCTCAGCCAGTTCATCTTGTGATAAACCTTTCTTTGTCCTTAGCTCCAATATTATGTCCTTTGTTTCCATATTATTCACCACCTATTTGTATTATAATGTAAATTGTTTATTAGTACAAGCAACTCCTTGTTGCCATTATTTTTATTTTGTTTGCATTTAGTAATTTCACAAATTACTATAAAAATAGCCTCTGCTATTTTGCAGAGGCTAATAATAATTGAGTTTGAAAATTATGCCAAGATTTCGTCAGCAAGTTTTTCCATTTCTTTATATGTATCTTCTGTTGCTCTGGACTTAATTGTAACTACTGTATCACAGATAGTAACATTCTTCATTTCTTCCAGGTAACCCTTCATAGTTCTTGCAGCAGTAGGTGCCCATGAACCGTTTTCTACAATAGCTACCTTTCTGTTCTGATAAGCCTTAATCTTTAGATGATGTAGGAAGTCTGCCATTACAGGGAATACACCTGCATCATATGATGGAGCAGCAACAATTAACTTGCTATATCTAAATGCATCTTCAATAGCCTCTGCCATATCACATCTTGAAAGGTCAGTTACAACAACTTCCTTGTCTGTCTTAGACTTTAGGATTTCTTCCAGCTTACCTACTGCCTCAGTTGTGTTGCCATGAATTGAACAATAAGCAACAAATACACCATCTGTTTCAGCCTGATAAGTTGACCAAGTGTTGTATAGGTCTAGGTAGTAGCCTAGGTTTTCTGTTAGTACAGGACCATGAGTAGGACAGATAATCTGAATGTCAAGCTTTGATGCTTTCTTTAGTAGTCCTTGTACAGGTACACCATACTTACCTACAATGTTAAAGTAGTATCTTCTAGCTTCACAAGCCCAATCTTCATCAGTATCTAATGCACCGAACTTACCGAATGCATCAGCAGAGAACAGTACCTTATCTGTGCTGTCGTATGTAACCATAACTTCAGGCCAATGAACCATTGGTGCCATTACAAAACTTAATGTATGAGTACCAAGTTCAAGAGTATCACCTTCAGCAACAACCTTTGAAGTTGCTTCTAAATCAAGACCTGTAAACTGCTTTAGAAATAGGAAAGTTTTCTTGTTACCTACTAAAGTGATTTCAGGGTACTTCTTGATACAAGCATCTACAGAACCGGAATGGTCAGGTTCCATATGGTTTACAACAAGATATTTAGGTGTCTTACCGTCAAGAACTTTCTCAACATTTTCAAGCCATTCATTGGTTTTTCTTTTATCAACTGTATCAATAAGTGCAATATTTTCATCCATAATCACATAAGCATTATATGCAATACCGTTAGGAATTATATACTGACTTTCAAACAAATCAAGAGTTTTATCATCACAACCAACATATGTAATATCTTTTGTTATTTCTTTAATCATAATTAATACCTCTCTTTCTTAATTAAGGATAGAATATCACATTTTATTCATATTTTTATTCTAGTATAGAATTATATATGTTATTTTTTAATAAAATAATTGTTAAGAATAGCCATAACTTAAAATAAATATCAATAAAACAGAAATGATTATTATTTTCAGCATTATGTACAACTAAACGGTTTATTTCTTGTGCAAAATAATGAACATTGAATTTAAAATATACATTGTACATATCTTTAAATAATGTTAAAATCAATATACCAAACTAAATAAGAGGTGAATATATTGAAGAAATTACTAAAGCACTTTAAGCCTGCAATCATTCCTATTATTTTCGTTGTAATTTTGCTGGTAATTCAGGCTTATTGTGACTTATCATTGCCAACATATATGAGTAATATTGTCAATGTTGGTATTCAGCAGTCCGGTATTGAAACTGTTACACCGGATAAAGCTCCAAAAAGTGAAATGGATAAAATAGAGCTTTTTATGGACAAAAATGACAAAGACTTTGTAAATTCTCAGTATAAAAGTGAGAAGTACAAAAACAAAGATATTCTTGTATTAAAGGAAAACATCAGCGATAAAAACGCCGATAAACTTGCCGATAAGCTAACAAAGCCTATGCTTATCACTTATATGTTAGAAAAGAGTGAGAAAGGCGAACTTTCTTCCGACTCAGTAAGTGGCAAGATTGACAACAAGGACTTTCAGAAGATTATGGAAAATGGTGTTAAAGAAATGACACCTGAAAACCAAATGAAGTTTATGGAAATCAATAAGAAGTCTCAAGCCGGTGAAACAGTTGATATGTTTGAGATTTTGCCTTTATTCAGCGAAAACACTATGAGTCAAATTACTGATGTAATGAATGACAAACTAAAGGCATTTGACAAACTGGGGGAGGACACAATCACACAGGTTGTAACACCATATACAGAAAGCCTTATGAAGTCTGCCGGTGTTGATACTGACCAAGTTAGAATGAATTACCTATTTAAAGCAGGTGCATTAATGCTTGGTTATGCCGGTGTAATCTTTGTATGTATGATTGCCGTTTCCTTACTTGCATCAATTATCGGTGCTAGATTCTCTAAGGATATTAGAAGTCATGCATATAACCAAATTGTCAACTTCTCAGCCAGTGAGTCAAACAAATTCAGTAATGCTTCATTAATTACAAGATGTACAAATGATATTCAGCAAATTCAGATGGTTATTGTAATGATGCTAAGAATGATTATCTATGCTCCAATCTTAGGTATAGGTGCATTATTAAAGGTAACTAATATGAGTTCCGGTATGGTATGGGTTATTGCCTTAGCAGTTGGCGTTATCCTTGTACTTGTTTCAACACTAATGACAGTGGCAATGCCTAAGTTTACTGCACTTCAAAAGCTCATTGATAAGGTAAACCTAGTTTCAAGAGAAATTCTTACAGGTCTACCTGTTATCAGAGCATTTAGTCGTGAAGACCACGAAAATGAAAGATTTGACGATGCAAACAAAACTCTTACAAAGACTAACCTATTTGTAAACAGAGTTATGGCGATTATGATGCCTGCTATGATGTTTATTATGAACGGTACGACAGTACTTATTGTTTGGGTTGGTGCTAATGAAACTAATGCAGGTAATATGCAGGTCGGCGACATTATGGCATATATCCAATACACAATGCAGATTATTATGTCATTCCTAATGATTTGTATGGCAAGTATTATGATTCCAAGAGCATTTGTTTCAGCAAAAAGACTTGGTGAAATCTACGATACAGAAATTACAATCCATAACCCTGAAAACCCTAAGCAGTTTGAAGAAAAACAAAAGGGCGTTGTAGAATTTAAGGATGTAACATTTGCTTATCCGGGAGCAGAAGAACCTGTACTAAAGGACATTAGCTTTACTGCAAAGCCAGGTGAAACTACTGCTATTATCGGTTCAACAGGTAGTGGTAAGAGTACACTTATCAACCTTATTCCAAGATTTTACGATACAACTAAGGGTTCTGTTACAGTTGACGGTCAAAATATTAAGGATGTTAAGCTAACTGATTTAAGAGATAAAATCGGTTATGTACCACAGAAGGGTATACTGTTCTCCGGTACTATTAAGTCCAACATTGCTTTTGCAAATGAAGACCTACCGATGGAAAAAATCGAAAAAGCAGCAGAGATTGCTCACGCAACAGAATTCATAAATGAAAAGCCTAACAAATATGAAACACATATTAGCCAAGGTGGTACTAATGTTTCAGGTGGTCAAAGACAGAGAATTTCTATTGCAAGAGCTATTGCAAATGAACCTGAAGTGCTAATCTTTGATGACAGTTTCTCAGCACTAGACTTTAAGACTGATGTTGCAGTAAGAAAGGCACTTAGCGAAAATATTAAGAATAGCACAATCCTTATTGTTGCTCAAAGAATCAGCACAGTTCTAAATGCTGAACAGATACTTGTACTTGACAACGGTAAAATCGTTGGTAAGGGTACACACAAAGAACTACTGAATAACTGTCAGGTTTATCGTGACATTGCAGAAAGTCAGTTGTCAAAGGAGGAATTACAGTAATGCCTATGCCTATGAGAGGACCTAGAGGTGGTAGAGGTCCACAAGGAAAAATGATGGGAACAGCTAAAGCAAAAGACTTTAAGGGTTCTATCAAAAGCCTTTTTAAATATATCGGCAACTATAAGTTTGCCATACTCATTGTTGTAATTTTCGCCATTGCAAGTACAGTTTTCAATGTTGTAGGACCTAAGATTTTAGGTAATGCAACAACAGAACTTTTCAACGGAATTATGAGTAAGTATTCCGGTGGTTCAGGTATTGATTTCGGTAAAATTGCCGGTATCTTAATCGGACTACTATGTATCTATATTACAAGTTCGGTTTGTGGTTTTGTTCAGAACTTCCTAATGAGTACAGTAACTCAGAAGGTTGGTTATAGATTAAGAAGAGATATTTCTTACAAAATCAATCTTCTTCCTATGAACTACTTTGACAGACACCAAACAGGTGAAACACTATCTATTATCACAAATGATGTTGATACTCTTTGTACAAGTTTAAACCAGGTTGCAACTCAGGCAGTAACATCAATTTCAACAATCATCGGTGTGCTATATATGATGTTTAGCATTAACTGGATGATGACACTTATTGCATTAGTTATTCTACCGGTTGCACTAATCTTTATTTCACTTATCTTCAAGATTTCTCAGAAACATTTTAGAAATCAGCAGGATTACCTTGGTCATGTTAACGGTCAAGTTGAAGAAACAATCAGTGGTGTTAACATTGTTCAGGCATTTAACACAGTTGACAGAAATGTTGAAGAATTCGAAAAGTCCAACAATATGCTTTATAAATCAGCATGGAAGAGTCAGTTCTTCTCAGGCTTAGCAGGTCCTATTATGCAGGTAATCGGTAACTTAGCTTACGGTGCAATTGCAGTACTTGGTGGCTACTTAGCTATTCAGGGTACAATTACTGTCGGTGACATTCAGTCATTTATACAGTATGTAAGACAGTTTACAATGCCTATTCAGCAACTTGCTCAGGTAAGTAATATGATTCAGCAAATGACTGCATCAGCTGAAAGAATTTTTGAATTTATCGGTGAAAAGGAAGAGTCACAAGAAGCTGAAAACCATTGCAAGAAGCCTAACGGTGAAAATGTTACTGTTGATGAAATCACAGGTAATGTAACATTTGACCATGTTAAATTCGGCTACAATGAGGATAAAATTATTATTCATGACTTCTCAGCTAAAGTTAAGCAAGGTCAGAAGATTGCTATTGTTGGCCCTACAGGTGCAGGTAAAACAACAATGGTTAAGCTACTGATGAGATTCTATGACCTAAACGGTGGTAGCATCCTAGTTGATGAACACAACATTAATGACTTTGACAGAAGAGAACTAAGAGAACTTTACGGTATGGTTCTTCAGGATACATGGCTATTTAAAGGCTCAATTATGGAGAACATTCGTTACGGTAAATTGGATGCCGGTGATGAAGATGTTATAAAGGCTGCAAAGGCTGCTCATGTTGATGACTTTGTTAAGCATTTACCTGATGGCTACAATATGGTTCTAAATGAAGAAGCATCAAATGTTAGCCAAGGTCAAAAGCAGTTATTAACTATTGCAAGAACAATTCTAGCTGACCCTAAGATTCTTATTCTTGATGAAGCTACTTCTTCAGTTGATACAAGAACAGAGGCTTATATTCAGAAGGCTATGGATAACCTAATGGAAGGCAGAACAAGTTTTGTTATTGCTCACAGACTTTCAACAATCAAGAACGCTGACTTAATTCTATTTATGAAAGATGGGGACATTGTTGAACAAGGTACTCATAATGAGCTACTTGCTAAGGGTGGCTACTATGCAGACCTATACAACAGTCAGTTTGATAAAGTATCTTAAAAATTTATCACTTTAACACAAAGGGAAGTTACAGTTTCTATGTAACTTCCCTAATTTTTTCAAAAAAAGAACACACAATAACAGTTGAAGTAATCACAAAAATGTGATATATTTGATTAAAGGAGTTGATAGTATGGCAAAAAAAGGTACACACGGCTATTTTGAAGATGAAAACAAAGACACATCTTTTGATGACTTCAAAACTGATATGACTAACATTGATGATGAAGTTGACAAAATCTTAGCTGAACAAAGAAAAGCAAAACAACAGATTGACTTCTTTAGTGATGAACCTATTGATAATAACGAAGATGAATATGTATTTGACAACAGTTCTTCAAGAGAACTAAAGAGCAATAGCCCTAGAAGAAATACATATGCTGAAAATATAGAAACTGAAGAAGTTACACCTGAAACTAAAGAACCACAGGGTAGTCATTCTGCTGATACTAACGATAGTGGTGAAAGCAGAAGTAACAGAAGTTCCGGCAGTTCAGGTAGCAGAAGTTCAAGCAGTAAAAGTTCCAAAGGTTCTAAGGACAAAAAGAAAAAGTCCAAGAAAAAGGACAAAGGCAGAGGACACAGTAGCCACGATAGTCACGAAAGTCATAGCAGTAACAGAAGAGATAACAGTAAATCCGATAATAGAAAAGCTGAAAAATCTTCTAAGAGAAGCGACAAAAATAAAGACCATTCCGAAAAGAAAAAGCATACAGGACTAAAAACATTTGTTGTTATCATTATTATCCTTGGTGCTTTATGTGGTGGTGTTTATGCTTACTTTGGACATATTCCAACTAAGGAAGATATTCAGAGCCTACTACCTGTGTCAGACAGTGCAGAACCTACTTCTTCCAATTCAATTCACGAAACACTTGTTGCAATTACAGTTTCAGGTGATACAGTAACATATAACGGTGAAGTGCTAAGTAGTGTTGATGAATTAAATAACAGATTGTCAAAGGAAACAGACCCTACAATTTCTCTAATCAACAATGATGCAAATGCTTCTACATATAACAAGGTTGTTGAAATTGTTAACAACTACGGTGGTAACTTTGAAACAATGGATGAGGACAACACAAACCCATCAATTAACACAGAAGAAAACTCTACTGAAGAAAACACTACAGAAAGTGTAGCAGAAAGCACAACAGAACCTACTTCTGAAAGCACTTCTTCAGCAGAATAACTGACAATTTATTCCGATAGTTGACATTATATTTACTATGTGTTACACTATGAAAGTAGAAAAATTAAATATTTTCTTATCAAGAGCGACTGAGGGACAGGCCCTATGAAGTCCGGCAACCTGCGAAAAGCAAGGTGCTAATTCCTGCGGTATAACCGAAAGATGAGTATTAAGCCACCGTCTTTCACGGTGGCTTTTTTTGTGGTAAGAAATATAAGAAAAGGAGTATAGATATGGGAAAGTATTTATTTACATCAGAATCAGTTACTGAAGGACATCCTGACAAAGTCTGTGACCAGATTAGTGACGCAATTCTTGATGCAATTTTTGAACAAGACAATATGGCTCATGTAGCTTGTGAAACAACAGCTGTTGCCGGTATCGTAAACATTATGGGTGAAATCAGCACAACTGCTAAGGTTGATTATGAAGCAGTTACAAGAAATGTTATTAACGAAATCGGTTATGACAGAGATGAACTTCTCTTTAACGGTCACAACTGCAAAATCAACAATATGATTACAACACAGTCACCTGATATTGCAATGGGTGTTAACGAAAGTTACGAACTAAAAGACGGTGAAGAGGACAAGTACAATCAGTTTGGTGCCGGTGACCAAGGTATGATGTTTGGTTACGCTTGTGACGAAACAGAAGAACTAATGCCACTAACTATTTCACTATCTCACAAACTGGCTAAGAAGTTAACTGAGGTTAGAAAGAACGGCACACTAAAGTATCTTCGTCCTGATGGCAAAACTCAGGTTACTGCTCTTTATGAAGACGGCAAGGTTGTTAGCATTGACACAGTTGTTATCTCTACTCAGCATGATGAAGATGTTACACTTGAACAGATTAGAAATGATTTAATCAAGTATGTTATTAAGCCGATTATCCCTGAAAATCTACTAACTGATGACACAAGAATTCTTGTAAACCCAACAGGTAGATTTGTTATCGGTGGTCCTGCCGGTGACTCAGGTCTAACAGGTAGAAAGATTATTGTTGACACATACGGTGGTTATGGTCGTCATGGTGGTGGTGCATTCTCAGGTAAAGACCCAACTAAGGTTGACCGTAGTGCTGCTTACTATGCAAGATATATTGCTAAGAACATTGTTGCCTCAGGTATTGCTAGTAGATGTGAAGTGCAACTTGCTTATGCAATCGGTGTTGCAAAGCCTGTTTCAATTATGGTAGATACTTTCGGTACAAGTAAGTATAGTAACAGTGAAATTGCTTCTGCCGTTAAGAAGGTATTTGATTGCCGTCCTGCTGCTATTATTGAAGAACTTAACCTTCGCAATACTAAGTTCCTACCTACTGCTGCTTATGGTCATATGGGCAGAACAGACCTTAATGTTAAGTGGGAAGATACCGATAAGGTAGAAGAACTAAAGAAAGCATTAGCATAATTAAATTACCGATAACTTTTAAGTTTTTATAATCCTAAGCCAAGGCTACTATTATAGTCTTGGCTTTTCTCATACAAAAAACGGCTGATACAATAAAGTATCAGCCTTAATTTTTCGTTTATATTACATTTTTATAATTGCTATTAAGATTGAAAAGTAGTGGAATGCACTGCCAAGTATAGTGAAAATATGCCATATGGGATGGAAGTATTTTACCTTTTTAATTACATAAAACACAATACCAACAGTATAAATTACACCACCAAGTACAAGAAATAATGCAGAAAGGAAAGGCACTTTTGCAATTAACGGCTTTATAGCGAAGATAATAACCCAGCCTGTAGCAATGTAACAAATAAGAGAAGGAATCTTTGCCTTTTCCATATTAATTGAATTTAGTGTTATGCCGATAATTGATGCAACCCACACAACAGAAAACAGTATCCAACCTGTAACACCACCAAGAATATAAAGGGTTATTGGTGTGTATGTACCTGCAATAAGCAAAAATATTGTGTTGTGATCCATTATTTGAAAAAAGTGCTTTACCCTTTCATTTGTAAATGAATGATACAGTGTGCTCATTGTGTAAAGAATTATCAGTGATGCACCGTAAATTGCCGAACTGACAACTGCCAATGCATTTCCGTATATAACCGAAAATACAAGCAATACAACTGTACCGGCTATGGACAAACAAGCTCCCACACCATGACTGACAGAAGAAAAAATTTCTTCCCCTAATGTATATTTTCTTTTGATTTTTCCCATTAATTAATCATCTCTATTCTTTGTTATTGTTGATAAGATTTTTTACTGTATTGTTATATTTTCTTTTTCTAAATTGTATTATTAATTTTTCTGAGTGTGTAAGTGTGTAATTAAATTGTTTATTATAAGCTATATTATTATGTTATTTAGCTAATATATTATTTTGGCAAGTTACACTCTTTTATTTCTTAACTATTATTATCCATTATCTTCTCCGTTTTATCAATATGTATCCCTATGCAATTTATCCCTTTTAGCTATATTGCTATGCATATTTAGCATTATAAACTTTTTATCTTTATATATGTAACTAAACCGATAATGTGTTTTTATATTCTATGGTAAACGGTTCTAAATAATAATACAATTTAGTTTTTTGATTTCGATTGTGGGTTATTGTGGATTATAATAATTTAGCTCTGCAAATTAGGGTTTTTCAATTTTGTTTGTGGGTAAAGATTAGTTTGATAAATTAGGGTTTGTAGGGCTAAATGCAAAGTGTTAAATTTTAGCAAATAAGGCTCCCTTGTGTAAAGGGAGCTGTCGCTTGTAAATTGGAAGAATGACAATTTACTCTTAAAGAGCGACTGAGGGATTGTTATGGTATATACTTTTTGCTATATCAATTTTATTCGATAGATATATAATAGGTTTTGTTTTCCTATCTAAATTTTATCTATCTATTACTGCCTACTAGACAATCCCTCTGTCAGCTATCGCTGACATCTCCCTTTACACAAGGGCGACTAGCGAATATGTACAAATTTAGGGTAATTACACAGGACAAAATAACAACAAACTTTTGGCTTACAGATGTAGGGGCGAACATTGTTCGCCCGTAATGAAAGTGTGGTACCTATGGGATTATTGTCCTATTTGCAGACTATAAATTTATAATATCTACAAAGGACAAAATACAAATAGAAAGGTTAATTTTCAAACGGGACATCAATGATGTCCCCTACACCTGTGAGTCATAGTTTCATATGATTTTATGGTATATATTCTCACTACAAATTTGCCTTTAACCACAATCAAAATTAAAAAGACAAACCCTAATTTATAATTCTCACCTTTACCAACAGACAAAATTGAAAAACCAAAATTTATAAAACCGGTTTTTATTTACAAGAATAAAAAAACTAATTCAATAAGATATACAGGTACAATATTGTTTTACAAATAAAACAACATTAAGAAAATGAAAGGAATTTCCGTAATTTTTGTATGTGATGTAAAAAAGAAGTGACCTAATTCTTTAAATTTTGCTAAATTACCACTTTACAAGTTTAGCGAAATAAAGTAAAATAGGTAGGTAAGTTTGAAATGAATTTGTAAAGGAAGTATTATTATGAAAAAGTTATTTGCATTTTTAGTTTTAGGCTTAGGTACTTTGTTGGTAATTAATAATAGAAGATATAAGAAAATGGTTTCCAACAAGAAAAAATAAAAAAGTAAAAGAGGGTACAACAATGAAAAAAGTATTAGCATTAGTATTATGTGCAGTTATGGCTGTGCTTGTTACTGCTTGTGGCAGTTCAAGCTCTGACTATGAATACATCAAGGATAAGGGTGAATTGGTTGTAGGTATTACAGACTATGCACCAATGAACTATAAGGATGATAAGGGTAACTGGACAGGTTTTGATACAGAATTTGCTCAGGCTGTTGGTAAGAAAATGGGCGTTAAGGTTAAGTTCATCGAAATCGACTGGGATAACAAGTTTATGGAACTTAACACAAAGTCAATTGACTGTGCTTGGAACGGTATGACAATCACAAATGAAGTTAAGAAGAACACAAGTGTTACTGATGCTTATGCTAAGAATGAACAGGTTGTTGTTATGAAGAAGGATGAACTTAGCAAGTATAAGGATGTTAAGTCACTTTCTAAGCTAAAGTTTGCAGTTGAATCAGGTTCTGCAGGTGAAGCTGCTGCTAAGGATAACAACCTAGAATATACACCGGTTTCAGCACAGAGTGATACTCTACTTGAAGTTAAGTCAGGTTCTGTTGATGCTTGTATTATTGACAGCACAATGGCTGACGCTATGACAGGTAAGGGTACAAGCTATGAAACACTAGGCCACAACCTATCTCTAACTAAGGAAGAATATGGTGTTGGTTTCCGTAAGAAATCTGATATGACAGAAAAGTTCAATCAGTATATTAAGGATTTAACAAAGGATGGCACACTTGAAAAGCTATCTAAGAAATATAATGTGTCACTTTGTAAGTAATACATAAGGAATGATAAATAAATGAGCGATTTTCTATCTATCACTCTTGACCTATTAAACGGATTTTTGTCTACACTTCAGCTATTTGGATTGACACTACTTTTTTCGTTACCACTTGGCTTAATAATCTGTTTTGGCTCAATGAGTAAGTTCAAACCACTAAGGTGGTTGGTTCGTACCTTCGTTTGGATTATCAGAGGTACACCACTACTACTTCAATTAATAATTGTATATTACGGTCCGGGACTTATCCTAAATACAGGACTGCTACCAAGATTTTCAGCAGCATTACTTGCATTTGTAATTAACTATTCTTGCTACTTCTCAGAAATTTACAGAGGTGGTATTGAGTCAATTTCAAAGGGTCAGTATGAGGCAGGTCAAGTTCTTGGTATGACAAAAACACAAATTTTCTTCAAGATTGTGTTGTTACAAGTTATCAAGAGAATTGTGCCACCAATGAGTAACGAAATCATTACTCTTGTAAAGGATACTTCTCTTGCAAGAATTATTGCAGTATATGAAATTATTTGGACTGCACAGGTATATATCAAGACTGATGGTCTAATTTGGCCTCTATTCTATACAGGTGCTTTCTACTTGATTTTCTCAGGACTACTTACAATTCTCTTTAACTTTATTGAGAAAAAACTAAGTTACTTCAGGAGTTAACTATGGCTATATTAGAAGTAAAAAAATTAAGAAAAAGTTTTGGTAAAACAGAGGTTCTAAAAGGTATTGACTTTTCACTTGAAAAGGGTGAAGTACTTTCTATTATCGGTTCATCAGGTAGTGGTAAGACAACTTTGCTAAGATGCCTTAACTTCCTAGAAACTGCTGAGAATGGTACTATTTCTGTAAATGGTAAAGAAATTTTTGACGGTTCAAAGAACAAGAAATATAAGGAAGATGAAATCAGAAAGAACAGACTGCACTTTGGTCTTGTATTCCAAAACTTCAACCTATTTCCACAGTACAATGTTCTAAAGAATGTTACTCTTGCACCATCACTAATGAAGATTGACACTCCGGAAAACATTGAAAAGCGTGGTAGAGAATTAATTGAAACAGTTGGACTAACAGATAGAATTGAGCATTATCCTTGTCAGCTTTCCGGTGGACAACAACAGAGAGTTGCAATTGCCAGAGCATTGGCAATGAATCCTGATATTCTTTGCTTTGATGAACCAACATCAGCACTAGACCCTGAACTTACCGGTGAAGTGCTAAAGGTTATTCAAGGTCTTAAAAGTACAGACAACACAATGATTGTTGTTACTCACGAAATGAGCTTTGCAAAGAATATTTCCGATAAGGTTATCTTTATGGCTGATGGTGTTATTGAGGAATTCGGTACACCTGAAGAAGTATTTGATAATCCTAAATCAGAGAAAACTAAAGCATTCCTTAATAAATCCCTTGAGGGTATTTAAATCTTAGTTTTTTAATAAAACATAAAATTACACCCACCGTTTTGGTGGGTGTTTTTGCGTTTGTTTTTTAATTCTTATTGTGCGTAAAGGTTAGTTAAATAAATTTAGTTTTTTAAATTCTGTTTGAGTGTAAAGGCTAGTTAGATAAATTAGGGTTTGTCTTTTTAATTTTGATTGTGGTTAAAGGCAAATTTGTAGTGAGAATATATACCATAAAATCATATGAAACTATGACTCACAGGTGTAGGGGACATCATTGATGTCCCGTTTGAAAATTAACCTTTCTATTTGTATTTTGTCCTTTGTAGATATTATAAATTTATAGTCTGTAAATAGGACAAAAATCCCATAGGTATCACACTTTCATTACGGGCGAACGATGTTCGCCCCTACACCGGTGAGCCACAATACGATATATAAATTACTATTGTTTATGCTACAAAATATCGTTGTATTTTGAATTGTACAATCACATAGTTTACAGTTTATACAAGGACATAGTTTACACTTTTCATATTTAAACATCCCCACAAACCCAAATTTATCAAATTAATCTTAACGCACAGACAAAATTGAAAAACCTAATTTACAGATTAGCACAATTGAATTTGAAAATTGAAAATAAAAAATCAAAAATCTTAAACTGCTTTTTTACGGTTGATATTCCAAATTGATAGGGCAGAGAATAGGACTAATGCCACAACAAGAACAAGGACACTAACTAATGTTGCACATTCTGTGTCACCAAATTTAAAGGTAACACCTAGGATGTTTTTCACTTCCTTTAGGGCAACTGCCTTTGCCTCGGTAGGCATTTTTGATACACCTTTATTAAGTGCATCTTCCATTAAAATTTGACGGAATAAAGCTGCACCATGTGAAGTAGGAAAACATTTAACTATGTACTGTACATATTCAGGTAACTGACCTACAGGCAGATAAATGCCGGTTACAAAACCGATTAATGCTGAGGTAATACCGGAAACTGCACTGAAAGTTTTCTCTGTATTCAAAAGTGAAACAATGAAAAGTGCCATTGCAGTATTTGAACAAGTGTTTAGTAGGAAGACTCCTATTAACTTTAAAATCATTGTAAATGAAATAACTATAATATTGTTAACTGCAAGATAAATAATAGCAATAACGAATACAAGTAATGTCATCAGTAAGCCGATTATTACTGAGCTGATTATGTAGCCAAGTGATAAAGCACTTCTGCTGATAGGTGCACAGTAAAAGTCTTTGAAAATCTTTTTTTCTTTGTCTTGTATCATTGTAGAGAATGCACCCATTGTTGTGGTTAGTGATGTAATTGCAAGTAGCCCTGCCATTATCCAGCCACTCATTATGTTTTCAGGTTTGTAAAATTCTTTTAAGCCATCTGTAAATGTATCTCCTAAGAAAAGAATGTACAATCCTATAACAATCAGTACACCCAGTAAGGAGAAAAATACTGCACCTTTGTCTTTGAAATATAACTTTAAATTTCTAATTACTAAACCTTTCATTTTCTAATCTCCTTACCTGTAATTCCGATAAATGCATCATCCATTGTACCCTTGATAACTTCAAAACTTTCTATGTTATCCCTAACCAAATCAATAATAGGCAAAGCATCTTCTGTCTTATTCACATCAACAGTATATACATCAGCAATTACTGTAAAGTCAATGTTGTTAGCTTTTAGTGTGGCAACTAATTTGTCTTTGTCTTTAGGTGTAATGTGCAAGTAGTTCTTTGCATATTTTTCTTTAAGTGTAGCAGGTGTGCCTTTTGCTACAATTTCACCACTGTCAATTACTATAACATAATCTGCATCGGTAACTTCTTCCATATAGTGAGTGGTTAAGAATACTGTCATATTGTTTTCTTTCTGTAACTTGGTAATCATCTGCCAAACATTCTGCCTGGACTGAGGGTCAAGACCTGTTGTTGGTTCATCAAGAAATAGAATTTTCGGTGTGTTAACCAATGCTCTTGCAATGTCAGCTCTTCTTCTTTGACCACCTGAAAGTTTACCGTAAGGCCGTTTCATTAAGTCGGTAATACCAACAGTTTCACAAACTTTCTTTACTGCATTTTTTAGTTCATTTCCCTTTAATCCGTAAAAACTGCCTCTGATTGAAATGTTTTCTCCAACTGTAAGGATAGGGTCAAGAAAATTATCTTGAAACACAATGCCAATTTCTTTACGAATAGCATTGTCATCTTTGCCAACTGATTTACCGTCAACAGTAATACTGCCACTGTCAGGCTTTAGTGCAGTACAAATCATATCAATAGTTGTGCTTTTTCCTGCACCGTTAGGTCCAAGTAATGCAAAGAGTTTTCCTTCTTCAACATAAAAGTCAATGCCTTTAACTGCCTTAACATCTTTGTAGGATTTCCTAAGATTCTTAATTTCAATAATATTACTCATTGTTTTTCTCCTGCATTTTCTTTAGCTTTTCATTGATTTTGTTACTGTCTTCAACATTTTTGTGAAACATTGTGAAAAACACAATTGTGTATACAATCATAAGTACTATGAAAGCGTATAGTGACCAAATAGAGAAAATAGGGAACCAGTTAAACACTCCACCACCAAGTCCATATACACAAGAAAGTACAATTGCCATTGATATTAGATGACCTATATATCCATTTTCATTTATTTGTTTCTCTAAAATCATAAACAAAAATGCCATAACAGTTGTAACTGTAAAGTAGCTGAATACCATTGTTCCAAAAGTTTTGAAAAGTTCCTCTACTGTAATTGTTTTTACTGTACTGTCCCAAGTTGCAAAATAAAAAACTATAGATAAAACCACAGTCATAATAGTGAAAATTACACAGTCAAGTTTAAAATAATGTTTGATTCTATTTAACATAAGTAACCTCCTAAATATTAAACTTTTTCTTAAAAGCAGAAACATAGTGACGGTTGATTATTATTTTTTCATTACTTAACATAGTAGCCTCAAATTTACCGTTAATAAACGGTCTGACACTTTTTAGCTTTGTAATATTGAGAATACAACTTTTGCTTACCCTTACAATAGAAGTGTTTTTGAAAGTTTCTTCTATTGTGTATAACTTTTCTTTACATTCATACACATTGTCTTTTGTATATACATATGACCTTTCGTCAACACTTTCAAAGTAGTAAATATCATTTAGCTTTATATTAAAATTACTGCCGTTTTTGAAACATTGAATTGTATTATTAAGTGAATTCAGTGTTTCAATCAGCTTATTTACTTCATCGGTTTCTTCGGAATAATTCAGAATAACTTCCGGTTCAGAAAATTTTGGATTTTTAAAAATACTTAACCTCATTTTTTATCTCCTTTCTGTGATTTTACTGTACCATTAATTCTTTTATAATTCAATAAAATCTAGGTAAATTGCATTTCAAGTAGGGTAAAATGCAAAAATGATAATAAAAAAGGAACTGCAAAACAGTTCCCAAAAATACTATACACTTATTTGATACAATTCCTCGTGACTGTGTTTTCCCGAAACAAAACGGAAACCACATTTCTCATAAAATTTTTCCTTTCCCTTTGCAGAAAAAACACATACCTTAGAATGTTTATCCTTTGAATTGTGTTCCTTAATATAATTCAAAATAAAGTTCATCAAAAAGTTACCGTAACCCTCATGCTGATATTCCGGCTTAATAATAAAATCTTTTAGATAACATACTGTATGAGTGTTGCCAACAATCCTTGCCATACCAACAAGTCTGTTGCCTTCATATATAGTAAAGGTGTGATTTGTGTTAGCAAGTTTTTGCTGAATTTGTGACTTGTAAAGTCCTGACCAATCTACCGATAAATACAGTTCATAAACATTATCTGCTGTTAACTTATCAACAACTACATTCTTCATTTTCCTACCCCATTGTACGAAATTATTTTCTTTTCTTATTTTTAGCAGAACACATTATATACCCCATGTTCTCAATTTTCAAGTGATACTGTATAATGATATTTTTTAGTTGTAATTGTGTTAATTTTAATATGTTGTTTTTTGATTTTTAGTTTGTTTATATTCTGTTTGTGTCTAAAGATAAATTTAGGTTTGTAGTGCTATTTGATAGTTTCAGCAAATATGGAATTGTAAATGAATTTACAATTCCAATCACTCCTTCCGTCTTTGCATACGCAAAGCCACCTCCCTCAGCGAGGGAGGCAACAAGGTCTGTACAATTTTTTAATTATGTACAAACTTGTAAATTTGTACATATTACGCTTGGCTCCCTCAGACGAGGGAGCTGTCATTCGTGAATTGCAGAGCAATTCACCTTTTAAAGAATGACTGAAGGAGGGAAAAACTATAAATTAGATGAATTAATCGGTTATTATCTAATTTATCTACATTACATAATCAACCCCACAAACCCTAATTTATCAAATTAATCTTAACGCAGAAACAAAATTGAAAACCCAAATTTATCATTCTAGCCTTTACCCACAATCAAAATTAAAAAACTAAAAATAAAAAAATTAAAAATTTTGCGACCTTTTGTGGGTTTGAAAAGTATTATATATAGAAGACCAAATAAAAGGTCAGCACAAAGCATAGCATAAGTAAAATTATTTAATATGAATATCTAAGAAAATAGGTAAGCAAAAACAGTTAAGAAAAAAGAAAAATTAAAATGCTTAAATAAAATATGCAATAAATTAAAGTACAAGAGATAATAATCGTTCTCATACCCTTTCTTGAAATCCTCTCCGTTATGGGGAGGATTTCTTATAATCATAGAGAAATAATCTTAAATTTTATAATTAATGGGATAAAATAAAGTATAATGCTTTTATTGACTAATGCAGAAATATGTTATATATTGTAAACATAATTATGGAAGTAGGTTTAGGTATGGAAGAAAATAAAACTGAAAAGGACTTTTTCACATTTGATGAAGAAAATGTGGAAAAAGTTCCGAAGAAAAAGAAAACAAAAAAGCCTTTCTTTAAGCGACCTGCCGGTATTATTTTAATTGTTGTTTTGGTGCTGATTATTGGTGGTGGTGTTACTTGCTATGCACTGAGGAACCAAATTCTAAAGGCAATTTTAGGTCCGGTAAATTATTATGTTTACAAAGAAGGTATGAATATTTCTGCTATTGCAAGTGAAGATTTTTCTGTAAAAGGCAACCTTGCTTTAGGTCAAGATTATAAATCTATTCTTTCATTTACAGGTGCTGATTCTTCCGACATTGCAGTTGATGTTGAAAGGTCAGTTGAAAAGGATAAGTTAAAGGCAGAGTTCAATGTTTTCAAAATTATGGATTATGAGTTGCTTATTGACGGTAACTACCTTTCTTCTTCAATTAATGAGAGTGAGCCTTATGTTATAAATCTTAAGGAAAAAGCCCCTAAAAAGAAAAGTTCATCAAGTAGCAAAAATAATAAGAAGAAAACTACTACTGCAACTACAACCACAACTACTGCTACTTCAACAACAGTACCTACTACTGTAAATAAAGAAGATTATGAAGTAGGTAAAATTGAACTTGCAAAGTGGGCATATACATTCTTAAAGGAATGTATCTCAGGTAAAATCGAAGATGGTTTTATTAAGGAAAGTACCGAAGAATTTAAGGGTATGGAATGTGATGTAACTACCTTTACTTTCAACAACAAGCTGTTTGCCAATATCCTTTCAAGTGTTGCAGATAAAATGAAATCCGATGAGGAAACTCAGAAGGTTACTAAGTATATTTACTACAATGTGCTGGGTGGTAAAAGTGATAAATTTGACCCTAAAACTATTGCAGAAACTTTAGATGATAATGCAAAGAACCTTGCTAATAAAAAGGACAAGGATATTGTGTATAAGGTTTATTACTATGACAATGAGATTGTAAACAGAGTAAATGACAACACCAATATCGGTACATTTACAAAGGGTGACAAGAAGTACCTTTCAATCGGTAACAAAAGCACTCTTTACGGTGAACTGCTGATTAGTGATACTCCTAATGTAAGTGATATTAAGGTGGATAAATCAAAGGTGCAGTTAGGTGGTGCAGAGTTTAAGGACTCTATAAACGGTATCTTCAAAATCTCAGTTTCATTTGTCCTTCGTTCAGTTTTAGGTGAAGATGTAGGTAAGGCAGTTGCCGATTATATAATGTAAACAGTAAATATTTCAATTGAGCAGTTTCTACAAAAAAGGAACTGCTTTTTGTGTTTTAATAGGTAGGTTGCAATTTTGTTGTTGATGTGTTATAATATTGTAAAACAATAGGGATTTTGCGGTGATTATATGGAAAATAAGCATTACAGAATTAAATATCACGCAATGAGTACAACAGGAAATGTTCGTAAAAATAATGAAGATAATTTGCTTTGTGACGGACATTCAAGAGATATAAACGATGAAGAAGATTTCTCTTATTATGGAGAAATTCTCAGTGACGATAGTAAAATCCTAGCTGTCTTTGACGGTATGGGTGGTGGAGAGCAAGGTGAGGTTGCTTCTTCAATGGCTACTGATGTTGCAAGGAATTATAACTTTGGGGACGAAAGCAAAAGCCTTTCAGACCATATTCTTGAATGTGCAAAGGAAATGAACATCAAGGTTCATACTTATGCTGAAGAAAATCAGCTTGAGCATATGGGTACAACATTTGCCGGAATTGTCTTTGGAAAGAATGAAATTTCTATAGGCAATGTTGGTGACTCAAGAATTTATAAAGTGCGAAACGGAAAGATAGAACAGTTGTCTGTTGACCATGTGTTGCCGGAAGAACTTAAGTCTTTCAAGAATATTATTACTCAGTATGTTGGTATGGGTGAAGAAGAAAAGGCATTTTCACCGGCACTTTCTACAGAAGAGTATTGTAACGGTGACAGATATATTATTTGTTCCGATGGCTTAACAGAAAAACTTAATGATGAAGAAGTAGGGGTTCTTTGTCATGTAGCACAGTCGGTAACTGATGCATCGGATATTTTGGTTTCCCAAGCATTAGGGCAAGGAAGTAACGACAACATTACAGTTATTGTGTGTGAATTAGAGGAGTTAACAAGTTAGTACAACTTATGTATTTTCTTGTTAACTTTTTTATTATTACAAAATAGTCATAATCATTGATGAAATAAACTAGTTTTTGTATAATGAATTTATATGCAAAATATGTTTGATATTGTAGATATATAGAAAAAAAGATTGTATTTTAGGGCAGAGGTATTTATGGAGAATTATAAGGATGTAAAAATGGGCATTAGAAAATTAAACATTGCCCTATCTGTTACAGGTCGTGGCAGTGAAGGCAGAGATGAAGACAGCTATAGCTATTGTTTCAATGACAATGGTGGTTTTATCGGTGTGTTTGATGGCTTTGGTGAGATGGACTCAACTACATACTCAAAGTTAGGCACAAGAACCGGTGGCTATATTTCCAGTAGATTGGCAGCAGAAAGCACAATAAAAATGTTCCAAAACGGTAACTTTACTTTTAGTGAAATGGATAGCATTAAGCTGACTTCCGACTTGAAGAAATATATTGATAAGGTAAAGAAGAATTTTGCCGATAATCAGGATACTGCTTTAGTACCAACAACTGCAAGTATCATTGCTTGTGATTATAGCAAGAAAGACAGTATTATGTTTGAGTATCTTTGGGCAGGTAACAGTAGAGGTTATTTCCTTGACAAGAACGGTCTTTGTCAGATTACAGAGGATGATGTTGTTGAACAGATTAGTCCTATTGATGAAACCAAGAAACCAAGAGTTATTAACCTTGTAAATGCTGAAACTGACTTTAAGATTAATATTAAAACAGTCAGAACAGATGCACCTACTATTTTAGTAACGGCAACAGACGGTGCTTATGGTAGCTTTGCAACACCAATGGAATTTGAGTATGCTTTACTTTATACACTTAACAGAGCTAAGAATGTTGCTCAGTGGGAAAGCTTACTAAGAAGACTTGTTGGTGAATTTGCAAAAGACGACTTTGCTATTATGATTGTTGCATTTGGTTTTGATGATTTTAAGGATTTAAAGCATTACTTCTTTGAAAGAACAAAGAAGATGTTTAATGAATACATTGAGCCAATCTCTAAGGCAAAGGAAGAAAATTCCACTTCTAAAGTAGAAGAATTGTGGAATAATTATAAGGCAGATTATTATAGATAAGGAGAAGGTGATTTTCTTTGTGGATTTGTCCGAAATGTTCTCGTGAAAACGGCAATTCTTTTAATAGTTGTAAAGGTTGTGGATATGTTATATCTGAAGATGAAAAGATTATAGCTATTAATAATACCAAGAAACAACTTGCAGACTACAGCAGTAAACATTCTACTTACAAAAACACATATGGTCACTCTTCTTATACAGGACCTAAGCTGGAGTATGATGAAGATGATAGTTATCTTGAAAACTACTACAGTGACGATATGTTTGATGATGACGAATATCATGAAAATAAAAAGTGGAAAGTATTTAAGCCTGTTTTGATTATTATTTTAATAATCTGTATCTTAGGTGGTGGCGTAATGTTCCTTGACAAAGAGGGCATTATCCATGTATTTTCCGATACAAATTATAAATATTCAAGTGTTGATGGTGGTGTTGAAATCACCGGTACAAAGAGTAGCGATGCTACAATTGAAATTCCTGACACAATTAACGGTAAGTCCGTTGTAAGTATTGCAGATAGGGCTTTTGCCGAAAGTGACATTAAGTCTGTTACTTTGCCAAGTACACTTAAACGAATAGGTGAAAGAGCTTTCTTTAATTGTAAGTCACTTCATTATATTAAGTTACAAGACGGTATAACAGAAATCGGTGACAAGGCTTTTGCTTCTTGTAATAAACTTTCTGATATTTTTATTCCTGAAACAGTTACTGCTATCGGTGAAGATATAATGAAGGATAGCAACAATAGCTATATTCAAGGTGTGCCGGGTTCTCAGTCAATGGTTTATGCTACAGAGAATGACATTAACTTTACACCAACTAACAAAAAGGGTGAAGCACTTAATGTTACACCTGTTAGAGTAAATGATGAGGAAACTTATACAACATCAAAGGCAGGTTACGGTGCAGGTTATTTATTTAGCTTTGTTCCTTATGAAAGTGCAAAGTACACAATTACTGTTGAAGCCTCAATTGACGGTTATCTAAAGATTAATGACTTTAGTACAATGAAAAATGCCCAGACAGATGAAAGCAGTAGTGGTAAGAACCATACAACAACATTAACTACTGATTTAAAGAAAGAAAAGAAATATTACTTTGGTATTGAGAATGAGGGTTCTGAACAAAACAAAAATATTGAATTCTCTATCAGTATAGAGCTTTATAACGATGAGCGTTCTAAGGCTGAATCAGTAGCAAAGAAATTCTTAGATAAGAACTATACTTTCACAGCTTATACAGATTTGTTCTATGACCAGCACAGTAAGTCAGGTTCCAGTCATTATCTGGAATGGAACACTAATGTTCAGAAGGTTGTTGACTATTATGTTGAAGACAGTGGTGCAATTTGGTTAGCTATTAAAGTTCCGGAAGGCTACAACACAACATCCTATGATGAATACGGAAATGTAGTTGAACCGGCAACTAACTGGTGGCATAAGCTAGAGGAATAAGGAGGATTTTATGTTTTGTAAAAAATGTGGTAAGGATATTGATATAAACAGTAAAGTTTGCCCTAACTGTGGTGAAGAAACTAACTTCCTAAAGGGCATTGATGGCAGTGAAATGCCTGACCATCTGATAACTTTTGAAAAAGAGATTAATGCAGCTTTTAACGGTTCACCTGTAGAGAAAGTTCATGAAGATGAATTCGAAGATATTTCTTCTTATACATCTTCAAATACAGGTTTTATCCCTAAGGTTTCTACAAAAGAACCTCCTGTTGAAGATAAGAATATTACAAGTTCATTTGAAAAGCCAAAGAAAAAGTCAAAGCCTAAGAAAAAGAAAAAAGAAGATTATAACGATACATATGTAGATGATAAACCAAGCAACACTTGGAAGTTTGTTGCAGGTGGTTGTGTGGTAGTAATTGTTATTTGCTTGATTATTATTTTTGTTGCATCATGTAATAGTAACTCAAAGCCAAGTGGAGGTACAACAACTTCAACTGTTCCTTCTACAGTAGCTAAAACTACTGCACCAAAGAATACAACTACTGTTCCTGCTACAACAGTTCCAACAACTGCACAAAGTGTTGATTCCTACATTCAGTCATCAACTGCTAACGACACTACAGCAGTACAGACAGCTCAAAGCTTCTATGCTGATATTGAAGATGCTTGTGCTAAGGGCGATTTAGCTAAGTTCAAGACTTACTTCTCATCAGCTTATACAGATGCTGAAATTGAAGAAATCTATAATCAGTACAAGGATACTTGTGCAGGTTACGAATCATTTATTGTAGGTTACACACAGACAGTTTCTTGTGACCAATATATCTATGTTTATATTGCATCAACAATTAATACAACTACAAGTGATTATGTAGAAAACACATTTGTACTTTCTAAGGAAGACGGTACATTTAAGGTTGATGGCAAAACAGATGGTGCAAAGGCTTATTTACAACAAGCACCAACTAAAATGGCACAGTAATTTTACTGTTTAAGGAAAGTGATTTAGTGATAGTTTCAACTAAAGGAAGATATGCACTTAGAGTTATTATTGACCTTGCTATTAACGGCAATGATGAATATATCTCACTAAAGGATATTTCAGAACGGTCATTGATTTCAATGAAATATCTGGAAAGCATTGTGTCAAATTTAAATAAGCATGGTTTGCTTGACTCTTTGCGTGGCAAAAAAGGTGGTTATAAACTTAACCGACCAACCGGTGAATATACAGTCGGTATGATTTTAAAGGCCAGTGAAGGTTCTCTTGCACCGGTAGCTTGTGTAAATTGTGGTGATGTTCAGTGTAACGAAGCTCACGACTGCATTACTCTTCCAATGTGGAAAAAACTTGATAGTGTAATTGATAGTTACCTTGAAAGTGTAACTATTGAAGATTTAATTAATGGTAAAGTAGAGTAAAGTAATGGTCGGCTTAGTCCGACCATTCTTTGTGTAGAGGTGTAAAATGATAAATCAGTATTCCCGTACAGAACTTTTGATTGGTTCTGATGGATTAGAAAAATTAAAGAATTCAAGAGTAGCAGTTTTTGGTGTTGGTGGAGTTGGTGGTTTCACCGTTGAAGCACTTGCAAGAAGTGGTGTGGGTACAATTGATATTATTGATAACGATACCGTATCTTTGACTAATATTAACAGACAGATTATTGCAACTCATTCAACAGTAGGTAAGTTGAAAGTTGATGTTATGGAAGAAAGAATTAAGGATATTTCTCCATCAACAGTTGTCAATAAGTATGATTGCTTTTTCTTACCTGAAAATGCCGAGAATTTCGATTTCAGACGATTTGACTATGTAGTTGATGCAATAGACACAGTATCCGGAAAAATCGGTCTGGCAGAAAAATGCAAGGAGTATAATGTAAAATTAATTTCATCAATGGGTGCAGGTAACAAACTTGACCCAACTGCCTTTGAAGTAACTGATATTTTCAAAACAAGTATGGACCCATTAGCAAGAGTAATGCGTGGTGCATTAAAGAAAAGAGGCATCAAAAAGCTAAAGGTTGTTTATTCTAAGGAACAACCACTAAAGCCTTTGGAAAGTGAAGAAGTTACAAATAAAAGAACTGTCCCAGGTTCAATCGCTTTCGTTCCAAGTGTGGTGGGACTTATTATTGCCGGTGAAGTTATTAAGGATATTACAGGTTTTAACGGATAAAAAACAACAAATGAATATTTTATAAAGAATATACGCATAATTCCTATTGACATGTTAGGAATTATGTGTTATTTTATTCCTATAAAGTTTATAGGAAATAGGAGAGTGAAACCAATGTTAGTTTATGCTGATAATGCAGCAACAACAAAAATTAGTGATACTGCCTTAAATGCTATGATGCCAATGTTTGCAGATGTTTACGGTAATCCAAGCTCACTTCACTCTATTGGCCAAAAGGCTAAAGAATATCTTGAAGATGCCAGAGCAAAGGTGGCTAAGTGCATTAATGCCGAACCATCAACAATTTACTTTACATCCGGTGGTAGTGAAGCAGATAACCAAGCATTACGCTCAGCTGCTTATATGGGTAAGCGTAAAGGTAAAAATCATATTATTTCCAGTAAGTTTGAACACCATGCAATTCTTCATACTTTAAAGGCTCTTGAAAAGGAAGGCTTTGAAGTAACTTTACTTGATGTTTATTCTGATGGTATTGTAAAACCTGAGGATGTTAAAAACGCAATTACAGACAAAACTTGTCTTGTTACTATAATGACTGCAAATAACGAAATCGGTACAATTCAGCCAATTAAAGAAATTGGTGCAATTTGTCACGAAAAAGGTGTACTGTTCCACACAGATGCAGTACAAGCCGTTGGACATATTCCGGTTGATGTAAAAGAAATGAATATTGATATGCTTTCTATGAGTGGTCATAAGTTCCATGGCCCTAAGGGTGTTGGTGCTTTATATGCTCGAAAGGGTATCCTGCTAACCAACATTATTGAGGGTGGTGCTCAGGAAAGAAAGAAGAGAGCCGGTACAGAAAATATGCCTGGTATTGTTGGTATGGCAGCAGCTTTAGTTGAAGCAACTGAAAATCTTGATAAGAATATGAAGTATGTAACTTCACTTCGTAACAAGCTGGTTGATGGACTAAAGGGTATTGAAAAGTCAAGACTTAATGGTAATATGGAACACCACCTTCCCGGTACACTTAATATGTGCTTTGAAGGTATCGAAGGTGAAGGTATCTTGCTATGGCTAGACCAAAAGGGTGTTGAAGCATCTTCCGGTTCAGCTTGTACAAGTGGTAGCCTTGACCCAAGCCATGTTCTACTTGCTATTGGTGTACCTGTAGAAATTGCCCATGGTAGTTTAAGACTTTCTATTAGTGAATTTAATACTGAAGAAGAGATTGACCATATTATTAAGGTTGTTCCTGAAGTAGTAACATATCTAAGAGGTATGTCACCTGTTTGGGAAAGAATGATGAAGGAGGAAAAATAATGGCTCTTTATAGCGAAAAGGTTATGGACCATTTTACTAACCCAAGAAATGTTGGTAAGATTGAAGACGCTGACGGTATCGGTGAAGTAGGTAACGCTCAGTGTGGCGATATTATGAAAATTTATATTAAAGTTAAGGATGATATTATTACAGATGTAAAGTTCAATACATTTGGTTGTGCATCTGCAATTGCATCATCTTCTATGGCTACAGAAATGATTAAGGGTCAGCCTATCAGCAAGGCTCTTGAACTTTCTAATAAAGCAGTTGTTGAAGCTCTTGATGGTCTACCACCGGTAAAGGTTCACTGTTCTGTTCTAGCTGAAGAAGCAGTTAAAGCAGCAGTTAAGGATTACTATGACAAGAACGGTATCTTCTATGAACCTGAACTATTAGCACCAAAGGGTTGCGTAGATTGTCACGGTGACCATCACTAATATATAATTAGTATTATTAAGGAGAGCATTATGCTCTCCTTTTTTATTTTTAGGTTAAATACAGTATTATATAAAGAAATATCAAAAAAGATTTAAAAAACAAAGTCTGAGAAATGGCATAGGAATGGGCTGTTTAAGGTATTGTAAAATAAAAAT